>Ga0075163_10000147_pt1 | contig 80915 bp, 87 predicted proteins | sample JI1023141ADNA_FD_71478 | JGI IMG/M metagenome (GOLD analysis project Ga0075163, IMG submission 71478) | Wastewater effluent complex algal communities from Wisconsin, to seasonally profile nutrient transformation and Carbon sequestration -... | ecosystem: Engineered > WWTP > Effluent > Algae... | reverse complement strand
TGGGTCAGCAACACGGATTGGTGGGACACGCGCTGCGACACCATCCTCAGGGTGAAGCAGGCCTTCGACGCCAACGGCATCTCCATCCCCTATCCGCACCAGGTCGAAATTTCGAAGCCCCACCGCGACGGTGGCCGCAGCAAGCCCCCGCGCCTGCTGACCGAGGATGACGGCACAGCCGGCTGAAGTCCAACTGACTGAGGCCCAACCGCGCGAAGCCATGGACCTGCCACAACAGGCTGATAGTCTTTGCGCGTCGCCCGCCTCCGCAGGGCGGCAAAGCCTCTGAAGGACCCGGAATGGCCGAGCCCAAGCCGCACGACCACCAGCTGCCCGCCAAGGTCACCGACGCGACCTTTGAGCCGGTAACCGGCCCTGATCCCTTCTGGGAAAACGACGCCCGCGCCGGCGGCCGCCCGCGTCCGCCGCTGTCCTTCTCCGGCCGCATGTTCAACGTTGGCTGGAAAGGCTGGACGCGCCTCGTCATCGTCTGCGTGATCGTCGGCGCCATCTTCCAGGCTGGCGGCTTCAACCCCTTCGCGCCCGGCTTCACGCTCGGAGCCGGCGTCGGCCAGATCATCAACGGCGTCATCAACATCGCCGCCTGGGCCGCCCAGAATGGCGGCCTGCCGCTAGTCCTCGGCGCCCTCGCCGTCCTCCCCTTCTGGGTCGCCTGGCGCGCGCTCGTCACCCTGTTCAACAAGGACAGGCCACCAGGCCCCGACGACCGCATCCTGCCCAAGGAACGGCAGAAAAAGCCGATCAGGCTGTGACGCGCCGGGCCACACGGCGCAGCTAACGCGAATATGCGGGCTCACGAGTCTCCAGCACCTGAACGGCCGCGGCGGTGTTCGAGATCGGTATGTGATAGGTGCGCGTGACTTCGCTGAGCGCCGTGTCACCCAGCGCCCCACGAGCCGCGATCCAGTTGAGAACCTCGACACCCTGACTGCCGGCAAGCTCCACGATATCGAGCGTGCTGTGAGACGTCAGCGCCTCCGGATGATCCTTGAGATTGTCGAGACAGAAGCGGTCATAGTCCTTGTTGATATGGCCGGCGCGCCGCCCCTCAAGCTGGTGCGAAAGCCCGCCCGTCCCCATCACCACAATTCGCTCACCCCCCGCCCAGGACCGCAGGGCCCTGTTCACGGCCCTGCCAAGCGCAAGACACCGCTGCGGGTTCGGCAGGGGGTGCTGAACGGTGTTGATCGCGATCGGCACGATGCGGACGGGCCATGTCTGTGCGCTCGGCCAGCAAAGCTGGAACGGCACCATCACCGCGTGGTCCAGCAACATCTCCTGACACATGGTGATGTCAAAATCAGACGACACCAGCGCCTCGATCACATGCCATGATAACGCCTGCGCGCCATCGACCGGGATCGATACAGGTATCCCCCAGCCTTCGTCGTCATTGGAATAGGCCGGCGCCGCCCCAACAGCGAAGGTGGGCATCTTGTCGAGGAAGAAGTTGAGACCGTGGTCGTTGTAGAAAGCCACCACCACATCGGGCCTTACCCGGTCGAGCCACTGGCGCACCGGCGCAAAGCCGTCGAAGAACGGCTTCCAGTAGGGATCATTCTGCAGCCCGCGCGCGATCGCGTTGCCAATCGCAGGGACATGACTTGTGCAGATACTGCCGACGATCTGCGCCATGTCAGTTGTCCTTGCCGGCGTTGAGCAGTTTTTGTTTGAACGCATCAACGGACACGCCTGTCAGCGCCGCGCCAATGTCCTGAACGCCAAGCCCGAGGATCCCCGCGAGCTTTGCGAGATAGTAGATGTTCCCGCCCGCATCGATCATTGCCGCCACATTGCGGGCGCGAACGGCGTCGGCCTGCTCCGGCGACAACCGGAACTGTCGCATGTACGCTTCCTCGTCCCGCTGGAACGCTTCCCGGTTTTCCTTCTTGTTGAACGAAAAGCACATCGCATTGAGCGCATAGCCGCGCACGGCCGCCGCGCCGTCGAACACCGGCGTGCCGAATATCTCCTGCGCGCGAGATGAGATGCTGTCAGCTCGGGTCATGACGCTTCCACCTTCTCCAGCATGAGCCGTACCGGGCTGCGGAATGTTGACGACGGCATCCACTTCAGGTCGCGCTCCACGCGCCGGAAATCCGGAACCCTCTTGAGGAACTCATCCATCGTCAGATGCGTCGCAAGCTTTGCGATCGGCGCGCCCAGGCATGCATGCGTACCCCCTCCGAAACCAACATGTCCCATGGGCTTGCGGTCTATGTCATACACGTCCGGGTCGGGGAATTTGCGTTCGTCGCGGTTCGCCGAGCCATACGCAAGACACACGAAATCGCCGCGTTTCATGGTGTGGCCGTGCATCTCCACATCGCGCGTCAGCCTCCGCTTGAATCGCTGCGCCGACGTATTGAAGCGCAGGCTCTCGTCGATTGCCTGCGGTATCAATGACGGGTCCCGCGCGCATCTCCGGCGCGCCTCCGCATGATCGGCGAGATTGAGCGCAAACATGGCCAGGAACCCGCCAAGCGATTCAATCCCCGCCATGATCAGCGTCGTGGTCGTTAGCAGCACTTCGCGCTCATCCAGCCTGTCGCCATCAATCTCGGCCAGGCTGAACTGGGAGATCAGGTCCCCCGTCGGATTGGCGCGCCGTTCCGCGATCACGTCCCGGGCAAACGCCTGCATCCATTCATACGCAGCGATGTGTTGTGGCCCCTTGCCATGCGTGGCGGGATCCGACTGGACCATCAGCACGGCGTTGTTCCGCACCACGTCGTTGTCTTCGGCCTCACGCGGCAGGCCAAGCAGCCGGAACAGCGTCTTGACCGTAACCTTCGACGAAAAATCCGCGATGAAGTCGAACGGCGCGCCGAAGTCGATCGCATCCAGCGCCTCGCGCGCCGCACTGCGGATGTCGGCCTCCAGATATCCCAGATTGCGGCGCATGAAGGCGTGCTGCACCAGTGCGCGCAAGCGATCGTGACGCGGCGGATCGGTCGTGCCCAGCGTAGCGCCGGCGCGGTTGGGCAACTCGTCCATCAAATTGCCGGAAGCAGACGAGAAGGTCTGCCAGTCGTGCAGCGCCGCCCACACATCCTCGTGGCGGGACAGCATCCACATGCCGGCTTCCGTGCTCCACGCGCACGGCTCACTCTCGCGAAGCGCGCGATAGGCCTCGAAGGGATTGGCGTCCATTTCGGGATCGTAGGGATTAAAGCCACGCATGCTTTTCTCCTTCTTCCCGCCGTCGACCGGCCGGTTAGTTATGTCTTGTAACTAATTTGGAACCCCATCTGGTTTGACGCACGTCAAGCCGACGCTGGATGGGCATCACCGCAAATGCGGATGCCAGCGTCGTCCCATCACGCGGTACAGATGCCTTGTATGGAGTGCGAGCCCGATCCGGGCCCGGCGCCTAATCCAGCGCCTTCTCATCCCGCTCGCCCGTGCGTATCCGCACGACCTCGGTGAGCCCCGAGACGAAGATCTTCCCGTCCCCGATCTTGCCCGAGCCGGCCACCTTCTGGATCGCCTCGATCACCGCCTCGGCCATGCCAGACTGCACCGCCACATCGATGCGCACCTTGGGCACTTCCGCCGTCTGGTATTCGTTGCCGCGATAGAATTCCGTCTGCCCGCGCTGCCGGCCGAAGCCCTGCACCTGCGTCGCCGTGATGCCGGAAACCCCCAGCTTGGTCAGCGCCTCACGCACGGCCTCATAGCGGTGCGGGCGGACGATCGCCGTGATCATGCGCATGGGGTGTTCCTCTTCATGCTGAAGGCCGAGATAGACCAGACGCCGGATCGCTTCCGAGCGCGAGGGAAGGTCCTGCTGGGTGCGCCGCCAGTCGTCGACATCCTTCCCGAAGCTCTGGGAAGCCACGAGCTGGATGCGCTGGTCGAGTTTTTCGTCGTCAGACAAGGCGATACTCCGGCCGCTGAACGATACAGCGTAGCAACTTACACACCAAAAGCCAAGTTATTGACGAACCGCTGGTTTTTCAAGGCGCGCGGCCCTCCGCGACTGCGCATGGCCCACTTCCGCCCTGGGGCATCCCCCGAAAGTTAACCGTACGTCCCGGATTCAAACGCGCGGCCTAAACCGGAAAATTACCTTGCTGGTTTACCGTAATCCTCGAACTCAGAATGGGTGGACCTGCACTATGCACGATCCGAGAAAACCTCGGCTCCTGAAGCATCGGATGCTCAACGCCCTTGTCGTTGACACGAACAGCTTCAGCCGTGGCCTCATCGGCGAAATCCTGCGCAGTCTCGATATCACCAACATCTCCAGCGCCCGCGACGCCGAACTCGCCGGCGCCTTCCTCGTTGACCGCCCGATCGACGTCGTCCTCGTCTCCTGGGAAGAAACCGATCCCTTCGACGGTCTCGGCTTCATCCGCGCCATCCGCCGCCTGCCCGACGATCGCATGCGCCGCCTGCCGGTCATCCTTGTCACCTCGGGTCTCACGCGCCAGACCGTCATCGCCGGCCGTGACGCGGGCGCCGATGAATTCCTCGCGAAGCCCATCTCGCCCGCCGCCCTGCAGCAACGCCTGCAGATGGTCATCGAAACGCCGCGCCCCTTCGTCGACTGCTCGGTCTTCCTTGGCCCCTGCCGTCGCCGCAAGAATCCGGCAGACTATTACGGCGCCAAGCGCCGCGCGGGAGAGCGCACCGTCGAACGTCCCGCTATGATCGACCAGGACGAGGTCGCACGCGAGACGCCCATCCGCCGCGCGCTCTCGCGCCTGCGCGAAATCTGCGCCGCCGTCCGCGCCAGCCGCCCCGAAACGCTCAACGCCGCGCTTGAAGAACTCAGGATCGCCAAGGGCATCGCAATCGAACAGAAGGACCACGCGCTTCACGCGGGCCTTGCCTCCTTCGAATCCTACATCGTCGTCGCCACCCCGCTCGGCCAGGTCGACCAGGGTGTGGTCGATACGGCGCTAACGGCGCTCGAACAACTTTCAGCCCTGCCGCTCACATTCGCGGAGGCGCGCGACAGCGTCGCCCTCGCGCTTGGCAAGGCTATCCAGAAAAAACTGGCGGCATGATGATGACTGACGATCGCACCATCCCTCAGGACCACCTCAAGCGCATGAAGGCGCTCGTCGTCGATCCCAACGCCTACATGCGCGGCGTCATCGCGGATTCGCTCCGCCGCCTGATGATCACCAACATCAACGCCGCCGCCACGGCGGTGGAGGCGTTCACCGTCGGCCGCATGTTCAAGCCCGACATCATCTTCGTCGACTGGGATGCAGGCCGCATGTCCGGCCTCGAATTCACCCGCGAGGTTCGCCGCAACACCACCGGCATGTCGCGCGAGACGCCGATCATCCTGCTCGCCGGCGCCATCGACCATGAACAGCTGATGTCCGCCCGCCAGGCCGGCATCAACGAATTCCTCCTGAAGCCGGTCTCGGCCCAGGGCGTGCTCTCGCGCATCGAGGAAGTCGTCCTGCGCCCGCGCAAGTTCATCGACAGCCGCAACTATGTCGGCCCCTGCCGCCGCCGCAAGGAAGACCCCAGCTACGCCGGCCCGTGGCGCCGCCTCACCGACGAGCCGCCGCAGAATTCCCTCAACGAACAGTCGAAGGAAAACGCCTTCAAACTGCGCGCGATCGTCGCGAACCTCAACGAGTACGCCGACCGCACGGTCAATGATCGCACCGCCGGCATCCGCGGCATGTATCGCATGCTCCAGCAGAACTCCGCCGAAGTCGCGCGCCTGGGCGACGACACCATCGTCAAGGTGTGGAACTCATCGCTACGCTACATCGAAGGCGTCGGCATGACCGACACCTACGACATCGACGTGGTGAAGTATCACTTCCGCACGATCGCCATCATCCTCGACATGCCGGACGAAGCCTTCCTCCACCGCACCTCGGTCGCCAACGAACTCGAGCGCCTGGTGAACAAGAAGATCCACTCTGCCCACGAGAAGAAGACGGACGTGGCCTAGAGCAGGCCGGCTTCCGCCAGCGCGCTATCGATCATCTGGATGCCGCTCGCAATCTCGTCGGACGTATCGCACGTTCCGTTGCATGCGGCCGCCATCTTCAGCAGCGCATCGCGCTGCGCGTTTGCGCTCGCAACGTCGCCAAGCCGCGCATAGGTGACGCCAAGCAGGCTCTTCGGCTTGGGGTCCTTGCGAAGCTCCCTCGCCGGCGTGCGCAGGTAGTGTCGCGCCTCATCCCACTTGCCGAGCTCCATCTTCACCATTCCCATGTGGAAGCGAAGATCGAGATCGTTCTTGTTGAAACGCAGGCTCTTGGCGAACAGCGTTTCTGCCTGCGCAAAGTTATTGGCCTCAATGGCCGCAACGCCGGGATGAACCTGCCCGGTGAAAGCTGCGGGCAGCCCCGGGTCGCCGCGCCAGTAGTCCCCAGTCCACCCGGCAGTATCCCGCTCCTGAGCAGACGCAGTGAATGGCGTTGGTAAGCTGCCAGCCTCTTGTGCATGGGCAGCGCCGGCAAGGGCTGTGAGGCCCGCCAGCATGATCGAACAGACAGTCGCTTTCATGTGCGTCTCCTCAACCCGACGCACATAGGCTACTATCAAACGCGCGACTGGCAAAGATGCCCTAGACGGAAGATGCCGCTGGGGAACTAGCCGAACAACCGCTTCTCGATCGCCTCGCGCTTCACCTTGTCCACGCCCAGCGCATCGCGGAGATAGCCCTCCACCCCGCCATTGCGCTCTGTGATCACCTCGAGCGACCGCGCCAGATATTCCGGCTGCACGCTCATGATGAACCGCATCGTGTCCAGGTCCGGCGCCTGCCCGCGCTGTGTACGGATCATCTCGCGCCAATTCGCTCCGTGAGTTTCAAAACGCCCAGACGTATTCGTCAGCAGATAGTCCGCCACGATATCGTCCATGTGCACGCCCGCCAGCGCATGCGTCAGCGCCACGGCCAGCCCCGTGCGATCCTTGCCCGCCGCGCAGTGCACCACCATCGCGCCCTCGCCATTCGCCAGCAGGTCGAAATACTTCCCGAACAGGTCGATCAGGCGCGGCAGGTGCGGCGCCTCGGTGTAATAGCGCATCAGGAACTTGCGATAGCTGTCCTGCCCGAAATCCCACTGCCCCATGAAGGCGTCCCAGGTCTCGGAACCTTCGGCATGGTCGTCGTTCTCGACGACAACACACGCAAACCCGTTCCACCGGCGCGATGGCTGCCGCTCCCGCTCCGACGGCCGGCGCAGATCCACCACCGTCGTGATGCCCATCCCCGCCAGTCGTTGCAGGTCCGCATCCGTCGCCAGCGCATGGTTGGCGGAACGAAAGAACCGCCCCGTCGCGATCCGCCGGTCGCCGCCAGCGTGATATCCGCCGAAATCGCGGAAATTGGTCAGGCCATCGAACGGAATTATGCGCGCAACATCGGTCATGCGCCGGGGGTTAGGACAATGAAACGCAGCCGTCCACCCTGCTACCCACAGGCCGATTCACACGCCGGCCCCGAATCCGCGCAAACTGCATCGAATCACATCGCGAGGCACTCATGACCGCCCCCGTCGGCTCCAAGGCCAACCCGTCCAAATACGACGCCTACCCCAACCTCGCCGAAGACGAGCCCTACTTCGTCATCCGCGCCCACGACCTGCTGTCGTCCGCCCTCGTGGAACTCCACGCCTACATCGGCGCAGGCCAAGCGGGCGCCGCCCACAACAAGCTCGCCGAGATCATGGCGCTGACCTCGCAGAAACCCCCGCGCCCCTCGGACTCGCCCAAGTATCGCGAAACCTTCGCCATCTCGGCCGCGATGGAAAAGTGGCGCAACAGCCAGTAGGCTGCCTCACCAGTCCCGCGACCTCCCGCGCCTCGTCCTTCGACAAGCTCAGGATGAGGCGCTCAAGCTCGGACCGCAGGTAGGCCTCATCCTGAGCCTGTCGAAGGACGAGGCAGTGCTCACCAGCCCCGCCGCCCCCTACTGCGGCGTCCCCACCGTCATCCCGCCGTCCACCACCATCTCCTCGCCCGTCATGTAGCTGCTCTCCGCGCTCGCGAGGAACAGCACGGCGTTCGCAATATCCTCCGGCATGCCCTTCCGCTTCAGCGGCACACGCGCCGCCGACATCGCGTCGAGATCCAGCGGCTCGTTCGACCCCGGCACCACCTGCCCCCAGATCGGCGTCTCGATGATCCCCGGATGCACCGAGTTGCAGCGGATGCCATCGCCCATCGCCGCACACTCCAGCGCCACCGACTTGGTGAACAGCCGCACGGCGCCCTTCGATGTGCAGTAGGCCGAAAGATTGGCCGCCCCGCGCAGCCCGGCGATCGACGAGATGTTGATGATCGACCCGCCGCCCGTCTTGTCTCTGGGGGTCTTCCGCATCAACGGCAGCGAACACTTCACGCCCAGGAACACGCCATCGACATTCACCGCCATCTGGTGCCGCCACTGATCGAGCGTCAGGTCCGTCACCAGCCCCGCCACCGCGATCCCGGCATTGTTCACCAGCACATCCAGCCGCCCGTGATCCTTGTCGACAGCAGCGACAATCGCGTTCCACCGCGCCTCGTCCGTCACATCATGCTTGTGGAAGCTCGCCTTGCCGCCCGCCGCGCGAATGCCCGCCGCGACTTCCTCGCCCGCCTGCACATCCGTCAGCACCACCACCGCGCCCTCGCGCGCCAGCACTTCCGCGCACGCGCGCCCAATGCCGCTCGCCGCGCCGGTAACCAGCGCGACCTTGCCGCTCATGCGACCCATCGTAATCTCCCATGTGTGCTTTCACGGGAAGCTAGGCCTGCAATGTCGATTGGTAAATGATCCGGATCAGATCGCGGTCGGGCCGCGCTCAGCGCACCCGGTACATGTAGGCGATCATCCCGCCGCACACATAGAACAGCACGGTATACATCCCCGCCCACATCATCACGCCCGGCGGCATCGCCGCCATCATGGGCGTAGACAACATGGCGTTCCCGCCAACAGCCTGCTCGTCAGACATGGGGCCTCTCCCGCGCTTATCGCCCCAACCTCAAGCAAGCTACATGCCCAGGCGGAACCCGGAGCGCCCCGGCGGGCCTATTGCGCGCTCAGCCCGAACCGTTCAATGAACTTGTCCGCGAGAATGGCGTGCACAGCCGTGGTCTTGTGCGCGGCGTCATAATTGATCAGCCGGCTGCAATCGCTCCGCCCCTCGGCCGTGCAGTAGTTCGCCGGATCCGCAGAATAAGGCGACAGCCCATAGGCCTCCGCATGCGCGATCACATCGCGGATGTCCGCATAGAAATCATAAACCTCGACGTCCGCGCCCAGCTCCGCATCCAGTTCCGCCACCAGCTTCCGGATGGCGACGTTCAGCTGCCGGCCAGCGGCGTCGTTCTTCGCATCGGTGCTGGGCTCGTCGGCTGCCCGGTCATGCTCCGACAGCACAGGCCGCGGCGTCCGCGTGCCCACCACGATGAACTCCGCCCCCAGCGCATCCAGCTTCCTGATCGCGCCACGCAGATTGGCAACCGCTCCCGCGATCGCCACATCGACCGCCGCCTGATCGGCCTTGTCGACCGCTGCCAGGTCGTTCGATCCCGCCATCACCATGTAGAGCGCCTGCGCATCAGCCGGCTTGCCGCCAAGCGCCGCCTCGAACTCCGCCATCTGCGCCAGCAGGCCGGTATTGCGCAGGTCAGGCGCGCCATCCCCGCCGATGATGTTCGTCATGCCGGACGTCGCGCCGCCCCACGCATAGTTCGCCTGTTTGAGGCCCAGCCGGCTGCTCAGGAATTCAGGCAGGATCTCGGCGTTCGACGAACGCCTGCCGACCGTATTCGGCGGCACGACTTTCCCGTCCTGCGTGTCGCCCTCGCGCTCGGTGGAGGCGCGGCCGATGTCGAGATTGCTGTCGCCAATGAACACCAGTTGCGACACCGCGTGGTGCGCGCCATGACCCGCATCCATCGCGGCGCATCCCGCCGCCGCGAGACTGACCGCCACTAGCGCGACGCGTTTCAACAGAGCTTTCATCCCGATCTCCCAAACAGTCAGCAGGTCGTCGGCATTCGCCGCCCTACAGCCCCGCGGCCTCATCCAGTCCCAGCGCGATATTGAGGTTCTGCACCGCAGCCCCCGACGCGCCCTTGCCGAGATTGTCCAGCACAGCCACCAGCCGCGCCTGCTGCGCCGCCTCGTTGCCGAACACATACAGCTTCATGTTGTTCGTGTTGTTCAGCGCCTCGGGATCAAGCGCATCGACATAGCCGCCCGCACCCGCGCGCGTCTTCTGCAGGTTCGCGGTCTCTTCCTCGCCCGCCACGCTGACGAATTTTTCGCCCTGATAGGAATCCGCCAGCGCCTCGCGCAGCATCTTCGGCGTCACGCTCCCCGGCATCGACCACAGCTGCAGCGGAACCTCCACCAGCATGCCCTGCGCATAGCGTCCCACCGCCGGCGCAAACACCGGCGCGTGCGCCAGCCCCGAGTAACGCGTCATCTCCGGCACATGCTTATGCGCCAGCGTGTAGCCATAGGCGCGAAACGCATCGTGCGTCGTCTCCGGCCTCGGCGCCTCAAACTCCTCGATCAGTCCCTTGCCGCCGCCCGTATATCCCGACACCGCATTCACCGTGATCGGCGCCGACGCCGGCACAAGTCCCGCGCGAACCAGCGGCGCCATCAGGCCGATGAAGCCCGTCGGATAGCACCCCGGATTCGAAATCCGCTTCGAGCGCTCGATCATCACGCGATGGCCGTCTTCCATCTCGGCAAAGCCATAGACCCAGTGCGGATCAACGCGATGCGCGGTCGAGGCATCGATGATCACCGTCCGCTCGTTCGTGACGAGACGCACCGCCTCCTTCGCCGCATCATCCGGCAGGCAAAGGATCACCGCGTCCGCTTCATTGAGCATCGCCGCCCGCGCAGCCGGGTCCTTCCGCCGCTCCGGATCGATCGAGATCACCTGCAGATCGCGACGCCGCTCCAGCCGCTGCCGGATCTGCAGGCCCGTCGTCCCGGCCTCGCCATCGATGAAGACTTTAGCGGTCATTCCAACTCTGCCTTCTCGATCTCGATGGCTCGCTCAATAAAGCCATTGAAGATATTCTGCACATCGATCTCCTCTCCAGCCGCGACACGCTTCTCGAAGGCGATCAGGACGTTGAGTGCGATGTCCGTTTCCTTCCATTGCAGGAACGCCCCACCGCCATTGTCATGCTCCAAGTGTATCCACTTCAGCGGCGACGTCATGCTCATCAGATCACCTAGGCAGATGCTGAGCGCTTGATAGTAGCGAACGGTGTCATACAGCTTCGCGTCGTGGATAAGTTGAAGCGTTCTTACACCTTCGTCCGGATCGGCAGGCGGCCAGAGCCGACCTAAAGACTGAGCAAACTTTACGACTGCCAGCCGCGAATCGTCGAAGTAGGAACGCTCCTCTGCATTGAGTTCGCTGAATTCCATAGTGCGCCCAATCCCAAAAACCAAAAGGGCGCTCCGGTTTCCCGAAGCGCCCCTCGATAAGCAGAAGTCGAGGCGTACTAGCGCTTCGAGAACTGGAAGGAACGGCGGGCGCCGGCCTTGCCGTATTTTTTGCGTTCGACGGCGCGCGGGTCGCGCGTGAGGAACTTGCCCGGGCGCATCGCAACGCGCAGATCCGGTTCGAACTCGACGAGCGCGCGAGCAATGCCGTGACGCACAGCGCCGGCCTGGCCGGTGTGGCCCGAACCCTTGACCGTGCAGACAACGTCCACTTCGGTTTCGCGTTTGGCGGCTTCAAGCGGCTGGCGGATCATCAGGCGCAGAACGGGGCGCGCGAAGTACTCTTCGATCACCTTGCCGTTGACGATGATCTTGCCGGTGCCGCGTTTCACCCAGACGCGGGCGGTGGCGGTCTTGCGGCGGCCGGTAGCGTAGGAACGCCCCAGCTTGTCGATGTTGGCGACAGCCGGCGCTTTGGCTTCAGAAGCCTTCACGCCAAGGTCTTTGATGCTGCCAAGGGATTCGACGGTCTCGGCCATGATCAGGAGACTTTCACGTTCTTGGAGTTCTTGGATTTGAAGTCGACGACTTCAGGGTTCTGCGCCGCGTGCGGATGCTCGGTGCCGGCATAGACGCGCAGTTTCGAGAACTGCTTGCGCGCCAGCGGGCTCTCGCCCGGCATCATGCGCTTCACAGCCAGCTCGACCACGCGCTCGGGGAATTTCGAGGCGAGAATCTTCTGCGGCGTGGTCGTCTTGATGCCGCCCGGGTGACCGGTGTGGCGATGATACTGCTTGCGCACCATCTTGCGGCCCGTCATCGCGACTTTCTCGGCATTGATGACCACGATGTGGTCGCCGAGGTCGACGTGCGGGGTGTAGTCGGGGCGGTGCTTACCGCGCAGGCGCAGGGCGATGTAGGACGCCAGACGGCCCACGACCACGCCTTCGGCGTCGATCACGACCCATTTATTCACGGCATCAGCCGGTTTAACGGAAACGGTTGTCATGCTCCCTCGCGGAGCCTTTCTTCGATAGGCGTTCAGGTCTGAAATTCGAACGCGTGCAGCTACAGTTGACCCCCGGGCTTGTCAACCGCCGGGGACGTAATTGACCGCCGGACGGGTGCACTCCCCTCTTCCCGGCGGTAACCATCGGCCTTTACGTGGGATTCCGGCCGCTGTCGCCCCCAATTCCAGCTTAGTTGAGCAGGTCCGCGTCCCCGTCCCCATCGCCGGTGCCGGGATCCATATCGTCGTCCGCCCCGCCCTTTCCGGCCCCCATGACCGATCCGTCGGCGTCCGGGACCGGAATCACCGGCCCATCCCCATTGTCCCTGCCGATCTCGGGATCGGTGTCCCGGGGGATGAAAAGCGACACGACCGCCGTCACCCCGCCGATCCCAAGGATAATGTAGAGCGTCGTCAGCCAGTCCATCGGCCCGCCTCTCTATTCCCCACCACCGCCGCCATCGCCGCCCCCATCCCCGCTTCCATCCCCGTTTCCATCAGTGTCGCTGGAATGGCCCTTCGCCTTGCCTCCGCCAGACCCGGCCGCCGTCATCACGGCCACATCTGCCCCGCCATCCTTGCCCGCCTTGCCCTTCGGCTTCCCGAACTGCCCGCGCATCAGCAGGAACGGCGCAACCGCCACCACCACCAGGAAAATGATCGCGCCAATGATGAAAGTGTCCATGCGCCGAGCCTAGCACGCCTCGATCCCCGCGCCATGACACCCCCAATCGACGCCGCCGCGAACGCCCCTATAGTCCTCCGCAGCTAGACCCTCGGGAGGGGAATCGGATGAATCGCAGGTCCTTCATGACGGCCGCCGCCGGCGTGGCGCTTGTCCCCCTGCTCACCTCCAGCCGCGCCTTCGCCCAGAACGCCGCCATCGATTACGAGGCGCTCTCCCGCATGCGCCTCATGGGCCTCAACGACTCCACCTCCGAGGTGATGAAGACCGCCAGTTACATGATGGATGTGCTGGGCCCGCGCCTCTCTGGCTCCCCCGGCATCCGCAAGTCCGCCGAATGGGTGGTCGAGAAGATGAAAGGCTGGGGCCTTGAAGGCGCCGCCCTCGAGCCCTGGCCCGAAGACCCGACCGGCACCAACAACGGCTTCCCGCGCGGCTGGTCGAACGAGAAATTCTATCTTCACGCCAAGACGCCCAACGCCTTCCCCATCACCGGCATGTCGCTCGCCTGGACGCCCGGCACCAAGGGCCTCGTCACGGGCGAAGCCGTCCTCGTCGAAGAAACCGACATGACGGACCTGCGCGCCAAACGCGCCGGCAAGCTGCGCGGCAAATGGATCCTCCCCGCCGCTCCCGCAGACCTCCGCGCCCAGTGGGACCCCGTCGCCCGCCGTCTCACGCCCGAACAGCTCGACGCGCTCGAAACCCCCGCGCGCCCGCCCGAACAGGGCGCCGCCCCCGCGTCTCCTCCCGGCTCGCCCCCGCCGCGCGCCGCCACGCCAATCGACCGCACGCCCTTCTTCATCGCCGAAGGCGCGCTCGGCATCCTCACCACCAACAAGGGCCACGGCGTCGTCAACGTGCTCGGCGGCCACCCGCTCGATCCGCCCGACCGCCAGATCCCGCGCATCGCCATCGAAGCCGAACACTATGGCCGCATCGCCCGCTCGCTGATGCAGGGCCAGCCCGTCACCATCGAGGCCGACATCGTCAACGCTTGGCACGACAAGCCCGAAATGTTCAACATCGTCGGCGAGATACGCGGCGCGACGAAGCCCGACGAGATCGTCATCATCGGCGGCCACTTCGATTCCTGGCACGCCTCCACCGGCGCGACAGACAATGGCGGCGCCTGTTCCTCCGCCCTCGAAGCCATGCGCCTCCTCAAGGCCAGCGGCGCCACGCCAGCGCGAACCATCCGCGTCTGCCTGTGGAATGGCGAGGAGCAGGGCCTCATCGGCTCACGCCTCTATGTCGCCAAGCACTTCGGCGGCGTCCGCGGCGCGCCGGTGCGGACCAATCCGCGCGGCGAGGTCCAGCCGATAAAACCCTCGCACGCGAAGTTCCAAGTCTACTTCAACCTCGACAACGGCGCCGGCTCCATCCGCGGCGTCCACTGTCAGGGCAACCGGGCCATCGCCCCCATCTTCCGCGACTGGCTCGACCCCATCCGCGACCTCGGCGCCACCCACATGTCGATGCGCTCGACCGGCTCCACCGACCACGCCTCGTTCGACGCGGCGGGCCTCCCCGGCTTCCAGTTCATCCAGGACCCGCTCGAATACGAACCCAAGACCCACCACACCAACCTGGACTTCTACGAAGCCCTCCAGCCCGAAGACCTCCGCCGCAACGCCGTCATCATGGCCCACTTCGCCCTGACCGCCGCGAACCTGCCGGACGCCCTGCCGAGGATGAAGCGGTAGGATCGGCGAGCACGGCCTCGTCCTTCGACAAGCTCAGGATGAGGCCTATCGTCGAACCCGCCGGGCGCGGGAGCGCCTCATCCTGAGCCCGTCGAAGGACGAGGCGCGGCCCCCACCGGCCCACCACCGACCCCCTGCGACACCCCGCCAGGCCCATCGCTTGCAACAGGCGATTGACAATCAGTCGCAAACCACTGCAAATCGTTCTCATGATCATCTGCGTATGTCGGGGCCTCAATACGACGAAAGTGAACGACGCCATCGCGGCGGGCGCTCGCTCCCCTGCGCAGGTTCACCGCCACCACGACACCACGATAAACTGCGGAAAATGCTGCGAAACGGTCTGCGGCATGATCCGCGAACAGTCCTGCAGCGGCGGCTATGACGACGCCCGCCAGCTGGTCGCTGCCGAGTAGCGATTCTCAAGGCAAACGGCTGCTTTTGCGAACGCCAATTCCTCGCATTCTCAAAAAATTCCAATAAAAACAAGTTGCGCACTAACGTGACTCAGGCTCATTAAGCCTGTTCGCGCGTTTATGCCGTGTCGGCCGCCTTCCCCACCCTCGCGGCCCGCAGAATCAAAGGGAGCACGCCATGAAAGGCGACGCCAAGGTCATCGAATTCCTCAACCAGGCGCTCAAGAACGAGCTGACCGCCATCAACCAGTACTTCCTGCACTCGCGCATCCTGAAGGACTGGGGCGTCTCCGAACTGGCAAAGAAGGAGCACGATGAATCGATCGAGGAGATGCATCACGCCGACTGGCTGATCGAACGCATCCTCTTCCTCGAAGGCCTCCCCAACCTGCAGGACCTGGGCAAGCTCTTCATCGGCGAGAACGTCAAGGAGATCCTCGAGTGCGATCTCAAGACCGAACAGATGGCCATCCCCCTCCTGCGCGACGGCATCGAATACTGCGAGAAAGTCCGCGACTACGGCTCCCGCGACCTGCTCAACAAGATCCTCCACAACGAGGAAGAGCACGTCGACTATCTCGAAACCCAGTTCGACCTGATCGACCGCATGGGCATCCAGAACTACATCCAGCTCCAGTCGAAACCGAACGCGGGCGGCGCGCTGGAATAGGCGCGACCTCACACACCCCTGTCATCCCGGAAGCGCGTAGCGCTATCCGGGACCCACTCCTCCACCTCGACACCGTCTCGATTGATCCCGGGCCTCGCTACGCTCGCCCGGGATGACACCGTTGATGATATCGACAGCGGCCTCCTTCCTCCCCAAGTCGCCACGCGACTGGGAGAGGTGGATCGCGCGCACTTGCGCGCGAGACGGAGGGGGTCTCTCGATAGAGCGCATTTGTGGGAAACCGCGTACGCACAACTGTAGGACGGAGAAAAATCTCCACCCACAAAATCAAAGCGCTGCGCTCGCCATTTGTAGGATGGGGCTTTCCTAATTCAGCCGGCCCAAATCCGCGCGTACTCTTCCACGCATGCATCCGGCCAAAGCCGCCATCCTCAACACCGCCCTCGAGCCCCTCTGGCAACGCCTCCGCCAATGGATCAGCGCGGCGATGCACAACCACGAACACTCCCGCGACCAACTCACCCACGAAGAACTCGCCCCGCTGCGCACCACGATCTTCGAGATCGAAGCGCTCCTCCGCCGCCTTGTCCTCGTCGCCGCCACCGCGATCACGCTCGACATCACCGCCCGCTGGTCTCCACCCCCGAAGACCGACGCCAAGTCCCGAGCAAGACAATCCACGAAGCGCATCGTCCGCGCCGGCAGAGGCTTTCGTCTCTTCACCATCCGCTGGTCGAAATCCGACAAGCGCCTCACCACCACAGTCGCTGTCGACACCTCCGCGACGCGAGGCGCCAGCCCACACACTAAGGGCACGCACACGCGCGCCTACTCCGACACGCTGACCTCCGGACCGTCCACCCGCCGAAGCGCGCAGAGCGCTGGCAGGCCGAACGCGCAGCACCGCGCCCCCATCTCGAAAGAGCCACCCGAGATGACGCCCGAGGACTATCTCCGCTGGCACGCCACGCGAGACCTCACCGAAGCAAAGGCGGCCTTCAACGAACAATACCGCCAGGCCACGCAAGACCCCGACACACGGCCACGCCGCTCACCCACGGAGCCCGCACAACCGAAGCTAGAGAAGAAATCCCTCCCCCAGCTTCTCTCCACGCAAGCCCTGCAGGCGCGCCTCGCACTTCTCAAGGAACTCGTCGCCAACCCGGAAGAGCTGATCCGCCGCGCCGCCATCGCCATGGCGAGACGCCGGGAGATCGCCTACCGCCTCTCCCTCATCGCCGCGCCAAAGGCAGTCGGCCACTTGGCTGTCTCCGTCGCGATGGCCGGCACGATCATCCCGTTCCACTACGACTTCTCGGAAGCGCTCCTCTACTTCGCGCTGAGCTACACGGAGCCCGACACAACATGACCCAGCTCCACCGCAAGCCTCCCAACTCCCAGCCATCTGCGAGAACGCGACCCCGCGCCTCGTTTGCCGCTAAGCGCGCCGCGCAGCCGTGCCCGCCACGCGCCTCACGCACGCCTCACGCGCGCTACGCGTCACGCGACACGCCCGCTACGTCATCCCCACCCCGAGTTTATCTGGCTGGACGCCCCGCCGCCCCCATCGCACAATTTCCGCATGAGCAATTTCTTCCACCACATCGACCTCACCGTCTCCGACCCCGTGGCCGCGCGCCCGCTCTACGAGCTCTTCCTCGGACATTGCGGCTTCACGCTGAAGAGCGCGGGCGATGACTGGGCGGGCTTCGGCTACGCAAACAAGCGCTATCCCAGCATCGCCATCCTCAGGGCGAAGGGGCGCGGCGCCACCCGCCGCCAAGATCGCTACTCGCCGGGCCTGCATCACTTCGCCCTGCGCGCAAAATCGAAAACGGATGTCGACGCGCTCTACCGCAAGCTGAAGAAGTTCGGCGCCGACATTCTCGATCCGCCCGCCGCCTATCCTGAATACGGCACGGGCTACTACGCCGTCTTCTTCGCAGATCCCGACGGCCTCAAGCTCGAATACGCCTACACGCCGCCCGCCGGCGATGTCCGCGTGGCACCGCAGAAGGATCTCTGATGCCCGGCCGCGTCCACCACGTCGATCTCTCGGTTCGCAACATCGCGGCGGCCGAGCCACTCTATGATCTCGTGCTCACCCACATGGGCTATGTGAAGGGCAAGCCGTATCCCCAGGGCGGCGGCGAATGGGACATGCCCGGTGGATCGGAGTCGATCGGCATCCGCCCCGCCACAGGTCCCGACGCCGACCGCGCCCACGATCGCCGCACCTCCGGCCTTCACCACCTCGCCTGGCGCGCAGATACCCGCGCCGACGTCGATGCGCTCCACGCCAAGCTCCTCGCCTTCGGCGCAACCATCCTCGATGCCCCCGCCGACTATCCGCGCTACAATGAAGGCCGCGGCTACTACGCCGTCTTCTTCGCCGACCCCGATGGCCTCAAGCTGGAATACGTCTGGACGCCAGCCTGAAGCCCTTCCGCCACGACACACTTGCGGAAACCGCGGATTACTCCACCCTGCCGTTCGCGTAATGCAGCAGAGGACGCGCTCATGCTCACGCTCGACCAGCTCCAGGCGAAAGTCGCCTCGCAGAAATCCAACCTGCCCGCCCTCTATGGCGACGTGGATTTCACCACCAAGCCCGAACGCTTCGCCGACGAGCCCGTGCTGGAAGGCCCCTCGCAGAGCAAGTTCGATCACATGCGGCCACAGCTCCTGGCCGACACCGAAAAAGTCGCCCGCATGCGCGCCTACACCATGCTCGGCGACACCGTGGCGGACGCTTACGCCGCGCTCATGCCCACCTACGGATTCCGCGGCCTCATCGGCATGCTGAAACAGGCGTGCGATCATGGCGTCGAGTCCGTGCCGGACGCCCCGCCCGAGCTCGTGAACTTCATCCGCGCAATGGAAGCCACGCCCGACTGGGTCGACATGAAACTCGTGGAGGAAGGCGCGCGGCAATCGCGCGAGGATGCGGCCAACTATTCCCCCTTCGTCATTCGCGGCGCCTTCATCGCCACCTTCATGAACAAGTACTCCGCCCTGCCCATGGCGCTCACCGGCACGCTCTCCAGCGACACCGCCGCCCGCCGCGTGAAGGACACCGCCAGCTTCTTCATGACGAGCACACTGCCCGGCGCGCTCGAACGCTTCGGTCCCGGCTTCAAGTCGGCAGCCATGGTGCGCCTGATGCACTCGATGGTCCGCTTCAATGCGCTCAGGCGCTCAAACATGTGGGACGTGAAAACCTTCGGCATCCCAATCCCGCAGGTCGACCAGATGCCCGCTGGCCTCATCGGCACATTCCTGCTCGCCTTCAAGATCACCGGCAAGGGCCGCTTCCAGTACACCGATGTCGAGCGCGCCCGCGTCGAACTCTCACGCTATCGCTGCTTCCTGCTCGGCCTTCCCGAAGAACTCGCGCCCGCGACGCCGAAAGACATGGTCGACATGATGGTTCTCTATGAACAGACGCTCCGCAAAGGCTTCGACGACAAGACCTGCGGCGAACTTACCCGCGCCACACTCGCGGCCTACCTTCCGCCCGACGAGAAGCTCGGCAGCAAGATCTTCGACCGCATCGAACGCCGCTTCTCGAAAATCTTCTTCCTGCTCTCCTTCCTCGGCGGCGACAAAAAGAAAGCTGCCGACATGGGCGTGAAAATCGGTGCGCTCGATTGGGCCACCTTCATCGCCTGCAGCCTCTTTATCGGCGCCCGCAAGGGCTTCTATGCCCTCGGCGGCGCCATCCCCGGCCTGCGCGGCGCAACGGATCGTATGCTGGTGAAGAAGATCGAGCGCATGCTCGATAGCTACGGCCATCCCGCCCACACCACAGACGCAACGCAATACAAGCCCGCCGTCGTGCGGCAGGCTGCTGAGTAGCTGAACTGAGAACAGAAAGACCGGAAGACGCGACGCCTACTTGCCGCCCGCAGCCTCGGTGAGGCTCGACATGCTGAACGCCCCAACCACAGACGTCGCCAGATTGGCGTTCCCGAACCCGGGGAACGCTTCTTCCATCGTCATGTCGTCCGGCAACACATAGAACACGCCGCCCTTCGCGAAGGTGGCGCGCACAACCTTGTCGTAGAATTCCTGCGAGACGTTGATGCAGCCATGCGTGATCCGGTTGTCGTCCGGCGTCGGCGTCGCCAGCCGCTCCTCGCGCTTCTCCGCGCGGTTTCCCGTGGCGATGGGATGGATCGACACCGCCGTTTCATAGTCGACCCACAGCACGCGCTGCCCGCCCGTCGCCGGGCCATAGCCGGCGACAAAACGCCCGGCCGGCGTCGTGCGGTCCTTGGCCGGAATATCCTTCAGTTCGCGATCGCCAACTCCGGGCGCCGAATGATCGCCGTCGGCCGATCCAACCAGCACAGGCGCAAGACCCTTCAGCTTTCCATCGCCGCCAAAGACCAGAACCTGCGCCGCAGACTTGTCGATGATGGCGAACGGATAGTCGCGATGATCTTCAGTCGCGATCACCCAGCCCGCCAGTTCGATCACAGCGTTCGCGACAGGTTGCCCCGGATCCACTTCATCGATCCTGGCCTCACCGGTCGTCTGCGCCACAGCGCCCAGCATCGAAGCTCCGCCGACCGCCATCCCCAGCGAGATGACGGCAATCCGGAAAACACCCTTGAGATCAACGGGAATGATGACTGCCTCGTGTTTTGGTGGGCTTGTGACCCGACGGGCCGGGTCCTGCATAACAGAACCCGGCCCCAAGGCCAAAATGTGACCCGTTCCTGCCGGGAACTAGCCCCGCGGCGTGCGGACCGGCGCGGCTTCCATTGCATCGATCCGGCCATTCATCTGGTCGAGACGCTGCGTGGCCGAGCGCGCTTCGGTCGCGGCGCCGTTGGCGGCGGTCGCGGCGTTGCGGGCTTCCGTGGCGGCCGACTGGGCAGCCGTGTTCGCAGCTTCGGCACGCTGGGCGGCGGCCTGCGCGCGCGCGTCAACCTGCTCGATGCGGCTGTTCACCATGGCGATCTGTTCGTCGACATAACCGTTGGTGGCGCAGGCGCTGAGAGCGAGGCCGCCAAACGCGACGACTGCGACTGCCCGAGCGGTCGTTGCGTGTTTCTTCATCCAGGACATGAGGGGAATTCCTTTGTTTGTGACGACACCAGAACGGTCGCCTTTGCATTTCCACGTCGTGCACAAACCCCAAGTCGCACGCATGCGCGTGCGAACAAGGCGGTTTGCACCGACCGTCTAACGCCGCGAACGGACACGAGTTCCGGATACGGACGGTATGGAAAAAAGTTCATGCAGAAGACGGCCGCGTTCAGGCGAGCCCCTTCAGGAACTCCGCATAAAGCCTATGCGCGCGCTCCGTCAGCACGGGATCGTACCGATTGCGCCAGTCCTGCGCCTCCAGTTCGTCGAATGCATGCGTTGCGCCTTCGAACACTTCCACCGCGATCGGAGATGACGGGGTTTTCATGTTGGTCAGCGCACGGATCACGCCCTTGCCGCCAACGACACTGTCCTTCGTGCCCACGATCGCGCGGATCGGAACGTCGATGCGAAGACCAGCCCGCGGCGCCATCGCGCCAATGCCCTGCCACGGATAAAGAAGGAACGCGCCCACCACGCCCGCGAATGGCTCATCGGGAATGTCCGCCATGCGCGCCGCCTTGGTCATCGGCGCGCCCGGCTGCATCGACATCGCATCCAGCGTCGTCCACGCGCCATGGCTCCACCCCGCCACAACGATGCGGCGCGCATCCGCCCACGGCTGCTGCCGCGCCCACTCCATCATCGCAAACAGATCACCCGCCCGCTCACGCCCCCACAGCTGCAGCCCCGTGCACACAGTCGCATAAGCCGCCAGCTGCGAGATCCCACGATGTGCGAAACTGTCAACCACCACGACCGCCCATCCGGCCGATCGCGCAACAGCCGCCCACCGCGCCTGCAACTTCTTCTTCCCGCCACATCCATGCATCTGGATCGCAACGGGAAACGGCCCCTCGCCCTCGGGCAACAGAAGCTCAACGCCCGGCGCGAGCTCAGCGATGCGCTGGTGGAGTGTCGTGCGTGCGGGGGTGGAGATGGCGGTGGGCATGGGAGGAAGGTGGAAGCGAAATGCGTCAATCGCAAGGTGTGAAGGAGCGGTCGTTTGGGCAATCCGTTCGCCGCCCTCGTGGTTCTGCCCGCACTACTCCCCATACCTCTTCCGCAACTGCCCCAGCAGAGCGGCATCAAATTCCGCCGCCCCAAGATCATTCCACCCGCCGATCTCTTCCGACATCAGCGCGGTCGCCCTCGCCGCATCGAACGTCGCCCCCGGGATCATCTTCAGCTCGAACAACCGCTGCGGCGAATACCCCGTGAGCACCCACGAATAATGCCAGTCCAGCTTCGCCACCTTCGCCAGCTCGTTCGTGCAGTTCGATGTGAACGTGTTATAGAAACGCGGCCGTGCGCTCACCTCAACTGTCTGGCCGATCAGCGCCTTGAGGAAGTCGCCCTCCTGCTGGTCAGACAGCGCCAGCGGATAAACGTACACTTGCTTGTCGAGATACGTCACACGCCGCTCCAGAAGATCGCGCGCGGTCGACCAGACATAGGCAAGCTCGAAATTGTTGAACATGCCGGCGATGGCGTCATACGTCTCGCCCTTCTCCAGCCGCGCCTCCACCGTGAGGCCCACAATCCTGTCGCCCCCGAATTCAAACAGCACCAGCGTGTGCGCCGCGTAATCCCCGCCCGGCTGCGGCTCCACCACGAACCAGACATTGCGCAGGTCGGCAAAGTTCGCCGCAAAGCCGCCGACATTCTTCGCGGCCGGCCCCTCGTCCGTGTACGTCCAGTCTGTCACACCATCGAGCGCAAAACCCGTCTCGGTCATTTCCACGTCCGGCATCAGGGCAAGATTATCCACCCAGTCGCGATCCAGCCGCGGCTGGGCCGCACACACGCGAAGCGACACCAGCGTCAGCACGACCAGCACGAGCCAGGCCGCCGCGCGCCAGGGATGGCTTCGCGTCCATTCCCACATAGATGCGGCGACCATCATCGGCGACTTGCTCCCCTGCTGCGCAAGAATGGCCGCACACAAGCATGAGCCGCCGCCGTCCGAAAGGTGAGATCGTTGTTGCGCGAAATCCGCCGCCGTGGCCCATTCTCGCTCGGGATTCACTCGGGGGCGCGTTGAAACCCGGGTATCGTCTGCGTAGGGTCGAAACAGGGGTCTCTCGATGAACTTGAAACACATGCTTCTCGCCGCCACGGCGACAGCCTTGGCTGCGCCAGCAGCTCTTGCCCAGAACGGGGATCCGTATGTACGCCCCTACTGGTGGGACAAGCCCGTCGTCGAGGGACTTGGCCGCGCTCTCGTCGAAGTTGCGCCGAACCGCGCGCGCTTCGACCTCGCCTTTGTCGAGACCGATGCAAAATCCGACGAAGCGATGCGCAAGGCCGTCGCCAGGTCGAAGATCGCTTATGACGCCCTCAAGAAAGTCGCGGGCGACAAGTCGCGCATCACCACCAGCGTCACTGTCGAGGCGTACTACAAGCAGTACCGCGACAAGGACGGCAATATGCAGACCAACTATCGGCCCGATCAGGTCGATGGGTATCAGGCGCGCGTGACGATGGTCGTCGTGCTCACCGATCCCGCTCTCGCCGGTCGCGCTCGCGCAGCAGCGCTGGCGCTCGGGCCGCAGGATGTGAACCCCATCAGCATCTATCTCGAACAGACGCCGGAGCTTCAGCGCCGCGCGCTCGACGAAGCCGCGAAGGACGCGCGCGCCCGCGCGCAGCTCGCCGCCAGCGCGGCAGGCGGTCGCCTCGGCGATCTTCTCGTCGTGCAGGAAGGCAATGACTCATGCATGGGCAACTGGTCGTCGGGCCAGGTCGCGCGCGTGTTGAGCGGAGACTATGGCTACTCCGGCTATGCGCCCCCGCCGCCGCCTCCACCGCCTCCTCCGCCTCCCCCGCCACCGCCGCCGCCAATCGCTGGTGGCCAGGTCGGCGGACAGACAATCACGATCACGGAGAAGGACCTCGCCGCGCTCGACCTGCCGAGCGATGCAAACCCTCAGACCATCCAGGCAAGCGTCTGCATGATCTACACGCTGGCGAAGTGACGACGTGAAACGATGGACAGGATGCGTGCGGCGCCTTGACGCCGCCGCATTCTTCCATCAAACCCCCGCGCCTTGGACCAACCTCTTTTCGGACAGGCCCCGATGAAACGGCGCTACGAAAATCAGACCGCGATGCTCGCACTGCCACTGGCGTGCGATCGCGTTCGCATGGAGGGATAGGTCCAGGGGCTCAGCGATCCGCTGATCCAAACCGAACCCTCCGCGCAGTTCGCCGGAGGGTTTTTTGTTGTCCAGGTTTCCTCGGGGACTCAGGACAATGATAATCTCCCGGAGTGCGCGGAGGGGAGCGCAACAAGGAGTGACGTGTGATGAGCACGTTTGAAGTATTCGAAACGGCCCAGGGCGGCCGCATCAAGGCCTGGGTCAAGGGCGTTCCCGTCGAGGACGCAGCCCGTGAACAGCTGGAAAACGTGGCGGGATTGCCCTTCGTGCACTCCCACCTCGCCGTCATGCCCGACGTCCACTTCGGACGCGGTGCAACCGTTGGCTCGGTGATCCCGACCAAAGGCGCGATCATCCCGGCCGCTGTCGGCGTCGACATCGGCTGCGGGATGATGGCGGTGGAAACCACGCTGCGCGCGGAACACCTGCCGGACTCGCTGGCGAAACTGCGCTCGGAAATCGAGCGCAAGGTCCCGGCGGGCGTTGGCCGCAATGGCGAGTTCGGCACGACGCCGGATTCCGTCATCTCGCGCTGGCGCAACTCCGACCTCGAACCGCGCCTCGATCGCATCCGCGACAAGCACAAGCGCGTTCCGAACCACAAGGTCGGCGCGCAGCTTGGCACGCTTGGCTCGGGGAACCACTTCGTCGAAGTCTGCCTCGATGAGCGTGGCTTTGTCTGGGTAATGCTGCACTCGGGCTCGCGCGGCACGGGCAACCAGATCGGGCAGTACTTCATCGAGATGGCCCGCAAGGCCCTCGAGAAGCGCGTGCTTGGTTACCATGTGCCGGATCAGGATCTCGCCTTCTTCGTCGAGGGCGAGCCGATCTTCGAGGACTACATCGAAGCGGTCGGCTGGGCGCAGGACTATGCCCGCGCCAACCGCGAAGCGATGATGGAGCGGACACTGCAGGCGATGCGCGAGCATCTGCCGAAGTTCAAGCTCGGGGCTCACGCGGTGAACTGCCACCACAACTATGTGGAGAAGGAACACCACTTCGGCGCCGACGTGTGGGTGACCCGCAAGGGCGCCGTGCGTGCGGGCGAGGGAGAGCTGGGCATCATCCCGGGCTCGATGGGCGCGAAATCGTTCATCGTGCGCGGCAAGGGAAACCGGGACTCGTTCTGCTCGTGCTCGCACGGCGCAGGCCGCGCGATGTCACGCACCAAGGCGAAGGCGACGTTCACGCTGAAGGATCACCGCGAGGCGACCGAAGGCGTGGAATGCCGCAAGGACCAGGGCGTGATCGACGAAACGCCGATGGCCTACAAGGACATCGACGCCGTCATCGCCGCGCAGAGCGACCTGATCGAGGTGGTTCACACCTTGAAGCAGGTGGTGTGTGTCAAAGGCTAGAGAGGCGGGCGGCTCGAAGGGGTCGCCCGTTTCAGTTTTTTTGGGGACGATGAAATGAACCGCGTCAGCCTCGAACGCGCCGAACCATCGCAGCGCGAAACGCTGGCGAATCTTGTTCAACTCTACATCCACGATTTCAGCGAGTTCCTCTCGGGGCAGCGGAAGCTGGCTGTCGAGGAGGATGGCCGCTTCGCGGACCTCCTTCGGCTGGATGAATACTGGGGCGAGCCGGATCGCTCGGTGTGGTTCATCCGCGCGGGCGGCCAGCTCGCCGGCTTCGCCCTGCTCAACAAGCGCTCCCACTGCAACCGGCCCGTGGATTTCAACATGGGCGAGTTCTTCGTGATGCGCACGTTCCGGCGCGATGGCGTAGGCGGGCGGGCGGCGGTCGACCTGATCCGAATGCATCCCGGCCAGTGGGAGATCGCAATCAGCGCGCTCAATCCGCCAGCGCTGGCGTTCTGGCCGCGTGTGATTGCCGCCGCCGGGGTATTAAAGGCCGAAACGCTGCAGGGCGACGGCGTCCAGTGGACCGGCCCCATCCTCCGCTTCGTGGTGAGATAGGCCCGCCTTTTCAGGCCTTTGCAGAAACTTCCGAAAAATCTCCGGCCCTGTGTTGCACAGCACATCGGGCCCGGCGGGGGCGTCCTAAACAGTATTCACACCGGACGGATGACCGCCCGGGACGAAACACCAGGGGACGCAAAATGATCATCGGTCAAACCATCGCGAACTGCTTCATGGGCCTGCTCGCCTTCATGGCGCTGGCCGCCCAGGTCGGCATGGTCACCGGCATGATCGGCCCGGTCTGAGCATCTCTCCGAACCCACAAGCGAATTCATCAAGGACCACGCAAATGACCCTCGGCCACACCATCGCGAATTGCTTCATGGGCTTCGTCGCTTTCATGGCGGTGGCCGCCCAGGTCGGACTGATCTCCGGTTTCGTCGGCCCCGTCTGATACCCCCTCAGACCCGCGTGACGACACCGCCGCCGGCCCCTTCCCCCGAGGCCGGCGGCGGTTCCTTTTTCGGGGATGCGTCAGACTGCTTCGATCACTGTCGCGATGCCCTGCCCGCCGCCGATGCATTGTGTGGCGAGAGCGTAGCGCTTGCCTTCACGCTTCATGATCTGCGCAGCCTTCGCCGTGATGCGCGCGCCGGTGGCGCCCAGCGGGTGGCCGATGGAAATGCCGCCGCCGTCTATGTTGACCTTCTCCATCGGGATCCCCAGCTCTCGAATACTGGCCACAGCCTGGGACCCGAACGCCTCGTTGATCTCCACCACATCAATATCCCGCATGATGAGGCCCGCCCGCGCCAGCGCCTTCTGCGAAGCCGGCACAGGGCCCATCCCCATGATTTCCGGCGGCACGCCCGCAATGGCGACCGAACGAATGCGGCCGAGAACCTCAAGGCCATGACGCTTCGCATAGTCTTCCGAGGTGATGAGCGTCATCGCCGCGCCATCGGTGAGCGGAGACGATGTGCCCGCCGTCACCGTGCCATCGGCGCGGAACGCAGGCTTCAGGCCCGCAAGTCCCTCCGGCGTCGTTCCCGGGCGCAGCGTGCCATCCTGATCGACAATTCCGTCAGCCGTCTTCACCGGCACGATCTCATCGCGCAGGCGGCCTTCGCGCTGCGCTTCAGCAGCCTTCATCTGCGAGACGTAGGCGAGCTTTTCCTGGTCGGCGCGCGAGATGTTGTACTGCCGCGCCACATTCTCCGCCGTCTCGCCCATCGAGATATAGGCGTCGAGCATCACGTCAGGATCCTTCTGCGCCTTCCCCTTGAAGCGCGGATTGGGCGAGTGGTTGAAGCCGCCCTGCGGCACGCGCGTCATGCTTTCGACGCCGCCGGCGATGAAGGCCTCGCCCGCGCCAATGGCGATCTGGCCCACGGCATAGTGGATGGCGGACATGGACGAACCGCAGAACCGGTTCATAGTGATGCCGCCCAGCTCGATCGGCAGCCCGGCCAGCAACGCCGCCAGTCGCGCAATGTTGGAGCCCTGCTCCGCCTCCGGATAGGCCGTGCCGAGCACGACATCCTCCAGCGTCTTCGGGTCGACCCCCGTGCGTTCGACAAGCCCCTTGATGGCGATGGCGGCGAGGTCGTCCGGCCTCACGCCCACAAGTTTGCCCTTGTTGGCGAAGTGAAATGGCGTGCGCGCATATCCTGCGATGACAGCCCGGGTCATGTGATGTCTCCCTTGTCCGGTCTGTATATATGATGGTCATCATATTGCATTGCACAAGAGGCGGCAGGATTAAATCCGCCAGGCCTGCGGCCATCGTGTCGTCGTCTTTGCGGGCTATCCCCTTGGCAATGCACGGGAGAATGCGGCAGAGCTAGCCGCGTCAGATTCTGGGGTCGCATGCGCCAGCTTGTTCTTCTTCGCCACGCCAAGGCGGCGGCAAACTCCGACACGGGGGAGGACTTCGACCGCCCCCTCGCCGCGCGTGGCCGCGAGGATGCGCCCGGCATCGGCGAGGCGCTGGCCGGCGCGGGGGCCGAGCCGGAGATTGTGCTGGTCTCTTCCGCCAACCGCACGCGCGAGACATGGGCGCTGGTCGCCAGCTGGTTTCCCGATGTGACGGTGGAATTCCTGGACACGCTTTATCTGGCCGACACCGACACGCTGATGCGCGCAGCCGAGGCGACCGGCGCAAGGAATGTGATGCTGGTCGCCCACAATCCGGGGCTGCACGAACTGGCGAGCCGCCTGGCCCATCGCAACAACGCGCTGGAGTCAGCAGTGCGAGCGAAGTTTCCGACAGCGGCGGGCGCGGTGTTTGGGCGCGCGGATGAGGCCTCGGCCTGGCGGCTGCAGGCCTATGTAACGCCGAAGACGATTTCGGATTAGGTCGGGCTGTGCGCTGCCGGCTCGATGATCAGGTCGCCGATGCCCTGGAAAGACCAGTTGTTGTAGAGACCGGCGAGATAGGCCACGTACAGGGCAAGGAAGACGAGCCCGGTGCCGATGCCGATGCGGCGGCGGAGGAAAACCACGAGCGTGACGAGAACGGCCGCGCCCGCCATCGCCCAGTTGCTGAAGGCCGTGAATTCGGGGCTCAGCGCCGCGCGCGGGGCCAGGATGGCGACAACGCCGCCCGCGCCGAGGATGTTGAAGATGTTCGAGCCAAGGATGTTGCCCATGGCGACGTCGCTCTGCTTGCGCACAGCGGCGGCGATGCAGGCGCCCAATTCCGGCAACGATGATCCGAGCGCAAGAACCGTCAGACCGACGATGGTCTCGCTCGCGTTCAGCTCCTGGCCCAGCGAGATGCCGCCGTCGAGCAGCAGGCGCGAGCCGAGCGGCAGGCCGACCAGACCGATGAGGATCAGCATGATCATGCGCCACATCGGCTTCTTCATCAGCTCCAGTTCTTCCTTGGTGTCCTCGGTCATGTCCTTGCGGGCGACGGACCAGGATACAAAAAGGTAGATCACCAGCGCGACGATGAAGCCGATGCCGATCCATTGCGTGAGACCGAAGAACAGCGAGATGCCAATCCAAGCAGCCGTGCAGAGCAGCATGAAGAATGCAGTGATCCGCATGCGCGGGGCGGCAGTGGCGATGGGGAAGATCAGCGCGGGAAGCGCCAGCACCAGCAGGATGTTGGCGATGTTGGAGCCGATGATGTTGCCGTGCGCGAGGCCGGCGCTGCCATTGGTGGCGGCCTGAACCGAGATGATGAACTCAGGCAGCGACGTTCCGAAGCCGACAATGACGATGCCGACCAGAAGGGGCGAGACGTTCGCCTTGTAGGCTGCCGACAGCGCGCCGCGCACGAGGCAGTCCGCCGAATAGATCAGGATGCCGAAACCGGCGATGAGGACAACGATGGCGCCTGTGAGCACGGCTGTTACCCCCTACGCTTGGACATCCCTCCCCCAAGGGACCGTGACCCGCAAGACGGGATCAGTCCAGATAATCTGGTCGAAGAGTTAGTCCAGGCGGCGGTATTCGATCAGGTTCAGCAGGCCGAAGGTCACAACCACGGCAAGAATAGCGTACACAGCAGCCACGAAAGTCTCCTTACGGCGAACGCGCCCGGAACCGGGAATACTTGAGTCTCGATTGGGCCTGTCCTAGCGGATTTCCTGCGGGTCCGAAACCCGGAAAGAACAAGGCTCTCTCTTGAGAAGACGGACCCTCCGCGACCGGGCATTCCAGACGTGGTGGCGCATGCAGCGCCCCATGACGCTGGGCGTTCGCGGCGTGGTTGTGGACGATCAGGGCCGCGTCCTGCTGCTGCGGCATACCTATACTCCCGGCTGGCACATGCCCGGCGGAGGTATCGAAAGGGGCGAAACGGCGCTGGAGTCGATCCAGCGGGAATTGCTGGAAGAAGCAGGCGTTGATGCCGCACCGGCAGACCTGCGCCTGGCGTCGATCCACGCCAATCATGCCTTCTTTCCCAACGATCACGTGCTGCTCTTCCGGGTCGACCGCTGGCGGCAGGTTGAGGCCACCCAGCGCGGGGAAATCGCCGAAACCGGCTTTTTCGACCCCCTTGCCCCGCCCGAAGGCACGACGGCCGGCACCCGGCGCCGTCTGGCCGAAATCTTCGGCGGGCAGCCGGTTTCCGGCGACTGGTAGCCGCAGGTTGGCCTGCGTTATCCCCGGTTTGAGCGCCGTCTAGCCATTGATTTGCAGTAATGTTTCGTCATCACTGGCCCGCCTGCAGGAGGACATGATGCGTCGGGGAACTCGAACGGCTTTTGGCCTTGCCCTTGCTGGGCCGGCGATCGCGCTCCTGCTCGCCGGGTGTGGCGGCCCGGAGGGTGCTGCCGCCACCGATGGAATGACTTCCGCCTCTCTGGATGGTGACGCCGCATTGATCGCTGCTGCGCAGACGATCAGCGACGCCGTTGGCGGCTGCGTCCGCCCGGATGATGCGCCGGTGGATTCAAAAGTGGTCGGGCTGGAGAACGGCGCGATCGTCATGCTCGGCTGCAGCGTGGGCGCCTATTCCACCACGCACCGCCTGTTCGCGATCCGCACCGGCGAGAAACCCGAACTGCTCTCCTTCCCCGACTATGACACCGAAGGCTGGTTCGCGTCCGACCAAGTCAGCATGGCGGAGATCGACGCCGGCACGGGCGTTCTCTCCACCTTCCGCAAGAGCGCCGGTCACGGCGGCTGCGGCAGCGAGGGGGAATATGAGTGGGACGGCGCGCGCTTCGCACTGAGGGAGCTGCGCTGGAACGATTGCGCTGCGGCCGCAGCCCCGCCCTTCCCGGTCGTCTGGCCGACGCAACAAGGCGCCTCAACCGATGCGGACACGGCGACGCCCGCGCCCTAGCGCGACGATCTACTCGTCGCTTTCGTCTTCGGCTTCCTCGTCCACGAGTTCGCGCTCGTCCCAGTACTCTCTCACGCCGAGCGTTTCGCGCAGCGCGTTCGGCTGCTCAAGAGCGATGGCGTGCGGCAGGCGGTCGAAGTCGTGCTGGGCGTGCCAGCCGTCATAGGCAAAGTTTTCGGTGTCGAGCGGCAGATACGATCCATCGAGATAGACAACGATGTCGCCGATCGAGAGATCGGCGAGCGCTCCGGCCATCCACTCCGCGCCGTGCTCGATGTCCTCGTCTTCAGCGCTGACGCCGCGATTCGTGAAGTCCTCGTGCACGATGGCGGTGTAGGTGCGATCGACGTCGACGACGCGGCCGAACGTGAAGGCCTTGCGGCACTTGATGCAGCTGAACAGCCAGCCGCAACCGCACCAGGGGCAATCGAGCTGCGCGGGACCGGCGGCAAGCGCATCGGTGCACTGGCAATGCGAGAGCACATCGTTGTTGGCCTTGGCGATGTATTTGACCATCAGTGCCTCGATTGAAAACCAGAAGGGCGGCCCTTGCGAGCCGCCCTTCCATATTCCTGCGCTGGCTGACTAGTCCACCGCTTCCGGTTCGTTCTTTTCCTTCGTCGTCGCCTTGGGCTCGGCGATGAACTTGAACGACAGCTTGTCCGGATCGTTCTTGTCGATGTCGATCTTGACGCCGCCGCCCTTCTGGAGCGAGCCGAACAGAAGCTCGTCGGCCATCGGTTTCTTGACGTGCTCCTGGATCAGGCGGCCCAGCGGACGCGCGCCGAAAGCTTCGTCGTAGCCGCGCACGGCAAGCCATTTGCGGGCCTTGGGTGTCAGCGCGATGGTGACATTGCGATCGGCCAGCTGGGTCTCCAGCTGCAGGATGAACTTGTCGACCACCATCTCGATGATCTCTGGCGAGAGGCCTGAGAACGGGATTGTCGCGTCGAGGCGGTTGCGGAATTCGGGGGTGAACAGGCGCTTGATTGCCTCCTCGTCCTCGCCTTCGCGCTTGCCGCGGCCGAAGCCGATGGACTCCTTGGCGGCGTCGGAAGCGCCCGCGTTCGTGGTCATGATGAGGATCACGTTCCTGAAGTCGACCTTCTTGCCGTTCGCATCGGTGAGCGTGCCGTTGTCCATCACCTGCAAGAGGATGTTGAACAGGTCCGGGTGGGCCTTCTCGATCTCGTCGAGCAGGAGGACGCAGTGCGGATGCTGGTCGACACCGTCGGTCAGCAGGCCGCCCTGGTCGAAGCCGACATAGCCCGGAGGCGCGCCGATGAGGCGCGAGACCGTGTGGCGTTCCATATACTCCGACATGTCGAAGCGGAGCATTTCCACGCCGAGGATAGAGCCAAGCTGCTTGGCGACTTCCGTCTTGCCGACGCCCGTGGGGCCGGAGAACAGGTAGCAGCCGATAGGCTTGTTGGGCTCACGCAGCCCTGCACGCGCAAGCTTGATGGCGGCGGCCAGGGCCGTGATCGCCTTGTCCTGTCCGAACACGACGCGCTGGAGATCCTTCTCGAGAGACTTCAGCTGTTCTGCGTCGGACTTCGAGACCTGCTTGGCCGGGATGCGCGCCATCTTGGAGATGACAAGCTCGACCTCGCGGGCGCCGATCTGCTTGCGGCGCTTGTTCTCGGGCACCAGCCACTGCGCGGCGCCGGCTTCGTCGATCACGTCGATCGCCTTGTCGGGCAGCTTGCGGTCCGTGATGTACTTGGCCGAGAGATCAACCGCGATGCGGATGGCCTCGTTGGTGTATTTCAGGCCGTGGAATTCCTCGAAGTAGGGCTTGAGGCCCATCACGATCTTGATCGTGTCGTCGATCGAGGGCTCCACCACGTCGATCTTCTGGAAGCGGCGAGCCAGCGCCCGGTCCTTCTCGAAGTGCTGGCGATATTCCTTGTAGGTCGTCGAGCCCATGCAGCGCAGCGTGCCTGACTGCAGCGCAGGCTTCAGCAGGTTCGACGCATCCATCGCGCCGCCGGACGTGGCGCCGGCGCCGATAACGGTGTGAATCTCGTCGATGAAGAGGACAGCCTTGGGCTGTTCTTCCAGTTCCTTCACGACGGCTTTCAGACGCTCTTCGAAGTCGCCGCGATAGCGGGTGCCGGCCAGCAGCGCGCCCATGTCGAGCGAGTAGATGACAGCGTCGGCAAGAATGCTGGGCGCTTCGCCATCGACGATCTTCTTGGCCATGCCTTCGGCAATGGCGGTCTTGCCCACGCCCGGGTCGCCGACGAGCAGCGGGTTGTTCTTGCGGCGGCGGCAGAGAACCTGGATCGCGCGCTCAACTTCAGCATGCCGGCCGATGAGTGGATCGGTCTTCCCTTCACGCGCCTTCTGGTTGAGGTCGACGCAATATGCCGACAGGGCCTCGCCGGCGGGCTTGGTGTTGTCGTCTTCCTTCTCAGCCGCGCCTTCGACGGGCTTCGACTTCGACATGCCCGGCTTCTTGGCGACGCCATGGCTGATGAAGTTGACGGCGTCATAGCGCGTCATGTCCTGCTCCTGCAGGAAGTACGCGGCATGGCTTTCGCGTTCGGCAAAGATCGAGACCAGCACATTGGCGCCGGTCACTTCGTCCTTCGACGATGACTCGACGTGCAACACGGCGCGCTGGACCACACGCTGGAAGGCGGCGGTCGGATGCACGGCGCCGCCATCCTCCACGACGAAGGAGGCGCAATCATTGTCCAGATAATTCGTCAGGTCTCGGCGCAGCTTTTCGAGATCGACCTTGCAGGCCGACATCACCTCGGCAGCATCCTCATCCTCTGTCAGCGCGAGGAGCAGGTGTTCGAGGGTTGCGTATTCATGCTTTCGCTCCTGCGCCAGATGCATGGCGCGTTCGAGAGCACGTTCGAGACTGGGTGTGAGGGAGGGCATTTAGGGGTTCTCTAGTCCTCGCGTTCCTTGGTGCATTGCAGAGGGTGCTGGTGCTGGCGGGCAAGGTCCATCACCTGCGTGACCTTCGTTTCGGCGACATCGAGCGGGAAGATGCCACAGACGCCCACGCCATTGTTATGGACGTGAAGCATGATGCGCGTGGCCTCCTCGCGCGACTTGTTGAAGAAGTGCTCGAGCACGAGCACCACGAATTCCATCGGCGTGTAGTCGTCGTTCAATATAAGTACGCGATACAGCGACGGCTTCTTTGTCTTCGGCTTTGTCCGGGTCTGGGTGCCGACTTCCCTTTCCGGACGTGATGGTGGGCGCTTGTCAGCCATGAATACGGAGCCTGGGCGTTAGACCGGTTTGGAGCGTTGGGCAGGATCGCCTGAGTCTTGGACGGATGAGTCGTGAATGTGTGAGTCCCGAACGTCCCGGATGGAGAAGGTAAATGTCCGGTGTTCGTTCCCCATTAGATATTGATCCGTGGGCCAAGTGAAAGGGCCTTCGCGTCTAATCGCTGAAAGCATGCGCGCAGGCACCCGAAACGCAGCTTCTGCCTTGGTTTGTCCATGGTCCTGCGGCAGGTTCTTGAATCACAGGCCGCCAGACGTCCTGCTCGCATGGTTCATGCAGGATTCACCACGGGACCAAGCTAATTGTCCCACCAGAAGGCGGATCGACCTGAAAATGGGCGCCGTGGGAGCCAAACTTCACTGGCCTGAAGAATTGGGGTGACGTGGATTAAAGATTGGGTAAGTTCGCCGTTGGACCCTCGATCTAGTCTTTGTATGTGCTTTTGATAGAGGATTCCGTCCGCGTATGAAGACGAACTCCCTGATCGCGTGGATCCGCTCCGGCCTGCTGGCTCTGGTGGCGCTCACGTTCACATCCGCCCCCGCCTGGGCCGACAAATACGCATCCATCGTCATCGACATGGAGACCGGTCAGGTGCTGCATGACCGCAGCGCCGACGAGAAGCGCCATCCGGCCTCGCTGACCAAGGTTATGACGCTCTACCTCGTGTTCGAGGCCATTGAACAAGGCAAACTGAAGCTTTCCGACCGGATGACGGTCTCCAAGGCCGCCTCGCGCGCCCAGCCGTCCAAGCTCGGTCTGAAGCCGGGAACGACCATCAAGGTCGAGGACGCCATCCGCGCCCTGGTTACCAAATCCGCCAACGACGTCGCCATCGTGATCGCCGAGAAGATCGGCGGAACCGAAGCCAAGTTCGTCACCCGGATGAACGCCAAGGCCAAGGAACTGGGGATGCTGAACACGACGTTCCGCAATTCTTCGGGCCTGCCCGACCGCCTGCAGGTCACCACCGCCCGCGACATGGCTCGCTTGGGCGAGGCGATCTACATGGATCACAAGGACCGCTACAACTACTTCTCGCTGACGTCGTTCACGTGGAACAACCGTAAGCATTTGAATCACAACGAACTTTTGAAGTCCGTTGAGGGCGTGGACGGCATCAAGACCGGTTTCACGAACGCTTCAGGCTACAACCTGATGGCCTCAGCTTCCCGCGATGGCCGCCGGGTGATGGCTGTCATGATGGGCGGCAGCACCGGGAAGTCGCGTGACCGCCACGTCGCCGACCTGATCGAAGCCGCCTTCCTCGAAATTACCGGCGCGCCGGCCAGCGACGATGACCTGCGCGTCCGAATCGCCTTTGGCGACCGCGGGAACACCTCTGCGGACGACCTGGCCATGGCCCAGCTGCGCCTGTTGCAGGATCCTGACGCCGCGCTGGTTACCGCCAAGGACCCGGACCTTGTGGCCGGTCTGGACGATAGCACTGGAACCTTCGACGACTTCGGCTCCACCGACGAGGACGATGCGGCCTTTGGCGGCGTCTCCCAGGGCGACAGCGAGGCCAGCCTCGACCCGATCGGCGACCTGATTGGCGAAACCCCAGACGCCCTTGAGCCGGTCTCGGCCGAGCCTGCCCCGGCGATTTCCGCTTCTGTCGGTATCGTGATCACCAGCGAAGTTCCGGCCGGCGTCCTGCCGTCCGCGACTGCGATGGACCAGCTCGCCCTGCCCGTCGCCCAGCCCTGATCAGCGGTTTTCGGCCTCTATTTGCGCTTCCAGCGCAGCGGCTTTCCTCCGTCCCGCATCACCTCGCCGCGCGCCTCCGCGTCCAGCTGAACGGTCTTGGTCCACCAGCCGACGGTTGATCCGAACTCGCTGCCGGCCAGCGCCTTCTTCATCAGCGCCATCATTTCGGACTGCGTGACGCCCGGCCCCGTTCGCGGCATCACCTTCAGAAATACCTTCCTGGCCGCCTCATACTTCTCGGCATTGCGAGGATAAGTCTTGCCCGGGGCGTTGACGTTCAGGGTGAGAACGATGTCGGGTTTTGCCTTCGGAGCCGGAGCCTTCGCTGTTCCGGCCTTCTTCTTCGCGGCTGGTCTGGTCGCCATCCCGTCCTCCTTCGATAGATCGCTATCGAGACTGGGCCAGCCATCTGGCTGGACGCAAGCCGCCCGGCGGAGCTAGTTACGCCCCCATGTCAGCACACCCCGCCTCCGCCACCGACGCCACGCTCGAACAGCGCAAAGCCCGCTCCTACGCCTGGTTTCAAACCCTGCAGGCCGACATCATCGCGCGCTTCGAGGCGCTGGAGGATGCAGCGGGGCCGCCGCTTTATCGCGGCGCAGCCGGCCGGTTCGAGAAGACGCCCTGGAAGCGCGGCGACGGATCGGAAGATCTTGGCGGCGGGACTATGGCGGTGATGCGCGGACGCCTGTTCGAGAAGGTCGGCGTGCACGTCTCATGCGTCCACGGCAGCTTCGCCCCGGAATTCGCCAAGACCATTCCGGGAGCGGACAAGTCCGGCGGACAGTTCTGGGCGAGCGGGATTTCGCTGATCGCGCACATGGTCAATCCGCGCGTACCGGCAGTGCACATGAACACGCGGATGCTGGTGACAGCGGACTCATGGTTCGGCGGCGGCGCTGACCTGACGCCCTTGCTGGCCTATCAGCGCGAGCAGGAATTTCCTGACGCCATCGAATTCCACCACGCCATGCGCGACGCGTGCGAGGGCTACAAGGGCGCTGACTATCCGGCGATGAAGAAGCACTGCGAGGAGTATTTCTACCTGCCGCATCGCGACGAGCCGCGCGGCATCGGCGGCATCTTCTACGACCGCTACAACACCGGCGACTGGGAAACCGACTTCGCTTTCACGCGGAGCGTCGGCCAGCATTTCGCCGACGTCTATCCGAAAATCGTCGCGCGGCGCATGGCGGAAAGCTGGACGCCGGCTGAACGCGAGGAACAACTCGTGCGCCGCGGCCGCTATGTCGAGTTCAACCTGCTCTACGATCGCGGAACCACGTTCGGCCTCAAGACAGGCGGCAATGTCGCGAGCATTCTCTCGTCCATGCCGCCAGTGGTGAAGTGGCCCTGAGGAATGCCGGGACGTTCCCGTAGATGTGGCCAGCCGTGCTGCGACCGGGAACCGGACGTCGCCCGGGACTGGACGGCGGCCCGATGCGCCCCACATGGAGTCTGGTCCGGTTGAGCCTCAGCTACGTAGGACCTGCGCCATGTCCGATGCGATCCCTGTCACCGAAACTGCCGGAAAGCGAACGCCGGAAGCGACCATGCTGGCGCTTGTGGCCATCCTCGCGGCGACCAGCCTCGTGGCCGGTCTTGGCGCGCTGACGTCAGGCGGCGAGGCGGATCCCTGGTATGCCGCGCTGAACAAGGCGCCGGGCAACCCGCCGGGGTTCGTGTTCGGAATTGTCTGGCCGATGCTCTATGCGCTGATGGCGGCTGGGGCCTTCATGGCGTGGCGGGCCGGCGCACACCTCGGCCTGTTCTTCCTGCAGCTCGTCGTCAACTTTGGCTGGAGCTACCTGTTCTTCGAGTTTCACCAGCCGCTCATCGCGCTGGTCGACATCATGGTTCTGTGGGTGCTGGTCTTGCTGATGATCCGGCAGTTTCACCGGCACAACCCGCTGGCCGCCTGGATCCAGACGCCCTACCTCGCCTGGCTCAGCTTTGCGGCCTACCTCAATGCCTGGGTCGTCTTTGCCAACTGAGACGGCCTATAGCAGGGCCAGCAGCTCGTCCTTGCCAAGCGTGAAGTCGCTTTCGATCCATGCGGTCTCGAGCTTGCGGATCGCCGCGCCGATGGACGGCCCTTCGGCGATGCCGCGCGCCAGCATGTCCTCGCCGTCGACGGGCAAGGTCGGCCGCGCCCAGCTGCGTGCGACCGCGATGACCCCGGCCCAGTCCGGCACACCGGTTGACGCCCATTCGATCGTGGCGCGATCGATAACGGTCTGCGCGCCGACGCGATACACGGCTGCGCGAACTTCGGCATCCGTCACCGCGCCCCACAAGGGCGTCTCGTCCTGCGTCGGCCAGTTGAGCCGATTGCGTTCCTCGTTCGACATCTTGAGACGGTTGGTGACATCGCGAACGATCGCGGCGTCCTTCCAGAACAGCGCCAGGAACCGCAACATCGGGTCGGGCGTCCAGCCTTGCTCGCGCTCGAGACCGACGAGCTTGCCCAGCAGGCCAAGGCCTTTTGCATCGACAAACAATTGGTCGAGCACGCCGACACGCTCCATCGCCTCCAGCGCCGAAAGCGGCTGGGGCGCGGCCAGCAGCTTCTTGGTCTCCATCCAGATCCGTTCGACGGAGATGCCGGCGAGGCCCGCGCGCAGTTTCCCGCAGGCTGCCAGCCCCGCCTGATCGGGCGCGGCGTTGCCATACCAGGCCTGGAAACGGAAGAAGCGCAGGATGCGCAGATAGTCCTCGCGGATGCGGGTCTCTGCATCGCCCACGAACACGATCCGGCGCGCGGCGATATCGTCGAGCCCGCCGCCAGTCGGATCGAAGACTTCTCCGGCATTGTCGGCGTAGAGCGCGTTCATGCGGAAGTCGCGGCGCTCGGCGTCTTCGGCCCAGTCGTGGGTGAATGACACCGTGGCGCGACGGCCGTCGGTTTCCACATCGCGGCGAAGCGTGGTGATCTCGTAGGGCACGCCATCGCAGACGACCGTGAGCGTGCCATGCTCGATGCCCGTTGGGTGGACCGACATGCCGGCATTGCGGCACGCTTTCTCCACCAGGTCAGGCGTCAGCTGCGTTGCTATGTCGACATCCGCGACCGGCTGGCCGAGCAGCGCATTGCGCACACAGCCGCCGACGAACCGCGCGCACCCCGGCCGCACCGTCTCGAGCGCGTCGATGACTTTCCGCGCGGCGAGCAGCCAGGGCTGGTTCGCCAGCCGGGTCATGGCGTCAGCCGCCCCGGTCGCGCGGGGCGACGGGAGTCTGGGCAGGCGGCGGAGCGGGCGTGTTGCCGCCGGGCAGCGTTGTGTCGACACACGGGATCTCGCGCGGCGGGACAACCTCGCCGTCAGCCGTCAGGCGGGTCGGGTCGAAACACTTGTCAGTCTCGCGCGGCTCGAGCAGCGGTGGGATGATCAGGCCGAGGATCGCGATGATCGCGCCGATCACCACGAGGCGTGTCAGAGGCCAGCGATCCCTTATGCGCAGATCGCGCGAGGCGGCGCGATAGATCAGGAACACCGCGAACGGGACCAGGAAGAGCAGGAGTTCGACGAGGATTCTCTGTGTCATGGTCTTCGGTCCTACCCGCCATAGAGCCGGTCGTACAAGGCTTTGATCATCCCCGCCGTAGCGCCCCAGATGTAACGCCCGTTGTGCGGCATGGCGTAATAGGCGCGCAAGGCCCCCCGGAACTCGCGTTCGTGGCGTTCATGATTGGCCGCGTCCATCAGGAAGGACAGCGGCGTCTCGAACACGTCCGCAACCTCGCGCGCATGGGGAACCGGCACAAAATTGGAGGGCAGGATTCCAACGAAGGGCGAAATCGCAAAGCCGGTTCCGGTGAGGTAGGCGTCGCTCTGACCCAGTATGCGAACGCTGGCGGGGTCCACGCCCACCTCCTCATGGGCCTCGCGCAACGCCGCCTGCAGCCGCGTCTCGCCCGGCTCGACCCGCCCGCCGGGGAAAGCAACCTGGCCGGCATGCGCCGCCATCGTCTCGGGACGGAGGGTTAGCAGGACGCCAAAGTCCTCGCCGCGGTCGATCAGGCCAACCAGCACCGCAGCCGGGCGGTAGGAGATCGACTCGGGCGCGATCCAGCCTGGATTGAGATCATAGTCCGTACGCAGCGGAGTATCGAACACGGTCTCGACCGCAGCCAGCCTGGCCGTCGCGCGCGCCTCGAAATCGGACTTTGAGGTGAACGCCATCCGGATCAGGCCGCCTCGCCGATCGAGAATCTGGCCCCGGACGAGGCCACGCTCATCGTTCCCGCCTCGCCGGGATCGGGCTGCGCGAGGCCGACCAGCTCGTACCAGGCCGGCCGGCCCAGCCGCGCCTCCAGGCCGCCGCGGACAAGGACATAGGTGGACGGCTCGCCCGTTTGGCGATCCAGGACCACGCGGAGGGGATGGGCGTCATCGATTGCCACGACATCGCCCACATTGGTCGTGACCACTAGCACCTGATGCCCGTCCGACTCATGCCGGTCCACGCGTACGCCCACGAAGGGCGCGTCCTCGACTTTAACCACCACTTTTTCGTGAGGGGTGACGAGGTAGTGGCCGTCCGGATCGCGCCTGAGGATTGTGGAAAACAGGCGAACGAGCTTTTCCCGGCTAAACCGCACGCCATCCTGCCACCAGGAGCCGTCCCGCCGGATTTCCAGGCCAATGTCCCCGCAGTTGGCAGGATTCCACAAATGCACCGGGGGAAGCGAACGGGGCTTTTCCAAACCCGCTTCCACCTGCAAGGTCGCAATCAGGTCCGCGAGCGAACCCGATGCGAAGTTTGATGCGTTCGGGACGTTCGCATTCGTCATGGCGGCTCGGCTCCGGGCTAGCCACAGAGATAGGTAAAAGAGCAGCATGAGTGAAGCCGCCACCGCCAATGCCGACATCGTCAAGGAAGCGGACGCCGCCGTGCAGCTCCTCGCGCAGGTGCGCGCCGAGATCGGAAAGGTCGTTTTCGGCCAGGAACGCGTCGTCGAACTGGTGATTTCCACCATCCTGGCAGGCGGCCACGCCCTGCTGATTGGCGCGCCGGGCCTCGCCAAGACCAAGCTGGTCGAGACAACCGCCAAGGCCCTGGGGCTCGATTGGGGCCGGGTACAGTTCACGCCGGACCTGATGCCGTCCGACATTCTGGGCTCGGAGATCCTCGACGAGACCTCTAACGGCGGCCGGGCCTTCCGCTTTGTGAAGGGCCCTATCTTTACCAGCCTGCTGATGGCCGACGAGATCAACCGCGCCTCGCCGCGTACGCAGTCGGCCCTGCTGCAGGCGATGCAGGAGCGGCACGTGACCGTCGCGGGCGCGAGCTACGATCTGCCCAAGCCGTTCCACGTGCTCGCCACGCAGAACCCGATCGAGCAGGAAGGCACCTACCCTCTGCCCGAAGCGCAGCTGGATCGCTTTCTCCTCAAAGTGGATGTGGACTATCCCGACCAGGACACCGAACGCCGCATTCTCGTGGAGACGACCGGCCTGCAGGATCAGACCGTGCGCCCCGTGCTCGACGCGGAACGCCTGCTCGCGATGCAGGCGCTGGTGCGCCGCATGCCGGTTCCGGAAAAGGTCCTCGAAGCCATTCTCCGTCTCGTGCGCTCGGCGCGACCGGAACAGACCGATCATCCGCAGGTGAAGAAGCGCGTCGACTGGGGTCCGTCGCCGCGCGCTGGCCAGGCGCTGATGCTGGCGGCGCGTTCGCGCGCGCTGCTGCGCGGCCGCCTTGCGCCTTCGCTGGATGACCTCGAAGCGCTGGCAGAACCCGCGCTCGGCCATCGCATGGCGCTGGCTTACGACCCCACCGGTCAGGGTGGATCGCTGTCTGCGCTGATCCAGGAACTTGCCGCCAAGGCCGCGTAGCGTCCGCCGCCTTTCTGTTTAGGAACCGACCTGTTGCCACAGGCTCCGCTGAGTCAGTTGAAAGCAGAGGCCGCTGCACTCGCCAGCGATCTCGGTACGTTGACGACGCAGGCGCGCGCCGCCAGCGCCGCTCACCTTGGCTCGGCCGGACGTCGCAAGTCCGGCATGGGCGAGAACTTCTGGCAGTATCGCCGCCACACCCAGGAAGACGGCGCTGAGCGGATCGACTGGCGCAGGTCAGCGCGCGAGGAACACCTGTTCGTGCGCGAGACCGAACTTGAGACGGCGCGGACTTTCCTGTTCTGGGCCGATCCCAGCCCCGGCTTTCACTGGTCGAGCGGGGCGTCTATCCCGCACAAGGCCGACCGCGCGCTGTTGCTCTGCATGGCGCTGGCTGGGGCGCTGTCGCGTTCAGGCGAGCGTTGCGGCGCGCTGGGCGGCGGACGCGGCGCTGTGTCTGGCGCGAAGGCTCCCGCGCGCGTGGGCGAGGATGTGCGCAACTTTGCGGCCGGCATGTCGTTTCCGCCGCCGCCGCGCGAGCGCGCAGCCGTGGTGATCTGCAGCGATTTCTATTCTTCACTCGCCGACTGGCGCACCAACCTGTCGCCCATCGCGGGCAAGTGTCGCGATGGGGTGCTGCTGCAGGTATGCGACCCCATCGAGGAAGCCTATCCGTTCAACGGCCGGGTTCGCTTCTTCCGGCCGGGCCAGGACCGCGAGCGGCTGGTTGGCCGCGCTGAATCAATCCGCGACGGCTATCTCGACAAGTTCGCACAGCGCCGGAAAGACATGACCGACCTCGCCGGCGAACTCGGCTGGCGTTTCATCAGTCACGTCTCCAACGACGAGCCGCGTACGCCTCTAGGCGCTCTTGCGCATGGCTTCTCCATCAGCGGAGCCGTGGCGTGAGTGTTGGTCCGTTTCTCTTCCTGCAGCCTTGGGCCCTGCTGGGCCTGCTGGCGTTGCCATTGCTCTGGCTGTTGCTGCGCGCAACGCCGCCGGAGCCCAAACGCTTCGCCCTGCCCTCACTTGCCCTGCTGGACGATCTGAAGCCCGAAGAAGAAACACCGGCGCGCACGCCGTGGTGGCTGCTGCTGCTGCGGATGATCGCGCTGGCGCTGGCGATCATCGGGTTCGCCCGGCCGACCTGGGCGCCGAATGCGCAGACGCCGACAGATGGCGGCACGCTGATCGTGGTCGACGATGGCTGGAGCAGCGCCGAGCGTTGGCGCGACATCGTTCGCGTCGCCACAGCGGCGGTGGATGAGACGGCGCAAAATGGCGGGTCCATCCACGTGATGTTCACTGCGCCGCGCGAAGTTGCGCGCGATCCTTCCGAAGCTCTGGATGCGGAATCCGCACGGCAGATCCTGCGCAACCAGCGGCCGGCGGCGTGGCTGCCGGATCGCGAGGCAGCGCTGAAAGCGCTGGATGCAAAACCGCTTCGTCCCGGCCGCATCATCTGGGCGACGGACGGCTTCGATCACGACACGGCAGCTGCGTTCGCGCGTGGGCTTTCGGCCAAGGCGGCGACCGATGTTCGGGTCACGCGGCCGCGCACTGCCTTCTCCATCACGGCGGCCGACAGCTCGGCCGAGGGCGCTCGCGTTTCCGTGGTCCGCGCCGGCACCCTGCCTGGCGAAACGGCGGACATCATCGCTGAAACATCCGAAGGCGCGTCCATCGCCTCGACCCGCATCGCCTTCGAGGGAAATTCGAATACGGCTGATGCGCTCTTCGCCATTCCTTCCGCCGCCCTCAACCGTGTCGCGCGCTTCCGAATTGCGGGGTCGCCATCGGCCGGAGCCGTCTGGCTCTGGGATGACACAGCGCGACGGCCGCATGTGGGCCTTGCCGACACGCGGGACGAGGCGCAGCCGCTGCTGTCCGAGCACTACTACGCACGCAAGGCGCTCCAGCCTTACGCACAGCTGACCGAGAAGAAGCTGTCCGACCTGCTTGATGCGCCGATCGACGCGATCATCATGGGAGACCGCGGCCAGATCGACGAAGCCACGTCGCAGCGCCTGACCGACTGGATGACCAAGGGCGGCGTGTTGATCCGCTTTGCCGGCCCGCGCCTCGCGGCGCAGGAAGGTCCGCTTTCGCCCGTCACGCTGCGCCCAACTTCCCGCGCGCTCGGATCGGCGATGTCGTGGGAGACGCCGCAGCGTATTGCGGAGTTCCCCTCAACCTCGCCGTTCGCCGGCATCCCGCGCCCAGCTGACGCCGCAGTGCGCCAGCAGGTGCTCGCCCAGCCGTCAGCCGAACTAGACAGCCTCACCTGGGCGCGCTTGCAGGACGGCACGCCGCTGGTTACCGCGCGGCGCGTGGGCCAGGGCCAGTTGATCCTGTTCCACGTCACGGCAGATCCGGACTGGTCCGACCTGCCCTTCACTGGCGCTTTCGTCGAAATGCTGCGCCGCTCGGTCGTTTCGGGCGGACAGCGCGCACGTGCGCCCGCACTCAGCGGCGAAGGCACGCTGGCGCCATCGCGTGTGCTCGATGGATTTGGCGTCCTGACGCCGCCCAACTCCAACGCCATGCCGGTTGCAGCAGCAGATTTCGCAACCACGCGCCCCGGCCCGACGACGCCTCCGGGTCTTTATCTTGGACCGGGCGGCGAGCGTGCGCTCAACGCCGGAAGCCCAGCGCCGCTGGCCTTCAATGACTGGCCGCTGGAAGTCACCGTCACCGAACAGGCCGCGATCGCAGAGCGGACCGGGCTCGGCGGCTGGATGATCGCGCTGGCGCTTGGCATCGTGTCGCTGGACCTTCTGATTGCGCTCGCCTTCGCGGGCCGCCTGCCCAACTTGTTCCGCCGCAAGGCGACCGCTGGAGCCATCGCCTTCTTCCTCGCTGCCGCGATCATGGTCGGCGGCGCGCCGCCCGCCAGCGCGCAGCAGACGAGCGAACAGCTTGCTCGCGAGGCCGCGGCTCACCTGCGCTTTGCGTATGTGAAGACAGGCGACCGCCGCCTCGATGAGACAACGCACGCCGGCCTGTGGGGCCTCTCCTATCAACTCGGCCAGCGCACGTCAGTCGAGCCCGAAGAACCTCACGGCGTCGATCTGGCGCGTGACAGTCTCGAACTCTATCCGATGATCTACTACGCCGTGCCGCGCGATGCCCGGCCGCTATCTGCAGCGGCGACGGCAAAGGTGAACGCATATCTCCGCGCGGGCGGCGCGTTCGTGGTGGACACGCGCGATGCAACGCCGGGCCGCGACGTGTCGGCGAACCTGCAGCAACTTCTCGCCGGTATCGATGCGCCGCTGCTGCAGCCTGCACCGCCGGACCATGTGCTGACGAAAAGCTATTATCTGATCCGCTCATTTCCGGGCCGCCTCAACGGGCGGCTCTGGATCGAGAGCGGCGCGGCCAGCCGCGACAGCCGCCGGGGCGATGGCGTCTCGGGCCTGTTCATCGGCGGATCGGACTGGGCCGGCGCATGGGCCATCGACAAGCGCACTGGGCGTCCGCTGCTGACCATGGAAGGCGGCGACCGCGCGCGCGAGATGACCTACCGCTTCGGCATCAACCTCGTGATGTACATCCTGACCGGGAACTACAAGGAAGACCAGGTTCACATCCCGGAACTGCTCGACCGCCTCGGCACCTCGCGCGACAGGGCGGATTGAGCCATGGAAGACGCAGCACGCCTTGGCTTTGATCCTCTGATCCCATGGGTCGCGCTATGGACGCTCGCGGGCGCCGCGGCCGTGCTGTGGGGCATATATATCTACTGTCGCGGCAAGTCGTGGCTGTTCCGGGCCCTCGCGCTAACCGTGCTCGCCGTCGCGCTGGCGAACCCGCTATGGATCGAGGAGCAGCGCGAGCCTCTGAAGGACATCGTCGCAGTGGTGATGGACCGCTCGGAAAGCATGAATTTCCGGGGCCGCACGGAAACCGCGCAGGCCGCCTATGACCAGCTGCGTCGTGCCATCGAAGAAGACGAGAACCTCGAACTGCGCGTGGCCGAGACTGACCCGGGCGCTGACGGCACCGACATGTATATCGCGCTCCAGTCCGCCATGTCGGATGCGCCGCGCGACAGGATTGCAGGCGTGGTGATGATCACCGACGGCCAGATCCACGACATTCCCGAGAACACATCCGACAGCGGCCAGTTCGGCCCGATCCACGCGATGATCGTCGGCGGCGAGGACGAGATCGACCGCAATATCGAGATCCAGCAGGCGCCATCTTTCTCAATCGTCGACCAACGCGTCGAGATGCGGATCAAGGTCAACGACCCTACGGAAGAGCGCGTGCGCGTGGGCGTCACCATCAATGGCGAGGCGCGGCCGGATCAGACCGTGCCGGTGGGCGAGCCGACGATGATCTCGTTCACGCTGCGCCAGCGCGGGGAAAACCTGGTTGTGCTGTCGGTCGACGGCATTCCGAATGAGCTGACGCTGGCCAACAACCTTGCCTCAGCGCGCATTTCGGGCGTGCAGGATCGCTTGCGCGTGCTGCTGATTACAGGAGAGCCGCATGCCGGCGCGCGTGTGTGGCGCGACCTGCTGAAGTCTGACCCTGCTGTGGACCTTGTCCACTTCACCATTCTGCGTCCGCCGGAGAAGGGCGAGAACACGCGCAACGACGAGATGGCGCTGATCCAGTTTCCAAAGGCGAAGCTGTTCCGTGAGAAGCTGGACGAGTTCGACCTGGTGATCTTCGATCACGAGCTGCGCCCGGCCGTTCTTGAGGAAGCTTATCTCGATCGCGTGGCGCGTTATGTTGAACGCGGCGGCGCGCTGCTGATCGCATCGGGCCCGCCCTATCCGGGGGCCTACATCCTCTACAACACGCCGCTGGGTGGCGTGCTGCCGGGCCGCGCGACGGGCGAGATGGTGGATGGCAAGTTCACGCCGCAACTCACCGATCTGGGCAAGCGCCACTCCGTGACAGCCACGCTTTCGACCGAAGGCTGGGGCCCGTGGATGCGCTACATGAAGATGGAAGCGGGCCAGGCGGAAGCCCTGATGCAGACGCCAAACGGCGCGCCGCTGCTGCTGCTCAACCGCGTCGGCCAGGGCCGCGTCGCCAGCGTAATGTCTGACCAGCTCTGGCTATGGGCGCGCGGCTATGAAGGCGGCGGGCCTTATGCCGAACTGATCCGCCGCACGGCGCACTGGCTGATGAAGGAGCCTGAGCTCGAGGAAGAGCTGCTGGAGATCGAGGCCAGCGCCTCGCCGGAGCTGAAGGCGACGCTGCAGACCATGTCCGACAGCCCTGCGAAGCTCAGCGTGCAGGGGCCTGATGGCGTGAAGACCGAATACGACTGGTCACTGATCTCGCCGGGACATTACCAGACCAGCCTGCCCGCGCCGCAGCTGGGCCTCTATCGCGCCACCAGCGGCAAGCTGAGCGCGGTCACGCTGCGCGGGCCGACGCATCCGCGCGAATATCTCGACCTGCGCGCCACTGCGGACAAGGTGCAGCCGCTGGTCGCCGCAACGCAGGGCGGCGTGTTCCGTCTCGGCGCGGACGGCACACCGAACATGCCGAGCCTCCGCCGCGTTGGTGAGCAAGGCCCGGCGGCGGACCCGAACTGGTTCGGCCTGCGCGAACGCGGCGCCTACGCCGTGCGCGCGACAGAGTCGACCACGCTGCTACCGGGCGTCGTCGGCATGCTGCTGGCGTGCTTGTTCATGATGCTGGCCTGGCGCCGCGAGGGGCGCTAGCGCGGAACAGCCAGCGCCCCCTTGAGGGAGGCGGCGCGGTCCGAGAGGTCGCGAATGAGCACGCGCTTCTGGTCGACCGGGCCGGGAAGCTGGAAGCGGTCGCCGGAGGGTTTGAAGCCGAAGCGGTCGTAGTATTCGAAATCGCCGACCAGGATCACGGCGGCGTAGCCCTGCTCGCGGCACACGCCGATGGCGCGCTCCATCAGCTTGAAGGCGACGCCATTGCCACGGCGGCGCTCGGCCACGGCGATAGGGCCGAGGAAGGCCGCGCGGCCCTTTTCGCCTACGGTGATCGGCCAGACGCGGACGACGCCGGTGACGCCTTCCGAGTCGACCGCGACCAGACTGGCGTCGGCGATCTTGGTGTTGTTCTCGCGCAGGCGCTCGGCCGTCTTGGCGAAACGGCCTGGGCCGAAGACCTCGTCGTAAAGCGCCTCAACGGCGGCGGAATGCTCCGGCGCATCGGGAACGATAACGTAGGCGGGGATGGCGGCAGGGTGGTTCAAGGGGCGCAGGCTCCGAAGACGAGAGTGACGAACCAACGACCGCAGCTTCGGCATTCTTGCCTAAGCCCAGGTCAGTGCATCACCGCTGGTCGCCGTCTTCCCCCCAAACCCATTTAAGGAATCGGGGGCCCTTCGCGCAGCCGGTTATTGGAGCGTGCAAATAGGGGCAGTTGCCCCCCTTCGCAAGAAGTTTTGTGTGACCGTCGGCGGGCAGCGAGGCGACAGCTTCCCCTCGCCCGAACCGTGTGGTGGATTTGATCCCAAAATCAGGAGGAAATCCCCATGGGCGTTCTCGACGGCAAGGTTGTTCTCATCACCGGCGGCGGCAACGGGATCGGCAAGGAGACGGCGCTTCTCCTGGCGCGCGAGGGCGCGAAGGTGGTGGTCAACGATCTCGGCGGCGGCCTGACGGGCGGCGACGAGGGCTCGGCCGGGCCGGCAGAGCAGGTCTGCCAGCAGATCCGGGCAGCGGGCGGAGAAGCCACCTCCAACTCGGAGAGTGTGGCGGACTTCAAGGCCGTGCAGCGGATGATTGAACAGGCGAAGGACACGTTCGGCGGCCTGCACGCCATCGTGAACCCGGCCGGCATCCTGCGGGACACGATGTTCCACAAGATGACTGAGGAAGACTGGGACCGGGTGATCCAGGTCCACCTGCGCGGGTCTTTCAACGTGACCCGTGCTTCGATCGAACTGTTCCGGGAGCAGAAGGACGGGGCCTATGTGCTCTTCACCTCCACCTCGGGCCTGATCGGCAATATCGGGCAGGCAAACTATGCGGCGGCCAAGATGGGGATTGTGGGCCTGTCGCGGATCGTCGCCATGGAGGGGGCGCGAAACAATGTCCGCTCCAACGTAATCGCGCCGTTCGCCTGGACACGGATGATCGCCTCAATTCCCGTAAAAGACGAAGTCAGCGCCCGGCGCGTGGGCCGGATGCGGGACGCCATGCGGGCAGACCAGGTGGCCCAGTTGGCCGTCGCGCTGTGCGCAGATGGGGCGAAACACGTCACAAGCCAGATATTCGGGGTGCGCGGCAACGAGATCGTGCTGTTCGACCAGCCCCGCCCGATCCGCTCCATGGCGGACCTTACGGGCTGGAATCCCCAGAAAATCCTCGACACCTGCCTGCCGGCGATGGCGCCCGATTTCTTCGGGCTGGAAGCTTCTGCCGAGGTCTTTCCCTACGATCCGGTTTAAATCCGGGCACACAGGAAAATACCGCAGGGACCAGCATTTTCCCCGCTGCGCCGCCCGGGGTTTATGCTTTAGAAAGTGTTCCGCCCGAGACATCACGGGTGAGAGGTTTTTCCGTGATCCGCCTGCATTCCGGCCCAAGCTGCCAGACTGCCACATGCCCGTGGGGAGCCGCCTGACAATGGGGGATTCCGGCGGCACGCTCTGGTCCATGCGCACGAAGTCGCGCCAGCCGTGGTGGTCATACCTTTCGGACGACGAGCTGCTGCAGATGCGGCTCAAGGACCTCAACGTTTCAATCGAGGGCACCTGGCTACAGGCCTCGATGAAGGAGCTGAACAACGAGCTGAAGCGCAAAGGCCTGGTGCAGGCGCATGCGTGGATCTCGGACGAGTGGTTCAGCCCGGATACGACGCCGGGGATCGCCATCCCGTTCTATCTCGCCCACCCCCGCCTTGCGCGGCTTGAGCGCAAGATGTTCAAGCATGTGGAAGGCGGCACGCAGCGCGAATGCATGCAGATCCTGCGGCATGAGTCCGGACATATCGTGCAACACGCTTATGCCCTGCACCGCCGCCGCAAGTGGCAGGACATGTTTGGTCGCTCTTCGACGCCCTACCCCGAGAGCTATCGTCCCAATCCGAACAGCAGGAACTTCGTCCACCATCTGCCGCGCTGGTATGCGCAGAGCCATCCGGATGAAGACTTCGCCGAGACGTTTGCCGTGTGGCTGACGCCGCGCTCGAACTGGCGGCGGAAATATGCCGAGTGGCCGGGCGCGCTCGCCAAGCTGGAATATGTCGACGGGCTGATGGAAGAGATCGCCGAAGAGAAGTCGGGCCTTACCCGTCGCATGGAAGTCGATCCGGTGGGCCGCCTCAATCGCACGCTGGCGGACCACTATGAGCAGAAGCTGTCATGGTACGCTGTCGACACCGACACGCGTTACGACAAGGACCTGCAGCGCATCTTCTCGAACGATCCCAAACATGCTCATCGCCCGCCTGCATCGACATTCCTCCGGAGCAATCGCGTGGCGATCCGTGAATCCGCATGGCGCATTTCGGGCGCCTACCAGATCGCGCTCGACAATACGATCGATCACATGATCAGCCGTGCCCGCACGCTGAAACTGCGCGCCTATGGGCGTGAACATGAACTGCGCCGCGCAATGGTGCGCCTCCTCAACAACAAGGTTGCCCACCAGCTCCACGCGTCGCGAAGGCAGTGGTTCGCTGTATGAGGTCTCTACGCGTTCTGGCACTTGCGCACCCGGACCTGATTCCGCCCGACAACATTGAAGGGCTGTCAGAGAAGGAAACCTACGTCTGGAAGACGGAATACGACGTCGCATCTACGCTGCGGGCCAATGGCCATGAAGTGCGCATGCTGGGCGTGCAGTCCGAGCTGACGCCGATCCGCGACGCGGTCGAGGACTGGAAGCCGGATATCGTCTTCAACCTGCTCGAGGAATTCCACGGCGAGACTCTGTATGCGCAAAACGTGGTGGGCCTTCTCGAGCTGCTGCGCGTGCCGTACACCGGCGCCAATCCGCGTGCGCTGATGCTGGCGCGTGGCAAGGACCTGTCGAAGAAGCTGCTGAAATACCACCGCGTGCCGGTACCAGCGTTCGGCGTGTTTCCTATCGGCAAGAAGGTGCGCCGCCCGGGTCGCCTAAAATTCCCGCTGATCGTGAAGTCGCTGTGGGAGGATGCCTCGCTTGGCATCGCGCAGGCGTCGATTGTGGACTCGGACGAGACGCTCGCTGCGCGCGTGGCGTTCATTCACAAGCGGCTGAACACGCCGGCGATCGCCGAAGAGTTCATCGAGGGCCGCGAGATTTATGTCGGCTGTCTCGGCAATGACCGGTTGCAGGTTCTGCCCGTGTGGGAGCTGAGCTTCTCGAACCTCGCCGAAGGCTCGCACGCCATCGCCACCGAGAAAGTGAAGCACGATCCCATCTACCAGGAGAAGCGCGGCATCCTTCAGGGGCCGGCGGAAAACCTGCCACCGAATGTCGTCACCAAGATCCGCACTTTGGCCAAGCGGATTTGCCATACGCTGGAGCTGGACGGCTATTGCCGGATCGACTTCCGCTTGTCGAAGGACAACGTGCCCTACTTCATCGAGGCGAACCCGAACCCGGAGATCGCTGCGAGCCAGGAGTACGCGCAGGCCGCCCTGCATGCAGGCATCAGTTATGGCGACCTGCTGAACCGGATCGTGGCGCTGGGACTGAAGCGCGCGGGCGTCGAGGTTTAACCGCTCGGATCGTCGTCCACGGGCTCGGCCTTGCGGACCAGCACCTTGTCGATGCGGCGGCCGTCCATATCCATCACTTCGAAGGTGAGCGGCGGGCGTTCGGCCTTGTCGCCTTCCTTGGGCAGTTGACGCATCAGGTGCATCACCAGGCCGCCGACGGTGGAATAGCCTTCTTCCTCGTCCAGCCCACGCACGCCCACCAACTGCTGAAACTCGTCGACTGGCGTCATGCCGTCGATCAGCCAGCTGCCGTCTTCGCGCTTCACGGGCGGTGACAGGGCCTCGTCTTCCGCAAGGGCGGCGTCGCCAGCGATTGCTTCCAGAAGGTCTGCTGCGGTCACGATCCCCAGCACGCCGCCGTATTCGTCAGACACGATAACCATGCGGACAGGATTGCCGCGCATGGCTTCCAGCAGGTTGAGGACCGGCATCGTTTCTGGAACGAAGGCCGCCTTGTGCATCACCGCGCTGATGTCGACCGCGCCCGTGCGTGCGAGGTGAGCAAGCAGTTCCTTGGTCTGGACCACGCCGACGATCTGGTCGGGATTGCCCTGTGCGACGGGGAAGCGGGAGTGGCCGCTGTCGGCGATCTCCTTGAGGATTTCCTCGCGCGTTTCGGCGGGGTCGAGCCAGACCATTTCCGTTCGCGGCGTCATGATCGATTTCACGGAGCGGTCGCCCAGGCGCATCACGCTCTGGATCATGTCGCGCTCTTCTTCCTCGATCACGCCGGCTTTCTCGCCTTCGACTATGAGGGAATGGAGTTCTTCCTCGGTCACATCCTCTTCGCGGGTCCTGTTGAGACCGAACAGGGCAAGCAGCGCCTCGGTTACCAGTCGCAGCAGCCAGACGAGCGGGGACGCCGCCACCGCGATGAGCGCCATCAGCGGCGCCATCATCGCCGCCATGGGTTCGGGCGCTGCGAGGGCGACGCGTTTGGGGACAAGTTCGCCCAGCACGAGCGACAGGAAGGTCGTGAATACGATAACGAAGCCAAACGCGATTGCGGGCGCGTGAGGCACGAGGCTCGGGTGAAGCGAGGCGACCCAGGGGGTCATGTCGTCGGACAGCGAGGTGGCGCCATAGGCGCCGGCGATGACGCCGATGGCCGTGATGCCGATCTGGACGGTGGACAGCAGCTTGGACGGGTCTTCCAGCAGGCGCAGCGCCGTTCGCGCGCCGACATTGCCCTTGTCAGCCATGGCCTTGAGGCGCGGCTTGCGGGAGGAGACGATCGCCATCTCTGACAGCGCAAACACGCCGTTGAGCAGGATCAGCAGTACTAGGATTAGAAGTTCCATCGTCTCCGCGGCCCGGTCGGCCGTGCGATTCAGGCCGGGGACCCGGCGGTCTTTCTTCTGCGACACTTGCCGCCGCCGTTCAACGGCCCGAACCGCGAGGCCGGGGGTAAACGCACAGAATCCCGGGAATGGATGCCCCTCGGGAACCTCCGGGTACCCGAGGGCGGGTTGAGCATGGGAAGAAAGTCCTATAAATAGGTCTCCAGTCCTATCTTTGACGGGGAACGCCAATGCGGCACGCCGAACTCTGGAAAGCCGTCGACCAGCTGGCGGAAAGGCATGGGCTGTCGCCTTCCGGGCTGGCCCGCCGCGCCGGACTGGACGCGACGGCCTTCAACAAGTCGAAGCGCGTCGCGACCGACGGCTCTCCCCGCTGGCTGTCGACGGAAAGCCTGATGAAGGCGCTGGGCGCGGTGGGGGCATCGCTTGAAGACTTCGCCGCGCTGGCCGAGGGGCGGCAGGGCCACAGCGCCCCCCTGCTCGGCTTCGCCAAGGCAGGCAATGACGGGTATTTCGACGACGCCGGATTTCCGGTGGGCAATGGCTGGGAGGAAGTGCGCTTTCCCGGGCTTGGCAACGAGGCGGTCTACGCGCTCGAGATCACCGGCGATTCCATGGAGCCGGTCTATCGCCATGGCGATCGCATCGTGATTGCGCCCGGCGCGCCGATCCGGCGCGGCGACCGGGTGGTGGCGCGCACGCGCGATGGCGAAGTGCTCGCCAAGGTGCTGGGCCGGCAGACCGAACGCACGGTGGAGCTTCTGTCGCTGAACCCCGCCTACGCGCCGCGTGAACTGGCGCGCACGAACGTGGCGTGGATGGCGCGGATATTGTGGGCGAGCCAGTAGTATCACAAGCTTTGGAAGCGGCATGTTCCAGAACTACTAGCTATGGAGTCGTCAGGTGGTAATTCGGCCATTACGGTCCTTCTTTCTCTCGTTGCCTGTGCTTGCTCCAGTTCCAACACAATGCACGCGGCATCAGTCCGCACATACGCATCGGTCGAGATCCTCGATCTAATGTCAGATCCTGATCGGTGGGATGGAGAGAGAGTGCGGACGCGAGGGTTTGCGCGGCTCGTAGACTATGGGTCCGAGCCGGCCCTGGAGCTGTTTGGCGCGAGCGCAACGACCGCAGTAGAGCAGTCTCAGCCGCGCTGCAGCGTCGCTGAGCAGCCCATTTTGGTCCCGCTTTCCGAGGAAGCGTCTCGCCAGGTTCGCGAACTCCAGAACCGCAAGGGTCCGCCCCGATTTGTTGAGATTGAGGGGCTGTTTTCGACATCGGGCACCCGATTGTATACGGGCCACGTCTTCACTGAGTACTCGCGCGCGATTCTCGGCGCGCGCGTGCCGAAAATTGAGACTGATGTCTGTCTGTTTTAGTTAGCGAGCGGCAAAAACAAGGTTCGAAGATTGCGGTCAGCCTGCTCCCGCCATCGCCTGTATGATCGCGGCCGTCTGCGGATTGACGGGGAAGAAGGCTTCCACTGCCAGCTCTGACAACGTGACATCGGCAGGCGTGCCGAAGATCGTTGTTGTGGTGATGAAAGACAGCATGTGGTCGCCGACTTTCAGTTCGAGGCTGAGGGCGATCGCGTCTGCCTCGTTGCGCTCGCGGCGGCCGGGCGGCGGAGCGGGATAGCCGGCGAGCTCCTTCTCCAGCGCGATCAGCTTTGCGTCATGCGTGGCGTGGATCTGCTGGCCCAGCCGCCAGAGCACATGCGCCTTCCAGAAACCCAGGTTCACGATGTTCTTCGCCAGCCCGCCCGGATGCAGCGACATACGCAGCACATTCGGCGTTCCTTCCAGGAGCGACTTGTCCTCGATCAGCCCGAGCAGAGGAGCGACTGAGGCATTCTGCATCACGAGATTCCACCACCGATCAACCGCTAGCGCGGGATTGGGCTCATGCCCCTTGAGCACGCGCTCCACCGCAGTTCGCGCCGCCGCCATGGAAGGATCGGACAGATTGCGCTCGGTGTAGGACGGCGCGAATCCGGCCGACAGCAGCACGACGTTGCGCTCGCGCAGCGGCAGGTCGAGATGCTCGCACAGCATCTCCACCATATCGCGCGAGGGCGATGAGCGGCCGCTTTCGACGAAGCTGAGATGGCGCTGGGATATCCCGGCTTCGAGCGCGAGATCGAGCTGGCTCATGCGCCGTCGCGTGCGCCAGTCCTTGATGATGTCGCCGACGCGCTGGGTTGGGCTGGGTACGATCTGCTGTGCCATGGCCAATCAATAGCCGCTCGCGATCTGCACTTCCATTACTTCCCGCGTAATCGCCAGCCCCCTCTTACCGGCTCATGTTTGCTGCATCGAACCGCAAATGCAGGAGCAGAACATGCAGACCCTCTCCCCCTTCCTCCGCAAAGTCATTCTCGCTGACGCCGTTACGGGTGTTGCGGCCGGCGCGGCGCTGATCGCCGGCACCGACTTCACGCATGAACTGTTCGGCCTGCCCTCGGGCCTCCTGTTCTGGGCCGGCGTGGCGCTTGTTCCCTTCATAGCGACGCTGGTCTGGATCCTTCACAGCAATTCCACTGCGCTGGTTCCCGTCATCATCGGGAGCAACTTCGCCTGGGTCGCTGGCAGCCTCTACGTCGCCTTCGGACCCAGCGTCGCGCCGACCCTTGCGGGCCAGCTGTTCGTCTGTGCGCAGGCGGCGACGGTGTTTATCCTGGCAGAGCTGCAGGTCATGGGCCTGCGCCGCGGAGGCCGCACGGCCTGATCCTGGCCGCACGGTCGCCTGCTGTCCCCCGGCTGACCGCCGGGGGATTTTTTTTGATGTGGACGTCGGCGCTCAAGGCCTTGCAACGTCCTTCGAACAACACGAGTCATCCACGCCAAGCCGACCCGCCGGAGCGACCATGAAATCGAGAGAAACCACCGCCGCCCTTCTCGCCATCTGGCTATTGTCGGTCAGCGCCTGTTCGCTGGGCGAGCCGGCGCCAGCAGCTCCGGTTGCGGCCGAGCCCGCCGCCGTGGCCACGCCCCCTGCGCCGGACGTCTCGAAGCTGCCGGCGGGCGCGTACAAGATCGATCCCTCGCATGCGAGCCTGACCTTCAAGGTCAACCACCTCGGCTTTGCGTTCTACACGGCCCAGTTCCAGACCTTCACGGCGGATCTGCAACTCGACCCGGCCAATCCTGCAACCGCGACCGTGAAGGCCGAGATCGACCTTGCGTCCCTGTTGCTGCCGAACCCGCCGGAAGGCTTTACGGACGAAATCCTCGGCCCCAACTGGCTGGGCGCAGCGCAGGCGCCGAAGATGACGTTCGTCTCGACCGGCGTCACGATGACGGGCCCGGCGACCGCCGACATCGTGGGCGACCTGACGCTGAAGGGGGTCACGCAGCCCGTCACGCTGCACGCGACCTTCAATGGCGGCTATGAGGGACACCCACAGGACCCGAACGCGCGTATCGGCTTTTCGGCCCATGCCTCGCTGAAGCGCTCGGCCTTCGGCGTCTCGCTGGGCATCCCCGCGCCGGGATCGACCATGGGCGTGTTCGACGACGTTGAGATCGCGATCGAGGCCGAGTTCACCGGCCCGGCGCTCGCCGGCGCGACGCCGCCTGTCTAGGCCATCGGGCGTAGCGCCATTAGCTTGTCCATCACGATACACAGGCGCTGTTCGGGCACGTTGCAGCTCATCGACTCGTTGGCTGCAGTGCGCAGGTAATCCGCAATGTGCTCGCGCGCGGCTCCATCCTGGAGCAAGCGCAGGACGGGCCAGAGATAGCTGTCGTACTCGTCCTCGGGCACGCCGCAGCCGATGGGGTCCCAGTCCTGGTGCAGGATCTTCCGGATCGCAGCCGCCAAGGGCTTCGTGCTGTCCATATCTTTGGCTCTGTTTCGCGCACGCTCTCGCGCAGCACGAAAAAGCCAGATAAATTCGGGACGCGCCACCGGACTGCGACTGAAAACTTCCGGTTTACAGACCTTTCCTCTTGCGCAACGAGGCGAACTTGGGCGCTTACTGGAAAGCCTTGAGGAGTGTCTGACGTGCATAACCGCCTGCGCATCGCAATGGCCGCCCTGGCCCTGCTCGCTGCAGGCTGCGAAGCGCCGTCCGACGAGGACAAGGAGCCGGCGGCTGAGCTACCGGTCGATCCGGACACGTTCCGGGCCGGAACCGAGCCTGCCTACACAGGCAACTGGGCCGCCAATTCCGAACTCTGCAACAACGCCCGTGAAGTCTGGACAATCGAAAGCCGCCGGATGGGCATGAAGCGCCAGCGCTTCTGCGCGTTCGATCCGATGTTGCAGTCTGCGACTGAGGATGGACAGGGGTGGTCGGCCAGCGCCCGTTGCCATGCCGAGGGGCGCGCAACGCGGGATTTCCTGTTTTTCCGCGTGCAGCCAAACCAGTCCCAGATGCGCGTGACCATCAACGACCAGCGCTCGGTCGAACTGGTCCGCTGCCCGAACCGGACCTGAAACCTTCGGGTAACTCGGCGCTGGCATTGCCTAGGGGCAAATGAGCGACATTCTTTCGATCTTCCATCTGTTCGGCCTGATGCTGGCCGTCACCGGCAGTCTTGGCGGGTTCACGGTCCTCGTTGCAGCACCGCCGGCCCAGAAGCAGAAGGGCGGACCTGTGCGCGGGGTCGGGCCACTATTTGCGCGGATGGCCATTTTCGGCCTCGTGCTGCTGTGGCCATCCGGCTTCGTGATGGCCGTGACGCTGCCGGGCATCGAGTTCTCGACGATGTTCTGGATGAAGATCGGCTTTGCGGCCCTGCTGACCTTTGCGGCGATCAGTATCGAGCTGGTCTATGAGCGTGCGCGCAAGGGCGCGCCGAAGGTGGCGCGGCTACTGTTGACGCTCGGGCCGCTGGCAGTGCTATGCCAGGCGCTGGTGGTGGTGTTTTCCGTGCTGGCGTTCGACTAGCCCCGCGCGAGCGAGTCCCGCATCAGCTGGGCGGATTCCTTCACACCGTAGAGCGCGACGAAGCCGCCAAAGCGGGGCCCTTGGGATTGCCCGAGGCAGACTTCGTAGATGGCGGTGAACCAGGCGCGCAGTGGTTCGAACGCGTGTTCGGTGCCGACGGCGAAGACCATGGTCTGCAGGCTTTCGCCGTCCGTTGCGCCGGTCCATGACTCCAGGCGCATTGCCAGGTCTTCGAGCGCGGCGCGCTCCTTGGGATCGGCGGCGCGGTAGGTCTTCGTCGGCTTCACGAAATCGGCGTAGTACTTCAGCGCGTAGCCGACGAGGTGATCGAGCAGCGGATCGGTTTCTGGCGAGGCGTTCGCCGCCTCGCGCCGGATGAAGCCCCAGAGCACGTCCTTGTTCGACGCGTTGGCGGCCGAGACGAGGTTCAGCAGCATGGCGAAGGACACCGGCGAGGACTTCGCCGGCGGGTTGCCGCCATGAATGTGCCAGACGGGGTTTTCGAGCTGTTGTTCAGGCGTCTGTTTCGCGTAGGCGTCGAGGAAGGTGAGGTATTCGTCCACGGCCTTCGGGATGACGTCGAAGTAGAGCTTCTTCGCGGTCTTCGGCTTTTGCCACTGGTAGAGCGACAGGCTCTCGGCCGGCGCATAAGCCAGCCACTGCTCGACCGAGATGCCATTGCCCTTTGTCTTGGAAATCTTCTCGCCCTTGTCGTCGAGGAAGAGCTCATAGACGAATTGCTGCGGCGGTTCCGAGCCTAGGATCTTGCAGATCTTCGAATAGATCGGCGCGTTGGCCTGGTGATCCTTGCCGAACATTTCGAAGTCGACGCCGAGGGCGGCCCAGCGCATGCCGAAATCCGGCTTCCACTGCAGCTTCACATGGCCGCCGGTGACGGGGAGCGTGGTGTCTTCTCCGTTCTCGTCGGCGAACGTGACGGTGCCGGCTTTCGCATCCACCTTCTTCATCGGCACGTAGAGCACGCGGCCCGTGGTGGGTGAGATGGGCAGGAAGGGCGAATAGGTCTCGCGGCGTTCGTCGCCCAGAGTCGGGAGCATCACTTTCATGATGTCATCGTACTTCTCGGCGGCGCGCAGCAGCATCGCGTCGAACCGGCCCGACTTGTAGAGCGCGGTTGCCGAGGCGAACTCATACTGGAAGCCAAAGCTGTCGAGAAAGGCGCGCAGGCGGGCGTTCATGTGTGCGCCATAGCTCTCGTGCGTGCCAAACGGATCAGGCACGACAGTGAGCGGCATCTGCATGTACTGCTGCAACTTCTCCGGGTTCGGCACAGTGTCCGGAACCTTGCGCATGCCGTCCATGTCGTCGGACACGCAGATGAGACGCGTCTTGTACTGGCCAGCGGTCAGGACCTCGAAGGCATGGCGCACCATGGTGGTGCGCACGACTTCGCCGAAAGTGCCGATGTGCGGCAGGCCGGATGGGCCATAACCGGTCTCGAAAACTACGGGCGCATCCTTGGGCCGCCCGGCTTTCTCCAGCTTGTCGAGGCGCGCCTTGAGTTCGCGGGCCTGCTCAAACGGCCAGGCTTTTGCGGATTGCGCGATAACTGCGGCGGACATGATGAAACTCCTGTCAGACCGCCTATGCGCCACAGAAACAAGGGTCAAGCTTCATGGCGTTCCCCCAATCGCGGACTGTCCATCAACAGCGACAAGCGAGCTGAGGATAAGTAGAATCCCCACGCGATTCCCCGGGCCAGTTGGCCTAAGGAAGGGGCCATGGCGAAGGACCACGAAATCTCCGCACAGACGATTGTGCCGCACAACCTGCAGGCCGAAATGGCCGTGCTGGGCGCTATCCTGTTTGATAACAACGCTCACCAGCGCGTGTCCGACATCCTGAAGCCGCGGGATTTCTATGCGCCGGCAAATTCCACCATCTTCGAAGTGCTGGACCGGATGATCTCCAATGGCCGGGTGGCCGACGGGGTGACACTGAAGGAACACTTCGAGCGCGACGGGAAGCTGGTGGAGATCGGCGGCGCCCGGTATCTGGCCGACCTGCTGGATAGCGCAGCGTTCGGTCCTGAGATCGTGGACTATGCCCGGCTGGTGCACGATCTGTCGCTGCGGCGCGAGCTGATCGATATCGGCGCCGGAATGGTCAACAAGGCCGCACGGGGCGAACTGGAAGAGCCCGGCGAAACACAGATCCAGGACGCGGAGCGGAAGCTGTTCTCGCTCGCCGAACGCGGCGCGGGCGCGCAGGGCTTCAAGACATTCAACTCGGCGCTGACGACTTCGATCGAATCCGCCACCGCCGCCTTCAAGCGCGACGGCAAGATTGCGGGCGTGCCGTCGGGCCTCGCTGAACTCGACCGCAAGCTGGGCGGCCTGCACAAGTCGGATCTTGTGATCCTCGCCGCGCGGCCTTCGATGGGGAAGACAGCGCTGGCGACCAACATTGCCTATTACGCTGCGAAGAATAACCGGCGGGCTGTCGGACCGAATGGCCAGATGAAGACGACGGAAGGCGCCGTTGTCGGCTTCTTCTCTCTGGAGATGTCGTCCGACCAGCTTGCCAGTCGTATCCTTGCGGACGTGTCGGGCGTGCCGTCTGACAAGATGCGGCGTGGGGAACTGACGCCGAAGGATTACGAAGACATCCGCAATGCGGCCGAGGAGATGGAAGGCATCCCGCTCTTCATCGACGACACCGGCGGCATCTCGATCTCGCAGCTGGCGGCGCGCGCGCGCAGGCTGCAGCGCACTTCGGGTCTCGACCTGCTGATCATCGACTACCTGCAGCTGATCACGCCAGGCGGCAGCCGCAAATCGGACGGCCGCGTGCAGGAAGTGACGGAGATCACCAAGTCGCTGAAGGCGCTGGCGAAGGAACTCGCCATACCGATCATCGCGCTGTCGCAGTTGTCGCGCGCGGTGGAACAACGCGAAGACAAGCGGCCGCAGCTTTCGGACCTGCGTGAATCCGGCTCGATCGAGCAGGACGCCGACGTAGTGATCTTCATCTATCGCGAGGCGTATTATCTCGAACGCCTCGAGCCGGATATCGCCGACCCGCGCCACGCGGAGTGGAAGGATGCGATGGCCGCCAAGTTCAACGTGGCGGAGATCATCATCTCGAAGCAGCGTCACGGCCCCATCGGCAAGGTGGAAGTCGGATTCAACCCGGCCCGTGTGAAGTTCGCGAACCTCGACCACACGCCCGGCCGGGCCCAGTCCGGCTGGCAGGGCGGCGGCGGTGGCGGACATGGCGGTGGCCATGGTGGCGGCGGGGGGAATTCGCCCAAGCCGTTCCTGCCGGATGGCGAAGAGTAAGGGTCGATCCGGCCGATACGCCTTCACCTTGCCCTGAATCCGGATTAGCCAACGGCTATGGCTGGACCCAAGCTGCACATCGATCTCGACGCGCTGGTCGCGAACTGGCGGATGTTCCAGCGGCGCGCGGGACATGCGCAGGCGGCTGCCGTTGTGAAGGCGGATGCCTACGGCCTGGGTGCGGAGCCCGTAACGAAAGCGCTGGCGAAGGCGGGGTGTTCCCGATTCTATGTCGCCTGGCCGCAAGAGGGGGCGAACCTTCGCCGTGTCCTGGGGCCGGCCGCTGAGATCAGCGTCTTCCATGGTCCGACGACGGACACGATGGATCTCTTCGCGATGTACCAGCTTGTGCCGGTCCTGAACCATCTGGAACAGGTCGACCTGTGGCTCAGCGGCAACATCGAGGCGCGGCCCGCTTCGCTCCACGTCGACACGGGCATGAACCGGCTCGGCCTGTCGGAGGCGCACTGGGCAGCGGCCGCGCGCATGCTGCCCAAGCCGGTGAAGCTGGTGAGCCATCTGGCCAGCGGGGACGAGGACAGTCCACGAAATGCCGAGCAGCTGGAGGCCTTCAATCGCGCCCGCCTTATGTGGCCGAACGTGCCATCGAGCCTATCGGCGACAGGCGGCGCTTACCTTGGCCCCGACTTCCACTTCGATGAGATCAGGCCCGGAATCGGGCTCTATGGCGGGGGACCGAAGCCAGCCGAAGGATCGCCGCCGCATGTGGTGGTGACGCTGACCGCGCCGGTGCTGCAGGTCCGCGATATTCGCAAAGGCGAGAGCGTTGGCTATGGCGCGAGCTGGACCGCGAAAGCCGATACACAACTGGCCACCGTGGGTCTTGGCTATGCCGACGGTTTCTTGCGCGCAGCCTCGAACCGGGGCAAGGCGCACATCAAGGGCGAGGCCCGGCCGATCGTGGGCCGCGTGTCGATGGACCTTATCGTGATCGACGTGACCGGACTTTCCGTGTTCCCGGGGGATGACGTGGAATTCCTGGGACCCAATATCCCCCTCGGAGAGGCAGCGAGCCAGATGGACACGATCGACTACGAGATCCTGACCCGTCTGGGCGCCCGGCTGGACCGACGTTACTCGGGGGGTGAATGACAACCGCGCCTGTGATCCCCCCTGCCCCTGACCGGGACTTCGTACTGCTGCGTCCTTTCCGCCTGATTGGGCGGACGGTGATCGGCGGCTTCCGTGAGATCGGCCGTATCTCGAGCTTTTCGGCGCGCGTGCTGGTCGCATGTTTCACGCCGGTCATCTACTTGCGCGAAGTGCTGCGGCAGTGCCTGAAGATCGGATACTACTCCTTGCCCGTCGTTGGCCTCACGGCCGTGTTCATCGGCGCGGCGCTGGCTCTCAACATCTATCAGGGCGGATCGCGCTTCAACGCAGAGCAGTTCGTGCCCAACATCGTGGTGCTCGGCATCACGCGCGAACTTGGACCGGTGCTGGCGGGCCTCATGCTGGCAGGCCGCGTGAGCGCGGGGATCGCGGCCGAGATTGGCGCGATGCGTGTTACCGAACAGATCGATGCGCTGCTGACACTGTCGGGCAGGCCCGAGCGTTTCCTCTATGCGCCGCGCGTGATCGCGGGCGTGCTGATGCTGCCGCTGCTGGTTCTGGTGGCCGACATCATTGGCGTGATGGGCGGCTGGCTGGTGGCGGTTGGCGCGCTTGAATTCAATGGCGCACTCTACCTGCGCAATTCGTGGTCCTTCGTGACCAGTGGCGACATCCAGTCTGGCCTCATCAAGGCGGCGGTGTTTGGCGGCATCATCACGCTCATGGGCTGCTACCAGGGCGACCGCTCCAAGGGCGGCGCGGGCGGCGTTGGTCGCGCGGCGACACTGGCTGTGGTGGGCGCTGCGGTTCTGATCCTCGCCAGCAACTATGTGCTGACCTCCATCTTCGTGAGGGTCGGACTGTGATCGTACAGAACGCTCCCATCATCGAACTGCGCGACGTACACAAGGCGTTCGGGCCCAAGCAGGTTCTGCGCGGCGTTGATCTCGCCGTGGCGCCGGGCCAGTCGATGGTCATTATCGGTGGTTCGGGTACCGGCAAGTCCGTCACCATCAAGTGTGCGCTTGGATTGATGACGCCCGAGAAGGGCGAGATTTTCTTCGATGGCGAGCCGGCGAAGTCGGCCAAGGCCATCAACGCCGTGCGTCGCCGCACCGGCATGCTGTTCCAGGGTGGCGCGCTTTTCGACAGCATGACGGTCTGGGAGAACGTCTCCTTCGTGCTGCTTTATCGCGATCATGTGAGCCGCGCCGAAGCGAAGAAGCGCGCCATCGAGACCTTGGCCAAAGTACGCCTGCCTGCATCGGCTGCGGACCTGCGCACGGCGGAGCTTTCGGGCGGCATGCAGAAGCGCGTGGCGCTGGCGCGCGCGATCATCGCCTCGCCCGAGCTGATCTTCTTCGACGAGCCGACCACCGGCCTCGACCCGATCACGGCGGATGCGGTGAACAACCTGATCGTGGAACAGGTGAAGGCGCTGGGCGCCGCCGCGATCACCATCACGCACGACATGGCGAGCGTGCGGAAGATCGCGGATGAAGTCGCCATGCTCCATGAGGGCCGCATCATCTGGCGTGGGCCGGTCTCGGCGCTGGACAAATCCGGCAACGCGCATGTCGACCAGTTCGTGAACGGTCGCGCTGAGGGGCCGATCCAGCCGGCGATCTAAGCCACCTGCTTGCAAACCCGATGATCTGTGCTCCACTGCGCATTCGGCGTCAGACCGGGTATGGGAGCGAAGCATGAAACTCAGAGTTTTTGCCGCCGCATTTGGTGCGCTTCTGCTTGCGGGCGTATCGGCCTGCGTTTCGACGCCGGCAATTCCGGCCAATCCGCCGAATGTTCTAGACGCCTACGTCGCCAAGCCCGATCCGAGCTTTGCCTGGAAGGTCGAGAAGACATTCACCGGCGCGGGCTATCACGGCGCGGTACTTGAGCTGACATCTCAGACATGGATGAGCGCGGCGCAGTCGGATCGGCCGGTGTGGAAGCACTGGCTCACCGTTACGATCCCCGATGCAGTAAGCAGCGACAAGGCGTTCCTCTATATCGGCGGCGGCTCAACCACCTCGGCGGCGCCGCAGGGACCGAGCGAGCGTTTTGCGCTGATGGCGGTGGACACGAAGTCAGTCATCGCGGAACTGGGTCAAACGCCGAACCAGCCGATCAAATTTGCCGACACGCCCGAAGCCGCGCGCAGCGAAGACGATATGATCGCCTACCTGCAGGCGCGCTATGACCCCGCCACCAATCCGGAAGCGTTGCCGCGCCTGCCGATGGTGAAGAGCGGCACAGCGGCGATGACGGCCGTGCAGCAGTTCCTCGCGAGCGATGCGGGCGGCAAGCGGAGCATCAATGGCTTCGTCGTTTCAGGCGGATCGAAGCGCGGATGGACTAGCTGGCTGGTCGGCCTGCTGGATGAGCGCGTGGTTGGGATCATCCCGATCGTGATCAACGTGCTCGATGTCGACGCGACCACGCGCCATCACTGGGAGGCGATGGGCTATTTCTCGCCGGCGCTGGGCGATTATGTCCGGCACAAGCTGATCCCCGACGAGATCGGCCGCAAGATGACGGTGGTGAACACCATTGAGGATCCGCTGAACTATCGCGGACGGCCGCAGATGCTGATGCCCAAGTTTATAATCAATGCGGTAGGCGATGAGTTCTTTCCGCCGGACAACACAAAGTATTCCTATCACCTTCTGCCCGGCGAGAAGCAGCTTCGCATGCTGCCGAACTCGCGGCATTCGACGGCGGGTACGGACATCAACGAGAGCATGACGGCCTGGTACGACTCCGTCATCCACGGGCGGCCTGTGCCGGAATACACCTGGACGGTGCGGGAGGATGGCGCGCTGGTGATCGACCCCGGCGCGATCAAGCCCTCTGCTGTCCTGCTGTGGCAGGGCACGAACCCAGCGGCGCGCGACTTCCGCGTGGCGACGCTGGGCGACAAGGCATTCACGTCGACCCCGCTGCAGCCTGCAGCGGACGGCACTTATGTGGCGAACGTGGACCAGCCGGCGACGGGATTTACCGCCTACTTCGTGGAGCTGACCTACCCGAGCGGGACGAAGTACCCCTTCAAGTTCACCACTGAGGTCTATGTGAAGCCCGACGTGCTGCCCTATCGCTGGGAAGACGCCCGGCCGATCACCGCGCCCAACGGAAAATGACCCGCTCCATCCCGGCTGTTGCTTCCGGCGCACACTCGCGCCACTAGTTCCCGATGCCCCTGTAAGAATCCCGGGGGCATGGCGACTATCAGGCTGATACGGGCAGCAAGGGCCGCAGAGACGGCCGGACGGGGCATACATGGCGATCCTGAAGCTCGACCATGTCGTGAAGCGCTTTGGCGAATTCACGGCGGTCAACGATCTCTCGTTCGAAGTGCCCGAGGGTGGCATCTTCGGATTCCTTGGCGGCAACGGCGCGGGGAAAACCACTAGCCTGCGCATGGCGCTGGACATCATTCGTCCGACATCGGGCTCCATCGAAATTCTCGGTCGCAAGCCGGGGCGGGAGAACGCATCGCAGATCGGCTTCCTACCGGAAGAGCGCGGGCTTTATCGGCGGATGACCGTGCTGGACACCATCGTCTACTTCGGCCGGCTCAAGGGGATGGAGCAGGCGGCCGCGAAGAAGGAAGCGGAGCGGTTGATCGATCGCTTCGGGCTTTCCGAGTGGACCAAGTCGATGGTGGAGAAGCTCTCCAAGGGCATGTCGCAGAAGGTCCAGGTCGCGGCCGCGATGGTGAACAAGCCCCGCCTTCTCATCCTCGACGAACCTTTCTCAGGCCTTGATCCGGTGAACCAGAAGGTGCTGGAAGACCTGGTGCTCGAGATGGCAGAGGCCGGATCGACCGTCGTGTTCTCCACTCACATCATGCAGCACGCCGAACGCCTTACCGATCGCATCGTGCTCCTCGCGCGTGGGCGCAAGGTGTTCGAGGGCACGCAGGAAGAAGCGCGCGCGACGATGCCCGGACGGCTGCGCCTTGAATCGCAAGGCGATCCAGCCGGCCTGCCCGGCGTTGCCGCTGCGAAGCGCGGCGAGACCGACACGGGCTGGACAAGCTGGGAGATATCGCTGAGCCCCGGAACCGCGCCGGGCCACCTGCTGCAGGCGTGCACCGCGCAAGGCTTTACGTTGCGCGCGTTTGAGAGCCAGAAGCCCAGCCTGCACGATGTCTTCATCCACCTTGTCGGCGCCGAACAGGAGACCGTGCAATGAGGAACATCCTTCTCGTCGCCGCCCGCGAGTACAAGCAGATCGCCTCAACGCGTGGCTTCTGGGTCATGCTGCTGGTCTTGCCCGTGGTGATCGGCCTGTCACAGGTGGCGGGGCGCTTCTTCCGGCCGGCGCTGGAGTCCGCCTACGTCATCGTTGACGCCTCGGGCGATTTTGCCCCGGCCATCGAGCGGCGGCTGGAGATCAACTACCAACGCAGCGAGTTGTCCGCCCTGTCCGAATATGTGCAGCGGTGGAAGCTAGGCGCGGTGAAGCCCGACGCGCTGTGGGCGAAGGGCGATCGCTGGTTCTCTGATGACCAGGTGGATCAGTTCATCGCGGAAGGCGGCATCAAGGCCGCGGTGGAGATCGTCAAGCCGCATGCTCCGCCGGAGGCGTCCGCCTACGAGATCGACAAACGGAACAACATTCTGGCTCCCCTCCCCGCCGCTGTGCCGACGGATCGGGGACCCGATGCACTCAAGGAGGCGCTAGAGCCCTTCCTGCAGGACACGATCCCAACAAGCGATGGAGAGCGCCCGCTGTCTCTCGCAGTCTACATTCCGGCGGACATGGGCGAGGACTCGCCGGTGCGGATGTGGACGAACAGCGCGCCCAACGCGTCACTGGTGGACAATGTACGCAACGAGATCACACGCGTGATGCGGGCCAAGGCGCTTGAAGCCAGCGGGCTTGCGCCGGAGACAGCTGCGCAAATCCAGAGCCTGTCGCCGCCGCTGGTGCTCAGCGCTCCGCAGCAGGGAGCCGGACGCGAGCAGGTAGTGATCCGCTCCGTCCTTCCGCTGGCGATGGTCTACCTGCTGCTTGTGACCGTGATGACCACGGGATCGATGATGCTTCAGGGCGTGATCGAGGAGAAATCCAACAAGCTGCTGGAGTCGATCCTCGCCTCGGTTCACCCAAGCGAGTTGATGCACGGTAAGCTGCTCGGGCTGGGTGCGATCGGGCTCACAATTCTGGGCGTATGGGTTGGCGCGGCGGTAGGCGCAGCATTGTCGGTTCAGGGCGTGGTGGCGGACATCGTGAAGCCATCGCTGGCGGCGATCGAGCCGTGGATGTTCGCGGCCATGCTGTTCTACTTCGTGGCGGGATACCTGATCATCTCGATGCTCTATCTCGCCATCGGCGCGCTCTCGAACTCGCTACAGGATGCGCAGTCCTATCTGATGCCGGTGATCATGATCATCATGCTGCCGGTCGTGTTCATGATGGTGTCGGTGGCGCAGCAGCCCAATGGCGTGTTCCCCGTCGTGCTGTCGTGGATACCGCTCTACACGCCGTTCGCCATGCTGGCGCGGATGGGAGCCGGGGTCTCGATGATGGAGGTGATCGGCACGGGCGCGATGCTGGCGGCATTCGTGGTGATTGAGATGATCGTTCTCGGCCGCCTGTTCCAGGCGAGCTTGCTACGCACGGGCCAGCCGCCGAAGCTGGGCGGGTTCATTGCGATGATGTTCGGGAAGAACACCGCTTAAACGTAGGAGCCCGCGCGCTTCAGCACCTGCCCGCCCGTTTCCAGCTTGAAGCGGGCGATGCCTGCGCCTGACTGTGTGTTGACGCCGCCGAGGTCGAGTTCGTCGATACCGCGCGCTTTCAGGTCCTTCATTGCCTGCCAGAGAATGAGGTTGTGGGCGGAGAGTTTACGCCCCTCCTCGCTGGTCCAGCCGACGTGATAGGTGGCGCGGCGGCCGTGGATCAGGAACAGCATGCCGGCAGCCGGGTCGCGACCGCTGTCGACGCGATAGACGACGAGGCCGGCATTCTTGTCGCCCTTGGCGACGTAGACCTTGTGGCCCTGCCATAGCTCGGTGAGTTCGATCGGCATGGCGCGATAGCCGCGCTTCTGGCGCTGCTTCGCCTCGGCGTCGAGCAGCCAGCGATACTGCGCAGGCTTTGCGCCAGTCTTCTGCACCACGAGACCGGAGCGTTCAGCCTTCGACACCTTGTTGCGCCAGCTTGGCTCCATGGCGGCGCGCAGGTCTTCCTCTGACTTCGTGAGATCAATGAGCACGGTGGCGTCGCCCGTCATCACGCGGCTCATACCTTTGAGACCGGCGGCGGGGCCTTCGGCTTCGTCCGGCGTGAAGATCGCGAGGCGCGGCCAGCCGAGCGGGATATCCTTGCGGAGCCGACGATAGGTTTCGATCTTCTCTTCGGGTGTGACGTCGTCGCCCCAAACGGGACCGTAGGAACATACGGCGACGCGAACGATCATCGCAAAACGGCGGACCATGAACAGAGCCTGTGCGACGACGGAGCCATCCTTCCGCGTCACATAGGCTGTCACCATGTCGACGGATTTGTTCGGCGTGGTCAACGTGGCGGCGTAGGCCCAGTCCTGCTGATAGGCGTGCGGGCGCTTGGACAGCTCCTGGTCGTAGAGCTCCCAGGGAACGCTGTTCCATTCGATATGGAGGAGGGGCCGGTTCGTGGTCATTTGCCAAGAATTAGCGATTCCCGCTCCCAAATGGTGAACGACAAACAGGGACCATCCATGGCGCGCGCCAAGCTGCAGACAATCGCCGGCCACAAGCTGCCAGAGCCACGCATCACGCCGATGGCGATATGGCTGGGTTTCCTATGGGTCGGCTTGCCGATACTTGTCGCGGGCGGGTTGCTGGACCTGATCATGCAATTCGTATTCGGCATATGCACCGGGCTCTGGTGCTTCGTTCCGCGCTAGGCCACGCGATCCCGCCCTCAACTTGGCCTTCACACGATCACCATCGCGAGCTGGAGCCGACTTGATAGCATGCGCTGGACGAAGCGGCAGCCACCCGATAAGCGGCTTGGAGAAATGATTTGGTCTGCGTTGGCGGGGTAGCAGCGAATGACGAGGGCACGGCTGACTATCGCCGACGTGGTGCCAGACGGCGATACACAAAACCGACTGCGCGAAATCGGTTCCCTCGAAAAACTTGAGAGCGCTTGCGCCGAGTACAATGACAACATGCGCGTGATCGAGGACTATGTAAGCCGGGGACGCGACGTAGTCGGCGCCAGTGGCAATGAGGCTGCCTTCAGCGCCTTCGAGGACTTCGCGGTGGACGCCAATCTGTTGTTCAAGCGGCTCGTCAGGGATTGCGCGAATGCTTACCACGCCCAAGCCATGAGTGAACTCAGGTATCAGGACGAGATCGGCCGGCTGGACGAGCGGCAGCGCAACCTCGACAAGCTGCAAAAAGATATGGATGAAGACCGCAGCTTTGCTCAAGCGCAGCGACGCGACGCAGACCTCAGAACGCTCGAGCAAGACACCGACCGACGAGAAATGCGAGCGCACCTGGAGCAGACCCGAGACGCTCTGAACAAGACGTTCCAGGAAAAGGTAAGCCTGGATGGAAAGCTCAAGGCGCTGACCGCCGAGACCGAAACACTTATTCAGAGCGCGATCGAACAAACGGCCCGCAACGCTTCGATTATCGCGGTGATCGTCGGCCTTGGCCTCGCAGGTGTCGGATTTGTTCTCGGCTCCACCAGCAAATAAAGACCAAACCTGCTTCTGCCAGAGGCGGCAGGCGGTCTGATGGACCTTGTTATCCAGTTTGTGCTCGGCATTTGCACCGGGCTTTGGCGCTTCGTTCCAAGAATATAGGTCGGGAACCTAGCCACGCACTTCTCGCCACGCACCCAGCATTGCGGCTACCGAGCGATCCACATCTGACTCCGTCGTGTTCTCGTTCGTGACCGAGATCCGCATGATGGCCTTGCCACGCCAGGTGGCCCCCGCGACGAAGCATTCGCCGCTGGCCTGCACGCGGGCGATCACGGCCTGGGTCTGGGCGTCGCTGCCGAAGTGAACAGCGACCTGGTTGAGAACGACAGTGTTCATGATCTCGACGCCGGGCTCGGCGCCAAGCTTCTGCGCGAAGAGGCGCGCGAGAGCACAGTGTCGCGAGACCATATCGGCGACGCCCTGGCGGCCCAGCAGGCGGATCATCGCCCATGTCGCAAAGCCACGCGCGCGGCGGGAAAGTTCGGGCACGTAGTCGGCGGGCACGCGGTCCGCGCCGGCGGATGCGGGGAGATAGCTGGCGGCGATCTGCATGGCGCGCAGATGCGCTTCCCGATCACGCACGATGGCGTAGGCGCAATCGTAGGGTGTCTGCAGCCATTTGTGGCCATCGACGGACCATGAGTCCGCGAGGTCGAGCCCCTCGGCAAGCGCGCGATGCGTTTTCGTTGCGCGCGCCCACAGGCCGAACGCGCCGTCGATGTGCAGCCATGCGCCATGTGCGCGGGCGATGCGCGCGATTTCCACGAACGGATCAAATGCCCCGCTGTTGATGTGGCCAGCCTGGGCGATGATGATCGCCGGACCCTGCAGGTTCGCTATCGCCTCAGCAAGCGCGGCCGCCTCCATCGCGCCTTCGCGGTTGACCGCGACCTTCACGAGATTGCGCTCGCCGAATCCGAGATACTTCAGCCCGACGAAGATGGTGGAGTGCGCCTCCTCGCCGAGCACGATGGTGATCGGCGGCGCACCAGCCATGCCGTTCGCCTCAAGATCGTAGCCAGCGCGGCGCAGCACCGCGCTGCGCCCCGCGGCGAGGCAGGTGAAGCTCGCCATGGTGGCGCCCGTGACGAAGCCGACCGACGCCTCGCGTGGAAGGTGAAGAAGGTCGAGCAGCGCTGTCGCTGATGCGGTCTCGGCCGCGGCGGCGGCTGGCGTCGCAACGTGGTTGCCCGCATTCTGGCCCCAGATGGAAGTGAGCCAGTCTGCCGCTACACCAGTCGGGTTGCTGCCGCCCATGACCCATCCGAAAAAGCGCGGCGCGGTGATGGCGGCGAGGCCCGGCTCGGCAAGCTGGATCAACTCGCGGATGACCTGCTCGGGCTCGGCCGCTTGCGACAGGTCGAGCTGGAAGTCGCCCACCTGCTGCGCATAGGACGCGCTCGGCGCGTGATGACGGGACGCATCTTCTGCTCGGCGGCGCGCGGCGTGGGCCGCTATATCCGCGAAAAGTCTTTCGTAGTCCGCGCTCATTGCGACGGCATCCTTCGCCAGGTCAGGCAGGCTTTACAGCATCAGCCGGGAGGCAGCCGACGGGAACACGACAGGACGCGCCCGGCCTCCTAGGCGGCCGGGATCGGTTGCGCCGACGGCGTCGATTTGACGAGGGCGAGTTCTTCTTCCGTCATATCGGCGGGGATGTTCGCGAACAGCGGTGTCGAGAGATAGCGCTCGCCCGTGTCCGCCAGGATGGTCAGGATATTGGAGCCGGGCGGCGCGATCTTCGCAACTTCGAGCGCGCCGGCAAGATTGGCCCCCGACGTGATCCCGACGAATATACCTTCCTTCGCCGCGAGATCCTGGCTGGACTTCATGGCTTCCGCGTTCGTGATCGTGAGCACCTTGTGCACGCGACTGAAGTCCACCTCACCAGTGATCTTCGGAATGAAATCGGGCGACCAACCCTGCATGGGGTGCGGCTTCCAGGCGGGGTGGCCTGTGGACGGCGTACCGTCGGGGTTGCGCGGTTGCGACTGACCGCTGGTAAGCATGGGCGCGTCAGCGGGCTCGCACACCACGAGCTTGGTGCGCGGGCTCTCCTTCGCCAGTACGCGCGCGACGCCGTTGAGCGTGCCGCCCGTACCGAAACCGGTGACGAAATAGTCGAGACCGATATCCTTGAAGTCGGCGATGATCTCAGGACCCGTCGTCTTCTCGTGATAGGCCGGGTTGGCGGGGTTCTCGAACTGGCGGGTGAGGAACCAGCCATGCGCCTTGGAGAGTTCGATCGCCTTGTTGATCGCACCGGTAGCGCGCTGGGCCGCCGGCGTGAGCAGCACCTTGGCGCCGAGGAAGCGCATCAGCTTGCGGCGTTCGACGGAGAAGCTTTCCGGCATGACGATGACGAGCGGATAGCCCTTGGCGGCGCACACCATGGCAAGGCCGATGCCGGTGTTACCCGAAGTCATCTCCACCACGGTCTGCCCAGGCTTCAGCTCGCCGGACCTTTCAGCGGCCTCGATGACGCCCAGCGCCAGGCGATCCTTGACCGAGCCGAGCGGGTTGAAGGCCTCGACCTTGACCCAGAGATTGACGCCTTCCGGCGCGAGCTTGTTGATCCGGACAACCGGCGTGCGGCCGACTGTTTCGATGATGCTGTTGTAGCGCGCCATGGCGTTCCCTCTAGGTCTGGCCCCTGTCGTGGCCTGTGTTGACTATAAGCTAGGTTGCCGAGATGTGGGAAAGTAGATTCCGGGACGCCGGAATTTCTGGCTGAAACGCCGGCTGGCCGGGAATCGCCGGACCTGACAGGGTGCGCCATGGCCAAATCAACTACTGCTTTTGTCTGCCAGTCCTGCGGAACCGCCCATGCGAAATGGTCCGGCAAGTGCGAGGGCTGTGGGGCGTGGAATACGCTGGTTGAGGAATCCGTAGCGTCCCCGCCGGGCGGACTGGCGGCCCCCGCATCGGGGACGAAGACGCGCGCGGGAACCGTGGAATTCTCGCCGCTCGATTCCAGCGATCCGCCGCCGCCGCGCCTGTCGACGGGCATAGATGAACTGGACCGAGTGTTCGGCGGCGGCATTGCGCGCTCTTCAGCCGTTCTCGTGGGCGGCGATCCGGGGATCGGCAAATCGACGCTGCTGCTTCAGGCGGCCGCCGCGATGGCGAAGGCCGGGACCAAGGCGATCTACATTTCGGGTGAAGAAGCGATCTCGCAGATACAGGGACGCGCGCGGCGGCTTGGCGTGTCATCAGCGCCGGTCCAGCTAGCGGCCGAGACAGACCTGCGTTCGATCCTGAAGGCGCTGAAGGCGTCTGCGCCGGAAGTGGTGGTGATCGACAGCGTGCAGACGCTGTGGTCCGACAGTCTCGAGGCGGCTCCTGGCTCTGTGGGACAGGTGCGGGCGTGTGCGCAGGAGCTGACGCGCTTTGCGAAGAAGACCGGCGCGGCTGTGATCCTGGTTGGCCACGTCACAAAGGATGGACAGATCGCAGGCCCGCGTGTGCTGGAGCACATGGTGGATGCGGTGTTTTATTTCGAGGGCGAGCGCGGACACCAGTTCCGCATCCTCCGCTCGGTGAAGAACCGTTTTGGTCCGACAGACGAAATCGGCGTGTTCGAGATGGGCGAAGGTGGCCTCATGCCCTCGCGCGATCCGTCCTCCCTATTCCTCGCCGGGGCTGAGGCCGAGACATCCGGCCGCGCGGTGTTTGCGGCGATGGAAGGCTCGCGGCCGGTGCTGTCCGAAGTGCAGGCCCTGGCCGGGCCGGAGTCGGCGGGCAGTCCGCGCCGGTCTGTGGTGGGCTGGGACGGTCCGCGGTTGTCGATGCTGCTGGCCGTGTTCGATGCGCGCTGTGGCCTGCGATTCGGGATGCGGGACGTCTATCTCAGCGTCACGGGCGGCTACCGTATTGCTGAGCCTGCAGGGGATCTGGCGGCGGCGGCGGCGCTGGCCTCCGCGCTGATCGATCGGCCCTTCCCGGCCGGATCGGTGTTTTTCGGCGAAGTGGCGCTTTCCGGGGCGATCAGGCCGGTCGGCCGGATCGAGCCGCGCCTGAAGGAAGCAGCAAGGTTGGGATTCACAAGGGCTTTTGCGCCCCCGGGGGCGCCAGATACGGTCGACGGGATGGCCGTCCATGCGGTAACGAAGCTGCAGGACCTCGTCGATGTGCTCGGCGGGGGGGCGGAGTAGAGGGCCAGTTGCATGCCACCCTGGGTGTTCGACGTAGTCGTGGTCGCGGTGATCCTGCTGTCGGCGGTGATGTCTGTTGGCCGGGGACTGATTCGCGAGGCGTTTTCCGTCATCGCCTTTACCATTGGCGGGCTTTCGGCCTGGCTGTGCATCAAGCTGTTCCAGGCTCCCCTGCAGCAGATGATTGCGCCCGACGACCCCAAGTCCATGATTCCGGGGCTGATCCTGTTCCTGGTGGGCTTCCTGGCGGCCTATGGCATCGCCGCTTTCCTGGGCCAGCGTCTGTCCAAGCTGATCCACGCAGCACCCGAGATTGGCGCGCTGGACCGAATCGCGGGGGCGGGGTTTGGCGTCGTTCGTGGCCTTCTGGCAGTCGTCCTGTTCCTGCTGCTGATGCACCAGATGGTTCGGCCGGGCGAGGAACCGCCGGAAATCGCCAAGAGCCAGTCCTATCCCATCCTCAATGAAGCAGCCGGATGGGTGGGAGATGGCTTGACCACGGTCATCGAGTTCTTCACTGGTCCGGCCATGCCGCCGGCGACGGCGGAGCCGGCAGCGCAGTAAACCCATAGGGAGGCCGGATTGGCCAAACCTGATCAGTTGCACAGCGCGTTTTCTGGCGCGGACTGCGACGATGATTTCCGTCCGGGTGGGAAGGACGGCTACAGACACCGCAGCATGGGCCACAAGTGCGGTGTGTTCGGCGTCTTTGGACGGGACGACGCCGCCGTACTTACCGCGCTGGGACTGCATGCCCTGCAGCATCGCGGACAGGAAGCCTGCGGCATTGTGACCTTCGACGCCAAGGGCGGCGCATTCCGCTCCGAGCGGCACATGGGCCTGGTGGGTGACAACTTCTCCGAGGAGGCCGGCGCGATTTCCCGCCTGCCCGGCCGCAACGCCATCGGCCACAACCGATATTCCACGTCAGGCCGCGTGGTCCTCCGCAACATTCAGCCGATCTATGGCGATCTTGCGCATGGCGGGCTCGCCGTGGCGCACAACGGCAATCTCACAAACGCCCGCGCGATCCATCGCGAGCTGGTGCAGAACGGCGCGATCTTCCAGTCGACCATGGACACCGAGGTCGTGCTGCAGCTGACGGCGCGTTCGCAGCGCAACCGGATCGAGGATCGGTTCATCGATGCGCTTCGGCAGCTGGACGGCGGCTACGCATTCGTGGCGCTGACCAACGACAGGATGATCGGCGCGCGTGATCCGTGGGGACTGCGTCCGCTGGTGCTGGGCGAGATCGATGGCGCGCCAGTGCTGTGTTCGGAGACCTGCGCGCTCGATGCGATCGGAGCGAGCTTCGTGCGCAATATTGAGGCGGGCGAAGTCGTGGTGATCACCGATACGGGCGTCGAGAGCCTGACGCCCTTCCCCGCGATGCGCGCAACACCGTGCGTGTTCGAATATGTCTACTTCGCGCGGCCTGACTCCATCATGCACGGCCAGAGCGTTTACGAGACGCGGCAGAATTTCGGACGCGTCCTCGCGCGTGAATCGCATGTGGACGCCGATCTGATCTGCCCGGTGCCCGACGGCGGCAACCCTGCAGCGCTGGGCTATGCGGAAGCTTCAGGCATTCCGTTCGGCTTTGGCATCATCCGCAATCACTATGTCGGCCGCACCTTCATCCAGCCGACGCAGACGGGGCGACAGAAATCGATCTCGCGCAAGCATGCGCCGAACAAGCCAATCCTCGAAGGCAAGCGCGTCGTGCTGGTGGACGACTCGATCGTGCGCGGGAACACGTCGCAGCGCATCGTGCAGATGATCCGCGATGCGGGAGCGGCCGAGATCCATTTCCGCGTTGCGAGCCCGCCGATCAAGCATCCGGATTTCTACGGCATCGACATGCCCTCGAAGGACGAACTGATCGCATCGTCCATGACGATCGACCAGATGAAGCGCTACCTTAAAGTGGACTCGCTTTCCTTCATCTCCCTGCCCGGCTTCTACGAGGCGCTGGGACAGGGCAAACGCAACGACGCTGCGCCGCAGTTTGCCGACCATTGCTTCACAGGCGATTATCCGACGCGCCTGGTCGACCGCGATCACGACATGGCGTCGAAGGAACAGCAGCTGTCGCTGCTGGACGATTGAGAGACGATGACCAACCAACGCATCATCCTTGTCACCGGCGCATCCAAGGGCATTGGGCGCGCAGCCGCCCTGGAGCTGGCGAAGGCCGGCAATCATGTGATTGCGGTGGCGCGGTCGGAGAAGGCGCTGACGTCGCTGGATGATGAAATCCTGGCGGCGACCAATCGCAATGCGACGCTGATCCCGATGGACCTTCGCGACATGGCGGCGATCGACCGGCTGGCCGGCGCGCTGCTGGAGCGGTTTGGGCGGCTGGATGGATTGCTGGGCAACGCCGGCGTGCTGGGCACGCTGGGTCCGCTGGAGACGATTTCGCCGGCGGCATTCACCGAGACGATGGAGATCAACTTCACCGCGAATTGGCGGCTGATCCGCGCGACGCATCCGCTGCTGCGGATGAGCGAGGCGGGACGCGCGCTGTTTGTGACGACGGGGATCGTGCCCCGCCCGCGCGCATTCTGGGGCGTCTATGGGGCGAGCAAGGCGGCGCTGGAGACGATGATCGCCTGCTATGCCGACGAGATCGAGAAGACGCCGATCCGCGTAAACCTGTTCGACCCGGGCGCTGTACGCACCGAGATGCGCTTCAAGGCGATGCCGGGCGAAGACCCGCTGACCCTGCCAACGGCGCAGGAAGTGGCGGCGACCCTGCCGCAATATTTCGAGCCGGGCTTTGCGCTGCACGGACAGCGCATCGTTTTCGCGCGGCGGCCGCGGGGTTAGCGCGCCGCGCTGCCAGGCAGGCGCTCGGCGGTCCGGATATCAGGCCTTGTCGGCGAACGGGTTCTTGCCCTGCTTCAGCACCAGACGGATAGGCACGCCGGGAAGGTCGAAGGCTTCGCGCAGTTCGTTGATGAGATACCGCTTGTAGGTCTCGGGCATCATTTCGGCGCGGCTGGCCATGAGCACGAACGTGGGTGGGCGGGTTTTCATCTGCGCCATGTAGCGCGGCTTAATGCGCTTACCCTCGGGGGCTGGCGGCGGGTGCTTCTGGGTGACGTAGCTGAGCCAGTCGTTCAGATCGCGCGTCTTGATGCGGGCGGACCAGTCCTTGTGAACCTTGAGGCAGGCGTCCATCAGCTTGTCGAGGTTGCGGCCATTGAGACCGGAGACGGGGACGACGGGCGTACCCTTCGCATGCGGGAGGTGGGCCTCAGCCTGGTGTTCCATTTCCTTGCGCGCTTCGGCGGGCGTCTCGACCGCATCCCATTTGGTGATGGCGTAGACGAGGCCGCGGCCTTCGCGCAGGACGAGGTTGGCGATCTGGACGTCCTGTTTCTCGAAGGCGTCCTTCGGGTCCATCACGAGGACAACGACATCGGCGAAGCGGATGGAGTGCGTCGTTTCCATCGTGGACGCGCGCTCAAGCTTTTCCTGCACCTTGGCCCGCTTGCGCAGGCCGGCGGTGTCGACGAGGCGGATTTCGCGGTCGCGCCACTTCCAGGCGACGGTGACGCTGTCGCGCGTGATGCCGGCTTCGGGGCCGGTGATGAAGCGATCATCGCCGAGGATGCCGTTGAGCAGCGTGGACTTGCCGGCGTTGGGACGGCCGACGAAGGCGATGCGGATCGGCTTGGTCGGATCGACCGGCGGGGCGTCGACATCCGGGTCGAAGGGTTCGTCGTCCACGATCACCGGATCGGAATAGTCGAGGCCAGACACGTTCTGGCTTTCGGCGACCTTCTGTTCGGCCTGGCGGAGCAGTTCGTAGAGGTCGGACATGCCCTCGCCGTGTTCGGCGGACAGCGGCGCAGGATCGCCGAGGCCGAGGCGCCAGGCTTCCAGCAGGCCTTCATCGCCCTGCTTCCCCTCGCACTTGTTGGCGGCCAGGATGACGGGCTTGTCCGACTTGCGCAGGAGCTGGGCGAAGCGTTCGTCGAGCGACGTTACGCCGACGCGCGCGTCGTACAGGAAGATGCAGACGTCGGCTTCCTGGATCGCGATCTCGGTCTGGCGACGCATGCGCGCTTCCAGCGACGTGTCATTCACGTCCTCGAAGCCGGCCGTGTCGATCAACTTCATATCGATGTCGCCAAGGCGGCCGGGGGCCTCCTTGCGATCTCGCGTTACACCCGGTTGGTCGTCAACGATCGCGATCTTGCGCCCTGCAAGGCGGTTGAACAGCGTGGACTTGCCGACATTCGGGCGACCGACGATGGCCACCGTCAGCGTCATAACAGTACTCCAGAGCCGGACGCCCGGCTTATTTGATCGCGATCAGGGTCGCGCTGTCCGTGAGGACGAAGACCTTGCCGGCGGCGGCGATGGGCTCGATGTAGATGCCCTGCCCCACCTTCAGCTCGGATACGGTTTCACCATTCTGCGGCGAGAGAGCGATGACATCGCCCTCGGATGAGACAACCACGAGCCGGCCTTCGGCCAGCAGCGGGCCGGTCCACACGATGCGGTTTTCGCGGTTGCCGTCCTTGAATTCCGGGAGGTCGCGCGTCCAGGCGATCTTGCCGTCGATCTTGTTGAGGGCGGCGACCTTGCCGTTGACGCCGACGACGAAGAGATAGTCTCCGCCGATGACCGGACCCTGGCGCGAACCGAACGTGCGGCTCCAGATGCGGGCGCCCGTGCGGGCGTCGATCGCGGTGAGAATGCCCGAGTGGCTGGCGGCGTAGACGATGCCGTCCTGCATGGTGGGCTTGCCGGCGATGTCGTTGATGACCGAGAGCGGCGTGTAGCGGCCCGTGGACGTCAGCGTGTCGGCCCAGAGGCGGCGGCCGTTGGCAGGCAGGTAGGCGATCAACTCGCCGGAGGAGTAGCCGACCACCAGAATGTCCTGGCTGACGGCGGGGCTGGGCGAGGACAGGACGCGCGCGGATTCGGCGATGGCCTGGTCGTTCCAGATGATCTCGCCGTTCTCTGTGTCGATGGCGTAGAAATCATTGTTGGTGGAAGTGAGGAAGGCGCGCGTGCCCAGGATAGCGGGCGAAGAAGACAGCGGGCTGTCGGTCGCGCGGCGCCAGATTTCCTTGCCATCGGTTAGGCTCAGCGCCGTGACGTAGCCGAAGCCCGAGGCGACGATCAGCTTGTCGCCAGTGATGGCGAGGCCGCCGCCGACGGAGAACTCGTCCCACTGCGGGTTGGCGGCCTTGAGGCGGTTTTCCCATACGCGGCGGCCTGTGGCGACGTCGAAGGCGGAAACGCGCTGGGCGGCGTCGATCACGTAGATACGGCCGTCCTTGACGACGGGAGCGGCGACGATGCGCTTCTGCTCGCTGGAGCCTTCGCCGACGCCGGTGCGCCAGGCTTCGCGGAATTCAGGCGCGGCGGAGACAACGCCGGGCAGCTTGGACGCGTTGGCGCCGGCCTGGGTCCAGTCTGCATTGGCCGAGCCGGCGGGCAGCGCGATGACGGCGGAAGCAAGCACCGGATCCGGCGTCATGTTCTCCTGGAACGGGTTGATCGTGATGCGGGCGGCCTTCTCCTCCTCGGAGAGAATGACGGGGCCGTTTCCGCACGCGGCGAGCAGGCCCGCAATCGGCACAGCAAGGAAAAGAGTACGCATCACTGGGAACATCACTGGCACCTTGACTGGCGACATTACGGAGCCGGCGCGGGCGCGGGCTGTGCCGGAGCGGCGGGCGTGGGAGCGGCAGGCGCGGGAGTGGGCGTAGCAGGCGCGGGGACAGGAGCGGCCGGCGTCGGCGCGTCGAGATTGACCTCGCGCTGGGGCAGCGTGGAGAGGGCGTAGCCGATACGGTTCTGCATCGCGCGCGGCGCGTCGAGCTTGGCCGCGAGACCCTCGAAGAGTTCGCGTGCGCGTTCGGTGTCACCATTGGCCAGCGCCTTCACGGCGACAAGTTCGGTGGCGAGGCGCGAGATCTGGTTGTCCTTGTCGATCAGCGGCTTCAGCGTGGCCTCGAGATCCGCGAGCGAGGCGGTGTCGGCCTTGAGGTAACCGAGCTTGAGAACAGCGAGATCTCCGAGGATGCCGGTGTCGGCCGCGGCGGCGCGCTTGAGGTGGCCCTCGATCGCGACGGGATCGTCGGTCAGCTGTTTCTCGACGCCGGCGAGCATGTGGCCAGCGAGGACGGCAAAGCCGGTCTTGTCGTTGGTAAGTTCGGTGAAGCGCGCGCGCGCAGTTGCGAGATCCCCCGCTTCGCCCGCGACGAAGGCGGCGTCATAGGTCTTGGCGGAGCGGGCGATTTCGTCCGCGCGCATGCCGCGCATGATCTCGAATACCGCGACGCCGATGACCAGTGTGGCGACGAGGCCATAGACCACCCACTGCCAACGCTTCCACAGGCTGGCGAGGGTTTCCTCGCGCAGGCTCTGGTTCACTTCCTGAAAGACATCGTTCACGCGCGGGGGTGCTCCAAAAGGAACGGCAACTTAGCCGGGAGCGCATCCCCCGGCAATTCAACAAAGCCGTTGGGATTATGGCCCTTTTTTGAGGGTGTAGGTCTCTTTTTCCCCCGGGAAGGCGCGGGAGCGCACATCCGAGGCGAATCCATCCACAGCCTTCCCGATCTCGCCCTTCAGATCGGCATAGCGGCGGACGAATTTGGGGGTCCATTCGAACATGCCCAGAAGGTCGTCGGTGACGAGGATCTGGCCGTCGCAGGCGGCAGAAGCGCCGATTCCAACGGTGGGACAGCGGACCTGGGCTGTGATTTCGGCAGCGAGATCCTCTGCCACCCCCTCGATTACCATGGCGAAGCAGCCGGCCTGGTCGGCGGCGAGGGCTTCGGAAATGACGCGGGAGCGCTCGGCGTCGGTGCGGCCCTTGGCCTTGAAGCCGCCGTCGACATTGGTGGCCTGCGGGCGGAGGCCAACGTGGGCCATGACAGGGATGCCGCGCTCCACGAGGTAACGGACGGTGGCGGCGGCGTATTCGCCTGCCTCGATCTTCACGGCCTGACAGCCGGTTTCCTTCATGACGCGGGAGGCGTTCATGAACGCCTGCTCGACGCTGGCCTCGTACGAACCGAAGGGCATGTCGACGACGACGAAGGCCTGCTTCGAGGTACGCATCACGGCCTGGCCGTGCAGGATCATCATCTCGAGCGTGACGCCGACCGTGGTGGGCAGGCCGTGGACGACCATGCCGACGCTATCGCCGACGAGCAGGAGATCGCAGCGACCATCCAGCAGCTCGGCCA
>Ga0075163_10000146_pt1 | contig 81053 bp, 85 predicted proteins | sample JI1023141ADNA_FD_71478 | JGI IMG/M metagenome (GOLD analysis project Ga0075163, IMG submission 71478) | Wastewater effluent complex algal communities from Wisconsin, to seasonally profile nutrient transformation and Carbon sequestration -... | ecosystem: Engineered > WWTP > Effluent > Algae... | reverse complement strand
TGGCGGGTGGGCTTCCTCGCCGCGCCGCCGGGCTGGGTGGAGCCCCTGCTGGACACCAAGCTGCTGGCCACGCTGACCACCCCGCTGCTGCTGGAGCGCGCCCTGGCCCTGTGCATCGAGCAGGGGCAGCTGCGCCGCCACGCCGAGCGGGTGCGCACGCGCCTGGACGCCGCGCGCGGCCGCGGCGTCCGGCTGGCGCAGGCGGCCGGGTGCCGTTTCGTCACCGAGCCGGCGGGCCTGTTCGGCTGGGTGGACACGGGCGTCGATACCGACCAGTTGGCCGTGCGCCTGCTGGACGACGGCTACCTGCTGGCCCCCGGCGCCCTGTTCCACGCCGAGCGGCAGCCCAGCACGCTGATGCGCATCAACTTCGCCAGCGCCCAGGACGCGGCGTTCTGGGACCGGTTCCGGCAGGCGCGCCAGTCAATGGGCGGGTGATCCGCGCGCCGGAACCCGATGGCGCCCCGACAGCGGCGGCGGCACAATGGGGCAGACGCTCGCCGGGTTCGGCCGTCACGACCAGGAGATCAGCCATGCTCTACAAATTCAAATCCCCCGTCGCCGCGGACGTCATCATGCTGCAGCCCAACGCGGAGGAGCTGCTGGCCATCATCGGCAAGTCGCCCGGGGCGACGGGCATCATCACCGTCGAGCAGGCGCGCGCCGCCCTCGCGGCGCTCAAGGCCGAGATCCAGCGGCGCGAGGCGATGGGCAACGCGCCCCCGAGCGACGAGGCAGAACGGGACAGCGACGCGGCGCAGGCCGAATCGGTGTCGCTGCGCCGCCGGGCCGCGCCCTTCATCGACATGCTGGAGCGCAGCAGCGCGGCGGGCAAGAACGTCGTCTGGGGGGTGTGAGCCCTTCCGCCGACGCGCCTGGCGGCGTGTGAATTTGCTACAAAAAATGTAGCTTCAGGCGCAGTACCCACGCGGGTTGGAGTGCATTTTTCTCAAGATTCCGCTCCCTGCGGCCACGGCACCCGCTCGCGGCCTGGCGACAAAAGACAAACCGCCCCGGAGCAGCGGGCTCCGGGGCGGCCTGGGTTCATGCCGCGGGCGGCGGCGTCAGTCGGCGTACTGGCCGGCGGCCCTGATGACGGGCGCCCACTTGGCGATCTCGTCGGCGACGAACTTCTTGTGCTCGGCCGGGTTGACGCGCCCGTCGCTGGTCACGATGGCGCCCAGACCCTCCTGCTTCTTGATGAAGTCGGGGTCCTTCAGCGCGGCCTTGAGGGCATCGTTCAGCGTCTTGACCACGGCGGCCGGCGTGCCCTTGGGCGCGTACAGGCCGTGCCAGATGCTGACGTTGAAGCCCTTCAGGCCCGCCTCGTCCAGCGTCGGCAGGTCCTTGTACACGGCCGGGGTGGCCAAGCGCTTGAGCGTGCTGACGGCGTAGGCCTTGATCTTCTTGCCCTCGACTTGGCTGGTGGTGTTGGTGGTCTGGTCGCACATCAGGTCCACCTGGCCGCCGATCAGGTCGGTCATGGCCGGGGCGGTGCCCTTGTAGGGCACGGTGGTCATCTCGGTCTTGAGGGCGTTCTGCAGCATCAGGCCGCACAGGTGCGAGGCCGAGCCCAGGCCGGCGTGAGCCAGGTTGATCCGGCCCTTGTTCTCCCCGATCCAGCCTTGCAGCTCCTTGAAGCTGTTGGCGGCCAGGCTGGGCTTGCCGACCACCACCATGGGCACTTCGTTGATCAGGCCCAGATGCTCGAAGTCCTCGACCTTGTACGACAGGTTGCGGTAGAGCGTCGGGGTGGTGGCCATGCCGATGTGGGTGACCAGCAGCGTGTGGCCGTCCGCCGGCGCGCGAAAGGCCTTGGTGGTGCCGATGGTGCTGCCAGCGCCGCCGGCGTTCTCGACCACGACGGTGGCGCCCAAGGGCTTGCGCAGCGCCTCGGCCAGGTCGCGCGCGACCTTGTCGGTCGGGCCGCCGGCGGCGAAGGGCACGATCAGCGTGATGGGCTTGCTGCCCGGAAACGCCTGCGCCTGGGCGCCGGCGGCGATGAGGGCCGCGCCGGCGACGACGGCGATCTTGAGCAATGGGGACATGGTCAGCTCCTGTGGTCAGGTCAAAGGTGGAGCATGGTAGCCGTGCGCCGCGTTCGGGGCCATCAGGGCGTGTACCGAGAAGACCTCCCATCCGCACGGGGTTTGACGGCGGTCAACCATCGTGCGGCCGCGAACGCCGCGCGGCAGGCTGTTCCGGTCCGCAAGCCATTTTCGAGCCAAATCGGCCATCAGCCTGTGCCCGCATTGCGCCATAAGCTATTTATTCAATAGCATTCGATAATCACGCCGATGACCGCCCCAGCCCCCGACCCGTCCCGTTTCCGCCGCTCGCCCCGCCCGGCCGCCGACGCGCCGCCGTCCGCGCCCGGCGACGGCGTGGTGCGCCTGAACAAGCGCCTGGCCGACCTGGGGCTGTGCTCGCGCCGCGAGGCCGACGAGTGGATCGAGCGCGGCTGGGTGCGGGTGAACGGCCAGGTCGCGGTGATGGGCCTGAAGGTGGGGCCGCGGGACCACGTCGGCGTGGACCGCCGCGCCGACGAGTCGCAGGCGCAGCGCGTGACCATCCTGCTGCACAAGCCGGTGGGCTACGTCAGCGGCCAGGCAGAGGACGGGCACCAGCCGGCGGTGACGCTGATCGACGCCCGCAGCCACTGGCGCGGCGACGCGGCGCGCACGCGCTTTTCGCCGGCGCAGCTGCGGGGCCTGGCGCCGGCCGGCCGGCTGGACATCGACTCGGTGGGCCTGCTGGTGCTGACGCAGGACGGCCGCGTGGCGCGCCAGCTCATCGGCGAGGACTCGGACATCGACAAGGAATACTTGGTGCGCGTGCAGTACGGCGACGTCGCCGCCGGCGTGCAGGCCGCGCTGCCGCCGGCGCAACTGCAGCGCCTGCGCCACGGCCTGAGCCTGGACGGCCAACCCCTGAAACCCGCGCAGGTCGAATGGCAGAACCCGGAGCAGTTGCGCTTCGTGCTGCGCGAGGGCAAGAAGCGCCAGATCCGCCGCATGTGCGAGCAGGTCGGCCTGAAGGTCACCGGCCTCAAGCGCATCCGCATCGGCCGCGTGCTGCTGGGGCAGTTGCCCGTGGGGCAGTGGCGCTACCTGGGTCCGCACGAACAGTTCTGACCACCCCGTTGAATGGCCGCCGTCCACCCTTATCTGGCATGGCGGGGGCACCGCCCCGCATCCACCACCGACCCGATCCCGACATGAGCAAACACACCCATTCCTTCCAGGCCGAGGTCGCGCAACTGCTGCACCTGGTCACGCATTCGCTCTACTCCAACAAGGAAATCTTCCTGCGCGAGCTGATCTCCAACGCCTCCGACGCCTGCGACAAGCTGCGCTTCGAGGCGCTGGCCAACGGCGCGCTGTACGGCGACCAGCCCGAGCTGCGCGTGCGCCTGGCCTTCGACAAGGACGCGCGCACGCTGACGGTGGCCGACACCGGCATCGGCATGAGCGAGGCCGAGGCGGTGGAGCACCTGGGCACCATCGCCAAGAGCGGCACCAAGGAATTCATGAGCCGCCTGTCGGGCGACCAGAAGCAGGACGCGCAACTGATCGGCCAGTTCGGCGTGGGCTTCTACTCCGGCTTCATCGTGGCCGACCGCATCACCGTCGAGTCGCGCCGCGCCGGCCTGCCGCCCGAGCAGGGCGTGCGCTGGAGCAGCGGCGGCGCCGGCGACTTCGAGGTCGAGGCCATCACCCGCGCCGAGCGCGGCACCAGCGTGACGCTGCACCTGCGCGAGGACGCGCTGGCGTTCGCCGACGGCTGGCGCCTGCGCGAGCTGGTGGGCAAGTATTCGGACCACATCGGCCTGCCGATCCAGATGGAAGCCGAGAAGTGGGAGGAAGGCCAGGACGACGGCCAGCCCGGCCGCATGGTGAAGACCGGCGAGTGGGAAACCATCAACCAGGCCAGCGCGCTGTGGACGCGCGCCAAGAAGGACATCACCGACGAGCAGTACCGGTCCTTCTACGAGCAGATCGCCCACGACTGGCAGCCCCCGCTGGCCTGGAGCCACAACCGCGTGGAAGGCGCGACCGAGTACACGCAACTGCTCTACGTCCCCAGCCACGCGCCGCAGGACATCTGGGACCGCGACCGCAAGGCCGGCGTCAAGCTGTACGTGCGGCGCGTGTTCATCATGGACGACGCCGAGCAACTCCTGCCGCGCTACCTGCGCTTCGTCAAGGGCGTGGTCGATTCGAGCGATCTGCCGCTCAACGTCAGCCGCGAGCTGCTGCAGGAAAGCCGCGACGTGCGCGCCATCCGCGAGGGCAACACGCGGCGCGTGCTGGGCCTGCTGGAAGATCTGGCCAAGGCCGAGCCGGCCGCGCCCACCGCCCCGGCCGAAGGCGGGGAAGCCCCGGCCGAGCCCCCGCAGGACAAGTACGCCACCTTCTGGCGCGAGTTCGGCGCCGTGCTGAAGGAAGGCCTGGGCGAGGACTTCGCCAACCGCGAGCGCATCGCCCGGCTGCTGCGCTACGCCTCCACCGCCAGCGACGCCGCCGGCGTCTCGCTGGCCGACTACAAGGCGCGCATGAAGGATGGTCAGAAGGCCATCTACTACATCACCGCCGACACGCTGGCCGCCGCCCGGCACAGCCCGCAGCTCGAAGTCTTCAGGAAGAAGGGCATCGAGGTGCTGCTGATGGCCGACCGCGTGGACGAGTGGGCACTGTCGCACCTGCCCGAGTTCGACGGCACGCCGCTGCAAAGCGTGGCCAAGGGCGCGGTGGACCTGGGCGATCTGCAGGACGAGGCCGAGAAGAAAGCGGCCGAGGACGCGGCCGAGGCGGTCAAACCCTTGCTCGATCAGCTGAAAGCCGCGCTGAAGGACCAGGTCGAGGACGTGCGCGTCACCACCCGCCTGGTCGATTCGCCCGCCTGCCTGGTGGCCGCGGACGCGGGCATGAGCCTGCAGCTGGCGCGCATGCTCAAGCAGGCCGGCCAGAAGCTGCCGGCCACACTGCCCGTGCTGGAGATCAACCCCGGGCACGCGCTGGTGAAGAAGCTGGACGGCCACCCGCGCTTCGACGACCTGGCCCACGTGCTGTTCGACCAGGCGCTGCTGGCCGAGGGCGGGCTGCCGGACGACCCGGCGGCCTACGTGCGGCGGGTCAACGCGCTGCTGGCCTGAAGGCGGACAGGCCGCCGCTCGGGCGAGCGGTTTTCAAGTCTTATTGGCCTGCAGCCTTTATGGGATAAGCGCCAATAGCTATTTATTAGATAGCAATCTGACTGCCGCGCCGCCCATGGCCGCGTCGCGGCGACCGGTTCCAGACGGTCCCGAAGGGGCATGCAGGCCGCGCGGTCCGGCGCGTCGCCGGCGTTCCTAGAATGCCCCGATGACCGCCTTCCCCGCCTTCCTGCCCCACAGTTCGCACTGGGGCGCCTTTTCCGCCCAATTGCAGGGCGACACGCTGGCCGTGCGCCCGCACCCGGGCGACCCGGACCCCAACCCGATCCTGGACAACTTCACCACCGGCCTGCGCCACCGCGCGCGCGTGACCGTGCCGATGGTGCGGCGCGGCTGGCTGGAGCGCGGCCCCGGCCCCGACGCGGCACGCGGGCAGGACGCGTTCGTCGCCCTGCCCTGGCCCGAGATGCTGGACCGCCTGGCGGCCGAGCTGCGGCGCGTGGCCGATGCGCACGGCGCGGGCGCCATCTTCGGCGGCTCCTACGGCTGGTCCAGCGCCGGGCGCTTCCACCACGCGCAGAGCCAGGTGCACCGCTTCCTGAACACCGCGCTGGGCGGCTACGTGCGCTCGGTCAACAGCTACAGCGCCGGCGCCTCGGCCGTCATCCTGCCGCACGTGCTGGGCACCATGGAAGAGGTGGCGCGCCGCAACGTGACGTGGGAGCAGATCGTCGAGCACAGCGAGGTGGTGCTGGCCTTCGGCGGCATGGCGCTGAAGAACTCGCGCGTGGCCTCCGGTGGCATCAGCCGGCACACCGAGCGCGGCGCCATGCGCGACGCGGCGCGCCGGGGCTGCCGCTTCGTCTCGATCAGCCCGCTGCGCAGCGACCTGCCCGACGAGGCCCGCTTCGACTGGCTGCCGGTCACGCCGGCCAGCGACACCGCGCTCATGCTGGCGCTGGTGCACACGCTGGTCGGCGAGGGGCTGCACGACCGCGATTTCATCGCCCGCCATTGCGATGGCTGGCCGGTGTTCGAGGACTACCTGATGGGCCGTGCCGACGGCCTGCCCAAGTCGGCCGCCTGGGCCGCGCCGATCTGCGGCGTGCCCGAGGCCGGCATCCAGGCGCTGGCGCGCTCGCTGCACGGCAAGCGCGTGCTGGTGGTGGTGGCCCATTCGCTGCAACGCGCCCGGCACGGCGAGCAGCCGGTGTGGATGGGCGCGGTGCTGGCGGCGGCGCTGGGCCAGATCGGCCTGCCCGGCGGCGGCTACAACTACGCGCTGGGCACGCTGGCCCACTACGGCAAGCGCAACAACGCCGTGCCGGCCGCCGCGCTGCCGCAGGGCAGCAACGGCGTGAAGGACTTCATCCCGGTCGCGCGCATCGCCGACATGCTGCTCCAGCCCGGCCAGCCGTTCGACTACGACGGCCAGCGCCACGCCTACCCGCGCATCCGCCTGGCGTACTGGGCCGGCGGCAACCCTTTCCACCACCACCAGGACCTGGCGCGGCTGGCCGAGGGCTTTCGCACGCTGGACACCTTCGTCGTCCACGAGACCGCCTGGACCGCCACCGCCCGCCACGCCGACATCGTGCTGCCCTGCACCATGACGCTGGAGCGCGAGGACATCGGCGTCGCCCCCACCGACCCGCTGATGGTGGCCATGCACCGCATCGCCGAGCCGGTGGGCCTGGCGCGCGACGACTACGACATCTTCGCCGACCTGGCCGGGCGGCTGGGCCGGCGCGAGGCCTTCACCGAGGGCCGCGACACGCGCCAGTGGCTGGCCCACCTGTACGAGCGCACCCGGCAGGCGCTGGCCGGCCAGGGGCTGCAAGCGCCCGGCTTCGACGAGTTCTGGACGCGCGGCGAGCTGGCGCTGCCGCAAGCGCCGGACGACGGCGGCCTGCTGCGCGCCTTCCGTGCCGACCCCGAGGGCCAGCCCCTGCCCACGCCCAGCGGCAAGGTGCAGATCAGCTCGCCCGCCGTGGCCGCCTTCGGCTACGCCGACTGTCCCGGCCACCCGGCCTGGCTGCCGATGGACGAGCCGCCCGACGCCGACCATCCCTTGTGGCTGATCGCCAACCAGCCGGCCACGCGCCTGCACAGCCAGCTCGACTTCGGCGCGCACAGCCAGGCCAGCAAGCGCCAGGGCCGCGAGGTCTGCACCCTGCACCCCGACGCCGCCGCCGCGCGCGGCATCGGCGAGGGCGACGTGGTGCGCCTGTTCAACACGCGCGGCGCGTGCCTGGCGGCCGCCCACCTGTCGCCCGACATGCTGCCCAACGTGGTGCAACTGCCCACCGGCGCGTGGTACGACCCGGCCACCGACGAACGGGGCCGCCCGCTGTGCGCGCACGGCAACCCGAACGTGCTGACGCGCGACGTCGGCACCTCGTCGCTGGCGCAGGGCTGCTCGGGCCAGTTGGACGCGGTGCAGGTCGAGAAGTACACCGGCGCGCTGCCGCCCATCCGCGCCTTCGATCCGCCGGTGCCCGCAGCGCGCGGCGCGTAGCCGGCGCGGGAGGGAGCGCCCGCGACGCGCCAAGCCCCGAGAAGTCTTCTGCCGCGCCGCGCCGCGGCGTGCGTGGCGCCAGCGGCCGTCCATCGCCCGCGGTCCGTAAGCACTTGGTCAGTCCGCCCGCCCAGAATCCGATCCGCCACCTCCCCCGGACGCGGGGGCCCCGATCCGATCCACCCAAGGAGACAAGACCATGAGCGACCCCGCGGTCGAGCGCATCCAGCGCCATCCCAAGTACCAGGAACTGCGCCGCAAGCGCAACAGCCTCGGCTGGACCCTGACCATCCTGATGCTGGTCGTGTACTACGGCTACATCGCCCTCATCGCCTTCGACAAGGAGTTCCTCGCCAAACCCCTGGGCGCGGGCGTGACCACCATCGGCATCCCCATCGGCATGGCGGTGATCGTGTTCTCGGTCATCGTCACCGGCCTGTACGTGCGCCGCGCCAACGGCGAATTCGATGCGCTGACGCGCGACATCCTGAAGGACGCCACGAAATGAGCCGCGCCCGCACCCCCCTCCTGGCCCTGGCCGCGCTCGCGGCGGCGGGCAGCGCCTGGGCCGCCGGCGGCGACGTCGGCGAGGCCGCCAAGCAGTCCACCAACTGGATCGCGATCAGCATGTTCACCGCCTTCGTGGTCGCCACGCTGGGCATCACCAAGTGGGCCGCCGGCCGCACCAAGTCGGCGTCCGACTTCTACACCGCCGGCGGCGGCATCAGCGGCTTCCAGAACGGGCTGGCCATCGCCGGCGACTACATGTCGGCGGCCTCGTTCCTGGGCATCTCGGCCTCGGTCATGGCCAGCGGCTACGACGGGTTGATCTACTCCATCGGCTTTCTGGTCGGCTGGCCGATCCTCACCTTCCTGCTGGCCGAGCGGCTGCGCAACCTGGGCAAGTTCACCTTCGCCGACGTGGCGGGCTACCGCTTCGCGCAGGCCCCGTTCCGAGCCTTCGCGGCCTCGGGCACGCTGGTGGTGGTGGCGTTCTACCTGATCGCGCAGATGGTCGGCGCGGGCCAGCTCATCAAGCTGCTGTTCGGGCTGGACTACTGGATCGCGGTCGTGCTGGTGGGCGCGCTGATGATGATCTACGTGCTGTTCGGCGGCATGACGGCCACCACCTGGGTGCAGATCATCAAGGCCTGCCTGCTGCTGGCCGGCGTGACCTTCATGGGCTTCGTGGTGATGAGCCAGTACGGCTTCAGCCCCGAGCGGTTGTTCGCCGAGGGCGTGCGCGTGCGCACCGAGATCGCCAGCCACAACCCCGCCATCGCCGACCCGGCCAAGGCCGGCCTGGCGATCATGGGCCCGGGCGGCTTCATCAAGGATCCGATCTCGGCCATCAGCTTCGGCATGGCGCTGATGTTCGGCACGCTCGGCCTGCCGCACATCCTGATGCGCTTCTTTACCGTGCCCGACGCCAAGGAGGCACGCAAGTCGGTGTTCTGGGCCACCACCTGGATCGGCTACTTCTACATCCTGATCTTCATCATCGGCTTCGGCGCCATCACCCTGGTGCTGACCAATCCCGAGTTCGCCGACACCGCCACCGGCGTCATCCACGGCGGCGCGGGCACGGCCAACATGGCGGCGGTGCTGGTGGCCAAGGCGGTGGGCGGCAACGTGTTCTACGGCTTCATCTCGGCGGTGGCCTTCGCCACCATCCTGGCGGTGGTGGCGGGCCTGACGCTGTCGGGCGCCTCGGCCGTGTCGCACGACCTGTACGCCACCGTGTTCAAGCACGGCAACGCCGACAGCGCGTCGGAGCTGAAGGTCTCGCGCATCACCACGCTGGCGCTGGGCGTCGTGGCGGTGCTGCTGGGCATCGCCTTCGAGCGGCAGAACATCGCTTTCATGGTGTCGCTGGCCTTCGCGGTCGCCGCGTCGGCCAACTTCCCGGTGCTGCTGCTGTCGGTGCTGTGGAAGGACTGCACCACCAAGGGCGCGGTGATCGGCGGCTTCCTGGGCCTGATCTCGTCCGTGGGCCTGACCATCGTCTCGCCCTCGGTGTGGGAAGCGACGCTGGGCTACCCGAAGGGCTCGGCCTGGTTCCCGTACACGTCGCCAGCACTGTTCTCGATGGCCATCGGCTTCGGCGGCGTGTGGCTGTTCTCCATCCTCGACCGCAGCGGCCAGGCCGCCAAGGAACGCGCCGCCTTCCCCGCGCAGCAGGTGCGCTCGGAGACGGGGCTGGGCGCGTCCAAGGCGTCGGGGCACTGACCAAGGCAGCGCCGTTCGACACAGCCGGGCCATTGGCCCGGCTTTTTTCTGCTCAAGCCGCCACGTAGCCGTCGCCGCCCACCGCCCGCACGGCGCCCCGCGCCTGGAGCTGCACCAGGTGCAGGCCGATGCTGCGGCGCTCCGCGCTGTCCACGTAGGGCAACTCGACCCCCACCGGGTACAGCAGGCGCCGCGCCACCAGTTGATCCAGCGTGTGCGGGCGCTCGCGCAACCAGCCCAGCAGCCGGTCGCCGCGCTCGTCGATCTTGTGCCTGAACTGCTCCAGCGCCTGCAGGAACGCCGCCCGCTCGGTGATCACGCCGCGGTGGTGCGAGGTCACCCACACCTTCGCATCGATGTCCTTCACCCGCTCCAGGCTGCGCTCGAACTGGGCCAGGTCGGAAGTGGCGTCGCCGTAGTAGGGGCCGAAGCCGGTGAGGTCGATGTCGCCGATGAAGGCCACGCCCTCGCTCTCGACCACCAGTGCGCAATGGCCGGCGGTGTGGCCCGGCAGGTGGTGCGCCCGCACGCGCACGCCGCCGCCCAAATCCCACGCCGCGCCGTCCGCGTAGCCGGTGGCGTCCGGCCGGGGCTGGTAGCCGAAGTCACGCTCGATCATCTCGCGCACCCGCGCCAGCACGGGCGGCGGGTAGCCGTAGTGGCGCGCCAGCCCCGCCCACGATTGGGCGGCGGCCAGGTCGGCCTCGTGCACCTGCACCTGCGCGCGCGCCAAGCGTCCCAACGCCACCATGTGGTCCTCGTGCACGTGGCCAAGGATGACCATGTCCACGTCGTCCAGCTCGGCCCCGATGCGTTCGGCCACCAGGGGCGTGTCGAACGCCACCCGCGTGTCGGCGCCCTGCACGACGACCTGGTTGCCGTCGGGGTACTTGCCGGATTTGTCGCCGAGGTGGATGCGAACGGGGCCGAAGGTCAAGGGGTCCATGGGGCTGCCTGCCTGGAGGAAGGCGCCCATTCTCGCAGCGAGGAAGGCATGCTTCGCCGAACCTTTGCGCATTCAGTTTGCTATGCAAAATATAGCTTATGGTGCAATATACATGCTGGCTGGATGCCAATTTCATTCAGAATGGTGCGTTCACGGCACGCCGAAGGGAGCCGTGGAAAGGCAGATCGCTCCAGCAAAAAAGGCCGGCGAGTGCCGGCCTTCGGGGCGCCGCGCCCGACGCGCGGGCGCGAGGGGCGTTCAGTTGACCGCGCCGGCGCCGCCTTGCCCAGCCTCGGCATGCATCTCGTTGGGCAACGACACGCGGGTGCGGGCCACGGCATCGCTCTCGCCCGCCGAGGGTGGGTTGGCGACCGCTTCGGCACGCACCTCGGCGCGCGTCAGGGCCGAGGCGACCACCGGCCAATCGCTCGCCAGCGGATGCACGCCGACGGCGGGCGGGTTGGCGATGGCCTGGGCGCGCACCTCGGCGCGGGTCAGCGTGGAGCCTTGCGCCTGGAACGCGTCGCCCAGGGGCCCCTCGCCCGCCACGGCGGGGAATGCGCTGGCGAAGGCGCTGCCGGCCAGGACGGTGCTCAGAAGGGCGGCGATGGCGATGTTGCGGGTTTTCATGATGACTTTCCTTTGCTCTTGGAGGGTTCCGCCGGGCAGTCCTGCTTGTGATGACTGCCGTGGCGGCATTCAGAGTCCGTGTCAGCTCTTGGCGCGGGCTCGCCGCGGTGCCGATCAATGCGTTGGGCTTGAGGGCCGTGTCGCGCTGTCAGTGCCGTGAGTGGTACTCTGCGCCTGTGGGGTGGTATAAAAAACCCCTTCTGAAGAACAGCACCATTTCCATATAGGAAACAATGGACTCGCTCGACCTGATCCAGACCTTTCGCGAGGTGGCACGCCGGGGCAGCTTCTCGGCCGCCGCGCGGGCGCTCGACATGTCGCCAGCCAACGCAAGCAAGTACGTGGCGGCGCTGGAGGCGCGCTTCGGCGTGCGCCTGTTCAACCGCACCACGCGCAAGGTGTCGCTCACCGATGCCGGCCAACTGCTCTACGAGCGCAGCGGCCCGCTGCTGGAGTTGGTGCAGATGACCGCGGGTGACCTGCGCGAGCGCGCCACCCGCCCCAGCGGGCGGCTGGTGCTGGCCGCCCCGCACGGGCTGGTGCAGGTCGGGCTGGCCGAGATGCTGGCGCGCTTCCTGGCGCGCTACCCCGACGTGTCGCTGAGCCTGCAGCTGAGCGACCGCATGGTCGATCTGGCCGAGGACGGCGTGGACCTGGCGCTGCGCGCGGGGCCGATCGGCAACCAGAACCTGATCGTGCGGCGGCTGATGCCGCTGGAGCGGGTGGTGGTGGCCTCGCCCGGCTACTGGGCCGCGCGCGGCAAGCCGCGGCATCCCGGCGAGCTGCTCACCGGGCATGAGCTGCTGAGCGTGGCGGCCGCCGGCGTGGCGCCGCGCTGGATCTTCGTGGAGCGCGGCAAGACGATCGAGCTGCACCCGCAGGTGCGCGTGGACGCCACGTCCTACGCGCCGCTGGCCACGCTGGCCCTGCACGGGGTGGGCGCGACCTACACCGCGCGCCGCATCGTGCTGGAGCACCTGCGCGGCGGCGCGCTGGAGAGCGTGCTGGACGAGTTCATGCCGAACGCCGACTGGGTCTACGCGGCCTACGCGCACCGCCGCCACAACAGCGCGGCGCTGACGGCGCTGCTGGCCTTCCTGGAGGCCGAGATGGCAAGCCCGCCCGACCTGGCGGCGACCGCCCCGCCCGCTGGCGGCGGACGTTCCTGAAGGCAGGGTCATCCATGCGGCGGGCCTCCTGCCCCTGGAGGATGTGCCGTCGCAAAGGGGTGGGTAACGTGATCTCCGCAGCCATCGTGCTGCGTTTTCCACCCCCATTGCCATCAAGGAGATCATCATGGCCACACTCAGCAGCCCCAGCCTTTCCGTCGTTTCCCAAGGCGGTGACGTCGTCAAGGTCACCACCAAGGTCAACGTCACCTTCAACCAGTTCGAGAAATTCATGATCGGCCAGGGCCTGTCGGTCACCGTCGCCTGCCGGATGTGGGGCGAGGACAGCGGGATCAACGGCGGCGACGACAACCTGTTCTCGATGGGCACCAAGCCCGTCTCCAGCACGGGCACCGTGCAGTTCACCCGCAACGTCGCCAAGAGCTGGCTGGACGAGGACTGGGAGGGCAAGGACGAGATCTATGCCCGCTTCAACCTGGCCAGCGCGTCCCCCGGCATCATCCCGTCGGTCACGACCCGCAGCGCGACCAAGGTGGGCAGCTACTGATCCGGCCTGGGCCGTCCTGGCCGGCGCCGCGCAGGCGATCCAGCCAGGGCATCCAGCTCATCCAACGCCCCGTTCATCCCTCTCTTTGAGGATGCGCCCGCACCCCGGGGCGCGTAACGTGGGTTTCGCGGCAATGGCGCCGCGCCCAGGAGACAAACATGGCTACCAAACGTTCGGAAGTGGTGACCTTTGAAGGCCTGTCGGCCTCGCTCGACAAGGCTTTCGCGGTCGCGGGCAAGCGGCACGGCGCCGAGTTCGAGGCGGGCACGCTGGCGCTCAACTGGGAGATCTTCGGCAGGCGGATCAAGAGTCTCGACCAACCCGGCGCATCGCGCCTGGAGGTGGCCAACACCGTGATCTCGTCCATGAAGCTCAAAGGCGTGCAGCCGGCCGTCATCGGCTTCGACAAGTGGATCCTGGTGGGTTTCTGGGACCCGCGGATCCGGGACATCGAGGGCATCCGCACCGGCCCACAGCGTTGACCGACGGCGAGGCATCCCATGAACGCCGCCGCCTACGATTGCCCCAGCGCCCAGCCGGACATGACGGACGCGCGCCCCATCGGCCTGCTGTCCGGCTCGCCCACCGAGGTGCGCATCGCCTTCTTCAAGAAAGAGGCGCTGCAAGCCTTCGATTGGCGCGCGCACGTCAGCGACGCCGACGCCACTCAGGTCCTGCGGTTCGGGGCGAGGTGCGAGGAGAAGCGGTGCGGCCACTTCGACGGACATTCCTGCCAGCTTGGCAAGCGGGTGCGCGACGATCTCGACCCGGTGGTGGACCACCTGCCGCCCTGCCTGCTGCGCCCGTCGTGCCGCTGGCATGCCGAGCGCGGGCCCAGCGTGTGCCTGCGCTGCCCGCAGGTCGCGACCATGGTGCCCCCGGCCAGCGCGCTGGCGGCGATCGCCGTGACGCCGGCCGAGGCGGCATGACGCTGGGCCGCGGGTCAAATCCCGCCGCGCGATGCGGCGCCGGCCCTACCCCATCGACTTCAGCTTGACGAACGCCAGCGCCGCCATCATGGCGTCGTTCAGCGCGTCGTGGGCGTCACGGGTGGGCAGGCCGAGCGTCTGCATGATGGTGGCGAAGCGCAGGTCGATCTCGACGTTGCCCTGCTGGTGCGAGGGCGGCAATTGCCTGAAGCGGTGGTCGTAGTACAGCGCCGACACCTCGATCTTCGGTTGCGGCAGGCCGATGCCGATCAGCGGCCTGACGGCGCGGTTGAGCATGGCGACGTCGAACTCCAGGTAGTAGCCAACCAGCGGGCGCGGGCCGATGAAATGCAGCAGGCGGCGCATGGCCTCCGGCGCGCTCAATCCACCCTCGACGTCCTGCTCGCGCAGGCGGTGCACGCGGATGCTCTCGGCCGACACGGCCTTGTCGGGGCGGATCAGCAACTCCAGCCGCTGGCTGCTGAGGATGCGCTGGCCGTGGATGCGCACGGCGCCGACGGAGATGATCTCGTCGGTGCGGGTGTTGAGGCCCGTGGTCTCGCAGTCCAGCGCCACCCATTCATCGGGCGGCGGCGGATCGAACAGGAAGGCCCACTCGGGGTCGCTCAACTGGCGCCGCTGCCAGCCTCGGAGAAGGGATTCGATCAGGCCCATGACCGTCCCGCGCTCACAGCGCGCCCAGCTTGAAGCGGTGGCGCAACTGCGCCTTGAAGCGCTTGACCACGCCCAGCGCGTCCTTCAGCAGGTCGCGGTCCAGGGTGGTCAGGCCCGGCACATCCACGGCGCCGGACACGGGCTCGCCGCGCTCCATCTCGGCCAGCCCGGCCTTGAGCTTGAGGGCCATGAAAAAGTGCAGCGCGCCGGTCAGCTCCTGCCCGGTGTCGCGGCTCAAGGGGCCGGCGCGCACCAGGGCGGCGATTCGGGCTTCGGTGCCGGTCTCCGTCAGCCGGTGCGCCAGCGCCAGGCTGCGCACGCCGTGCACGAGCGGGAAAATGCCCTCCTTCTTCAGGTTCATGCGGTCGGCGCCATCGCCCAGCAGGCGGTTCCACCAGCCGGTGGTGTTGCCGAAGGCGTCGATGGCGGCGGCGAAGCGCGCCAGCATGGCGTCGCTGTCGATGGTCAGCTCCAGCAGGCCGGCGCGCACGGCGTCGAGCAGGCCGGCGTCGCCGGCGACGGCGTGCGCGTCCATGAAGATGGCCAGGTTCATCAGGCTGTCGGCCTCGGGCACCAGGAGCCAGCGGCGCGCGGTCTGCGTGAATTCGGTCGCGCTCATGCACCACGCGGGGTTGCTGAGCATGATGCCGCCGGGGCACGGGGGGTAGCCGAAGCGCGCCAGCGCGTCGGAGAAGCGCGCGGTGATGGCGGCCAGGTCGGGCGGCGGCGCGAAGCCGTCGCGCAGGATGAGGGCGTTGTCCTGGTCGGTCTTCAGCAACTGCTCGCCGCGCCCCTCGCTGCCCATGACGATCAGGCAGCTGTGGGCCACCAGCTGCGGCGGGGCGACGAGCTGCCACGCGCGCTCGAACAGGCGCGCGTTCAGATCCTGCACCATCTTGGCGATCAGGCCGACATGGGTGCCGCTGCGGAACTGGCGGCCGATCATGCCGTTGATCTGCGCGGCGGCCTGACTGAGCTCGTCGATGCTGCCGGCGGCGCCGATCTGCAGCGTGATCAGCAGCGAGTGGTTGGACAGGAAGCTGAACACGTCCAGCGATTCGAGGACGCCGAGGATGCGCTCGCCGTCCCGCACCACCACACGGTGGATGCCGTGGCGCAGCATCAGCGCCAGCGCGTCGCCCACCTGGTCGTCGGGGCGCACGGCGACGAGCTGGTAGTTGGCCAGCTCGCCCACGGGCAACTGGTCCAGCGGAGTGCCTCGCAGCACGGCGCGCTGCAGCGCGCTGGTGGTGAACATGCCCAGGCGCGGGGGCGTGGCGGCGGCGTCGCGCACCAGCACGTTGCCGCTCTTGTGCTCTTGGAACAGCCGCACGACGGAAACCACGTCCATCGCGGCATCCACGATCAGCGCCGGGCGCAGATAGGCTTCGTCCACGCGCGAGAGGTTGAGCGACTGCAGTTCGTTGCTGGACTGGCGGTCGGCCATGGCGCGGAGCTTGGCGCTGAGGTCGGAGAACAGCAGCGCGCTGAAGGTGGCGTTGGCGGCGATCAGGTCGCCCACGGCCTGGTGCGCCAGCTCGTAGCTCACCACCTCCTCGGCGGCGACGAAGCGGCTGCTGGACTTGCCGGCCACCAGCCCGCGCCCGTCGAAGCAATCGTCCGGCCCATAGCTGGCCACCGCCTCGTCGCCGTCGAACTGCGTGACGCGGCCCTTGATGAGCACGAACAGGTGCGTGGGCTTCGACCCCACGTCCAGGATGACGTCGCCGGCGCGGAAGTAGGCCACGTCCACGCGGTCGCGCACCAGGCGTTGCTGCGCCTGCGTGAGGCAGTCGAAAGGCGAGGCGGCGAAGTTGAAGGCGTTGGGCATGGTCTCCTCCACCCGTATCGGCGCGCCCTGCGCCGCGTCTGGGTCAGACGGTATTCAACGCCGCACGCCTTGCGCCACGCTTGCAGGCGCGGCCCAGGCGGCGTCCAGCGCGGGGTCGCCCTCCAGGTGGGCGCGCAGCATGGGCAGGCTGTCGACGCCCCAGAACAGACGCCCGTCCACCCCGAAGGTGGGCACGCCGAACACGCCGGCGGCGAGGGCGGCGTCGGTGGCGGCTCTCAGGTCCTGCTTGACCTCGTCGCCGGCCGGATCGCGCTCGGACGCCAGCACGGCGGTCAGCGCGGCCAGGCGCCGCGGATCGTCGGCCGCCTCGCCCGAGCACCACACGTGGCGAAAGATCGTCTCGCACACGTAGCGGCTGGGCGCGCCCTGGCGCGCGCAGGCCCAGGCCAGGCGCAGCAGGGCCAGCGGGTTGAAGGGATGCGCGGCCGGCATGCGCAGCTCGGCGCCCTGCCGGTGCGCCAGCCACAGCACGTGGCGGTAGGTCCAGTCGCGCTTGGGCGCGATCTCGGCCGGCCCCAGCTGGCCGTGGTGCCTGAGCAAGGCCGCCAGCAGGATGGGCCGGTAGCTGGCCTCGTAGCCCAGCCCCTCCAGCGCGCGCGGCAGTTGCTCGAACGCCAGCCAAGCGTAGGGCGAGATGAAGTCGAGGTGGACGTCGATGCGCTTCATCATGATGCGGCGAGGCTGGCGCGGCGCTGGCCCAGGCGCGCCAGCACGGCGCGCTGGCCGGCGATGTTCAGGGAGGCCCACTGGGCGATTTCCTCCACCGTCCGCAGGCACCCCTCGCACCAGCCGGTGGCCGGGTGGATGCGGCACACCTTGACGCAGGGCGACGGCACGGCGTCGGAAAGGGACTGGCCGACGATCTTGATGGGGATGATGCGGTAGGCGGTCATTTCAGGATTCTCCTCAAGCGGCCGGCGGCTGCACGACGTCGGCCACGGGCGCCTGGGTGAGCTTCTCCAGGTCGGCCGGCGCCAGCCTGAACACGCCGTGCGGGTGCCCGGCGGCGGCCCAGATCTCGTCGAAGCGGTACAGCTCGCGGTCGATCAGCGTGACCGGCGGCTGCGCGTGCGCCACGGGCGACACGCCGCCGATGGTGAAGCCGGTGCGCGCCTTGACGAACCCGGCGTCGGCGCGGCCGATCTTGCCGACCAGCGCCGCCACCTTCTTCTCGTCCACGCGCCGGTCGCCGCTGGTGATGACCAGCACGGCCGCGTCGTCGTCCTTGCGGCGGAAGATGATGCTCTTGGCGATCTGCCCCACGCCGATGCCCAGCGCATCCGCCGCCTGCTGCGCGGTGCGCGCGGCGTCGTCCAGCATCCGCGGCGCGTGGGGATGGCCGGCGACCTGCAGCGCGCGCGCCACGCGCTGCACGCCGTCAGGCAGGGAGGAGAGTTCGGTTCCGCACATTTCAGTGGAGTCCTCGTGTCAAGCCTTGGCCGCGCGCCCCACCATCAGCAGGCTGGCGCCCATGCCCATCAGCACGCCGCCGAACACGCGGTTCCGCGCCCGCCGCGCCCGCGCCGAGCGCAGCCAGCGGCGCAGGCGCGCGGCCAGCCAGGCGTAGCCGTGCATCACCACCGTGTCGACGGCCAGCGTGGTCGCCAGCAGGATGAGCAGTTGCGGCGCCAGTGGGCGCCGCGGGTCGATGAACTGCGGCAGCACCGCCACCATGAAGACGATGCCCTTGGGGTTGGTGGCGTTGGTCAGCGCGCCGCGCAGCACGCGCTGGCCGACCGACAGGCCGGCGGCGGCCACGCCCTCGCCGGCGGCATCGACGTCGGCGGTGAGCGGCGCGCGCCACTGCTTGACGCCCAGCCACGCCAGGTAGGCCGCGCCCAGCAGCTTGACCACGGTGAAGGCCGTGGCCGACGCCACCAGGATCGCGCCCACGCCCACGCCGGCCACCAGCAGGATGAAGGCCAGCCCGAGCTGCAGCCCGGCGATGGTGGCGCTGGTCTGGCGCACGCCGTAGGCCAGCCCGTGGCTCATGGACAGCACCGCGCCCGAGCCGGGCGACAGCGCGATCAGCCACGCGGCGACGAAGTAGGCCAGCCAGACGTGCCCGTCCATGCTCAGCCGGCCCGCTTGTTGAGCAGCGCCGTCGCCGCGCGCGAATTGGGCTTGCGCCCCAGCTCGGCGCTGATGAACGCGCCGGCATCGACCAGCCTGTCCAGGTCGATGCCGGTGTCGATGCCCAGGCCGTCCAGCAGGTACACGACGTCCTCGGTGGCCACGTTGCCGGTGGCGCCCTTGGCGTAGGGGCAGCCGCCCAGGCCGGCGACGGAGGACTGGAAATTCCACACCCCCAGCTCCAGCGCGGCCAGCGTGTTGGCCAGCGCCTGGCCGTAAGTGTCGTGGAAGTGGCCGGACACGTCGTCGATGCCGTAGTGCGCGAGCGCGGCCTCGATGGCGTTCTGCACCTTGCGCGGCGTGCCGACGCCGATGGTGTCGGCCACGTCCACGCGCTGCACGCCGATGCCCTTGAGCAGGCCCGCCAGGTAGCCCACGCGCGCGGGCGCGACCTCGCCCTCGTAGGGGCAGCCCACGGTGCAGCTCATGGCGCCGCGCACGCGGATGCCGGCGGCCAGGGCGGCCTCGACCACGGGCGCGAAGCGCTCGATGCTCTCGGCGATGGAGCAGTTGATGTTGCGCTGGCTGAAGGCTTCGCTGGCGGCGCCGAAGACGACGATCTCGTCGGGCGCATCGGCCAGCGCGGCCTCGAAGCCCTTCAGGTTGGGCGTGAGCACCGAGTAGCGCACGCCAGGCAGGCGCGTGATGCCCTCCATGACCTCGTGGTTGTCGGCCATCTGCGGCACCCACTTGGGGCTGACGTAGCTGGTGACCTCGATCTCTTTCAGGCCCGCGGCCTGCAGCCGGTGCACCAGCTCGATCTTGACCGCCGCCGGCACCGGCTGCTTTTCGTTCTGCAGGCCGTCGCGCGGGCCGACGTCGATGATCTGGACTCGGGTGGGCAGGCTCATGGCGCGGTGGTTCGGTCGGAGGGTGAAGGGGCAGTTTAGCGGTTCGGAGCGGCGGGCGGGAGCAGGCCGGCGCCCGCCTCGTTTTTTCAAGCCATTTCGGTCTCAAGCTCGCGTGGGTATTTCGCCTTAAGCTACATAATAAATAGCAAACTGGATCGACGGCTTCAGTACCCGCGCCCGCGCTCCACCAGCCCGCTGGGGGCCGCGCCGGCGGCCAGCGCCCGCACCGCCCGGGCCACCTCCTCGACGGCTTCGCGGCGCCCTGTCTGCGCCGACACGTGGGGCGTGACCGTGACGCCGGGGTGGCGCCACAGCGGGCTGTCGGCCGGCAGCGGCTCGGCCGAGGCGACGTCCAGCGCGGCGCCGGCCAGGTGGCCCTCGTCCAGCAGCGCCAGCAAGTCGGCCTCGACCAGGTGGCCGCCGCGTGCCACGTTGATGACGTAGCCGCCGGGGCGCAGGCGCGCCAGCGTGTCGCGCCGCAGGATGCCGCGCGTGTCGCCGGTCAGCGGCAGCAGGCACACCAGCACGCGCGTGCCGCGCAGGAACTCATGCAGCCCGGCCGCGCCGTCGAAGCAGCGCACGCCCTCGACGCGGCGCGGCGTGCGGCTCCAGCCGAGCACCGGAAAGTCGAACTGCCGCACCGCCTGCGCCACGCGCGCGCCCAGCGCGCCCAGGCCCATGACGCCGACCGGGAAGTCGCCGCGCACCGGCGCGGGCCGCGGCGCCCACTGCCGCGCCTGCTGCTGGCGCGCGTAGCCGTCGAAGCCGCGAAAGAAGCGGATCAGCGCGTGGCACACGTACTCGGCCATCTGCACGGCCATGCCGGCGTCCTCCAGCCGCACCACCCGCAGCGCGGGCGGCAGACACAGCGCCAGCAGCCGGTCCACGCCGGCGCCCAGGTTGAAGACGGCCCGCAGTTGCGGCTGCTCGTCAAACAACTGCTGCGGCGGGTTCCACGCCACCGCATGCTCGTACACCGGCGGCAGGCCGGGCCGCCAGTCGTCCACCTGCGCGCCGGGCAGCGCCGCGCGCAGGTCGGCCAGCCAGGGGGCGGCCGGCTGGCCGTCGCGGTGGCACAGCAGCAGCCTCACGCGGAGACCGCCAGCCGCAGCAGCTCGTCGCCCTCGGCCACCTGGTCGCCGGGGGCGAACAGCAGCTCGCCGACCACGCCGTCCCGCGGCGCGGCGATGGTGTGCTCCATCTTCATGGCCTCCATCACCGCCAGCGGCTGGCCCTTGCGGACCTGCTCGCCCACCTTGACGGCGAAGGACACCACCTTGCCGGGCATGGGCGCCGTCAGGCGCCCGCCCTCGCCCGCGCCTTCGCCGGCGCTGGCCAGCGGGTCCAGCTCGGTGATGGCGGTGGCGCCGTCGGTGCCGAAGATGTGCAGCGCGGCCCCGCGGCGGAACACCTGCACCACCTGGCGCCGGCCGGCGTAGCGCACGTCGATGCGCTCGTCCTGCGGCGTGAACGACAGCGGCGCCGCCGGCTCGTCGCCCACCTGCAGATGCAGGCCACCCGGCAGGTAGCGCAGCTTGGCCACCACCGGCTGGCCCTGGTGGTCGAAGTCGATGCGGCGCGAGGCTACGCCGTGCGAGCGGAAGCCGTCGGTGCGGCTGAAAGGGTCCGGCGTCTCGGCGGCGCGCTCGGCCAGCATGATGTGCGCCGCCGCGGCAGCCACCGCCATGTCCAGGCCCAGCGGGTCCTGGCCGAACAGGCGCCCCTGCTCGCGCTGGATCAGCGCCGTGTCCAGCCGCGCGCCGCTGAACGAGGGCGTGGCCAGCACGCGGCGCAGGAACTGCACGTTGGTCTGCACGCCGACAATGCGCACCAGGGCCAGGGCGGCGTCGAGCCGGCCCAGCGCCTCGGCGCGGGTGCGGCCGCGGACGATGAGCTTGGCGATCATGGAGTCGTAGAAGGGGCTGATGGCGTCGCCCTCGCGCACGCCGTCGTCGATGCGCACGTCGGCCACCTCGAAGCCGCTGGCCGACGGCTTGCGGTAGACGGCGAGCTGGCCGGTGGCGGGCAGGAAGTCGTTGTCGGGGTTCTCGGCGCAGAGGCGCGCCTCGATGGCGTGGCCATGGAGGCGCAGTTGGTCCTGCGCCAGCGGCAGCGGCTCGCCGCTGGCCACGCGCAGTTGCCACTCCACCAGGTCGAGGCCGGTGATGGCCTCGGTGACCGGGTGCTCCACCTGCAGGCGGGTGTTCATCTCCATGAAGTAGAACTTCATGTCTTCCGGTCGCTCGTAGCCGCCCGGCTGCTCGACGATGAACTCGACCGTGCCGGCGCCCACGTAGCCGACGGCGCGCGCGGCGGCCACGGCCGCTTCGCCCATTTGCCGGCGCAGCGCTTCGGTCATGCCGGGCGCGGGGGCTTCCTCCAGCACCTTCTGGTGGCGGCGCTGCACGGAGCAGTCGCGCTCGAACAGGTACACCACGTGGCCGTGCCTGTCGCCGAACACCTGGATCTCGATGTGGCGCGGGCGCTGCACGTACTTCTCGACCAGCACCGCCTCGTTACCGAAGCTGCCCGCGGCCTCACGCTGGCACGAGGCCAGCGCGGCGGCGAAGTCCTCGGCCTTGTCCACCGCGCGCATGCCCTTGCCGCCGCCGCCCGCGCTGGCCTTGATGAGCACGGGGTAGCCGATGCGGCCGGCCTCGCGCTGCAGCAGGGCCGGGTCCTGGTCCTGGCCGTGGTAGCCGGGCACCAGGGGCACGCCGGCGGCTTCCATCAGGCGCTTGGATTCGGCCTTCAGGCCCATGTCCCTGATGGCGCTGGCGGGCGGGCCGATGAAGACCAGCCCCGCATCCTGGCAGGCCTGGGCGAAGTCCTCGTTCTCGCTCAGGAAGCCGTAGCCGGGGTGGATGGCCTGCGCGCCCGTGGCCCGCGCGGCGTCGATGATGCGCTGCCAGCGCAGGTAGCTGTCGCGCGGCGCGCTGCCGCCGACGTGCACGGCCTCGTCGCAGGCCATCACGTGCCGGGCGTGCGCGTCGGCGTCGGAGTACACGGCCGCGGTGCGGATGCCCATGCGGCGCGCGGTGGCGGCCACGCGGCAGGCGATCTCGCCGCGGTTGGCGATCAGGATCTTGGTGAACACCGTCGTCTCTCCTCGAAGAACTGCGTCAGGCTCGGCCGGCCTCGGGCCGCGCGCCGAAGAAGTCCCGCAGCTTGCGCACCACCGCCAGCAGAAAGCGGTAGAGCAGCACCAGCAGGACGATGGACACGGCCAGCATCACCGCCAGCGCGATGCCGAAGGCCAGCGGGTACTGCGTGGCCAGCCACACCGCGGCCACGGCCAGGCCGTCCTCGAAGAACGAGGCCAGCCAGTTGGAGAACGGCTCGGGCGAGGTGTTGATGGCCGCGCGCATGGTGGCCTTGGTGGCGAACGACGTGGCCGCCAGCGAGCCGCCCAGCAGGCCCGCGACCAGGCCCATGGCGGCCGAGTCGGCGCCGAACACGCCGGCCGCCAGCAGCGCCCCGGCGGGAATGCGGATGACGCTGTGCACGGTGTCCCACAGGCTGTCCACCCACGGGATTTTGTCGGCGAAGAACTCGACCAGCAGCATGAAGCCGCTGGCCGCCAGCACGGCCGGGTGCTGCAGCAGTTTGAGCCCCTCGGGCAGCGGGAGCCAGCCGGCGTAGCCCATCGCGCCGGTGAGGAACACCACGGCGTAGAGCCGGAAGCCGCTGGCCCAGCCCAGCGCGGCGGCCAGCGCCACCAGCGCCGGCATGTCCAGCCCGGCGGCGGCCTGCCCCACGGCGGCGCCCACCTGGCCGGCGGCATCGCCCACGGCGGCGGCGGTGGCGCCGCCGGGGTGGATGCCCAGGGTGTGCAGCCATTGCACGAGGTGCCCGATGAGGTCCTGCATGGCTTGGGCGCCGTCAGTTAAAAGCTACATTATTAATAGCTGTTGGTGCAATATCCGCGCTGGCTGCAGGCCGATTTTGCTTGAAATTCGCCATGGTCAGCCCTTCGGTGCCAGCCATGCCGGCTTGCGCTTGTTCAGGAAGCTCTGCACGCCTTCCTTGCCTTCGTCGCTGGCGCGGATGTCGGCGATGCCTTCGACGGTGCGGTCGATCAGAAGGCGCGTGATGTCGCGCCCGGCCACGTCCTGCACCAGCTTCTTGCATTCGCGCACGGCGTTGGGGCTGGCGCTGGCCAGGGCGGCGACGAGTTCGCCCACCTGGGCGTCGAGCCGCGCGGACGGCACCACGGCGTGCACGAAGCCGATGCGCAGCGCTTCGGCGGCGTCGAAGCGCTCGGCGGTGAGGAAGTAGCGGTGCGCAGCGCGCGGCCCCATGGCGCGGATGACGTAGGGGCTGATGGTGGCCGGGATCAGGCCGAGCCGGACCTCGCTCAGGCAAAAGCCGGCGGTGTCCACGCTGACGGCCATGTCGCACGCCGCCACCAGCCCCATGCCGCCGGCGTAGACGTCGCCCTGCACGCGCGCCACCGTGGGCTTGGGGCATTCGTAGATGGCGCGCAGCATGAAGGCCAGCTTGGCGGCGTCTTCCAGGTTCTGCTCGCGCGAGTAGTCGGCCATGCGGCGCATCCAGTTCAGGTCGGCGCCGGCGCAGAAGGCCGGGCCCTCGGCCATCAGCACGATGGCGCGCACGCCGGGCGCCTCGCCCAGTTGCACGAAGGCTTGCGAGAGCTCGGCGATCACCTCGTCGTTGAAGGCGTTGCGCACCTCGGGGCGCGACAGCACCACGGTGGCGACGTGGCCTTGCGTCTCGATGCGGAGGGCGGGCGTGGTCATGGCTTTCTCGTGTCCTCTTGCTGGTGTTCAAGTCATGGAGCGGCGCCCACGGCATCGGTGCGGCGTGGTCAATGCCCCCACACGCGCAGGCCGCGGTGCGCGGCGATGGCGTCGTAGTCGCGGTCGCTGTGCAGCAGCAGGTAGTCGCGCTCGATGCAGAAGGCAGCCACCATCACGTCGATGCTGCTGCGCACGGTGATGCCGCGCGCGCGCAGGTGGCGGTAGTGGCCGGCGGCGGCCAAGGCCACGTCCTCGCCGCCGCACGGCTCGACGCTCAGGGTCTGCAGCACCTGGCGCGCCTGGCGCATGGGGCGCTCGTGGCGAAAGCCGCGCAACACTTCGTACAGCACCAGATCGGGCACCACCAGGCGGGTGCGGCCGTCGTACAGCAGGCGTTCGAGTTCCTCGCTCGCGGCCGTGGACCGGTCGGCGAAGAAATCGATCCACACGCTGGAGTCAACGACCAGCACGGCGCGGCGCCTTCTTGCCGCCGCCAGAGGCGGTCGTCTTTCGCTGTGCCGGGACCGAAGACGCGCGGTAGGCCACGCGCGGCTCGTGCACGCCGAGGGCCGCCGGTTCGCCGGACGGCGCCTCTTCCGGCTGCGGCTCGGGCTGCGTCCAGTCGATGGATTCATCGCCTTCCCACTTCAGCTTGCCCTTCCACTTGAGGATTTCGCGGTACGCCGCCTGCCGGGCGAGCAGGCGCAGGCCGGCCTCCACGGTCTCCTTCTTGGTGGCGTAGGGTCCGGCGTGCATGGCCTTGGCGAGCAATTCGTCGTCGATGTCGATGTTGGTGCGCATGATGTGCATTAGACAGTCAATACGTACACATCGTACACCTTACATGCGGAAAACGCCAAACTTCACGTCCTCCACCGGCGCGTTCTGCGCGGCGGACAAACCCAGCGCCAGCACGCGGCGGGTGTCGGCCGGGTCGATGATGCCGTCGTCCCACAGCCGCGCGGTGGCGTAGTAGGGGTGGCCCTGCGCCTCGTACTGCTGGCGGATGGGGGCCTTGAAGGCTTCTTCCTCCTCGGCGCTCCAAGCACCGCCCTTGCCTTCGATGCCGTCGCGCTTGACGGTGGCCAGCACGCTGGCGGCCTGTTCGCCGCCCATCACGCTGATGCGCGCGTTGGGCCACATCCAGAGAAAGCGCGGGCTGTAGGCGCGCCCGCACATGCCATAGTTGCCGGCGCCGAAGCTGCCGCCGATGATGACAGTGAACTTGGGCACGTTGGCGGTGGCCACGGCCGTCACCATCTTGGCGCCGTGGCGGGCGATGCCTTCGTTCTCAACCTTGCGGCCGACCATGAAGCCGGTGATGTTCTGCAGGAACACCAGCGGAATCTTGCGCTGGCAGCACAGCTCGATGAAGTGCGCGCCCTTCTGCGCGCTTTCGCTGAACAGGATGCCGTTGTTGGCGACGATGCCCACCGGCATGCCCTCGATGTGGGCGAAGCCGCACACCAGCGTGGCGCCGAAGCGCGCCTTGAACTCCTGGAACGCGCTGCCGTCGACGATGCGGGCGATGATCTCGCGCACGTCGAAGGGCTTGCGCGTGTCGGTGGGGATCACGCCGTACAGCTCGTCTGCTGCGTATTTGGGAGCAACCGGCGCTTGCAGGTCGCCGGCTGGCGTCTTGGTGTGGTTCAAATGCGCGACCACCTCGCGCGCCAGGGCCAGCGCGTGGGCGTCGTTCTGCGCCAGGTGGTCGGCCACGCCGGACAGGCGCGTGTGCACGTCGCCGCCGCCCAGGTCCTCGGCCGTCACCACCTCGCCCGTGGCGGCTTTCACCAGCGGCGGGCCGCCCAAAAAGATGGTGCCCTGGTTCTTGACGATGATGGACTCGTCGCTCATGGCCGGCACGTAAGCGCCGCCGGCGGTACAGCTGCCCATGACCACGGCGATCTGCGCGATGCCCTGCGCGCTCATCTGCGCCTGGTTGAAGAAGATGCGGCCGAAGTGGTCGCGGTCGGGAAACACCTCGTCCTGGTTGGGCAGGTTGGCGCCGCCCGAATCGACCAGGTAGATGCAAGGCAGGCGGTTCTGCTGCGCGATCTCCTGCGCACGCAAATGCTTCTTGACGGTGAGCGGGTAGTAGGTGCCGCCCTTCACGGTGGCATCGTTGCAGACGATCATGCAATCGACGCCGGACACGCGCCCGATGCCGGCCACCATGCCGGCGGCGGGCGCGTCGTTGTCGTACATGTTCAGCGCGGCCAGCGGCGCGATTTCGAGGAAGGGCGTGCCGGGGTCGAGCAGCATCTGCACGCGCACGCGCGGCAGCAGCTTGCCGCGCTCGGTGTGCTTCTTGCGCGCGGCCCGGCTGGCGTCGGTGTCGCCGCCCTGGCCGACTTTGGCGACCTGCGCGCGCAGGTCATCGACGAGGGCGCGCATGGCCTGGGCGTTGGCCTGGAAGTCGGCCGATCGGGGGTTGAGCTTGGTGTCCAGCACGGGCATGTGGGGCTTTCTTATGCTTCTTTTTTGATAGCTGCATGCGTAATATCCACGCTGGCATCAGGCGATTTTTGCTTCAGACAGGCCCAATTCCTGCTTCATCGCGTCGCGGATTCTGAATTTCTGGATCTTGCCGGTCACCGTCATCGGAAAGGCGTCCACGAAGCGGATGTAGCGCGGCACCTTGTAGTGCGCGATCTGGCCCTTGCAGAAGTCGCGGATGTCCTGCTCGCTGATCTGCTGGCCGGGCTTGGCGATGATCCAGGCGGCCAGCTCTTCGCCGAACTTCCGGTCGGGCACGCCCACCACCTGCACGTCCTGCACCTTGGGGTGGCGGTACAGGAACTCCTCGATCTCGCGCGGGTACACGTTCTCGCCGCCGCGGATCACCATGTCCTTGATGCGGCCGACGATGTTGACGTAGCCCTCGGCGTCCATGGTGGCCAGGTCGCCCGTGTGCATCCAGCCCTCGGCGTCGATGGCCTCGGCCGTGCGCCGCGGGTCATCCCAGTAGCCCTGCATGACGGAATAGCCGCGCGTGCAGAACTCGCCGCGCACGCCGATGGGCACCGTGCGGCCGCTGTCCGGGTCGATGATCTTGATCTCCAGATGCGGCTGCACCAGGCCGACGGTGGACACGCGCTTGTCCAGCGGCGTGGTGGTGCTGCTCTGGCAGCTCACCGGGCTGGTCTCGGTCATGCCGTAGGCGATGGTCACCTCGCGCATGTTCATCTCGCTCTGCACCCGCTTCATCACCTCGATGGGACAGGGCGAGCCGGCCATGATGCCGGTGCGCAGGCTGGAGAGGTCGAACTCGGCGAAGCGCGGGTGGTCCAGCTCGGCGATGAACATGGTGGGCACGCCGTGCAGGCCGGTGCAGCGCTCGGCCTGCACCGTCCGCAGCACGCCGAGGGGCTCGAACGCATCGCCGGGGTACACGATGCAGCCGCCGTGCGTCAGCACCGCCAGGTTGCCCAGCACCATGCCAAAGCAGTGGTACAGCGGCACGGGGATGCACAGGCGGTCCTGCTCGCTGAGCTTCATCGCTTCGCCGATGAAGAAGCCGTTGTTCAGGATGTTGCGGTGCGTCAGCGTGGCGCCCTTGGGAAAGCCGGTGGTGCCGCTGGTGAACTGGATGTTGATGGGGTCCTGCGCGTGCAGCAGCACGGCCACCTGGGCCAGGCGCGCATCGGCCGGGTCGCCCGTCGCCATCAGGTCGGAAAAGCGCATGAAGCCCGGCTGCTCGGCGCCCTCCCCGGCCACGTCGATCCAGATGGCATGGCGCAGGCCCGGCAGCCGGTCGGCGCGCAGCGCGCCCGGCCGCTGCCCGGCCCACTCGGGCGTCAGTTCGCGCAGCATGCCGATGTAGTCGCTGGTCTTGAAGCTGGGCATCGTGACCAGCGCCACGCAGCCCACCTTGTTCAGCGCGTATTCGACCTCGGATGTGCGGTAAGCCGGGTTGATGTTGACCAGCACCAGCCCCGCCTTGGCGGTGGCCAGCTGCATCAGCACCCATTCGGCGTTGTTGTGCGACCAGATGCCGACGCGCTCGCCCGGCTTGAGGCCCAGCCGCAGCAGCGCGCTGGCCAGGCGGTTGGCATCCTGCTGCAACTGGCGGTAGGTGCAGCGCCGCCGCTGGTGCGCCACCACCAGCGCCTCGCGCTCGGAGAAGCGCGCGGCCATGGCGTCGAAGAAGGCGCCAATGGTCTGCTCGATCAGCGGCGGCTGGGCGTCGCCGCGGGCGTAGCTCTCGGTCAGGGGGGCCATGCGGTTGTCTCCTTTGCCAAGGCACTGTAGCCAATGGGCGTGCTTTACGCGAGCACCGAGCTTAAATCGCACCGGCCCGCAGGCGGGCGGCACTTCCCGCGCCGGCAGACGCTACCAGCCGCCCGGCGCCGCGCCGCGCCGCAGGATGAAGCTGCTTTCGGCCGCCGGCACGCCCTCGCGCGCCAGTTGCTGCCAGGCGCCGCGGATCTCGCGCCCGCAGGCCCCGGGCACGAGGTGGCCGCTCCAGAAGGCGTGCAGGCTCTTGCCGTCGCGCGACTCGTCCAGGTTGACCTCGCCGCCCTCGACGTCGCCGGAGGCGATCGAGGCCTGGCCGCCGTAGCTGAACTCGCCGCGCAGGCTCTCGCGGAACTCGGGGTGCTGGCGCAGCAGCAGGCGTCCGCGCTGGCCGAGCTGGGTCAACTCGACCTCCCACGCGCCGTAGAGTTGGGGCGCGCCCCAGCGGCTCACGTCGGGGCAGGCGCGGCCGCCGTCGGCTCGTGCGTCAGCATTTTTTGAATGATTTTGGCCTGTAGCACAGGCACAGAGCGCGCCGACAGCTATCAAAATAAAAGCAAATCGAGCGCGGTGCGTCATCCCACGGTTTCCTGCAAGCTGGGCGGCGCCTTGTCGGCCGCGCGGCGGGCGAACTCGGCGCGCAGCGCCTTGAGCTTCTCGCGCGGGTCCTCGCGCACGGTGGCCTGGTCCAGCGCCATCTCGGCGATGAAGCGGCTGGGCCGCGCGGCGACGATCTCGCGGCCCTGCTTGCGCCGGCGCGTCCAGCTCACGGCCAGCGTGTGCCGCGCGCGCGTGATGCCGACGTACATCAGCCGGCGCTCCTCCTCGATGCGCGCGGCCTGCTGGGCGGCGCCGGCGTCCTCGTCGGGGCGGAAGGGCAGCAGGCCCTCGATCACGCCGGCCAGCACCACGTGCGGCCATTCCAGCCCCTTGGCCGCGTGCAGGGTGGACAGGGTGATGACGTTGGGGTCCTGCTCGCGCTCGTTCAGGGTGGCGATGAGCGAGATGGTCTGCGCCACCTCCAACAGGCTCTTGGTCTCCTGCCGGGTGCTGACGCCGGCGGCGTCCTCGATCTGGCCGCCGCAGCGCCCGGCCATCCAGTCGCGGAACTCCAGCACGTTGGTCCAGCGGGCGGCGGCCTGGGCGTCGCTGTCGGCGCTGTCGTGCAGGTGCTGCTCGTAGCCGATGTCCTTCAGCCAGTCGGCCAGGAAGGCGCGCGCGCCCTCCTGGCCGACGGTGTGGCGGGCGCGGTACTGCAGGTCGCCGACGCAGCGGCCGAATTCCTGCAGGCTGCCCACGGCGCGCGCCGGCAGCGCGGCGCCCAGCGAGTGCGAGAACAGCGCGCCGAACAGCGACAGCCGCGCCTTGCCGGCGAACTCGCCCAGTTGCGCCAGGCTCTGGTGGCCGATGCCGCGCTTGGGGGTGGTCACGGCGCGCAGGAAGGCGGGGTCGTCGTCCTCGTTGACCCACAGCCGCAGCCAGGCGCACAGGTCCTTGATCTCGGCGCGGTCGAAGAAGCTCTGGCCGCCCGAGACCTTGTAGGGCATCTGCGCGCGCCGCAGCGCCTGCTCGAACACGCGCGCCTGGTGGTTGGCGCGGTACAGGATGGCGAAGTCGCGCCATTCCTTGTGCGGCGAGGCCTGGCGCAGCGACTGGATGCGCGCCACGGCGCGCTCGGCCTCGTGCTGCTCGTGGTCGCTGTCCACCACGCGCACCGGCTCGCCCTCGCCCAGCTCGGAGAAGAGGCGCTTGGGAAACAGCTTGGGGTTGGGGCCGATGACGTTGTTGGCCGCGCGCAGGATGGCGCTGGTGGAGCGGTAGTTCTGCTCCAGCTTGATGACCTTGAGCGCCGGGTAGTCGAGCGGCAGGCGCCGCAGGTTGTCCAGCGTGGCGCCGCGCCAGCCGTAGATGCTCTGGTCGTCGTCGCCCACGGCGGTGAAGCTGCCTTCGGGGCCGATCAGCAACTTCATCAGTTCGTACTGCGTGGCGTTGGTGTCCTGGTACTCGTCCACAAGGATATGGGCCAGGCGCCCGCGCCACTTCTTCGCCACTTGCTCATGTTTTTGAAGCATTCGCAGCGGCAGGCCGATCAGGTCGTCGAAGTCGACGCTCTGGTAAGCCGTCAGGCGCTCCTCGTAGCGCGCCATCAGCAGGGCCGTCTGGCGCTCGCCCTCGCCGCTGGCCTGCGCCAGCGCCTCGGCGGCGTTCAGGCCGGCGTTCTTCCAGCGGCTGATGGTCCACTGCCACTGGCGCGCGGTGGCGGCGTCGGTGGTGCCGCCGCAGTCCTTCAGCAGGCCGAGCACGTCGTCGCTGTCGAGGATGCTGAAGCGGGGCTTGAGGCCCAGCACCGCGCCGTCCTCGCGCAGCAGGCGCACGCCCAGCGCGTGGAAGGTGCAGATCAGTACCTCGCCCGCCGCCTTGCCCACCAGGCCGCGCGCGCGCTCGCGCATCTCGGCGGCGGCCTTGTTGGTGAAGGTGATGGCGGCGATGCGGCGCGGCTCGACCCCGGTCTGGATCAGCCGCGCGATCTTGTGCGTGATGACCCGCGTCTTGCCGGAGCCCGCCCCGGCGAGCACCAGGCACGGGCCGCGCAGGTGGTGGACGGCATCTTGCTGGGCGAGGTTGAGGCGGTCGGTCATGCGCGGCGCCGATGATACCGCCCGCCCCTGTTTGGTACGCTCGCCGCCTCCATGAGCGCGCTGGCCGGCATCCTGGCCGTCACCTTTCCCTTCTTCGCCCTGGTGCTGTGCGGCTACCTGGCGGCGCGCTCGCGCCTGCTGCCGCTGGAGGCCGTGGCGGGGCTGATCACCATCGGGGCGGTGCTGGCGCGATCGCGGATGCAGCCCGCGCCGGCGCGGCCGGCCCCGGCGGGCGACGTGGCAGCCATCACCTTGCTCAAGCTGGTGGCGCATCCGGCGCTGGTGTGGGGCCTGGGCGCGGCGGCGGTGCGCGCGGAGGTGCTGCCGGCGCCCCTGCTGCTGGCGGCGGCGCTGCCGTCGGCCAGCAACGTGTCGCTCTGGCCGAGTGCTTCGGCGCCGACAACGGGCGCGTGGCCCGCATCATCCTGTGGACGACGGCGGCGGCGTTCTTCAGCGTCTCCGGCGTGGTCGCGCTGCTGGGGTGAGCGCCACTATTGGCGCGGCATGGGCAGCGTCATGGGCGGCTGGTTCCGCAGCATCGAATCGAGCTCGTCCTTGGGCAGCGTGGTCACGCTTTCCTTCACCATGCCGCCGCCGACCACGGTGCCGGACACCTGGCCCTCGCCCTTGACGCGGGCCTCGCAGTCGGACTTGTAGAACGGCGGCAGGTTGGCGCAGCGCTGCAGGGCGTTGGCCAGGGCCTGGTCGCTGCTGACCGCGGTGAGCTGGCCGCCGCGGGCGTTGCGCGTTTCCATGCGCGCGGCGCGCGGGTCCTGGTTGGTCTGGGCGGGGCTCATCTGCGCCAGGGCCGGCAGGGCGACGGCGCCGCAGAAGGTGGCGAGCAGGGCAAGGGGTTTCTTCATGGCAAGGCTCCTTTCGTGGGCCGCCGGCGTGGCGGACCCGGCACGACTGAAAGGAACCACCATAGGCCCGCCGCGCCGTCGGCCTTGTCGGACAGGGCCGCCTGGCCGGGTCAGAGAGCGAGCGGATCCACGTCCACCGCCCAGCGCACGATGCTCCGGTGCTCCGGCGCGGCGCGCAGCGCCTGCAGCAGCGGCGCGCAGGCGGCCAGCACGCGCTGCAGGGCGGCGCGGACGGGGCTTTCCAGCAGCATCTGGGCGCGCTCGATGCCGGCCACGCGCTGCACCGCCAGCGGCACGGCGGGGTACCAGGTGACGTGCGGCAGGGCGGTGGCGAGCGCCGGGTCGCGGGCCAGCACGTCTTGCGCCTGCCGGGCCAGCGCGGTCAGGAAGGCCTGCGCCGCCTCCTGGCTGCGCGCGTCGGCCCGCAGCAGCGCGAGGTGGGTGAAGGGCGGTAGCCCGGCCTGGGCACGCTCGGCCAGTTGGCGGGCGGCGAAGCCAGGGTAGTCGTGCGTCTTCAGCGCGGCGTACAGCGGGTGCTGGGGGTGGTGGGTCTGCACCCACATCTCGCTGCCGGCGCTGGCGGCGGCGTCGCGCCCGGCGCGGCCGGCCGCCTGCAGCAGCAGGGCGAACAGGCGCTCGGGCGCGCGGAAGTCGCTGGAGAACAGCGCCGCGTCGGGGTTGACCGCCGCCACCAGGGTGACGCGCCGGAAGTCGTGCCCCTTGGCGATCATCTGCGTGCCGACCAGCACGTCCACCTCGCCGGCGTGCACCTGAGCCAGTTGCGATTCGAGCTGGCCCTTGCCGCGCGTGGAGTCGGCATCGATGCGGGCGATGCGCGCCGGCTGGCCGCCTAGGCGGTGCACGCCGGCCAGCAGCTCGCCCAGGCGCTCCTCCAGCTGCTCGGTGCCGCGGCCAAGGGCGCCGATGTCGAGGTTGCCGCAGCCGGGGCAGGCGCGCGGCACGCGCTGCGCCAGGCCGCAGTGGTGGCAGCGCAGGGTGCGGTCGATCTTGTGGAACACGCGGAAGGCGCTGCAGTGCGGGCATTCGCTCTTCCAGCCGCAGTCGGCGCAGTGCAGCACGGGCGCGTAGCCGCGGCGATTGAGCAGCAGCAGCGCCTGCTCGCCGCGCGCCACGCGCTCGCCGATGGCGGCCAGCAGCGGCGTGGCGATCAGCGCGCCCCGGGGCTGGCGCGCCATGTCCACGCGGCGCACGCGCGGCAGGCCGCCGTCGCTGCCGCTGGCGCCGATGCGCAGCGGCATGGCCAGCCGCTGGTAGCGCCCCGGCCCGCCGTCGGCCGCCGGGGTACTGGCGTGCCAGCTCTCCAGCGAGGGCGTGGCCGAGCCGAGGATGACCCGGGCGCCGGCCAGCCGCCCCCGGTACACGGCCAGGTCGCGCGCCGAGTAGCGCGCGCCTTCCTGCTGCTTGTAGCTGGGGTCGTGCTCCTCGTCCACGACGATCAGCGCCAGGCCCGGCAGCGGCGCCAGCACCGCCACCCGCGTGCCCAGCACGATGCGGGCGCGCCCGGTGTGGGCCGCCAGCCAGGACCGCATGCGCTGCGCCGGGGTCAGGCCGCTGTGCAGCGAGGCCACGGCGTCGGCGCCGAAGCGCTGGGCGAAGCGCGCCTCCAGTTGCGGCGTGAGGTTGATCTCGGGCACCAGCACCAGCACCTGCGCGCCGGGCGCGCGCGCCAGCGCCGCCTGCGCGGCGCGCATGTAGACCTCGGTCTTGCCGCTGCCGGTGGCGCCGAACAGCAGGAAGGGGCCGGGATTCTGATCGATTTCGGCCAAAGCCCGTGCCTGTTCTTCGGTAAGCGCTATGTTTTCAGGAGTATCCGGGATCGTGCCGGGCGCCCCGTCGCCGCCGCGCTTCAGGCGCCTCGCCATCTGCTCGGCGCTCAGGCCACGCAGCTGCGGCGGCAGCGCGGCCAGCGCCACCTCGCCCAGGGCGCGCTGGTAGTAGCGGGCGGCGAAGTCGATCAGCGCGCGCCAATGCGCATCCAGCGGCGGCAGGCCGCCGAGAACGCCGGCGACGTCGCGCACCTGGCCGGCCAGCGCGCCCTGCGGCGGCGGCAGGCCGGCGGCCCAGACCACGCCCAGCACCTCGCGCGCGCCCAGCGGCACGCGCACCAGTGTGCCGGGGGACAGCGGTTCGGCGCTGCGGTAGGTCAGCGGCGCGGCAATGCTGCTGTGAGCGGGCGTGTGGACCGCCACGGCCAGCCAATGGGTCATCCGGGGCGTCCCGGCGCTCGGATCAACATGCAGTTCGAGCCCTAAGTGCTTGATTCAGAAATGCTTCTGGAGTCATACCCAGAATCTGTGGATAACTTTGTTGAAAACCCCCGGCCATCCGCCGCAAGGCCTTGAAAATCAAGGCTTCCGTCACAGTGCCCACCAAAACAGCACGATTCAATGTCTATATGAATCAACCACTTGCGTGCGCTCAGGTGGCAACGAGACGATGGATCGGCGGGGCTGCTCATTTTTGTGCATAAGTCAAGCCCGCAAGGCCAATTTTTTCTCGAATGACCCGGGCAGCGGGCTTGGCAGGGCGGGGAGGCCCCGGTTCAGGCGCCCGCCCGCAACCGGCGCGAATGCTGGTGCACTTCGTCCACCAGGTGCGCGACGTGCTCGGGCGGTGTGAACTGGCTGATGCCGTGGCCCAGGTTGAAGATGTGCGTGACGCCGCGTGCCGCCGGGTCGCGATGCGGCGCGCCGAAGCGGTCCAGCACGCGGCGTGCCTCGGCACGGATGGCCTCGGGCGGGGCGAACAACACGTGGGGGTCGATGTTGCCCTGCAGCGCGGTGGGCACCGGAGTTTCAGGGTAAAAAGTGGCTTTAGCCATCTTGGAATCTACACTTTCAGCTATTGAAATATGAGCATCCGACGCATCGGCCAGGGCCTGGCGGGCGCGCGCCAGGTCCATCGTCCAGTCCAGGCCGAGCGCGTCGCAGGCGAGTTGGCGCATTTCGCTCAACCACAGGCCCCCGCCCTTGGTGAAGACGATGCGCGGCACCACCTGGCCGTCGGCGCCGGTGCGCTTGAGCTGCGCCAGCACGCGCGCCGTATAGGCCAGGCTGAAGTGCTGGAAGGCGCCGTCGGCCAGCACGCCGCCCCAGCTGTCGAACAGCATCACGGCCTGCGCGCCGGCGTCGATCTGCGCATTCAGGTAGGCGGCCACGCTGTCGGCGTTGACGGCCAGCAGGCGGTGCATCAGGTCCGGCCGGGCGTACATCAGTGTCTTGACGTGGCGGTAGTCGCTGCTGCCGCTGCCCTCGACCATGTAGCAGGCCAGCGTCCACGGGCTGCCCGAGAAGCCGATCAGCGGCACGCGGCCGTTCAGTGCCTTGCGGATGCTGGCCACGGCGTCGAAGACGTAGCGCAGCTTGTCCATGTCGGGCACGGCCAGTTGCGCCACCGCCGCCTCGTCGCGCACCGTGCGTTCGAACTTCGGCCCCTCGCCCTGCTGGAACGACAGGCCCAGGCCCATGGCGTCGGGCACGGTGAGGATGTCGGAAAACAGGATGGCCGCGTCCAGCGGGTAGCGCGCCAGCGGCTGCAGCGTGACCTCGGTGGCGTAGTCCACGTTGGTGGCCAGGCCCATGAAGCTGCCGGCCTTGGCGCGCGTGGCGCAGTATTCGGGCAGGTAGCGGCCGGCCTGACGCATCAGCCAGACGGGGGTGTGGTCGGTGGCCTGGCCGAGGCAGGCGCGCAGGAAGGTGTCGTTCTGGAGGGGCGCGAAGGTCATGGCCTGGATTGTCTCAGGCCGCGGGCCCGGGGACGGCGGCACCGGGGCGCGGCGGAGGCCGGCGCGGAATTTTCAGGCATTTTCCGCCCTTAGCCCGCGTCGGATATGCGCCAACAGCTATTGATTATGTAGCTAACGCAGGCCGGCCGCGCGCGCCCGTCTGCGGCGAGAATGCGAGTCAGCCCGTCTTCTCCCCGCTCCTCCCGGCCGCCCATGGACAAGCACTACCTCACTCCCCTGTTCGAACCCCAGTCCATCGCCCTGTTCACCGGCGCGCAAGATGCGCCCGAGCGGCAGACGCCGCAGGCGCGCGCGCTGCGGGCGCACCTGCGGGCGCAGACCTTCAAGGGCGAGGTGGCGGCGCTGGACGTCAGCACCTCGGGCACGCTGGCCGACCTGGCGCAGACCAAGGCCGACCTGGCCGTCATCGCCCTGCCGGTGGACGAGATCCTGTCCGCGCTGGAGCTGGCCGGGCGCATCAAGGTGAAGGCCGCGCTGGTGCTGTCGGCCGGCGTCGACGCCGAGCGGGCGCACGAGATGCAGTGCGTGGCGCAGCGCCACGGCTTCTGGCTGCTGGGGCCGAACAGCCAGGGCTTCCAGCGGCCCGACCTGCTGCTCAACGCCAGCTCGGCCGGCACTCTGGCGGCGCCGGGGCAACTGGCGCTGGTGTCGCAGTCGGGGGCGCTCACGGCCTCGATCCTGGACTGGGCGCACGCCAACCAAGTGGGCTTCTCGGCCGTGGTGGCGCTGGGCCCGCACACGCAGGTGGACCTGGCGGCGGTGCTGGACTACCTGGCCAACGACCGGCACACCCAGGGCATCGTGATCTACATGGAGGGCATCGCCAACGCGCGGCGCTTCACCAGCGCGCTGCGCGCGGCGGCGCACGCCAAGCCGGTGGTGGTGCTCAAGGCCGGGCGCCATCCCGCCGGCAACGCGGCCGCGCAGACGCATTCGGGCGCCATCGTCGGCAGCGACGAGGTGTTCGACGCCGTGCTGCGCCGCGCCGGCGCGGTGCGGGTGCGCAACTTCGTCGAGCTGTTCTCGGCCGCCAAGTGCCTGGCCTCGCGCTACCGGCCGGTGGGCCGGCGCCTGGGCGTCATCACCAACGGCGGCGGCCCCGGCGTGCTGGCGGCCGATTGGGTGAACGAGCTGAACCTGCGGCTGGGCGTGCTGTCCGAGGCCAGCATCCAGGCGCTGGCGCCGCTGCTGGCGCCGGCCGCCTCGCTGGCCGACCTGATCGACCTGTCGGAAGACGCCACGCCCGCGCACTATCGCGCGGCGCTGGAGGCGGCCTCGCGCGACAAGGCGCTGGACGGCGTGCTGGTCCTGCACTCACCCAAGTTCGGCGGCGACCCCGAAGCCGTGGCGCGGGAGCTGGCGGCCGTCAAGCCGGCGCTGTCCAAGCCGTTGGTGGCGGCCTGGATGGGCGACGCCTCGGTGACCTCGGCCAACCAGGTGCTGGCCGAGGCGCAGATCCCCAACTTCCGCACGCCCGAGGGCGCGGTGAATGCCTTCGGCAACATCGCCTCGTTCTACCAGAACCAGCAGATGCTGCAGCAGACGCCCCCGCCGCTGACGCACCTGGCCGCGCCCGACGTGGAGGGCGCGCGCCTACTGATCGAGAGCGTGCTGGCCGAGCGCCGCACGGTGCTGACCGAGATGGAGTCCAAGTCGCTGCTGTCGGCCTTCCACATCCCGGTGACGCAGACGCTGCTGGCGCGCAGCGCCAACGAGGCGATGATGATCGGCACGCAGCTCGGCTACCCTGTGGCGCTGAAGATCGACTCGCCCGACATCAGCCACAAGAGCGACGTGGGCGGCGTCGCGCTGAACCTGACGAACGCCGCCGCCGTGCGGGACGGCTACCAGCAGATGATGGACGCGGTGCGCCGCCAGAAGCCCGAGGCGCGCATCAACGGCGTCACGGTGCAGGCCATGGCGCGCGCCGACCGCGGGCGCGAGCTGTACATCGGCGTGGTCACCGACGACCCCTTCGGCCCGGTGATCGCCTTCGGCGCCGGCGGCACCATGATCGAGCTGCTGAACGACCACGCCATGGAGTTGCCGCCGCTCAACCAGTTCCTGGCGCGGCGGCTGATCGAGCGCTCGCGCGTGCACGAGACGCTGGGCGAATGGCGCGGCCGCCCGCCCATCGACCGGACGGTGCTGGAGCAGATGCTGCTGCGCGTGTCGGAGATGGTGTGCGAGCTGCCGCAACTGCGCGAGATGGACATCAACCCCGTGATCGTGGACGAGCACGGCGCGGTGGCGGTGGACGCGCGCATCGTCGTCGGCGCGGCGGCGCAAACCTCGTCCGGCCGCGCCGGCCGCTACGGGCACCTGTCCATCCTGCCCTACCCGGCGCGCCACACCCAGCTCTGGCCGCTGCGCGGCGGCGGTGAGTACCGGGTGCGCCCGGTCAAGCCCGACGACGCGCAGATGCTGCAGGACTTTGTGTCGCGCCTGTCGAGCGAGAGCCGCTACTTCCGCTTTGTCTCCAACATCGCGGTGCTGCCGCCGTCGATGCTCTCGCGCTTCACGCTGATCGACTACGACCGCGAGATGGCGCTGTGCGCCGAGGTGGACGTCGAGGAGCAGGGCCAGGAAGGCGAGACGCTCAAGCGCCACCGCATCATCGGTGTGTCGCGCTACATCACCAACCCCGACCAGACGAGCTGCGAGTTCTCGCTGGTGGTGGACGACACCTACGCCGGCCAAGGCCTGGGCACGCGGCTGATGCTGAGCATCATGGACGTGGCGCGCGACAAGGGCCTGCAGCAGATCGAGGGTCTGGTGCTGGCCAACAACAGCGGCATGCTCAAGCTGATGCGCGGCATGGGCTTCAAGGTCAAGTCCTTCCATGAGGATCCTGATTTCAAGCTGGTGACTCACTCGCTCTGATCACTATTAAAAATATAGCTTCTAGCGCAATAGGGATGCGAGCTGAAGCCCGATTTGACCAAAAATCCGCGATCGGGCCCGCGCAAAGAAAAAGCCCGCCTGGACAGGCGGGCTTTTTAACGAACTTTGGTTGCGCGAGGAGGATTTGAACCTCCGACCTTTGGGTTATGAGCCCAACGAGCTACCAGACTGCTCCATCGCGCGGTAAGCGGCGAATTATAGCTTATTCCTGGCCGGACTGCCCGTCGTCGGCCGCGGGGCGGTCCACCAGCTCGACGAAGGCCATCGGGGCGTTATCGCCGACGCGAAAGCCCATCTTCAGGATGCGGGTGTAGCCGCCCGGGCGCGCCTTGAAGCGCGGGCCCAGGTCGGTGAACAGCTTGGCCACGCTGGCGTCGTCGCGCAGGCGGGCGAAGGCCAGACGGCGGTTGGCCACGCTGTCCTGCTTGGCCAGGGTGATCATGGGCTCGACCACGCGGCGCAACTCCTTGGCCTTGGGCAGCGTGGTCTTGATCGCCTCGTGGGCGATCAGCGAGTTCATCATGTTGCGCAGCATCGCCTGGCGATGCGCGCTGGTGCGGTTGAGTTTGCGAAGGCCGGAACCGTGACGCATGGTGCTTTTCCTTTCTTACCTTGTTCGATGAGGCCGCCGGATCAGGTACGGCCCCTGCACGTGATGCCGCCCGAAACGGGAGCGGCGACCATCAAAAGAGCGCTGTCAGCGCTTGTCCAGCCCCGAGGGCGGGCAGTTCTCCAGCTTCATGCCCAGGGTCAGGCCGCGCGAGGCCAGCACTTCCTTGATTTCGTTGAGCGACTTGCGGCCCAGGTTGGGGGTCTTGAGCAGCTCGTTCTCGGTGCGCTGGATCAGGTCACCGATGTAGTAGATGTTCTCGGCCTTCAGACAGTTGGCCGAGCGCACCGTCAGCTCCAGCTCGTCCACCGGGCGCAGCAGGATCGGATCGAAGCTGCTGGCGCCGCTGGTACGCTGCGGCTGGTCGAAGGCGGCCAGTTCGCTGCCCTCGAGCTGCGCGAACACGGCGAGCTGCTCGACCAAAATCTTGGCCGAGGCGCGCACGGCGTCCTCGGCGGTGATGGCGCCGTTGGTCTCGATCTCCATCACCAGCTTGTCGAGGTCGGTGCGCTGCTCGACGCGGGCGTTCTCGACGGCGTAGCTCACGCGCTTGACGGGCGAGAACGAGGCATCGAGCACGATGCGGCCGATCGACTTGGTCGGCTCGTCGGCGTAGCGGCGCAGCGTGCCGGGCACGTAGCCGCGGCCCTTCTCCACCTTGATCTGCATGTCGAGCTTGCCGGCCTGCGACAGATTGGCGATGACGTGCTCGGGGTTGACGATCTCGACGTCGTGCGGCGTCTGGATATCGGCGGCGGTGACCGCGCCCTCGCCGTCCTTGCGCAGGCTCAGCGTGACCTCGTCGCGGTTGTGCAGCTTGAAGACCACGCCCTTGAGGTTCAGCAGGATGTTGACCACGTCCTCCTGGATGCCGTCGATGCTGGAATACTCGTGCACCACGCCGGCAATCGTCACCTCGGTGGGTGAGTAGCCGACCATGGACGACAGCAGCACGCGGCGCAGCGCGTTGCCCAGGGTGTGGCCGTAGCCACGTTCGAACGGTTCGAGCGTGACCTTCGCCTTGTGGTTGCCCAGGGGTTCGACGTTGATCGCCTTGGGTTTCAGCAGTTGGGTTTGCATTCTGTAGACTTCCTCTCAATACCCCCGGCTCGTTACACCGGTAAGGCTGGTGAAGCGCCAAACCCGCCACGCAGGCGGGTCGGAACCAAGGTGACGCTGAGACGCAATGGACTCAGCGCGAATAAAGTTCGACGATCAGCGATTCGTTGATATCGGCACCGAACTCGTCGCGATCGGGCGTCTTCTTGAAGGTGCCTTCCGCCTTGTCGGCGTTGACCTCGACCCAGGAGGGGAAGCCTACCTGGCCCGCCAGTTGCAGGGCTTCCTGCACGCGGGTCTGCTTCTTGGACTTCTCGCGCACGGCGACCACGTCGCCGGTCTTGACCATGTACGACGCGATGTTCACCGACTGACCGTTCACCGTGACCGCCCTGTGCGACACCAGTTGGCGCGCCTCGGCGCGGGTGGAGCCGAAGCCCATGCGGTAGACCACGTTGTCCAGGCGCGATTCCAGCAGGAACAGCAGGTTGGCGCCGGTGTTGCCGCGGCGGCGGTCGGCTTCTTCGAAATAGCGGCGGAACTGCTTTTCCAGCACGCCGTACATGCGTTTGACCTTCTGCTTCTCGCGCAGCTGAAGGCCGTAGTCGGACGTACGCTGGCCGGAAGTGCGGCCGTGCTGGCCGGGCTTGGAGTCGAACTTGGCCTTGTCGCTGATGGAGCGGCGCGCGCTCTTCAGGAACAGGTCGGTGCCTTCACGGCGGGAAAGTTTGGCCTTGGGGCCGAGGTAACGTGCCACTTGGATTTCCTTGATCGAGTCATCTGCCGCGGCGGGATCGCCGCAGGAGCTGGGCAGGACAAGTCCTCCCCAGCGGTGGGCTTGGGTTTAACGAATCAGATGCGGCGGCGCTTCTGCGGACGGCAGCCGTTGTGCGGCACGGGCGTCACGTCGGAAATGGACGTGATGCGGATGCCCAGCGCCGCCAGCGCGCGCACCGAGGACTCGCGGCCAGGGCCGGGACCCTTGATCTCGACGTCCACGTTCTTGATGCCCTGGTCGATCGCCGCGCGGCCGGCCGATTCGGAGGCCACCTGGGCAGCGAAGGGCGTCGACTTACGCGAGCCCTTGAAGCCCTGGCCGCCGGACGAGGCCCACGACAGCGCGTTGCCCTGGCGGTCGGTGATGGTGATGATGGTGTTGTTGAACGACGCGTGAACGTGGGCAATGCCGTCCGAAATGTTCTTGCGGACTTTCTTGCGCACGCGCTGCGCGGCGTTGCTGGCGGGTGCTTTGGCCATGGTGGAGCGGTTCCTTGATTATTTTTTCAGCGCCTGCGCAGCCCTGCGCGGGCCCTTGCGGGTGCGGGCGTTGGTGCGGGTGCGCTGTCCGCGCATCGGCAGGCCGCGGCGGTGACGGAAGCCGCGATAGCAGCCGATGTCCATCAGCCGCTTGATGTTCATCGTGGTCTCGCGGCGCAGGTCGCCTTCGATGATGTACTTGGCGATCTGGTCGCGGATTTTTTCCTGGTCCCCGTCGGTCAGGTCCTTGACCTTCTTCGCATACGGAATGCCGCAAGCCTCGCAAATCTCGCGTGCGCGCTGACGGCCAATGCCGTAGATCGCCGTCAGGCCGATTTCGGCGTGCTTGTGCGGCGGAATGTTGATACCAGCAATACGTGCCATGTGCTCTTATCCTCTGAACGTTCGTGCAGCCGCCATCAACCCTGGCGCTGCTTGTGGCGCGGGTCGGTGCAGATCACACGCACCACGCCCTTGCGGCGGATGATCTTGCAGTTGCGGCAAATCTTCTTGACCGAAGCTGAAACTCTCATTTCATTCTCCTAAAACTGTTTCCTCGTCCGCGCCTACTTGGCCCGGAACACGATACGCGCCCGCGACAGGTCGTACGACGTCATTTCCACTGTGACCCTGTCCCCCGGCAGGATGCGGATGTAGTGCATGCGCATCTTTCCCGAAATGTGACCCAGCACCACATGCCCGTTGTCCAGTTTCACGCGGAACGTGGCATTGGGCAGGTTCTCCAGAACCTCACCCTGCATCTGGATGACGTCGTCCTTGGACATGATGGCGTTTTCACCCGCCGAGCGTGGTCTTGAAATTGGCTTTCTTTAAGAGCGACTCGTACTGCTGGCTCATCATGTAGTTCTGCACCTGAGCCATGAAATCCATCGTCACCACCACCAGAATCAGCAGCGAGGTGCCGCCGAAATAGAACGGGACGTTGTAACGCAGGATCAGGAACTCGGGCAGCAGGCACACCAAGGTGATGTAGATGGCGCCGGCCAGCGTGAGGCGCATCAGGATCTTGTCGATGTACTTGGCCGTCTGGTCACCTGGGCGGATACCCGGAATGAAGGCACCGCTCTTCTTCAGGTTGTCCGCCGTCTCGCGGCTGTTGAACACCAGCGCCGTGTAGAAGAAGCAGAAGAAGATGATCGCCGTCGCATACAGCATCACGTAGATCGGCTGCCCTGGCGACAGCGTCGACGCGATGTCCTTCAGCCAGCGCATCGAGTCGCCGGTGCTGAACCAGCCCACGACGGTCGCCGGCAGCAGGATGATGGACGACGCGAAGATCGGCGGAATCACCCCGGCCATGTTCAGCTTGAGCGGCAGGTGCGACGACTGGCCGCCATACACCTTGTTGCCCACCTGGCGGCGCGCGTAGTTCACCAGTATCTTGCGCTGGCCGCGCTCGATGAACACCACGAAGTAGGTCACCAAGCCCACCAGCGCCACGATGAACAGGGCGACGATGATGCTCATGGCCCCGGTGCGCACCAACTCCATCAGGCCACCCACCGCGCTGGGCAGGCCCGCCGCGATGCCGGCGAAGATCAGGATCGAAATTCCGTTGCCCAGCCCGCGCTCGGTGATCTGCTCGCCCAGCCACATCAGGAACATGGTGCCGGCCGTCAGGCTGACCACCGCCGTCATGCGGAATCCCCAGCCCGGGCTGACCACGAGGCCTTGGGAAGCCTCCAGCGCCACGGCGATGCCGAACGACTGGAACAGCGCCAGGCCGAGCGTGCCGTACCGGGTGTACTGCGTGATCTTGCGGCGCCCGGCCTCGCCCTCTTTCTTGAGCTGCTCGAACATGGGCAGCACATAGGTCATGAGCTGCATGATGATCGAGGCCGAGATATAGGGCATGATGCCCAGGGCGAACACCGTGAAGCGCGACAGCGCGCCCCCCGAGAACATGTTGAACAGGTTCAGGATGCCGCCCTGCTGGCCCTCGAACAACTGGCGCAGTTGGTCGGGATTGATGCCAGGCACGGGAATGTGCGCGCCGATCCGGTACACGACCAGCGCGAGCAGCAGAAAGACCAGACGGCGACGCAGGTCGCCGTACTTGCCCGTCTTCGCGATTTGCGTTGCGCTGGTGGCCACTACTCAAATACCTTCAAGATGGCGCATCAGGCCAGTGAACCGCCAACCGCCTCGATGGCGGTCTTGGCACCCGCAGTCGCGCCAACGCCCGTCAGCTTGACGGCCTTGGTCAGCTCGCCCGACTTGATGACCTTCACGACCTTGACGATCTCGCGCACCAGCCCAGCCTTCTTGAGGGCGAGCAGGTTCACCTCGGCCTCGCCCAAACGCTCCAGGTCGGACAGGGTCACCTCGGCGTTGTACTTGAGCGAGGCGGACTTGAAGCCACGCTTGGGCAGGCGGCGCTGCAGCGGCATCTGGCCGCCTTCGAAGCCGACCTTGTGGTAGCCGCCCGCACGGGACTTCTGGCCCTTGTGGCCACGCCCGGCCGTCTTGCCAAGGCCGGAGCCGATACCGCGACCCACGCGGCGGCGGCCACGCTTGGCACCCTCTGCGGGCTTGATGCTGTTGAGTTCCATGACCCGATTCCTTAGACGATCCTGATCAGATAGTCGATCTTGTTGATCATGCCGCGCACGGCAGGCGTGTCCTGCAGTTCACGCACGCTGTTCAGTTTGCGCAGGCCCAGGCCGCGCACCGTGGCGCGATGCGATTCCTTGCAGCCGATCGGGCTGCGAACCAACTGGACCTTGACGGTTTTCTGTGGCGTTGTCATGTGGGGGCTCCCGATCAGGCGGTGAAGATGTCTTCGACCGACTTGCCGCGCTTGGCCGCCACTTCGGCGGGCGTGGTGCAGTTGTTCAATGCATCCAGCGTGGCACGCACCATGTTGTAGGGGTTGGACGTGCCGTGGCTCTTGGCGACGATGTCGGTGATGCCCAGCACCTCGAACACGGCGCGCATCGGACCGCCGGCGATGATGCCGGTACCGCGCGGGGCCGGAGCCATCATCACGTTGGCGGCGCCGTGGTGGCCGGTCACGTTGTGATGGATCGTGCCATCCTTGAGCGACACCTTCGTCATGTTGCGGCGCGCCTCGTCCATGGCCTTCTGCACGGCGGCGGGCACTTCCTTGGACTTGCCCTTGCCCATGCCGACGCGGCCATCGCCATCGCCCACCACGGTCAACGCGGCGAAACCCAGGATACGGCCACCCTTGACCACCTTGGTCACGCGGTTGACCGCGATCATCTTCTCGCGCAGGCCGTCTTCCGGACCGTCGCCTTGCATCTTCGGCTGAAACTTTGCCATCTTGTTCGTCCTACCGTTCAGAACTGCAGACCCGCCTCGCGGGCAGCGTCGGCCAGGGCCTTGACACGGCCGTGGTAGGCGAAGCCCGCACGGTCGAAGGCCACCTTTTCCACCCCCGCGGCCTTGGCACGCTCGGCGATGCGCTGGCCGATCACTTGGGCGGCGGCGACGTTGCCGCCCTTGCCCGCGGCGCCCAGCGACTGGCGCATCTCGGCCTCGGCCGTGGAGGCGCTGGCCAGCACTTTCGCGCCGTCGCCGGAAATCACGGCGGCATAGATGTGCAGGTTGGTGCGGTTGACGGTCAGCCGCGCCACGCCCTGGGTGGCGATGCGGATGCGCGTCTGGCGCGCACGACGAAGACGCTGCTCTTTCTTGGTCATCATGATGCAGGTCCTTACTTCTTCTTGGTTTCCTTGATCGCCACCTTTTCATCCGAATAGCGGATGCCCTTGCCCTTGTAGGGCTCGGGGGGGCGGACGGCGCGGATTTCGGCAGCGATCTGCCCCACGCTCTGGCGGTCCGCGCCCTTGATGACGATTTCGGTCGGGGCCGGCGTGGCCACGGTGATGCCCGCGGGCATCTCGATGTTCACCGGGTGCGAGAAGCCCACCGACAGGTTCAGCTTGGCACCTTGCGCCTGGGCGCGGAAGCCCACGCCGACCAGGGTCAGCTTCTTCTCGAAGCCCTTGCTGACGCCGACCACCATGTTGTTGACCAGCTGGCGCATGGTGCCGCTCATGGCGTTGGCCTCGCGGGACTCGTCCGCCGGAGCGAAGGACAACTTGCCGTCCTCGGCGCTGATGTTCACCAGCGCGTGGGGCACCAGCTTCAGCTCGCCGCCGCTGCCCTTGACCGTGATCTGGTCTTGCTTGATCTGCACATCCACGCCCGAGGGGACGAGAACGGCCATTTTTCCGACACGTGACATCTCTCGACTCTCCTTAGGCCACGTAGCACAGGACTTCGCCGCCGACACCGGAGGCGCGCGCCTTGCGGTCGGTCATCACGCCCTGCGGCGTGGTGACGATCGCCACGCCCAGGCCGTTCATGACCTGGGGAATGGCGTCGCGGCCCTTGTAGACGCGCAGGCCGGGACGGCTGACACGCTCGATGCGCTCGATGACGGGACGGCCGGCGTAGTACTTCAGCGCGATCAGCAGCTCGGACTTGGCGCCGTCGCTCTTGACCTCGAAGCCGTCGATGTAGCCTTCGTCCTTCAGCACCTGGGCAATGGCCACCTTCACCTTGGAAGACGGCACCGACACGGTCTGCTTGGCCACCATCTGCGCGTTGCGGATGCGGGTCAGCAGGTCGGCGATGGGATCACTCATGCTCATGTTGTTCTCTCCTGCCGATTACCAGCTCGCCTTCATGACGCCCGGGATCTGGCCGCTGAAGGCCATCTCGCGGACCTTGGCGCGGCCCAGCCCGAACTGGCGGAAGGTGCCGCGCGGGCGGCCGGTGATCTCGCACCGGTTGCGCTGGCGCGTCGGGTTGGCGTTGCGCGGGAGCTTCTGCAGCGCCAAGCGGGCCTGCGCGCGCTCATCGTCGCTGCGCTTGGCGTCATTGGCGATGGCCTTCAGCTCGGCGTGTTTCTTGGCGTACTTGGCGACGAGTTTTTCGCGCTTGAGCTCGCGCTCGATCAAAGCTACTTTTGCCACAACGTCACCCTTGGTTCTTGAACGGAAAACGGAAGCCCGCGAGCAGTGCCTTGCACTCCTCGTCGTTCTTGGCCGTCGTCGTGATGCTGATGTTCAGGCCGCGCAGGGCATCCACCTTGTCGTACTCGATCTCGGGGAAGATGATCTGTTCCTTGACGCCCACGTTGTAGTTGCCGCGGCCGTCGAACGAGCGCCCGGAGATGCCGCGGAAGTCGCGCACCCGCGGCAGCGCCACGGTGACGAAGCGGTCCAGGAACTCGTACATGCGCACGCCGCGCAGCGTGACCATGGTGCCGATGGCCTGGCCTTCGCGGATCTTGAAGCCGGCGATGGCCCGCTTGGCCTTGGTGACCACGGGCTTCTGACCGGCGATCTTGGTCAGGTCGGCCACGGCGTTGTCCATGACCTTCTTGTCGGCGACGGCCTCGCTCACACCCATGTTGAGCGTGATCTTGGTGATGCGCGGCACCTCCATGGGCGACTTGTAGCCGAACTTCTCGATCAGCTCGGGCGCCACTTTTTCGCGATAGTGTTGTTGCAGTCGTGCCATGGTCGTCCTCACGCCACCTTGATCTCATCGCCGCTGGACTTGAACACGCGCACGCGGGTGCCGTCCTGCAGGGTCTTGATGCCGACGCGATCGGCCTTGCCGGTCGCCTTGTTGTAGATGGCCACGTTGGACTGGTGGATCGGCATGGCCTTCTCGATGATGCCGCCGGCCACGCCCTTCATGGGATTGGGCTTGGCGTGCTTCTTGACCATGTTGATGCCGTCGACCAGCAGGCGGTCGTCGCTGGCGCGCAGCGACACGGTGCCGCGCTTGCCCTTGTCGCGACCAGCCAGCACGATGACTTCGTCGCCCTTGCGAATCTTGTTCATGGCGCGCCTTTCTTACAGGACTTCGGGAGCCAGGGACACGATCTTCATGAACTTCTCGGTGCGCAGTTCGCGCGTGACCGGGCCGAAGATGCGGGTGCCGATGGGCTCCAGCTTGTTGTTGAGCAGCACGGCGGCGTTGCCGTCGAACTTGACGAGAGAGCCATCGCCGCGGCGGATGCCCTTGGCGGTGCGCACGACCACGGCGCTGTAGATCTCGCCCTTCTTGACGCGGCCGCGCGGGGCGGCCTCTTTCACGCTCACCTTGATGATGTCGCCGACGCTGGCGTAGCGGCGCTTGGAACCGCCCAGCACCTTGATGCACAGGACGGACTTGGCGCCGGTGTTGTCGGCCACCTCGAGTCGAGATTCAGTCTGGATCATTTGTTCAATGTTTCCCAACTTGTATCCGGCGCGCCGGATCAGTCTTGGGCCCGTCGTGCGCCTTATGAAGGCGCACGCTTTGGGGCAGGTATCTTCAATCCATATTGGACGAAGCCCGCGATTGTGGCAAATCGAAAGGGAGCTGTCAAGCCCCCGGGTCGGCGCCGTGTTGCGCGTAGGCCTCGGCCAGGTGCTGGAAGGCGGCCAGCGCGGGGTCGCGCGCCAGTTCGTCGGCCAGGATGTCGGCGACGGCGGGCGCGGCGCGGGCTGCCTCGGCGGCGTCCAGGAACAGCAGGCGCGAGCGCCGCGCCAGCACGTCCTCGACCGAGCGGGCGTACTCGTGGCGGGCGGCGAAGCGGACCATGGCCTCGGACAGGCCCGGCGCCAGCCAGCGGCCGGCCCCCGGCAGGGCGGCCACGGCGGCGACCTCGGTGCCGTACAGGTGCAGCCCCGGTGGCCGGCCGAGGCCGACGGGGCGGGACGCGCCAGTGTGCTCGCCGCCGGCGCCGACCAGCCGCAGCCCGGCCGTGCGCGACGGGCCGCGCGGCGGCAGCGTGCCGGCCTGGATGCAGCGCGCCAGCACGTCCTCGGCCATGACGCGGTAGGTGGTCCACTTGCCGCCGGTGACGGTGACCAGGCCGGAGCGCGCCACGCGCACCGTGTGCTCGCGGCTGATGGCCGGGGTGTCGGCCGCTCCGTCGCCCGGGCTGACCAGCGGGCGCAGGCCGGCCCAGGTGCTGAGGACGTCGGCGCGCGTGGGCGCGCGCCGCAGGTAGCGGGCCGCCTCGCGCAGGATGAAGTCCAGCTCCCGCGCGAGGGGGCGCGGCTCCAGCGGCAGGTCCGGGCGCGGGGTGTCGGTGGTGCCCAGGATCAGCTTGCCCAGCCACGGCACGGCGAACAGGACCCGCCCGTCCCCGGTGCTGGGCACCAGCAGGGCGTGCTCGCCGGGCAGGAAGGACTGGTCGATGACGACGTGCACGCCCTGGCTGGGCGCGACCAGGGGCAGCGCCGTGCGCCCGGCCGCCAGCGCGTCCTGCCGGCGCAGGCGGTCCACCCACACGCCGGTGGCGTTGACGACGCAGCCGGCCTGCAGGCGGAACTCGCGCCCGGTCTCGGCGTCGCGCACGCGCAGGCCGACGGCGCGGCCGGCGTCGTGCAGCACCTCCAGCGCCTCGCAGTGGTTGACCAGCAGGGCACCGTGCAGCGCCGCCGTGCGGGCGATGGCCAGCGCCAGGCGCGCGTCGTCGAACTGGCCGTCCCAGTACTTGACGCCGCCCTTGAGCCCGCGCGGCTGCACGCCGGGCAGCAGGCGCAGCGTCTCGGCCGCGCCGAGCCACTCGGTGCGGCCCAGGCCGTGGCGGCCGGCCAGGGCGTCGTACATCTTCAGGCCGGCGCCGTAGAACGGCGTCTCCCACAGCCGGTAGGAGGGCATGACGAAGGGCAGCGGCTGCGCCAGGTGCGGCGCGCTGTGCAGGATGTGCAGGCGCTCGTGCAGCGCCTCGCGCACCAGGCCGACGCTGCCCTGCGCCAGATAGCGCACGCCGCCGTGCACCAGCTTGGTGGCGCGCGAGGAAGTGCCCTTGGCGAAGTCGTGCGCCTCGACCAGCACCACGCTGTGGCCGCGCTGCGCGGCGTCCAGCGCCACGCCCAGGCCGGTGGCGCCGCCGCCGACGATGGCGAGGTCCCAGCGCCGGGGCTCGGCCAGCCGGGCCAGCAGGGCGGCGCGGTCGGTGGGCAGGGGGTCGCCGATCATCTCAAGACACAATGAATACTATTATTTTAATAGCTTCCGTCGCAATATCCACGCTGGCTGGAGGCCGATTTCGCTTGAAATCCATCACGCCCTCGCCCGCTCACCCGGCGGCCCCGTCGCGGGCCCAGCCGCGCGCGCGCTCGACGGCCTCGCGCCAGCGCGCCAGGCGGGCGCGCCGCGCGGGCTCGGGCAAGCGCGGCTCGAAGCGCCGCTCGGCCGACCACTGCGCGGCGATGGCCGCGCCGTCGCGCCACACGCCGGTGGCCAGCCCGGCCAAGTAGGCCACGCCCAGGGCGGTGGTCTCGGTGACGCGCGGGCGCACCACGGGCACGCCCAGCAGGTCGGCCTGCAGCTGCATCAGCAGGTCGTTGCGGCTGGCGCCGCCGTCCACGCGCAGCTCGGTCAGCGGCAGGCCGGCGTCGCGGCTCATGGCGCCGAACAGGTCGGCCGACTGCAGCGCGATGGCCTCCAGCGCGGCGCGGGCGATGTGGGCGCGCGTGGTGCCGCGCGTCAAGCCGACCAGGGTGCCGCGCGCGCGGCCGTCCCAGTCCGGCGCGCCCAGGCCGGCGAAGGCGGGCACCAGGAAGACGTCGCCCGTGTCGGGCACGCTGGCGGCCAGCGGCTCGACCTCGGCCGCGCTCCGGATGATCTGCAGGCCGTCGCGCAGCCACTGCACCGTGGCGCCGGCCATGAAGACCGAGCCCTCCAGGCAGTACGCTGTGCGGTGGGCCCCGGCCTGCGCCGGCCCCTGCCAGCCGACGGTGGCGAGCAGCCGGTTGCGGCTGGGCCGGGCCTTGGCGCCGGTGTTCATCAGCATGAAGCAGCCGGTGCCGTAGGTGTTCTTGGCCATGCCGGGCGCGAAGCAGGCCTGGCCGAAGGTGGCGGCCTGCTGGTCACCCGCCACGCCGGCGATGGGGATGGGCGCGGCGCCCAGCAGGCCGGGCGCGGTCTCGCCCAGCACACCGCTGGAGGGCACGATGCGCGGCAGCACCGCGCGCGGGATGCCGAACAGGCGCAGCAGCTCGTCGTCCCACGCCAGCCGGTGGATGTCCATCAGCATGGTGCGCGCGGCGTTGCCGGGGTCGGTGGCGTGCACGCGCCCGCCGGTCAGCTTGTGGATGAGCCAGCTGTCGATGGTGCCGAAGGCCAGCTCGCCCGCCTCGGCGCGGGCGCGCGCGCCGGGCACCTGCTCCAGCAGCCACTCCAGCTTGGTGGCGGAGAAGTAGGCGTCCAGCACCAGCCCGGTCTTGCGCTGGATCGGCCCGGCCTGGCCGGCGCGCCGCAGCTGCTCGCAGCGCGCCGCCGTGCGGCGGTCCTGCCAGACGATGGCGGGCGCCACCGGCGCGCCCGTGGCGCGGTCCCACAGCACCGTGGTCTCGCGCTGGTTGGCGATGCCGATCGCTATTATTTCAGGAGCTGATGGCACAATGCGGGTACTGGCTGGAGGCAGTTTCTGTATACATTCCCGTGCCACGGCCAACTGCGTCGCCCAAATATCTTGCGCGTCGTGCTCCACCCAGCCGGGCCGCGGAAAGTGCTGCGCGAACTCGCGCTGCGCCAGCGCCGCCACGCGCCCGTCGCGGTCGAAGGCGATGGCGCGGCTGCTGGTGGTGCCTTGGTCGAGGGCCAGGAGGTAGCTCATGGCGGCAAGCGTAGCCGAAGCCACCCGGCCTGCCCATCGCCTCCCTCTACACTGCGCAGCCATGACCGGACCCGATCGCACGCCCCCGCTCAGCCGCCGCGCCGCCCTGCGCGCGCTGGCTGGCGCCGCCGCGCTCCTTGGCGGCGGTGCCCGCGCCCTGCAGCCGCCCGCCGCCGGCACGCCCGCGCTGAAGCTGATCGCGCACGGCAGCCTGGCCAGCGGGCAGTCGTTCCAGAACACGACCATCGGCGGCCTCTCCGGCCTGGCCGGGGACGCGCGCACCGGCCTCTGGTACGCGCTGTCCGACGACCGCAGCCGCCACGCCCCGGCGCGCTGCTACGTGCTGCGCCTGCCGCCCTTCGCGGCCGGCCAGCCACTGCTGCCGCAATGGGTGGACGTCATCACCCTGCTCGGCCCCGACGGCCAGCCCTTCCCGCGCCACCGTGTCGATCCCGAGGCGCTGGCGCTGCGGCAGGACGAAGCCACCGGCGCCACCACCCTGCTGTGGACCAGTGAAGGCGACCTGCGCGCCCGCATTCCGCCGGCGCTGTACGAGAGCGCGCTCGACGGCCGCCTGCTGCGCGAGCTGCCCCTGCCCCCGCTGCTGCGCCAGACCGGCGCGCGCGGCCGCGGCCCGCGCAACAACGAAACGCTGGAGGCCCTGGCCACCACCCCCGACGGCCGCCACGCCTGGGCCGGCATGGAAAGCGCGCTGGCGCAGGACGCCGGCGGCCCCGGCGCCCCGGCCGGCCCGTGCCGCATCACCCGGTTCGACCTGGCCCGCGGCCGCGCCGACCGGCAGGTGGCCTACCTGCCCGAACCCCTGCCCTTCGGCATGGCCCTGCCCCACGGCCCGGCCGAGAGCGGCGTGGCCGAAGTCCTGGTGGCCGACGAGCATCGCCTGTGGGTGCTGGAGCGCGCCTGGACCCCCGCCACCGGCGTGTCCGCGCGGCTGTACGAGGCCGACCTGCGCGGCGCCAGCGACACCCTGGGCATCGACACCCTGCGCCCCGGCCGCTACCGCCCCACGCCCAAGCGCCTGCTGCTCGACCTGCGCGCCAGCGGCCTGCCGCACGTGGACAACTTCGAGGCCATGGCCTGGGGGCCGCCTCTGCCCGGAGGCTGGACGTCGCCCCCAAGCTCCGCTGCTTCGCATGCCGCGCTGCCCCCCGAGGGGGCCCCGACCGCCTTGGGGCGGCCCGGCGGCGGCCGGACGCTGGTGATGATGACCGACGACAACTTCAACCCACTGCAGGTGACGCAGTTCGCCGCCTTCGAGGTCGTCGAATAGCCTGGCCTACACTGCCGCGCCATGAACACCGCCACCGCCCTCCCCGCTTCCACCCGCATCGCCTTCATCGGCGGCGGCAACATGGCCAGCGCCATCATCGGCGGGCTGGTCCGGCAGGGCCTGCCGGCGCAGCGGATCGCGGTGGTGGAGCCGTTCGAGGGCTCACGCAACAGCCTGCGGCAGCGCCACGCGGTCGAGGCCCGGCCGGCCGCCGGCGACTTCCTGGCCGGCGCCGGGCTGGTCGTCTGGGCCGTCAAGCCGCAGAGCTTCCGCGAAGCGGCCGCGGCCGCCGCGCCGCACATCGGCCAGGCGATGCAACTGTCGGTGATGGCCGGCATCCGCCTGGGCGACATCGCCGCCGCCACCGGCACGGACCGCATCGTGCGCTGCATGCCCAACACGCCGGCGCTGGTCGGCCGGGGCATGACCGGGCTGTTCGCCAGCTCCAGCGTGGGCGCCGCCGACCGCGCGCTGGCCGAGGCCGTGATCCGCACCACTGGCGACGCGCTGTGGGTGGAGCGCGAGGCACAGCTCGACGCCGTGACCGCGCTGTCCGGCTCCGGCCCAGCCTACGTCTTCTACTTCCTCGAAGCCATGCAGCAGGCCGGAGTCGAACTGGGCCTGAGCGCCGAGCAGGCGCGCCACCTGGCCGTGGGCACTTTCGCCGGCGGTAGCGCACTGGCGGCCGACTCACCCGAACCGCTGGCCGTGCTGCGCGAGCGCGTGACCAGCAAGGGCGGCACCACCCACGCCGCGCTGGCGGCGATGGAGCAAGCGGGCATGAAGGCGTCCTTCATCGAGGCCATGCAGGCGGCCTGCGCGCGCGCCAGGCAACTGGGCGACGAGTTCGGGCGCTGAGAAGCCGTGCCGCGGCCTCAGGCGCCGCGCTCCCGGGACCGGTTCATCTCCATGGTCAGCGTGAAGCGGTCCGCCGGGTGGATGGACACCGAGATCTCGATCGCCTCGCCCTCGGCGTCGAGGTAGGAACGCGTGATCTTGAGCGCCGCCGCCCCCGGCTCCGCCTGCAGTTCGGCCGCCAGCGCCGGAGACAGCGTGATGGCGCCGATCTCCTGCCGGATGCGCGCGATGGCGGTGCCGTAGCGCTCCTCGATCAGCGCGCTCACCAGCCGGTCGGGTGACTGGCGCGCCAGCGCCTCGATCCCGGCGAAGCGCTCGTCCACGTAGACGTCCGTCCAGCCCATCGGGCGGCCCTGCCCGCCGGCCTCCATGCGCAGGCTCGACAGGCGCAGCAGCCGCGTGCCGCCCGGCACGCCCAGTTCGCCGGCCAGCGCCAGGTCGGCCACCACCGGCACGACCTCGCGCACCTGGCGCACGTGCCGGGAGCCGAACTGCGCCAGTTCTTCCGCCGTCACGATCGACTGTGTGAACCCCTGCCTCGGCGCGCGCGCCTCGACGCGCGTGCCGACGTTCTTGCGGCGCGAGACCAGCCCCTGCTCCTGCAGCTCGTCCAGTGCCTTGCGCACGGCGTAGCGGCTCAGGCCGTGGCGCGCGCACAGCTCGAACTCGGTCGGCAGCAGCGAGCCCACCTCTTGCTGGCCGGAGGCGATCGCCTCCGTCAGGTGGCGGGCCAGGTCGTGGCTTGACGTGATGCTCATGCGCAACTTCATCAGGGTAAACCCCAGTATTTTCTATGTTCGAACATATTTAGACTTTATATGTTCGAACAAATAAACATGTTCGATCAATGCCCGACATATTAGCCAACCTGGAGACCCCGTGACCGCTTCACCCCCTCCCATGACCAGCACCGTCCTGGATTCGATCCTGTTCCGCGACGCCTTCGGCACGCCCCGCATGCGCGAGGTGTTCTCCGACCGCCAGTTGATCGCCCGCTACATCGAGGTCGAGGTCGCGCTGGCCCGCGCCGAGGCGCGCTGCGGCGTCATCCCGGCCGACGCCGCCGAAGTCATCGCGCGCGAGTCGCGGCTCGACCGCATCGACTTCGACCACATGCGCCATGAGACCGACATCGTCGGCTACCCCATCCTGCCGCTGGTGCACCAACTGGTCGGCATGTGCGGCGAGGCGGGCCGCTACGTGCACTGGGGCGCGACCACGCAGGACATCATGGACACCGCCAACGTGCTGCAGGTGCGCGATGCGCTGGCCCTCGTCGAGGCCGACATCCGCGAGCTGCGTGCCATCCTCGCCGGCCTGGCGGAGAAGCACCGCGACACGCCCATGGCCGGCCGCACGCACCTGCAGCAGGCCCTGCCGGTCACCTTCGGCTACAAGGCCGCGATCTGGTTGGCCATGTTCGACCGCCACCAGCAGCGGCTGGCCGAGCTGAAGGGCCGCGTGCTGGTGGTCGAGTTCGCCGGTGCCGCCGGCACGCTGGCCTCGTTGGGTGACAAGGGCTTCGAGGTGCAGGCCGCGCTGGCCGACGAGCTGGGCCTGGGCGTGCCGGCCACCACCTGGCACGTGGCGCGCGACGGTTTCGCCGAGGCAGTGAACCTGCTGGCGCTGGTCACCGGCTCGCTGGGCAAGATCGCGCTGGACATCATGATCATGGCGTCCACCGAGTTCGCCGAGGTATACGAGCCCTTCGTCAAGGGGCGCGGCGCGAGCAGCACCATGCCGCAGAAGCGCAACCCCATCTCCAGCGAGCTGATGCTGGCCGCCGCCAAGGCCGTGCGCCAGCACGCCGGGCTGATGGTGGACGCGATGATCCACGACTTCGAGCGCGCCACCGGCCCCTGGCACGCCGAGTGGATCGCCATTCCCGAGAGCTTCGTGCTCACGGCCGGGGCGCTGCACCAGGCCAAGTTCGCGCTCTCGGGCCTGATCGTGGACGAGGCGCGCATGCGCCACAACCTCGGCATCAGCCGCGGCCTGATCGTGGCCGAGGCCGTGATGATGGGGCTGGCCCCGCACATCGGCCGCCAGCAGGCGCACGACGTGGTCTACGACGCCTGCCGCACCGTCAACGAACAGGGCGGCACGCTGGCCGAGGCGCTGGCCGCGCTGCCCGCCGTGACCGCGCACGTGGACCGCGCCACGATCGACCGCCTCACCGACCCCGCGAACTACCTGGGCCTCGCGCCGCGGATGGTGGATCGCGCGCTGGCCGCATCCCGGCAGTGCGGCGCCTGAGGCGCCCCGAGCCCGCCCCCCGATTTCCCCGCCACCACCCCACCCCAGGAGAGATTCATCATGAACGCATCCCGCCCGAACACCCTGCGCCGCCTGTGCCTCGCCGCCGCCCTCGCGGCCGCCGCGCCGCTGTCCCTGGCCCAGGCCTGGCCGAACAAGGCCCTGACCTGGATCGTGCCCTTCGCCGCCGGCGGCCCCACCGACGGCATGGCGCGCGACATCGCCGACAAGGTCGGCCGCCAGCTCGGCCAGCCCATCGTGATCGAGAACGTCGCCGGCGCCGGCGGCACCATCGGCGCCACCAAGGCGGCCCGCTCCAAGCCCGACGGCTACACCTTCCTGGTGGGCCACCTGGGCTACATGGGCGCCGGCCCGTCGCTGTACAAGAAGTTGGCCTACGACCCGGTCAAGGACTTCGACGCGGTGTTCCGCTTCCCGGACACGCCGCTGGTCCTGCTGGCCGGCAAGAACTCCAAATACAAGACCGCCACCGACCTGATCGCCTTCGCCAAGGCCAACCCCGGCACGGTGAACTTCGCCAACGCCGGGGTCGGCTCCACCTCGCACCTGATCGCCGCGCTGTTCGCGTCCCGGGCCGGCATCGCCGTGTCGCAGGTGTCGTACAAGGGTGTCGCGCCGGCCGTCAACGACCTGATCGGCGGGCAGGTCGATGCCATCTTCGATCAGAGCAACACAGCGCTGCCCCAGGTGCAGGGCGGGCGGCTCAACGCCATCGCGCTGACGTCCCTCAAGCCCATGCCCCAACAGTACCCCGGCGTCGCGCCGCTGGCCGACCAGGGCCTGCCCGGCTTCGAGGCCGCCACCTGGTACGGGCTGTACGCACCCAAGGGCACGCCGCAGGACGCGATCCAGAAGATGCACGCGGCCTACCTCAAGGCGCTGGCCGACAAGGCGTGGACCGACCGCATGGCCGCCGCCGGCATCCAGTTGCTGCCCGAGGCGCAGGTCGCGCCCGCCGCGTTCGCCAAACACACGGCCGACGAGGTGGATCGGTGGCGCAAGGTAACGGCCGAGGCCAAGATCCAACTCAACTGAGCGCCCGCCGCGCCCACCCTGGGCGCGGTGCGGGGCCAATATGGACGCGAGGCCGCACGTTGAGAAACCGTCGCGGCCAAGACCCGCATCCCACTGGAGTGAACATGGACACATCACGCACCGAGCATGACGCCTTCGGACCCGTCGAGATTCCCGCGGACCGCTACTGGGGCGCGCAAACGCAGCGCGCGCTTGGCGTCTTTGAAGTCGGCGAGGAGCGCTTTCCCGCGTGTCTGATCCGCGCGTTCGGCCTGCAGAAGATGGCGGCCGCGCGCGCCAACCTGCGTTGCGGTGCGCTCAAGGCGATGCTGGCAGAACCGATCGTGGCGGCTGCCGCTGAGCTGCGCGACGGCCGCTTCGACACGCACTTCCCGCTCACCATCTGGCAAACCGGCTCGGGCACGCAGACGAACATGAACGCGAACGAGGTGATCGCGAACCGGGCCAACGAGCTGATGGGCCAGCCGCTGGGCACCAAATCCCCGGTGCATCCCAACGATCACGTCAACGCGTCGCAATCGTCCAACGACAGCTTCCCGACCGTCATGCACCTGGTCGCGGTGCTGGAGCTGGAGCAGCGGCTGAAGCCAGCGCTCGCATTGCTGCGGGACAGTCTGCGGGAGCGTGCCGACGCGTTTGCCGACGTCCTGAAGATCGCGCGCACTCACCTGATGGACGCCGTGCCGATGACGATGGGGCAGACCTTCGACACCTTCGCCCGCCAGGTCGGGCATGGCATCGAACGAATCGACGCCACCCTGCCGCGGCTTTTGTCGCTGCCGCAGGGCGGGACGGCGGCCGGCACGGGTCTGAACGCGCCGCCGGCGTTCGATGTCTTCTTCTGCGAGGAGATCGGCGCACTCACGGGCCACGGCTTCTCGCCCAATGCCTCGAAGTTCGAGGGCATGGCGGCGCACGACGCACTGGTCGAGGTGTCAGGCGCGCTGAACGTGCTGGCGACTTCGCTGCTCAAGATCGCCAACGATCTGCGCTGGCTCGGATCCGGCCCGCGCTGCGGCCTGGGGGAGCTGAAGATTCCGGATGACGGCCTCACGAGTTCGATCATGCCGGGCAAGCGCAACCCGACGATCGCGGAGGTGCTGGCGCAGGCCTGCATGCAGGCCATGGGCAACCACGTGACCATCACCCTGGCCAACGCGTCGGGCAATTTCGAGCTGAACGTCGCCAAGCCCGTGCTGATCGCCAACCTGCTGCAATCGATCCGCGTGCTGGCCGATGCGGCGGGCGTGCTGGCCCGGCGACTGGTTCAGGGTATCGCGGTGGACCCTGCGCGCCTGGCCGGCAACGTCGAGAACGCGCTGCTGCTGGCGACGGCCTTGAATCCGCACCTTGGGTACGACCGGGTGGCGAAGATCACCGCCGCGGCGCTCGCGCAGGGAATGACGCCGCGCGCTGCCGCTGTATCACTGGGATTCCTGGATGAGGCGACCTACGACCGGATCGTGGATGCCGGAAGGATGGCCCATCGCCAATAGCCTGGCCTCGGCGCCGATCGGCGGTTCGTTCCCATCTCAAGCAGGACTGGCGCATAGCGGCGACCGGCGCCAGCATCCAGCTCAGCCGACCATTCAACGCACCCATGCCAGCGCCAGCGCGATGCCCGCGAAAACCGTGAAGCCGAGCCAGTGGTTCTGCCTGAAGGCGGTGAAGCAGCCCTCGCGCGTGCGCCCGCGGATCAGCGTGTAGTGCCACAGCGCCTGCGCGGCGGCCAGCCCGAATGCTATGTAAAGAATAGCTGAAGGCGCATGCTGGACGCCAACCCAGAGCCAGATCGACAGGAAAACGGCGTAGAAGGCCATGACCGCCGGCACGTCCAGTGCGCCCAGGGTGATGGCCGAGGTCCGGATACCGATCTTCAGGTCGTCGTCGCGGTCGACCATGGCGTACTCGGTGTCGTAGGCCAGCACCAGGGCGATCTCGCCCAGGGTCAGCCACAGCGCCTCCAGTGGCACGCGGCCCTGCGCGGCGGCGTAGGCCATCGGGATGCCGAAGCTGAAGGCGACGCCCAGCACCGCCTGCGGCATGGCGAACCAGCGCTTGGTGAAGGGGTAGGCGATGGTCACCAGCAGCGCGGGCACGGACCACAGGATGACCAGCCGGTGGGTCGTCAGCGCCAACGCGAAGGCGGCCAGCGCCAGCGCGGCGCCCAGACCCAGCGCCTCGCGCACGCTCACCTGCCCCGTGGTCACCGGCCGCCCGGCGGTGCGTTTGACGTGGCGGTCGAACTCGCGGTCGGCCACGTCGTTGACGCAGCAGCCGGCCGAGCGCATGAGGATGGTGCCGCCCACGAACACCGCCAGCAGGTGCCAGCCCGGAAAGCCGCCCGCCGCCAGCCACAGCGCGCCCAGCGTGGGCCACAGCAGCACCAGCCAGCCGGCGGGGCGGTCCCAGCGGATCAGGTCGAGGTACAGCGCCGGCTTGCCGCGCGGCGCGGCGGGGGCTTGGGACGAAGCGTTCATGCAATCGAAATGATAGCGGCTGGCACAACGCGGACGCCGGCTGGAGGCCGATTTTGCTTGAAATCTCCGTCAGGACAGCCGGGCGACGCCGGGCAGCGGGCAGCCGTAGACGGCGTTGCGCAGCGCGGCGATGGCCTCGTAACGCGTGAAGCTGCGCCGCCACGCCAGCACCACGCGCCGCGTGGGCGGGGCGGTGCCGGGGTGGTCGTCCACCACGGGCAGGTAGCGCACCAGCGCGTCCTGCCCCTGCGCGCCGGGCGCGGGCACCGACAGGCGCGGCACCAGGGTCACGCCCATGCCGGCGGCGACCATGTGCTTGATGGTTTCCAGCGACGAGCCCTCGAAGCTCTTGCGGATGCCCTCGGCGTCGCTGGCGTAGCGCGCGAACTCCGGGCACACCTGCAGCACGTGGTCGCGGAAGCAGTGGCCGGTGCCCAGCAGCAGCATGGTCTCGCTGCGCAGCTGCTGCGAGGTGACGGACGGCTGCGCGGCCAGCGGGTGGCCGGCCGGCACGGCGGCCATGAAAGGCTCGTCGTACAGCGCGGCGATGGCCAGGCCGGTGTCGGGGAAGGGCTCGGCCAGGATGGCGCAGTCGATCTCGCCGGTGCGCAGCATCTCCAGCAGGCGCACGGTGAAGTTTTCCTGCAGCATCAGCGGCATCTGCGGCGTGCGGGCGATGTTCTGGCGCACCAGGTCGGGCAGCAGGTAGGGGCCGATGGTGTAGATCACGCCCAGCTTGAGCGGCCCGCCCAGCGGGTCCTTGCCGCGCTGGGCGATCTCCTTGATCCGGGCCGCCTGCTCCAGCACGCTCTGCGCCTGGCGCACGATCGCCTCGCCCAGCGGCGTGACGGTGACCTCGCCGGCGCTGCGCTCGAACAGCTTGAGCTCCAGCTCGTCCTCCAGCTTCTTGACCGCCACCGACAGCGTGGGCTGCGAGACGAAGCAGGCCTCGGCGGCCTTGCCGAAGTGCTTTTCGCGGGCCACGGCGACGATGTATTTCAGTTCGGTCAGGGTCAAAAACAACTCCTTGCGCAACTCCTGCGGTCCCGTCGCCGGCCATCATAGGGCGGCCGTCTCTTCGCCGCTTTGTAAACGCGATGACAGTCTGCCCGCAGGTTCGGCACTATGGTGCGCGGACCCGATTTCACAACGACAAGGAGACACCCATGATCCCATTCATGGCTCATGCGCGGCGGGCCGGCCAAACCGCGGCGACGCTGGCCTGGGGGCTGGCACCCGTGTGCCTGGCCTTCTCGGCTTCCGTGGCGAGCGCCGCGCCACCGCCGCTGACCGAGGACGAGGCCTACGCCATCGGCGTGGAGGCCTACACCTACGCCTACCCGATGGTGCTGATGGAGGTCTCGCGCCGCATCACCACCAACGTGGCGCAGCCCGACGGCGCGAAGCTGCGCGCGCCGGTCAACCAGTTCACGCACGCCTCGACCTACCCGGACGCCAAGTTCAAGGACGTGGTGCGCCCCAACGCCGACACGCTGTACTCGATGCTGTGGTTCGACGTCGGCCAGGAGCCCCTGGTCATCTCGCTGCCCGACACCGCCGGGCGCTATTTCGTGGTGCCGATCATGGACCAGTGGACCGACGTCTTCGCCACGCTCGGCACCCGCACCACTGGGCGCGCCACGGGCGACTACGCGCTGGTCGGCCCGCGCTGGCAGGGCGCGCTGCCGGCCGGCGTGCGCAAGATCGTGAGCCCGACGGACAAGGGCTGGATCGTCGGCCGCATCCAGACCAACGGGCCGGAGGACTTCCCCAACGTGCGCAAGTTGCAACAGCAACTGAAGGCGGTGCCGCTGTCCGGCCGGGGCAAGCCCGATGCGCCGCCGGCGGGCCGCGTCGATCCGGCGGTCGACATGACCACGCCGCCGGTCGCCCAGGTGGCGGGCCTGGCGCCGCAGGCCTTCTTCGGGCTGTTCGCCGAGGCCCTCAGGCACAACCCGCCGCACGCGGCCGACTACCCGGCGGTGCTGCGCATGGAGCGCCTGGGCCTGGTGGCGGGCCAGGGCTTCGACCTGGCCAAGGCCGACCCCGCCGTGCAGCGCGGCCTGGCGCGCGCCGCGCCCGACGCGCTCAAGCGCATCGTCGAGCGCGGGCGCTTCCGCTACGTGCGCAAGGACGGCTGGAGCACCCCGCAGGCCATGATCGGCACCTACGGCAACGACTACATGATGCGCGCTTTCACCGCCTACGCGGGCCTGGGCGCGCTGCCGCCCGAGGAAGCGATCTACCCCGGCGGCGTGCTCGACAAGGATGGCCAGCCCCTGACCGGCGCGGCGCGCTACGTGCTGCACTTCGACAAGAGCCAGTTGCCGCCCGTGGACGCCTTCTGGTCGCTGACCATGTACGGCCCGGACCAGTTTTTCGTCGACAACCCCATCCACCGCTACGCCATCGGCGACCGCGACAAGCTGGCCTACAACGCCGATGGCTCGCTGGACATCCACATCCAGCACGCCTCGCCGGGCAAGGACAAGGAAGCCAACTGGCTGCCCGCCCCCGCCGGCCCCTTCAGCATGAACCTGCGCTTGTACCTGCCGCGCCCCGAAGCCGCGGACGGCCGCTGGGCCGCGCCCGGCCTCGTGCGCCAACCCTGAGGGCCGCCGAATCGCCCGCTGGACGGCGCGGTCCGTTGGCGGGCGCACCGGGTGCTATGGTGCGTGCCTCGACAACATTGAGGAGACCTCCATGATTCCATTCCTGGCGCCCTGGCGACGCGGCGCGCACACCGTGACCGGTCCGGCCCGGGGGCTGATGCCCCTGTGCCTGGCCTTGTCCGTCACCATGGCCAGCGCCGCCGCACCCACGCTGACCGAGGACGAGGCCTACGAGATCGGCGTCGAGGCCTACACCTACGCCTACCCCCTGGTGCTGATGGAAACGACCAACCGCGTCACCACCAACGTGGCGCGGCCGGACAGTGCCAGCCTGCGCGCGCCCTACAACCAGCTAGTGCACGCCACGGCCTTCCCGGACGCCAGCTTCAAGGACGTGGTGCGGCCCAACGCCGACACCCTGTATTCCCTGGTGCGCTACGACGTGGGCCAGGAGCCGATGGTCATCACCGTGCCGGACACCGCCGGCCGCTATTTCTCGCTGACGCTGATGGACATGTGGACCGACGCCTACGCCTCGATCGGCACCCGCACCACGGGCGCGGCGACGGGCCGGTTCGCCATCGTCGGCCCGGGCTGGCGAGGCCCCCTGCCGGCGGGCGTGCGCAAGATCGTCAGCCCCACCGCCGGCGGCTGGCTCACCGGCCGCATCCAGACCAACGGAGAGGCCGACTACGCCAAGGTGCACCAGCTCCAGTCCGGCCTGCACGCCGTGCCGCTGTCGGCCCTCGGCAAGCCCTACACGCCGCCGCCCGGCCGCGTGGACCCGGCCATCGACATGAAGACGCCGCCGGTCGATCAGGTGCAGACCATGAGCCCCGCGGCCTACTTCGCCCTGTTCGCCGAAGCGCTCAAGCGCAACCCGCCGCACGCCGCCGACTACCCCATGCTGCTGCGCCTGGAGCGCCTGGGCCTGGTGGCCGGCCAGGGCTTCGACCTGAACCGGGCCGACCCCACCGTGCAGCGCGCCCTGAACCGCGCCGCGCCCGATGCGCTCAAGAACTTCGCCGCCGGCCGCTCACGCTTCGCGCAGCGCAACGGCTGGAACCTGGCCATGGCCAGGATCGGCTCCTACGGCGAGGACTACCTGCTGCGCGCCCTCGTCGCCCGCGGCGGCCTGGGCGCCCTGACGCCCGAGGAGGCGGTCTATCCCGGCGGCTTCGTCGACCCCGACGGCCAGCCGCTGACGGGCGCGGCGCGCTACGTGCTGCACTTCGACAAGGGCCAGTTGCCGCCGGCCAAGGCGTTCTGGTCGCTGTCCCTGTACGGCGCCGACCAGTTCTTCGTGGCCAACCCGCTCAATCGCTACGCCATCGGCGACCGCGACAAGCTGGTCTTCAACCCCGACGGCTCGCTGGACATCCACGTGCAGCACGAGTCGCCCGGCAAGGACAAGGAAGCCAACTGGCTGCCCGCCCCGGCCGGCCCGTTCAGCACCAACCTGCGCCTGTACCTGCCCAAGCCCGAGGCGACGGATGGGCGCTGGACCCCGCCCGGCATGCAGCGGGTGAAATGAGCCACCCCCGTGGCTCCACTCGCTGCGCGATGTTTCGCCTCCCCCCTTGAAGGGGGCGCACCCACTGGCCGGGGGAACCCCGGCCATGGGTGCACTGGCATGGCCTGCTCCGCGGCCATTGGGCTCTTTGGGTTTCACGCGATGCGGGTGGAAAGCAGCGTCATGGGCAACGGAAACGAAGGTCAAGCCTTGAGGTAGTCCGTCCGCCCGCCCAGCCAGCGCTCAACGTGGCGCTCGGCCAAAACCGGGTACCGGTCCCACATGAGCGGCGCCGCGCGGCGCGCCCACTGCAACAGCGCGTCGTCCTCGGCCAGGTCGGCAAAGCGCAGCAGCGCGGCGCCCGATTGGCGCGCGCCCAGGAACTCGCCCGGGCCGCGAATGGCCAGGTCGCGCCGCGCGATCTCGAAGCCGTCGCTGGTCTGCACCATCGCCTTCAGCCGCTCGCGCGCCGTCTCGCCCAGGCGGCCGCCCTCGGGCGCGCTGTACAGCAGCACGCAGGCCGACGCCGCCGCGCCGCGCCCGACGCGCCCGCGCAACTGGTGCAGCTGGCTCAGGCCGAAGCGCTCGGCGTGCTCGACGACCATCAGGCTGGCGTTGGGCACGTCCACGCCGACCTCGATGACGGTGGTGCTGACCAGCACCGCCAGCGCGCCGGCGACGAACTCGGCCATCACCGCCTTTTTCTCGGCCGGCGGCAGGCGCGCGTGCAGCAGGCCGACGCGCGCGCCGGGCAGGGCGGCGCTCAACTCCTCGTGCGTGGCGCTGGCATGGCGCAGATCGAGCACCTCGCTTTCCTCGATCAGCGGGCAGACCCAGTACACCTGCCGGCCGGCGGCGATCTGGGCGCGGATGCGCCCGGCCACCTCGTCGCGGCGATGCTCGGCCACCAGCTTGGTGACCACGGGCGTGCGGCCGGGCGGCGGCTCGTCCAGGGTGGAGACGTCCAGGTCGGCGTAGTAGCTCATCGCCAGCGTGCGCGGGATGGGCGTGGCGCTCATCATCAACAAATGTGGTTCTTGCTCTGATTCCGATAGCTTCTGACGCAGGCTCAGCCTTTGCTGCACGCCGAAGCGGTGCTGCTCGTCGATGATGGCCAGGCCCAGCCGCGCGAAGCGCACCTGCGCCTGAATCACGGCGTGCGTGCCAATGACCAGCGCCGCCTCGCCCGAGGCGATGAGCGCCAGCATGGCGGCGCGCTCCTTCTTCTTCTGGCTGCCAGTGAGCCAGGCCACGCGCCGGCCGCGCGGCGCCAGCAGCGGCTCGACCCACTGCGCCAGCTTGGTGAAGTGCTGCTCGGCCAGGATCTCGGTGGGCGCCATCAGCGCGCACTGCCAGCCGGCGTCGATGGCGACGCAGGCCGCCAGCGCGGCCACCACGGTCTTGCCCGAGCCGACGTCGCCCTGCAGCAAGCGGTGCATGGGCTGGGGGCGTGCCAGGTCGCGCGCGATCTCCTCGCCCACGCGCCGCTGCGCGCCGGTGAGCGAGAAGGGCAGCGCGGCCAGCAACCGCTCGGGCAGGCCGCCCAGCGCGGCGCGCAGCACGGGCGCGCGCAGGCGCTCGCGCTCACCGCGCGCGCGCCACTGCGACAACTGCTGCGCCAGCAGCTCCTCGGCCTTCAGGCGCTGCCAGGCCGGGTGGCTGCGGTCCTCCAGCTCGGCCAGGGAGGCATCGGGCGCCGGTTGATGCAAAAAAGTGAGCGACTCACACAACCCCCATGCGGGCTGATGGCCAATTTTGCTTAGAAACGCCTCCGGAATGGTCTCCGACAGGTCGGCCTGCGCCAGCGCGCCCAGCACCGCCTTGCGCAGGTAGGGCTGCGGCAGCCCGGCCACCGTGGGGTAGACCGGCGTGAGCGCCCGCGGCAGCGCGCCGCCGGCCACGCGCACCGTGGGGTGCATCATCGTCAGGCCGGCGAAGCCGCCGCGCAGTTCGCCGCGCACGCGGATGCGCGCGCCCACCGCCATCTGCCTTTGCTGCGAGGGGTAGAAGTTGAAGAAGCGCAGCACGCAGGCGGCGCCGCCGTCGTCCACCGTCACCAGCAACTGGCGGCGTGGGCGGTAGGCCATCTCCTGGTGCGTCACCGCGCCTTCGATCTGCACCACGTCGCCATCGCGCGCGTCGGCGAGCCGAGTCAGCCGCGTCTCGTCCTCGTAGCGCAGCGGCAGGTGCAGGGCCAGGTCGATGTCGCGCACGAGGCCGAGCTTGCGCAGGGCCTTCTGGGGCGCTGACAAGGGCTGGGCATCGGCGGTCGGCATAGGACAATTCTGCCCGCACCCACTGCATCAGCCATGCCGCAGCATTTCAGTTGTCCATCACGCCCAACATCACCCGCATAGCATGAAACCCAACGAGCCCGAAGGCCGCGGAGCAAACCATGCCAGTGCACCCGTGGCCGGGGTTCCCCCGGCCAGTGGGTGCGCCCCCTCGAGGGGGGAGGCGGAACATCGCGCAGCGAGTGGAGCCACGGGGGTGGGCCTTTTCACCACCAGCGACTTCGATTTCTCGCTGCCCTCCGAACTCATCGCCCAGCACCCCGCCGCCGAGCGCAGCGGCTCGCGCCTGCTCGACGGCAGCGGCGAATTGCCTGAGGACCGGGTGTTCCGCGACCTGCCCGCCCTGCTGCGGCCGGGCGATCTGCTGGTCTTCAACGACACGCAGGTGGTCAAGGCGCGTCTGTACGGCAAAAAGCCCAGCGGCGGCAAGCTGGAACTGCTGATCGAGCGCGTGCTGGACGGCCACGAGGTCGCCGCCCACATGAAGGTGAGCAAGAAGCCGCCGCCCGGCACCGTGCTGCGCATGGCGGGCGGCTTCACGGCCGAGCTGCTAGGCCGCTGGCCCGATGCGGCCGGGCCGCTGTTCCGCCTGCGCCTGTCGGATGACCCCCATGCGCTGATGGCGGCGCACGGCCACGTGCCGCTGCCGCCGTACATCACGCACGCCGACACGGCCGAGGACGCCTCGCGCTACCAGACCGTGTTTGCCCGCAACCCCGGCGCCGTGGCGGCGCCGACGGCGGCGCTGCACTTCGACGAGGCGCTGCTGGCCGCCCTGGCCGCGCGCGGCGTGCAGCGGGCGGCGGTCACGCTGCACGTGGGCGCGGGCACCTTCCAGCCGGTCAAGACGGAAAGCCTGGCCGAGCACGTGATGCACCGCGAGCGCTATCACGTGCCCGAGGCCACGCAGGCCGCCATCGCCGACTGCCGCGCGCGCGGCGGCCGCGTGGTGGCGGTGGGCACGACCAGCGTGCGCACGCTGGAGAGCTGGGCCGCCAGCGGCGAGGCCAGCGGCGACACGGCGATCTTCATCACGCCGGGATTCGGCTTCCAGGTGGTGGACGCGCTGGTGACCAACTTCCACCTGCCGCGCAGCACGCTGATGATGCTGGTCAGCGCCTTCGCCGGCCACGCGCGCGTGATGGCGCTGTACCGCCACGCGGTGGCCGCGCGCTACCGCTTCTTCAGCTATGGGGATGCGATGTGGCTGGTGCGTGCCGTCCAGACCGATGCCGGATAATTCGGCGACTTGCCGACCAGCGGTCGCCCTGCAACGGTGTCCATGCCGACACTGCGCCGTCTCACCCTTCTATTCGCGTCCATTTCAATGTCGAGTTCTTCCTCCTCCACCGATCAGTTCACGGCAGAACTGCAGCAAATTCGCGGCTTCATCGCCAACGGCCAACTGCAAGAGGCCGCGCAGGCCTTGAACGTGGCACAGCAACGAGCCCCCAAGGACGCGCGCGTGCCACTGCTTGGCATGCGCCTGGCCGAAAGCGTTGGCAATCTGCCCAATGCCACGAAGGCGGCGCGGCGGGCCCTGGCGCTGGCGCCCGGATGGCACGTCGCGCAGATCGAGCTGGCCCTGTTGCTGGCCCGTCAGAAGGAGGCCGACGAGGCCATGCGCCTGGCCATGGAAGCACTGGCGAACGCACCGAAGGACGTTCAGGTGATGGCCGGCGCCATCAACGTGGCGTTTTTCTCCGGGCAGACCGACCAGACCCTGGCCTGGGCCGAGGAAGGCGTGCGACGCTTCCCCGACAACGCTGGCGTCCGCCTGTTCCTGGCCCGCCATCTGAGCAGCCTGGGGCGCCACGACGATGCAGCGGCGCACCTCCAATACATCCACCAGCGCGCGCCCCACCACGACGAAACCTTGAAGGGCCTGCTGAACTGCGCCCTGGCCAAAGGCGATGAAGCGCAAGCGCGCGAATACGCCGACCGCCTGCTGGCCGTGACGCCCTACGACGACACCGCGCGCTATTGGCACGCCGTGGCGCACGGCCAAACGCCCGCGACCCAGCCGCCGGAGCTGGTGTCCAGTCTGTTCGACGACTATGCGCCGAATTTCGACCTGCACCTGGTGCGCGGCCTGCAGTACCGCGTGCCCGAGCGGGTGGCGCAGATCCTGCTGGAGAAGCACCCCGACCGCCGCTTCAACCTGCTCGATCTGGGCTGCGGCACCGGGCTGATCGGCTTCTACCTGGGGCCTATCGAGGGCTTCATCGTCGGCGCCGACCTGTCCGAGAAGATGATCGAAGAGGCCGCCCGCCACGGTATCTACGCCAAGTTCCACCGCGTGAATGTCCTGGACGCGCTGCGCGAGACGCCATCCGACCACTACGAAGCCATCACCTGCACCGACGTGCTGATCTACGTGGGCGACCTCGCCCCGGTCATCCCCAACGCGCTGCGCATCCTCAAGCCGGGCGGCCACTTCGTCTTCTCGTGCGAGGCGGCCAGCGAGGACGAGGCCGACCTGGTGTTGCGCGAAAAGGTCAACCGCTACGCGCACAAGGCTTCGGCCGTCGAACGCCAGTGCCGCGAAGCCGGCTTCGACGAAGTGATCGTCGAACACCTGCCGACGCTGCGCACGGAAGGGGGAACGCCCGTGCCCGGCTTCCTGGTGACGGCTCGCAAACCCCAGGTGGCGCCCGCCGCCTGAGCGCGGCCATGCTGCGCTTCGACGTGCTCGGCACCGACCCGGGCAGTCACGCCCGGCGCGGGCGCCTGACGCTCAACCACGGCGTGGTCGAGACGCCGATCTTCATGCCCGTGGGCACCTACGGCACCGTCAAGGGCGTGATGCCGCGCAGCCTGCACGAGATGGGCGCGCAGATCATCCTGGGCAACACCTTCCACCTGTGGATGCGCCCGGGGCTCGACGTGCTGCGGCAGTTCGGCGGCCTGCACCAATTCGAGAACTGGCCCAAGCCCATCCTCACCGACTCGGGCGGCTTCCAGGTCTGGTCGCTGGGCGAGATGCGCAAGATCAGCGAGGAAGGCGTCAAGTTCGCCAGCCCCGTCAACGGCGACCGGCTGTTTCTCACGCCCGAGATCAGCATGCAGATCCAGACCGTGCTGAACAGCGACATCGCCATGCAGTTCGACGAGTGCACGCCCTACGAGACCCAGGGCCGCGTCACCACCGAGCGCGAGGCGCGCGCCAGCATGGAACTCAGCCTGCGCTGGGCCACGCGCTGCCAAGCCGAGTTCGCGCGGCTCGGCAACCCCAACGCCCTGTTCGGCATCGTGCAGGGCGGCATGTTCGAGCACCTGCGGCAGGAATCGCTGGAGCAGCTCGTCGCCATGGACTTTCCCGGCTACGCCATCGGCGGCGTCAGCGTGGGCGAGCCCAAGGAAGACATGCTGCGCCTCACCGCCCACACCCCGCACCGCCTGCCGGCGCACAAGCCGCGCTACCTGATGGGCGTGGGCACGCCCGAGGACCTGGTGTACGGCGTGCAGCACGGCGTGGACATGTTCGACTGCGTCATGCCCACGCGCAACGCGCGCAACGGCCACCTGTTCACGCGCTTCGGCGACCTGAAGATCCGCAACGCCCGGCACAAAACCGACCCGCGCCCCATCGACGAAACCTGCACCTGCCACGCCTGCGCCGGCGCCTCGGGCGTGGCCTGGGCCGACGGCGGGCGCGATGGCTTCTCGCGCGCCTACCTGCACCACCTGGAGCGCTGCGGCGAAATGCTGGCCCCCATGCTGGCCACGGTGCACAACCTGCACTATTACCTGCGGCTCATGCGCGAGATCCGCGAGGCGCTCGACGCCGGCGCCTTCGCCGGGTTCCGTGCCACGTTCCAGGCCGACCGCGCGCGCGGGGTGTAGCGCGCCTGCCGCACAGGCGACTGCGACCCCCCTCTCGCGGGGCTATGCTTTTTCGATCTCCATTCCCGACCGCATCGAGCACGCCGCCATGACCCGTCCCATTCCCGATGCCTTCCCCGGCTTCCCCGCGCCCGCTCCCCTGTGCGGCCCGCCGCGCCAGCCGCGCCAGATGCTCGCCGAGCAGACCTACGACGGCCACCTGTCCATCCACGACGACCAGACCGCCGCCGACCTGGGCCTGGCCGCCGGCCCCATCGAAGGCCCCACGCACTTCAGCCAGTTCGACCCGCTGCTGTTCCAGTTCTTCGGCCCGCGCTGGTTCGAAAGCGGCTGCATCAGCGTCCACTACCAGACCATGGTGGTCGAGGGCGAGGAGGTGCGCGCCTTCGTGCAGCCGCCCGCCGCCGGCGAGGCGGTGGCGCGCATCTGGGCCGAGAAGCGCGATGGCACGCCGGTGCTGACCGGCACCGCGTCGGTGGGCGAGGTGCCCGACGCCGCGCACGAGATCCCCCAGCGCATCGCCAAGCTGCGCCCGCCCACCGGCCTGGTGATCAACCGCGACCTGAAGGTCGGCCAGCGTGGCGCCGAGGCCGAGACGGTGACGATGGGCTTCGAGCAGCACATGGGCCACTACTACCCGTTCACGCTGGCGTCCAAGCTCAAGGCCATCACCGAGCCCTCGCCCTGGTACACGCCCGAGGGCGGCCCGGCCTCGCCCTGGGGCCGCGCCATCATCCCCATCGAGATGATCAGCGTGCTGCTGGGCAGCAGCGGTGACCGCGCCGGCCTGCACGGCCGCGGGCCGGCGGTGGGGCTGTTCGCCGGCCAGCAGATCCGGCTGGTGAAGGGGCCGCTGTTCGTCGGCCAGGCCTATGATCTGGCGCGCGAGATCATCGCCCTGAGCGAGAGCGCGCGCACCGAATCGGTCTGGGTCCGCACCCAGGTCTTCGAGGCCGGCACCCGCACCCTGGCGGCCGAGATGATCCTCAACCACGCCACGCTCAAGGCGTCGTACGCCCACTACGAGAAAGAAGCGCGCGAACTGGGCCTGGCGGCCTGATACCCCATCCACAACGACTCGGAGACCCTCTTGAAGACCCGCATCACCGAACTCTTCGGCATCGAACACCCCATCATCCAGGGCGGCATGCACTACGTCGGCCTGGCCGAGCTGGCCGCGGCCGTCTCCAATGCCGGCGGGCTGGGCATCATCACCGGCCTGACGCAGCGCACGCCCGAGCTGCTGGCCAAGGAAATCGCGCGCTGCCGCGAGATGACCGACAAGCCCTTCGGCGTCAACCTGACCTTCCTGCCCTCGGTCAACCCGCCCGACTACCCCGGCTACGTCAAGGCCATCATCGACGGCGGCGTGAAAGCGGTCGAGACGGCGGGCAACAACCCGCAGAAATGGCTGCCCGCGCTGAAGGAGCATGGCATCAAGGTCATCCACAAGTGCACCTCGGTGCGCCACGCGCTGAAGGCCGAGGCCATCGGCTGCGACGCCATCAGCGTGGACGGCTTCGAATGCGGCGGCCACCCCGGCGAGGACGACGTGCCCAACTTCATCCTGCTGCCGCGCGCGGCCGAGGAGCTGAAGGTGCCCTTCGTCGCCTCCGGCGGCATGGCCGACGGCCGCAGCCTGGTGGCGGCGCTGGCGCTCGGCGCCGAGGGCATGAACATGGGCACGCGCTTCATCGCCACGCAGGAGGCGCCGGTGCACGAGAACGTGAAGAAGGCCATCGTCGCCGCCACCGAGCTGGACACCCGCCTGGTGATGCGCCCGCTGCGCAACACCGAGCGCGTGCTGACCAACGCCGCCGTCGAGCGCCTGCTGCAGAAGGAGCGCGACATCGGCCCCGGCATCAAGTTCGAGGACATCCTGCCGGAAGTCGCCGGCGTCTACCCGCGCATCATGCAAGGCGGCGAGATGGAGGCCGGCGCCTGGTCCTGCGGCATGGTGGCCGGCCTGATCGACGACGTGCCCACGGTCAAGGAGCTGATCGACGGCATCATGGCCCAGGCCAACGCGATCATCAACGAGCGCCTGGCCTCCATCGCCCGGTGAAGTGAAGCGCCCCCAGGCGCCACACGCTGCGCGTTGTTCCTCCTCCTCCCTCGAGGGGGCACCGCCAGCAACCCGGCCAAGCCGGGCCGCGGCGGTCGCTGGCGTGGCCTGCTCCGCGGCCTCCGGGCTCTTTGGATTCGTGCGCCGCGGGCGGGCGCCGGCGGGCTGAACTCAAGCAGCGGGCAGCGGCTCGGCGGGCGACGCCGTGGTGCCGCACGCGTGGCAGAACTTCGAGAACGCGCTCTTGCGCGCGTCGCATTGGCGGCAGTGGTCGAACAGGCCGATGCCGCAGTGCGGGCAGAAATCGATCTCCGCGTTCTTCAAATCCACCGGCCGCTCGCAGCCGGGGCACACGCCCTTGGCCAGCCGTGCCAGCGCGGTGTCGTAGGACAGCTCCTGGCGCCGCACGGTGTCGGGCTGCGCCTCGGCCGCCTGCTGGCGCGCCAGGTAGCGGTTGAGCGCGACGATGGCCCAGCGCCCCACCAGCACCGTCACCACGATGCCGACCGCGTAGCGCACGTAGCCGCCGTAGCTGGGCAGGTAGGGCACCAGCTCGACGAAGAAGGCGAACAGCGCGAACAGGATGAAGCCCCAGACGAAGGGCCACCAGGTGCCGCGCCGCTTCCTGGCGAACAGCCAGCCCGCCGCCACCAGCAGCGGCAGGGTCAGCGCCAGCCGGTAGCCGAACACGCGCAGCTCCACGCGGCGGTACTCGGCGGCCAGCTTCTCCCGCGCGTCGGCCTCCAGCACCGACAGCGACTCGCGCGCCCGCTGCGCGCCTTGCCGGGCGTCCAGCACGATCTGGCGCTGCGCCTCGGCCTTCTGGCGCGCCTCGTCCTCCTTCTGCTTGAGGCCGTCGAGCGCGCGGGTGCGAGCGATCAGCTCGGCGTCCTGGTCGGGCTGCTCGGTGGCGCGGCGCGTGGCGAGCCAGTTGCCGAAGGCCTCGCGCGCGCTGGCGTTGGCCTGCCGCGCGGCGTCCTGCCGCAGCTCGATCTGTTCCAGCGCGCGCTGGGCCTGCCGCTCGGCGTCCTCCGCCGCCTTGACGGTGGCGCGCAGGGGATCGGCCGCGGCGCGGTCGATGAAGTCGTCGAGCTGGCGCACGTGCTCGACCTGCGGCAGATCGCCGACGACGGTGCCGCCCAGCCCGATCAGGAACCCGGCGAACATCAGCGCCACCAGCCACAGGCCGCGGCGGAACCATTTCTCGGACAGTCGCAGGGACTTGCTCATACCTCTCTCCAGTCAGATGCATGCGTCGCGCATTGTCACAGCGCCAGCCGCTGTGCCGGCGCCGCCTGCAGCGCGCGCGGCAGCCATTCCAGCACCGAATCGGCGGTCACGGTCTCGATGCGGTCGGCGAAGCGCTGCGCGTCGGGGTGGTCATCGAAGGCCACGTTGCCCGCCGTCATGCGCCCGCCAAGGCGGGTGAGCGCGCCGATGCGCAGCGTGGCCGGGCGGTAGTCCTTCAGCCGCAGCCAGGCCTGGGCCTGCTCGCGCCGCGCCAAGCCCGGCTCGGCCGCCAGCGCCAGCGTCTCGATGGCCCACTGGTTGGACTGCTGGTAGCGCGTGCCCCAGGCGTAGCTGACCATGCTGTAGCGCGGCTGGTGCAGCGTGCCCGCGCGGCGGTTGTCCTGCAGCAGCGGCCACAGCGCCTGCTGCAGCGCGGGCGGCGGCGCGACCCAGGCGGCCTCGTAGCGCCACGGGTCGTCCAGGAAGAACTCGCCCAGGCCCTGGCGCATCAGCACCGAGCGGTCGGTGCCGCATTCGTTGAGCTTGTGCACCACGCGCCACGGCCCCTCGGCGCCGCGGTAGGCCCAGCCGACGTGCGACCAGTGCTGGCCGTACTTCGTCAGGTCCTGCCCGGCGCGCGCCAGCAGCACCACGCGCGTGCCGTCCCGGGCGTGCGCGGCGTCCAGCGCGGCGGCGGTCTGCTGGGCCAGTTGCATGCCGCGCTCGACGGCCTGCGGCGCGGGCGGCCTGGCATCGCATCGGCGGCCGGCATTTGCGGCGCCAGCCCCCGCCAGTGCCGCGCCAGCCACTATGGCAACGATAGCAAATCGAATCGTCATGATCGCCCTTTCACATCATCCGTTCGTTGTAAAGCAGCGCGCGGCCGACGGCGTTGGGGATGAAGGCGATGGCCTCGCCCGCCGCCGACAGGATGACGCCCGAGGCGATCACCGCCGTCGTCACCACCGCGCCCGCCGACAGCGCCGCTGCGCTGGCCATGTGGCCGGCGATCTCGACACTGGCCGCCGCGCCGTCGCTGGCGCGCTCCAGCACGAGCAAGGTGCCGCGCGCCGAGGCCTCGACGGCCTTCACCGTCAGCACCGCGCCGCCGACGGCCAGCGCGATGGGGATCGCCACCACGCTGCTGGCCGCCGCGCCGGCCACCGAGGCGGTGCCGACGACCGAGGCCACGGGCAGCATCGACAGCGCGGCCGACGCCTCGCTCTGCGCCTGGGCGTGGCCGGCGGCCAGCACGGCGCAGGCGGCCAGCACGGCGGCGGTGGCGCGGCGCAGCGCGCCGATCGAGGGTTCTGGTTTGGTCATGGTGGTTACTCCTGTTTCAATAGCATTTGGCGCTTGTTGCATGCGGGTTTCTGGGCGATTTGTCACTCAATCCTGCCCGGCGCGGGCCTCGCGGCGGCCGCGCAGTTGGGCTTCGAGCAGGTCGGCTTCCTGGCGGTCGCGCAGCAGCTTGGCCAGCGTGAAGGCGCCGGTGATGAGGTAGAGCCAGCTCACGCCCAGGAAGACCTTGTAGGTCGGGTTGACGTCCATGCGCAGCAGGCCCCAGGCGGTGAGCGCCATGGCCAGCGCGAAGCCGCCCCAGACCACCCAGCGGAACATGGGCGTGTCGGCCGCGCGGCCGTCGGCGCGGGCCGCCTCGCCGTCGCGCACGAACTTGGACAGCACGAAGGCGCTGGTCAGGCAGAACAGGTAGCCCATGACCATGAAGGCGCGGTCCAGGTCCTGCCCCGGCAGGTAGGCCAGGCCGGTGACGCACAGGGTAACGGCGATGCCGAAGGAGGCCCACACTTGCAGTTGCCAGGGCTTGGAGTCGCGGCGGATGAGGTTTTGCATGGCGTTCGATGTCGTGGTGTTTAACATGGAACGCGAGTCTGGCGGCGAGGCGGGCCGGCAGAGTCGGATTTCGGCTCTGGTGGCGACCGGCTGGCCTATGAGTATCCCAGGACGATACTTTTCGGCGTTTCGCCGTTCTTTGCCTGACGCTATTAAATAGAGAGCCATGGATTCAATAGGGGCACCGGCAAAAGCCCCAAAGCCCTTCGATTCCGGGCCCCGCGACCGCCAGGCCGCGTCAGTCGAAGCGGAAGGCCGAGATCACCGTCTCCATCACCCGGTCGGAGAACACTTGGCGCCCCACGTCCTCGCCCGCCGCGCCGGCGGCCACGTGCAGCGGCAGCAGGTGCTCCTCGGCGCGCGGCGGGTGCGACAGGCGCCCGGCCGGGCCGCTGGCCGTGGCCCAGTCGGCCAGCCGCGCGTCGCGCTCGGGCGCGGGCAGAGCGACGGTCTCGGTCAGCCAGCGGTCGAATTCAGCGCTGACGGGCGTCGAGCGCGGGTCGCCGTAGCCGCGCATGTTGTGGTAGCTCATGCCGCTGCCGACGATCAGCACGCCTTCGTCTCGCAGCGGCGCCAGCGCGCGGCCCAGGGCGATGTGCGCGGCGGCATCCAGGCCGTGCAGCAGCGAGAGCTGCACCACGGGCACGTCGGCGTCGGGAAAGGCCACCTTCAGCGGGATGAACACGCCGTGGTCCCAGCCGCGCTGGGCGTTCTGCACGGCGGGCAGGCCGGCGCCGGCCAGCAACCGCGCCACGCGCGCGGCCACCTGGGGCGCGCCGGAGGCGTCGTAGCGCAACTGGTAGGTGTGGGGCGGAAAGCCGCCGTAGTCGTGGATCAGGCCGGGGCGCGCGCCACTGGTCACGGTGGGCCGCGGCGCCAGCCAGTGGCCGGAGACGAGCACGATGGCCCGGGGCCGCGCCGGCAGGCTGGCCGGAATGCCGCGCAGGAACTCGGCCGTCTTGTCCCAGGCACCGGGCGGGTTCCAGTCCATGAAGAAGCACGGGCCGGCGCCGTGGGGAATGAACAGGGTCGGCTGGCGGGCGGGGGGGTCCATGGCGGCGGGCAGAAGACGCGATTGTCCGCCCGGCGCGCTCAGGTGCACAGCAGCGCGCCCGCGCGCAGACAGCGCTAGGCGTCCCGCGCCAGCCGCTCGACGACGTGCGCCGCCGGCGCCACGTCATCGATCAGGTCCACCGCCTCGCCGGCCCAGACCATGGCGGTGTCGAAGTCCTCGTCCCGCTGCGCGGCCTGGAACGCCTCGCGCTGCCGGGACACGTCCCGCGCCAGCCCGGCCTCGTCGCCCTGCCAGCGCGCCATGAAGCCGTTGCGCAGCGCGCGGCCGGTGTAGAGCGCGGGCCAGTCCAGGCCGCGCACGACGTCGAACACGCGGGTGCGCGCCGTCTCGTCGCCGCTGGCCTGCACGATGCACTGGCGCGCGCGGAGCGAGCCCAGCGCCTCGTCGCAGGCATGGAAGCGCGTGCCCACCAGCGCGCCCTGCGCGCCCAGCATCAGCGCCGCCGCCACGCCGCGCCCGTCGGCGATCCCGCCAGCGGCCAGCACCGGCAGCGGCGCCAGCGCGTCCACCACGGCGGGCACCAGCGGCAGCGTGGCGCGCAGCGCGCCGTGGCCGCCGCCCTCGGCGCCCTGCGCCACCACCAGGTCGGCGCCGGCCAGGTCCTGCACCTGGCAGATCAGCTTGCAGCCGGCGGCCTTGATCAGTGCGCCATGAGGACGCGGGTCGCCGAAGGACAGCAGCACCGCGTGCGGCCTGGCGGCCAGCACCTGGTCCAGCACCGCGCGGCTGGCCGATCAGGTGATCAGGCCCGCGCCCCACGGCCGCGTGGTGGCACGGCGCACCGCGTTCAGCTCGGTGCGCAGCCAATCCGCATCGCCGTAGCCGCCGCCCACCAGCCCCAGCCCGCCGGCGTTGGACACCGCCGCCGCCAGCGCGCCGCCGGCCACGCCGCCCATGGGCGCCAGCACGATGGGGTGGTCCAGGCCGAACAGGCGGGTCAGGGCGGTGGTGATCATGATGGGCTCCGTGGCAGGACCGGATCAATGTATCACGTCATGATATAAATCGCCCATGTCCACGCGCCGCCTGTCCCAGTCCGAGATCGAACGGCTGGCCGACTTCCGCTACCAGCTGCGGCGCTTCCTGCGCGCCAGCGAGGCGCTGGCGCACGCCCACGGCTGCACCGCGCAGCAGTACCTGCTGCTGCTGCAGCTGCGCGGCTTTCCGGGCCGGCAGTGGGCCAGCCTGGCCGAGCTGGCCGAGCGGCTGCAGGCCCAGCCGCACGGCGTGGTGGCGCTGGTGACGCGCTGCGAGGCGGCCGGCTGGGTCGAGCGCCGCGCCAGCCGGGGCGACCAGCGCCTGGTCGAGGTGCACCTGACGCCCGCCGGCCGCGCGCTGGTGGAGCGCCTGGCCAGCCTGCACGACACCGAGCTGCGGTCCCTGCGCGAGGGCTTCAGCATGCCCGCCGCCGACCCCGCCCCTGACCCCGCTGCCCCCGGCAGCAGAAAGCGAGACCCGCCATGAATCCCACCGCACCGCCCGACGTCATTCCCTGGGCCGGCATCGCCGCCGGCGTGCCCGACGCGCTGATCTACGCCGACGACGCCGGCCTGATCCGCGTGTGGAACGCTGGCGCCGCCGCGCTGTTCGGCTTTTCGGCCGCCGAGGCGCTGGGCCAGAGCCTGGACCTGATCATCCCCGAGCGCCTGCGCGCCGCGCACTGGGCCGCCTACGACCGCACGCTGGCGGCCGGCGCCACGCGCGGCGGCACCGACGTGCGCACCACGCGCGCCACGCACCGCGACGGGCGCAAGCTGTACGTCGAGATGAGCTTCGGCGTGGTGCTGGACGGCGACGGGCGCGCGCTGGGCTCGGTGGCGGTGGCGCGCGACGGCACCGCGCGCCACCTGGCCGCCGCGGGCGGCCCGGCGGCAGCGGCCTGAACGCCGTGCCCCGGCACGCGAGGGGCCAGGGTTTTTCCTGAAGCGAAAACGTGCGCCGCCGCCCTCGGGCGGGGGTGGGCTGGGCCACACTCGGCGGTCTTCCATTTCTTCATGCAGTGCACCGTGTCCCAGCCCACCCCCGACCTTCGCCTTTTGACGGCCCCCACGCCCACCGGCACGCCCGGCCTGCCCACGCGCCTGCGCGCCGACCAACTGGACGGCGAGTCCGAGGCGCTGCTGGGCGTGCTGAACCTCGCGCGGCGCGGCACCATCACCCACGACACCCTGCGCGCGCAGCGCAAGGGCTGGGAAATCTCGGCGCGCGCGCTGGGCCGCGCCGACGCGGTGGCGGAGGTGCGCAACGTCTGGATCCCGGGGCCGCACGGCGACATCGAGGCGCGTGTGTACCGGCCGGCGGCGGCCGCCGCCGATGCGTCGCCCGCCTTCATCTGGTTCCATGGCGGTGCGTTCATGATCGGCGGCCTGACGACGGCCGATGCCGTGTGCCGCCACATCGCCCGCGTCAGCGGCGTGGTGGTGGTGTCGGTGCGCTACCGGCTGGCGCCCGAGCACGACCTCTACGCCGGCCGCGCCGACTGCCTGGCCGCCGTCGAGTGGCTGGCGCGCGAAGGCCACACGCTGGGCATCGACGGCGCGCGCCTGGCGGTGGGCGGCGACTCGGCCGGTGGCAACCTGGCCGCCGCCGTGTCCCAGCGCTGCACCGAACAGGGCGGCCCGGCGCTGCGCCTGCAGGTGCTGGTGTACCCGGCCACCAACCTGAGCGTGGAATTCCCGTCCAAGCAGGAGAACGCCGCGGGCTACCTGCTCACGTCCGACGGCATTGATTCCATCCACGACATCCTGCGCGAGCGCGACGCCGACCACCTGGCCGACCCTTGGGTCTCGCCCGCGCTCAACCCCCAACTGGCGGGCCTGCCGCCCGCGCTGGTGCTGACGGCCGGGTTCGACCCCATCCGCGACGACGGCCTGGGCTACACCCAGCTGCTGCGCGAGGCCGCCGTGCCCGTCGAACTGCTGCACTACCCCGGCCAGTTCCACGGCTTCGTCAACTTCGACGGCGTGCTGCGCAGCGCGCGCGACGCGCTGGAGCGCATCGGCACCGCGCTGCGCGCGGCGCTGCGGCCGGCCGTGGGGCAGCCCGCGCCCGCCGTGAACCGCACGCTGGAAATCACGATCACGCCCGCGCTGACGTTGCCGCGCGCCGGCCGGCGCCTGCTCACCGGCAGCCTGATGCTGGGCGAGCGCCTGGAAAGCTGGCGCGCCCGCGCCACGCGCCGCCTGTGGGCGCGCAGCCCCCGGGGCGGCGACTGGGCCAGCGCGCCGCTGCTGAACCCGGTGACCACCTGCCGTGCGCAGGTGGCGCGGCGCCTGGCGCCCATCCAGGCGAGCGAGACCTTCTGCGGCGCCTGAACGGCGCTGGCTGAAGACGCTGGTTGAAAGCCCTGCTGGCGACTCTCAAGACCGCTGGGCTGCACGCACCTTGCTCGCGAAACGCGGTCAGCGCGCCTGATCCTCGATCAGGGCGGGCTCGCGTTGCAGTTCGCGCTGCAATTCTTCCTCGCTGGGCAAGGTCAGGCGGTAGCGCGAGGCGAAAAGCTGCCGGCTGTCGTTCAGCACAGAGTACCAACCGGTCGCGTGCGGCTTGACGAGGCCGGCTGACTCGCCCCATGGATTTCGGTCATCGTCGGTCATTTGCCTACTTGGAGCGCATCCAGAGATCAGCAGGCGCATCCAAAATGTCAATTTAAATGTCTTGTCATAACGCTATTTAAAGCAGTATAGTGGAGTCGGATCATCCTTAAGGCTTGCCATGCCCGCCCCAACTCTCCGTCTCGTCCGCTTGGCTCCAGACCCTCTCGGGCTGTACATCCGTGCAGGGCGCATAGATCAGAAGGATCTACTGAGCTTCATCACCTCAGGCGCAGCCGCGTTTACTGGAGTCGTTTTCGAGGCTAAGCGCGTCGGACAGCAACAGGAACTGCTCTCACTCGTGCTGGAACGCGGCCTGGATGCTGTGCTCGACCCACAGACCCAGGCCATGGCCACGATCGGCGGCTATGCCAAGAACATGGATGGTCTTCCTTGGTCGAAGAAGAGACCTCATTCCTTAACTGACTTAGCTTCTGTGTTTCAACAGCGGCAGATGGCTGAAGACATCGCGAATTTCGCGATCTCCCACGGTTTCACACAGGTGATCGCTCCTACGCATTTGATATCGGGAGCCGATGACCCTTGGCTAGCTATCGACATTGCACTGGCCAATGCGCTACGTACTGCACTGGAGCGCCGGGGCGCCAGTCACGTTCAACTTCATTACTCTCTGGCCTTGAGCTACGAGGCCTTTCGGACATGCGTTGACAAACCCGCCGCCATGAATCACGTGCCTACCCACGGAGGCATGCCATGAGCAATGCGATTGCGCGCCGCCTGGAAGCCATCCAAAGCAAGGGCGCCATGCGTTCATCCGATGTGGCGAACGTCTTGAACGTGCGGCCCGAAACCGTTTCCCGATGGAACAAAGGCAAGGCGCTGCCGCACGCCAGCACTGAAAAGCAGCTTCTCGAACTGGAGTTCGTCATCGACAAGCTCGCCGACATCTATGAGCCACGCGATGCACGGTTGTGGCTGTTCGCCCGCCAGCGCCTTTTGAACGACCAGGTGCCCGCCGAGTTGATCCAGCAGGGCCGTGTCGACGAAGTCCTGGCCTCGGTGAACCAGTTGCTCGATGGCGTGCATCTGTGAGGTTCGGGCAGCAGGATGATCCACGACACCGACCTGCTCGACCGGCTGGATGCGTTTCCAAAGGAAACCTTCCGAGATCTCGTTCCACTGGGGTCAGCTCTACCCTCGCCCCACGAAGCCCGTCATGCTGCACAAGCTGCGCGTGATGGCGCATCGAACCCTGAGACTGGTCAGGGCCGACCTGCCGACACTGGGCGTGCCGGAAAGCGCCTATACCGACGTTAACCTGCCGCGCACGCAGGAGATCGGCGCGGCGGTCGAATTCCTCGGCTGTGACGGCCTGATTGCACCTTGCGCCAGATGGGCCTGCGACAACCTCATCCTGTTTCCGGATCGAATGGGATTGGATGCCACGCCGGAGATCGTGACCAGTGAGGCCGTCGATTGGGTCACATGGGCCACTGCCAACGGGTTGCTCGCATAGATGGTGATGGGCCAACAGACCGCTGAACTACCGAGGTGACCAGTTGCTGGGTGCCACGACCGCATGCGCTATTCATTGGATAGCTGTTTATGCCTTATACAAGCCGGATAGAGACCTATTTCACCCTAGAAACGGCAGTTGAACGCGCCCGCCAGTGCCGTGATTGGCGTGGCAGGCAAGGGTGAACGCCGCGGCTCCACAGGCGCCTGCGCGCCTGTGGACGGCGTGAACGGGGCCGG
>Ga0075163_10000145_pt1 | contig 81099 bp, 58 predicted proteins | sample JI1023141ADNA_FD_71478 | JGI IMG/M metagenome (GOLD analysis project Ga0075163, IMG submission 71478) | Wastewater effluent complex algal communities from Wisconsin, to seasonally profile nutrient transformation and Carbon sequestration -... | ecosystem: Engineered > WWTP > Effluent > Algae... | reverse complement strand
TAAACCTACCGTTAACCCTCCTTCCAACCAATCAATTTGTGATGGAACAACCGTGAGTGCTCCGGTATTAACAAGTGTTCCAACCGGCGCTACTTATACTTGGAACAACTCAAATACATCTATTGGATTGGCCGCATCTGGCAGTGGTAATGTTCCTTCTTTTGTTGCTAGCAACCCATTACCAACAGGTATTTCAGGAACTATAAGCTTAACACCAACTTTAAATGGTTGTGTTGGAAATGTTTCAACCTACACAATTACCGTTGATGCAAAACCAGTTGCGATTTTACCCGCCGATCAAACGGTGTGCGATGGGCAATCAATATCAGCAAGTGCCTTTTCGAGTAACCCTCCCGGTGCCAATTATAGTTGGACCAATTCAAATACCAGCATAGGTATTGCCGGAAGCGGAAGTGGTAACTTACCAACATTCACAGCGATAAATTCAGGGACTGCACAACAAATTAGTACAATAACCGTGGTTCCAGCATTTGGTGGATGTTCTGGAACAGCTTCCAGCTACAGCATAACCGTTAATCCTAAACCTACTCCAAATTTACCGGCTAATATTAGTGTGTGTGAAGGGGCATCTGTGGCACAAGGAACCTTATCAAGTAATCCATCTGGAGCAACTTTTTCATGGTCAAATAACAATACTTCTATTGGATTAGCAGCATCCGGAAATGGCAATGTACCAGCCTTTATTTCTGGTGCCTCAGGAACAGCATTGGTTAGTGTAACAGCAACCTTAGCTGGTTGTGTTGGATTGGCGCAAAATTATAGTATCACTGTAAGCCCTCAACCACAAGTTACTGTTCCTTCAAATCAACAAGTATGTAATGGAGATGTAGTTGCTTCCGGAATTTTTAGCAGTAATCCTGCAGGAGCAACTTATACCTGGACAAATTCTAATTCGACCATTGGCTTGGGAGCATCGGGAAACAACAATACACCTTCATTTACAGCACTCAATTCAGGAACAGGTAGTATAACTTCAACAATATCTGTAGTTCCAACATTAAGTGGTTGCGCCGGAAATGCGCAAGATTATACCATTACTATAAAACCTAGTCCATTAGCGAATGTACCGTCGAATCAGGCCATTTGTGATGGTGCTAATGTGCCTGCATTAAACTTTTCGAGTACTCCATCCGGTGCAACATTTACTTGGATTAACTCAAATTCTGCTATTGGTTTAGGAGCATCTGGAATTGGTTCAATTTCAACATTTACCGCAACAAATAGCGGCTCAAGCTCACAAATTTCAACTATTACTGTTACACCAACATTAAATGGTTGTTTGGGAAATACAAATAGCTTTTCTATTGATGTACACCCATTACCAAGTTTTACTATCCCTACAAATCAATCAATTTGTGGAGGTAGCATTGTAGCTGCAAGCAACTTAATAAGTGTTCCAAGTGGAGCTACCTTTAACTGGACCAATTCAACGACAACAATAGGATTAGCTGCCAACGGAACCGGAAATATTCCTTCATTTACAGCCATAAATAACGGTACCAGCAGCGTTTCTGCCACAATAAGTATTACTCCAATTCTCAATGGTTGCAGTGGTAATACTGATCAATATACTGTTACAGTTAATCCAGAACCAAGTGTTTCCTTACCTGCTAACCAAACGGTTTGTGACGGTGTATCTATAAGTGCAGGAAATTTTACAAGCACGCCTATTGGTGCTACTTATAGTTGGACTAACTCAAATCCAAGTATAGGTTTAGCGGCTTCAGGAACAGGAACAACTCCTTCATTTACGAGCAGCAACACCGGTTCAACAGTGCAAACTGCTAACATAACTGTTACACCATCAATAGGAGGTTGTGTTGGACAAGCATCAAGTTATTCACTGATTGTGAATCCTTCTCCTACAGTAATATCCCCGGCTAATCAGTCCATTTGTAGCGGAACTACAAGTGCCCCTATTAGTTTCAGCAGCAATCCTAACGGTGCAACTTTTAATTGGACAAACACTTTAACTTCTATTGGTTTAGCAGCAAATGGAACCGGAAATATTCCTTCATTTACTACACAAAATTCTGGCAGCACCTCGCTAAGTTCAACCATTCAAGTGGTACCAACTTTAAATGGATGTTCGGGAAATTCAGGAAATTTCACCATCACAATATTACCAATACCTAGCATTAATGCTCTAAATAACCAAGTAGTTTGCGATGGAGCCGGAGTAGCTGCCACATTACCTCAAAGCAGCAATGCAGGAACAACATTTAGTTGGACTAATTCAAATACCGGCATTGGACTTACAGGTGCTGGTAGTTCAACCATACCAGCATTTACTGCGGTTAATACCGGAAGTGCTGCAACAACAGCAAACATTGTAGTTACACCAAGTTTAAATGGTTGCGATGGGAATGCAGGTTCTTATACAATTACCGTTAATCCCCTACCCCAGGCAATTTTGCCTTCATCACAAGTAGTATGCGATGGAGCAAGTGTTGCTAGTAGTGTGCTCAGCAGCAATCCGTCTGGGGCCAGTTATTCGTGGACAAACAGTTTAAGTACTATTGGATTACCTTCTTCCGGAACAGGAAATATACCGGGATTTGTAGCTAATAATATAACTAGTGGTTTGGTGGCTGCTACAATTACAGTAGTTCCAAGTTTAAATGGTTGTAGTGGGAATAGTTCAAATTATACCATTACTGTAAATCCGGTAGCTACTGTTAGTTTACCTGCAAATATTGAAATTTGTGCCGGTAGCACTGTAGCAGCTAGCAATTTCATCAGTGTTCCAAGCGGTGCGGTTTTTAGCTGGACAAATAGTGATCCTTCCATAGGTTTATCGAGCAGCGGTAATGGAAATATCACCTCATTTACAGCAATCAATGCAGGTTTATCAAGTGTTACTTCTACACTTTCAATATTGCCAACCTATAATGGTTGTCCTGGAACCTCCGGTAGCTATACCGTAAAGGTAAAACCCATTCCGTCAGTAAGCACTTTACCCAATATTAGTTTATGCAGTGGAGCGCTATCTAGTAGTGTAAACTTTAGCAGTACACTTCCGGGTTCAACCTTTAACTGGACAAATTCAAACAGTACAATTGGATTGGCAGCCTCCGGTACGGGTTCTATTCCTACTTTTACGAGCAGCAACACTGGAGTTAATCCGGTAATAGCTGCAGTTCAGGTTACCGCTGAATTGGATGCTTGTCAAAGTGCAGCTCAAAATTTTAATATTACAGTTCAACCCCTTCCACAAGTTCAACCAATAAATCCAATTTCGGAATGTGCTGGAACAACTGTAGCAGCGGTAAGTTTAACGAGTTTAACATTGGGAACTACCTTTACATGGACGAACGACTTGCCTGCTATTGGAATGCCAGCAAGCGGAAATGGAAATCCGTTGAGTTTTGTTAGTACTAATTCAGGTACTAGTCCTTTAACAGCAACAATTACGGTAATTCCGACTTTTCAAAGTTGTGTGGGTGCATCCGAAAATTATACAATAAGCATTCAACCAACTCCTGTAATGACGGCTATCGCAAATCAAAGTTTTTGTGAAGGTCAATTGATTGGAACACAGCAATTCTCAAGTTCAGTAACCGGCTCTTCCTATAGTTGGAGCAATACTACACCGGCCATTGGTTTGGCAGCTAGCGGTAATGACAGCTTACCTTCATTTGTAATTCAAAATGCAAGCGCTAGTGTACTAAGCTCAACCATACATGTAACTCCTACTAGCGGTGCGGGATGTATTGGAAGCGCAACGAGTTTTACCATCAGCTCATTACCTGCTCCGGTAGTTCAATCAGTAGCTACTATTTCGAGCTGTGTTGGAACATTGGTACCGCAAATTAATTTTACCAGTACTCCTTCCGGTGCCACTTATACTTGGACGAACAGCATTACAGATGTTGGAATAGCAGCATCGGGAACAGGTTCAATTAATTCGTTTACCGCTAATAATACCACGTCATCAATTGACAGTGCCTTTATAAGCATAACACCCAGTTTGAATGGATGTGCAGGAGCAATTGAGAATTTTTATATTGTTGTACAACCGTTAGCCACTGTGCAAGTTCCATCTGACACACTTGTTTGCAGCGGTGCACTAATGACAGCTTTGAATTTAGTTGCACAACCTACAGGTGCTACTTATTCATGGGTTAACGACAATACTACGATTGGCTTAGTAGGATCGGGCACTGCAGCCATACCTTCATTTACAGCAAGCAATACAAGTGGGGTTCAAAAATTGAGTACACTTACAATTACTCCTAGTTTTGGGACCTGCAAAGGAACCGTTTCGACCTATCAAATTAGCGTTAATACTATGCCACAGGCAGCATTTAGTTTTAGTCCGGAAGATGCTACTTTGGTTATTCCAGAAATAAGTTTTTTTGATGAATCGCTATATAGCGACCTGTATACTTGGGACTTTGGAGATGGAGAAAGCAGTTTTGATAAAACAGTGAAACATTCTTATAAAGACACCGGATGTTATATAGTGAGTTTACTAACGATTACAAATGAGGGTTGTCGAGATTCGGTGAGTCATATAGTGTGTATTAAGGATGAGTTTCATGTGTATATTCCGGATGCATTTACGCCCAATGGAGACGGTCTCAATGATGTATTTATTCCCATAGGTATTGGATTTCAAAGTGAAGATTATGAAATGACCATTTACAATAGAAAATCGACCCAAATATTTAAAAGTACTGAGCTGACAAAAGGCTGGAATGGAAAGTCGAATTTGCTCATGATAGACGATACAACTCCTATGGATACTTATGTTTACAAAATACGCTGCAAGGATATGGAGGGTAAATTTCATTTTTTTACAGGGCAGATAAATTTGCTGCGTTAGGTTAAATTAAAAGATGCCATAGCTACTTGTATAATTGAAAATAATAGCTATATTTGCGCCTCATTTTCAAAATTTAGAAAACAGAACAACATGTATTTAACATCAGAAATTAAGAAAGACATATTTAAAAAACACGGCAAAACCGAAACTAACACAGGTTCTTCAGAGGGTCAAATTGCTTTGTTTACACACAGAATTAATCACCTTACCGATCATTTAAAATCGAATAAGAAAGATTTTGCAACGCAAAAATCATTAATTGCTTTAGTAGGTAAACGCAGAGGTTTATTAAATTATCTTCACAATACAGATATTGAGCGCTACAGAGCAATCATCAAAAAATTAGATTTAAGGAAGTAATTACCTGAATCAATAAAAAAGGCAGTCTTTAGATTGCCTTTTTTTCTATACATACCCATGCTTGTTTAACACCAGGTTAAAACAAAATTCGAGGTAGGTAAAATCAACAAGAGCAAAACGATTAAAATTTAATATAAACCGTGATAGGCCAAAAGATGAAACCTATTGCATAAAACAAAAACAAGATGTCACCAAAAGGAATAACAAAAACAATTGATTTAGGAGATGGTAGAACCATTAGTTTAGAAACCGGAAAACTGGCAAAACAAGCAGATGCGTCAGTAGTAGTAAAAATGGGTAATACCATGTTATTGGCTACTGTAGTTTCAAAAAAAGAAGCCGGTGAGAATGTAGATTTTTTACCACTTTCAGTAGATTATCAAGAAAAATACGCAGCTGTTGGACGATTCCCGGGAGGATTTTTTAAACGAGAAGCAAAATTATCGGATTATGAAGTGTTGATTAGCAGATTAGTTGACCGTGCTTTGCGTCCTTTATTTCCGGATAATTATCATGCTGATACCCAAGTTATGATTAGCTTAATTTCGGCTGATAAAAATATATTACCGGATGCATTAGCAGCATTGGCAGCTTCTGCGGCATTAACTATTTCAGATATTCCATTTAATGGACCAATAGCTGAAGTACGTGTTGCACGCATTGATGGTAAGTTTGTTGTAAATCCATTAATTTCAGAATTAGCAAATGCTGATATGGATATTATGGTTGCTGCCTCTGCTAAAGACATTAACATGGTGGAAGGCGAAATGAAAGAATGCAGTGAGGCTGATATGTTGGAAGCTTTAAAACTAGCACATGAAACCATCAAATTATTGTGTAAAGCACAGGAAGAATTTGCAGTAATGGCAAATGCACCGGCCAAACGCGAATATGTGCACGAAAAACACAATCCTGAATTAAAAGAAGCAATTACCAAAGCTTGTTACGATAAAATTTATGCAGTAGCAAAATCAGGAAATGACAATAAAAATATCCGCAAGGAATTATTTTCTGCCATAAAAAAGGAATTTGTTGAAACACTTAGCGAAGAGCAACAAAAGGCAGAAGCATTTTTAATTGGAAAATATTTTCACGATGTTGAAAAGGAAGCAGTTCGCGCCAGTGTTTTGAATGAGCGTACCCGTTTAGATGGTCGCAAGCTCGATCAAATTCGTCCTATTTGGAGTGAGGTAGATTATTTACCTGCTGCACACGGTTCTGCAATTTTTACACGTGGCGAAACTCAATCGTTAACTTCGGTTACATTAGGAACCAAAATGGATGAGCAATTAATTGATGGTGCCATGATAAATGGAAAAAACAACTTTTTGTTACACTACAATTTTCCAGGTTTTTCAACGGGTGAGGTTAAACCGAATCGCGGTGTTGGACGTCGTGAAGTTGGACACGGAAATTTGGCCATGCGTGGAATTAAGCAAGTAATGCCACTTGAAAACCCCTATACAGTGCGTGTTGTATCGGATATTTTAGAATCAAACGGTTCTTCTTCGATGGCGACAGTTTGTGCAGGAACCTTAGCTTTAATGGATGCTGGAGTACAATTAACTCGACCGGTATCAGGAATTGCAATGGGATTAATAACTGACAGTACCGGTAAATATGCCGTATTATCAGATATTTTAGGTGATGAGGATCATTTGGGTGATATGGATTTTAAAGTAGTTGGTTCAGAAAAAGGAATAACCGCTTGCCAAATGGATATTAAAGTGGATGGTTTGAGTTATGCTGTTTTAACCGAGGCATTAGAACAAGCTAAAGCTGGTAGAATGCACATATTGGGTGAGATGAAAAAAACCATAGCAGCTCCTCGTGAAGACTACAAACCACATGCACCACGTATTGTGAAAATAACCATTCCAAAGGAATTCATTGGAGCGATTATCGGACCTGGTGGAAAAATTATTCAGGAAATGCAGCGTGAAACCAATACTATTATTACCATTGAAGAAATAGACAATCAAGGCTTTGTGCAGGTATCGAGTGATAACAAAGAAAACATCGACAAAGCAATGGCTAAGATACGTGCAATAGTTGCGATTCCGGAAGTTGGTGAAACTTATGAAGGAAAAATTAAATCGATTCTTGCCTTTGGTGCCTTTGTTGAATTTATGCCTGGTAAGGATGGATTGTTGCACATTTCGGAAGTAGACCACAAGCGATTAGACAGCTTGGAAGGAGTTCTGAAAGAAGGCGAAAAAATCCAGGTAAAATTAATTGGAACCGATCCAAAGACCGGTAAATTTAAATTATCGCGTAAAGCCTTATTGCCTAAGCCCGAAAAGCAAGCTGAGCAACAAGCTTAACTGAATCTAGTTTAATAAAAACCGCTTCTAAGAAAATTCTTTGAAGCGGTTTTTTGTTTCTCCAAACTAAGTGTAAATCTTACTGTACAAGGTATTCCTATTTACTACAAGAAAAGGCTAGTTGAATAAAAAAACACAAACTGACCAAAGTCATATTTTTAAAATTACAGTAAAATACCTTTGCGTGTTGCCAAAAATTGTAATTTAGCCATGCACCAAATAGTAAGTCAAAACGTGGATAGTAAAGAGGGAGTAAATGCCTTGTTTTTGCATGCAACAGAAGGGATTTTAGTAAGCGACGATACCGGATCAATTACCCAGGCAAATCCAAGCGCCGAGAAGTTATTTGGGTATGGAAAAGGGGAATTAACGGGACAAAAAATTGAGATTTTGATTCCCAGAAAACTCAGTGAAAAACATTTAGAATCCAGAACAAAATTTCAACAACATCCACATCCTCGCTCAATGGGGCAAGGGATGGAGCTTCATGGTTTAAAAAAAGACGGTACTGAATTTCCTGTAGAAATTAGTTTAAGTCCTTACTCCACACCGGCAGGTAGGTTTGTAATAGCTTTTATTATAGACATAAGTATTCGCAAACAAGCAGAAGATAAATTAAAAAATTATTCGGTAGAACTTGAGAGGCAAGTAAAAAACCGAACGCTTATTTTAGAAGAAGCTGTTGATGAATTACAAAAAACGAAAGAAGATTTACGGCAAGCTTTGGAAAAGGAAAAAGACTTGAATGAACTAAAATCGCGCTTCGTTTCGATGGCTTCTCACGAGTTTAGAACTCCACTTACCACAATGCTCTCGTCACTTTCACTGGTAACAAAATATGGGGAGCAAAAGGATACTGAAAATCAATTGAAACATGTTGGAAAAATTAAAACCTCAATAAATAACCTCACCGATATATTGAATGATTTTTTATCAGTAAGCAAGTTGGAAGAAGGTAAAATTGAGAACCTACCGGAAGCCATTAACCTGAAGAACTTTATTAACGAAATAATTTCAGACATGCTTGGGATGGCGCAAAATAACCAACAAATTACGCTTTCATACAGCGGAAATGAACAGGTTGTTTTGGATAAAAAATTGGTAAAAAACATCCTGTTTAATTTAATTTCAAACGCACTAAAATTTTCACCTAATGGGGGTACTGTAGAAGTGAGTGTAAAAGTTCAAAATTCATCCTTGCGTATTTCGGTAAAAGACAATGGAATTGGAATACCGAAAGAAGATCAGGAACATTTGTTTGAACGCTTTTTCAGAGGAAACAATGCAACGCACATACAAGGAACCGGTTTGGGATTAGCCATTGTAGCGCGTTACGCCGAATTAATGAATGCTAACTTGGATTTTGAAAGCAAAGAAAATAAAGGAACAACCTTTACCATCATAATACCACAATAAACTATGACGACTATATTATTGATTGAAGATAACAAAGACGTACGAGAAAATACTGCTGAAATACTTGAATTAGCCAAGTACAAGGTAATTACAGCAAAACATGGAAAAGAAGGTGTGGAATTGGCGCAAAAAGAAAAACCCGATTTAATTATTTGCGACATTATGATGCCTGTGTTAGATGGTCATGGCGTATTACACATGCTTTCAAAAAACGATGAAACTGCAGGAATTCCATTTATATTTTTAACGGCAAAAGCAGAGCGTAGCGACTTTAGAAAGGGCATGGAAATGGGAGCCGATGATTATATTACCAAACCTTTTGATGATATGGATTTGCTAAATGCCATTGAAAGTAGATTACGTAAAAACAGCATATTGAAAAAAGAATTCACTAAAAATTTAAAAGGGATTAGTGATTTTATTTCGGAAGCAAAAGGCATTGAATCGCTGAAAGAACTTTCGAAAGAACAGGAAATAAGAAGCTACAAAAAGAAAGACGACATCTATACTGAAGGAGCCTATCCCAAGGGGGTTTATTTTGTAAACAAGGGGAAAATAAAAACTTTTCAAAGCAATGAATTAGGAAAAGAGTTAATTACTGAGTTGTATAAAGAAGGAGATTTTTTTGGCTACTTGTCGTTGCTACAAAGCGAGAAACACACCAATACCGCCACTGCACTTGAAGACAGTGAAGTATACATGATTCCGAAAGAAGATTTTTACGATTTGATATATAAAAACGCAGAAGTATCAAGGAAGTTTATTGAATTGCTATCAAATAATTTACGGGAAAAAGAAAAGCAATTGGTTAAATTGGCCTACAACTCAGTGCGCAAAAGAGTTGCTGAAGCTTTGGTGAAACTTTCGGATAAATATAAATCTGCCAATGATCAAAAATTCAGTATGCATGTTTCGCGCGAAGATTTAGCGAATATTGTTGGTACTGCTACCGAAACTGTGATACGTACCTTAAGTGACTTTAAAGAAGAAAAGTACATTGAAATTTCGGCCGGCACAATTACCATTTTGAATTATGAGAAGTTAGCGAAAATGAAAAATTAACTAAGCACAATCAGTTTTTGTCGATTAATTTGCATCCACAAAATCAGCTAGCTTTTATTGATTTGCTTAATTAGAAGAAAACTGATAATTATCAGTAATTGTTCTGACTTCTCTCATTTTAAGAAATTTACATCACACTTATTTTTGCATAGCTAAATTAACTACTATCAGAGGCTATGCTTGTAACAATAAACGATCGACGAAAAATTTCGGCCATTCAAGAGGAATTTAATTCGGTATTTCCGTTTCTTAAACTTGAGTTTTTTTCGAAGCCGCATAAGCCCGGAGCAGCGAGTTCAAAAAAATTAGTAAAGCACAATAGTAAAACCCTAGGTGAATGCCGCACTATTCATGCAAAAGGTCATTTAGTGATTAATGCAGCTATGACGGTGAACGATTTAGAACAGCGCTTTAGCGATATTTATGGATTGGCTGTTCAAGTTTTTCGAAAATCGGGAAGAGTGTGGCTCGAAACAACCGTTACCGATGGTTGGACTTTAGCTGAACAAAATGAACAAGGAGAAGAGCTTAGTAAAACTACCGCCTGAATTTCAATTTAATTCTACAATAATTTCATTTAATCCTGCTAATCTTTTGCTTAAGCCTAATTGAATTAGACCATTAATTAATTTACTCTGCAGCAATTTCAACTCTTAAAGAGGCATAGGCGGAAGCTGTTTCTGAAATTTTTATACAGATTGCTCGTATTGAATTTGTACGCAATATGTGTAGGTTATTTTTAGTAATAAAGTGAACTACTAAAGCACACAAATTTTCAGCGGTTGATTCATTCTCCATTTCAAAATATTTCCAAGATTTTTCCATAAAGGTATCGCGCAGTTCAACATCGCTTTTAGCTATAATGGTAGTATGATCAAGTTGATCAACGATGGGTTGCACAAGACTTTTTAGTACATTAAAATCCATCACCATTCCATTTTCATCCGGCTCTCCTTCAAATTCTACTACCATTTTGTAGGAGTGTCCATGCAATTGTTTGCATTTACCATTATGCCAAGGTAAGCGGTGTGCAGCTTCCCATTTAAATTCCTTTGCAACTATCATCCTGTTTTGCTTTGTTGGCAAAATAATAAAAAATCGAGCAGTCTGAAAAATAACAGGTGTATAGTATCCAATTTTACAAAAAAAACAGGCAAAATATTAGTTGTGAACAAAACATCATTTTCCTTCCTAAAGTGTACTATTTAAAGGATAATAATTACTATAATACATTTTGAACAGGTAAGATTTTAGCAAATTTGACTTGCGCTGAAAAAAAAAAGAAAACACATTTGTATCATCAAAATAAAAATAAATAAACGTTTAACCCAAAAACAAAAGACAACATGAAAAAATTAATTACCACATTCGGCCTTATTTGCTTCTTAGTTATAGGAGCATTTGCACAAGGCAATTTTATTCTCAACGGGAATGTCATCGATACAAATGGCAATCCTGTAAGCAATCATCAGGTATGTATTTTTACCGATAGTATGCAAACTTCCCTGGTGTATTACAATTGTATTTTCACAAATAGTAACGGAGCTTTTACAGTTACAATTCCAAATGGTGCTATGCCCGGACCAAATGTTGTTTTTTACATCCTAACACAATCATGTTCCACTTATGTAACGCAGCAAGTTCAAAATAACCAAGGAACTACCTCATCGGCAACGGTTACCTTGTTAGTGTGTTCTAATAATCCTGCTACTTGTAACACGACATTTTATGCTATCCCTGATTCGATATCAAATCCATTCAACTACTTTTTTATGGGTAGTGCTACAGAAAACGGAACGCCGGCAACCATTAGCAGCTATTCATGGAACTTTGGCGATGGAAGTCCTGTTTCAAACTTAATGTACCCTCAACATACTTATACTGCTTCAGGAACCTACAATGTTTGCTTAACAACAACAACTTCTAACGGTTGTACAAGTTCGGCATGTACACCTATTACTATTGCAAGTTCTACAACCTGCACTGCTGCTTTTGGATACCAATCAACCGGTGCCAACAACAACACCTATTTTAATGCAAGTTTTGGAGCCAACTATGATTATTTCTGGACATTTGGTGATGGTTCTAACGGAACAGGGCAGTTTCCAATACATGTTTATAACGCACCGGGAACCTATACAGTTTGCTTAAGCGTTATTGATTCAACCATTGGTTGCTTTGATCAGGTTTGTCATACAGTAACTGTACAATCTACAGTAAGCAGTTTTTATGTATATGGTCAAATTAGTTTACCCGGTTTAGGATTTTTAACTCCTGCAGATTATGGAACTGTATATTTAATTCGTCACGATAGTACCTTACTTACTGCAATTGATACTACTTCTATAGATTCAGGAGGTTATTATTTCTTTTCGAATGTTGCACCAGGAGCCTATTTAGTTAAAGCTGCTTTAGATAGCAACTCGGCATACTACAATTTCTATATGCCGACTTACCATACCAGCAGTTTATTTTGGACAACTGCCACAAATGTACTGGTGATTAATTCAACTGCTATTGCAAATATCAACATGGTTGCAGGCGCCAACCCTGGTGGACCAGGATTTATTGGAGGTAGCGTATTGCAAGGTGCAAACCGACTAATGTCGCCAGGAGATCCTATCTATGGAATCACCATACTTTTATTAGATATGAACAATAACCCAATTGCGTCCACCACCACGGATATCAATGGAAACTATAGTTTCCCTAGTATCGCTTACGGCACTTATCAAATATATGCCGAAGTAGCAGGAAAGTCTACTGTTCCTTCTATTGTAACCATTAATGCTGCTAACCCAACAGTAAGTAATGTAAACATAGAAGTGAACAGTGGGACCATCCTTGTAGTTTATTCGGCTGCTGCTGTTGCTGAACCTGCTTTCGGACTATATCCAAATCCTGCTAAAGATATTCTTACTGTTAGCGTTGAAGCTAAAGAAGCAGGTACGGTTTCGCTTGTTATTGAAAATAATTTAGGTCAAGTTGTACTTTCTAAAGGTTATAGAGTAAGTGCAGGTAAACAAAATATCAATGAAACCATTAGTCAATTAGCGAAAGGTGTTTATTCAATTTCGGTGATAGATGCTACTACTCGTTCAACTTCAAAATTTGTGAAGTCTGAATAAAAGTTTGTTTGTTTAGTTTAGGTGAGTGATAAGAGGAGAGCTGCTTGTAGTGAGGCAGTCTCTCCTCTTACTTTTTGGAAGGGTTTAAAATACCTCCGTTGCTACAAAAAAAAGCCGCTCCTTATGCAGAAGCGGCTTTCAATTTAGTGTGAAAAACTATATTGTTTTTAACACATCGTTCATACTTCTAACAGCATCTGCCGATTTGTTGAAGGCAGCTTGTTCGTCGGCATTTAATTTATAATCAACTATTTTCTCAAATCCATTTTTACCAATTACCACCGGCACTCCCATACAAATATCTTTTTGTCCATATTCACCATCGAGTGCAACGCAGCAGGTAAATAATTTTTTCTCATCCCGAACAATGCTTTCAACTAAAGCAGCTCCTGCAGCTCCGGGTGCATACCAAGCGCTGGTTCCAATTAATTTTGTTAAGGTTGCCCCTCCTACCATGGTATCGGCAACTATTTGTTTTTGTACATCCTCGCTTAATAAACTGCTTACCGGAACTGAATTCCAGGTAGCATAGCGAATCAGCGGAATCATGGTAGTATCGCCGTGTCCACCAATTACTGTTGCATTTAAATCGTTGGGTGAGCAATTAAGGGCTGCACTTAAATAGCATTTAAAACGAGCGCTATCTAAAATTCCGCCCATTCCAATTACTCTGTTTTTAGGTAATTTACTGCTGGTTAATGCAAGGTAAGTCATTGTATCCATTGGATTGGAAATAACAATGATGATAGCATTGGGTGAATTTTTTAAAATATTTTCGGTAACACCTTTAACAATGTTTGCATTAGTTCCAATAAGCTCTTCACGCGTCATACCCGGTTTACGTGGAATACCTGAAGTAATTACCACTACATCGCTTCCTGCTGTTTTAGAATAATCATTGGTGCTTCCGGTTATTTTTGTATCAAAACCTAATAAGGCAGCGGTTTGCGTCATGTCCAACGCCTTTCCTTCTGCCAATCCTTCTTTAATATCCAGAATTACCAATTCCTGACACAATTCTTTGCGGGCAATATTATCGGCACAAGTTGCACCCACAGCCCCTGCTCCTACTACGGTTATTTTCATTGTATAGCTTTTTTTAAGTTAAATGGTTAAAAATATTCGGCGAAATTAGAAATAAGCAAGGACAAATGGGAGGGTTATTCAAAAAATTATTTTATACATTTACCAACACATACTACTAACCCAGTTCCTATGCACGCCATCTATTTACGTTACCAACTTTGCCTATTTCTTTTTTTGCTGGTTGTTGTTAGAGTGGAGGCTCAACTGGTGCCAAATAATCAAGATTGTTTAGGCGCTATTCCAATTTGTCAGGGAGTTTACGTTCAAAATAATTCGTATACAGGAACCGGTAATATTCCCAACGAAATAAATGCAGTTAACTCTTGCTTAAAATCGGGCGAAAAAAATGATGTTTGGTATGTATTCACTGTTCAAACATCCGGAATATTGAATTTTACAATTACACCTAACAATTTAGGCGATGATTACGATTGGGCAGTGTATAATTTAACCAATAATACTTGTGCTCAAATATTTACCATTCCGGCCTTAGAGGTGAGTTGTAATTTTTCGGGAACTCCGGGTGCAACCGGCCCTAACGGACAAGCAGGTCCTCAAAATAACCCGCCTTTTACTGTTACAGCCGGGCAAACCTATGTGCTAAATGTAAGCAATTATTCAAGTACACAATCGGGATATACGTTTGATTTAGGTGCAACCACTGCAACCATTTTTGATGCAACACCTCCTTATCCTAAAGAAGTTATTTCACTTCCTCCGGGCTCACCATTGACTTGTGGTGTAAATAAAATTACCTTAAAATTTAGTGAGAACATTCATTGTAATTCAGCCGACACTGCTGATTTAGCTATTTGGTGTTCCAATTCGATTCAACACAAAGTAAAAGCTGTTCAATGCAAAAGCACAGGCTCTTATTCTAATTTATTTGAATTAACCTTGTTTCCGGCTTTAACAGATGGTGGTTTACACAAGGTATATTTAACACGAGCCGACTCTACATCAATTACTGATTTATGCAGTAATACTGCAGGTTCAACAACTTCTCATTTAACTGACACTGTGCCCTTTTCTGTAAAGAGTTTACTAAGCAGTATGACAAAAAAGAATGTTAATTGTTATGGGGATTCAACCGGATCAGCGGTTATGCAACCAAGCAATGGAACCTCACCCTATCTTTATTCTTGGTTGAGCACACCGGTGCAAACAGCTCAAACTGCAACTAAGTTAAAAGCCGGGCTTTATACATGTATAAGCACCGACGCAAAAGGCTGTGTGGTTCGCGACAGTATTTTAATTGACCAAAAACCTGTAATGTTACCATCAGTTACGAATAGCTGGGATACCTGCGGCAAAGGAACAGCTATTGCAATTGCGAGTATAAGTGGTGGAACTTCGCCTTATACTTATCGTTGGGATGATATATTTCAACAAAGTACCGATACTGCCAAACATTTGCGCGCCGGAAATTATTCAGTAACAATAATTGATTCGCTCAATTGTGATACTACTTTGAAGTTAACTGTTATTACTGCACCTATTGTTCATCCTGCGTTTGATTACAATCCTAAAAGTGTTTCTCTTTTTTCTCCGGATTGTTACTTCAGTGATTTATCAAAAAATGCAGTGCATTGGTTTTGGAATTTTGGAGATGGTGATACATCATATCATCAAAACCCGATGCATACTTTTGAAGATGAAGGAACCTATCCAGTTAAGCTGGTAATTGAAAATCAATACGGATGCGAAGATTCAGCCATAGTTGAAGTTTACGTTGACGGCTTTTATACACTTTATTTGCCAAGTTCCTTTACACCAAACGGCGATGGCAAAAATGATGTATTTAGTATAAAGGGTACAGGCTTGGAAAGTGATAAGTTTGAATTGAGAATTTATGCACGCAACGGACAATTAATTTATAAAACCGACGATATAAATAAAGGTTGGGATGGCACTGCTAATGGGAAATCAGTTAAATCTGACAGCTATGTTTTTGATATAGACTTTATGGATTATAAATTCAAAGAGCACAACAAAAAAGGGGTAATAACTCTTGCTCGTTAAGCAATTTGTTTGCTTTCACTTCCGTTTGAAATAGCCAACAATCCAAGAAAGGTTAAACTTCCGTTTAAGATTAATAATTCAAATCCGAATTTATAACCACCAAACCATTGCACCGAATTTTCGCTAAGTATATAACAAATTATAGGCGAAAGTACACATACAATTGGTACAAGTTTATCATTCACTGCGCGCTTTAAAAAAAGCCCAAATGCATACAATCCCAGCAATGGGCCATAGGTATATCCTGCTGCAGTAAACAGTTTTCCAACCACTGCCTGATCGTTGATTGCTTTAAATAAAACTATAACAAGTAACAATACTACTGCAAACGAAAAATGCACCTTGTAGCGTAACTTTTTCTTTTGTTCTTCATTCAAGTCTGTTCGTTTGTTCATGTCTAAAAAGTCGATGCAAAAAGAAGTAGTAAGTGAGGTTAAAGCCCCATCTGCACTTGGGTAAGCAGCCGAAATTAGTCCAATAATAAACACCAACCCAGCAAAAGGACCTAAGTATTTTAAGGCAATGAGTGGGAATAATTCGTCTGTTTTTGTAGGTATTTCGATGCCTTTATTTTTCGCAAAAATATAGAGCAAAGCTCCAAGTGAAAGAAACAAAAAATTAACCACCACCAACACCGCACTAAAGGTGAACATGTTTTTTTGTGCCTCATGAATGTTTTTGCAACTCAAGTTTTTTTGCATCATTTCTTGATCTAGTCCGGTCATCACTATAGCGATAAAAGCGCCGCTAATAAACTGTTTAAGAAAAAATCGCTTGTCGTTGAAATCAAAAAAAAGCACTTGAGAATATTCACTGGAATGAATAGCTGAAACCATATCGCTAAACGAATAATTCAATTGCTTTGATATAAGTATTACAGAAATAATAACTCCTAAAAGCATAAAGGTAGTTTGCAGTGTATCGGTCCATATGATGGTTTTTATTCCTCCTTCATAAGTGTACAACAAAATCAAAGCAATAAAGCCGGCAACCGTAAAAATAAAAGGTACACCAAGCGCATCAAAAACAAACGCCTGCAACACAATCACCACCAAAAACATACGAAAGGAGGCGCCAATTGTTCGTGAAAGCAAAAAGAAAAAAGCACCTGTGCGATACGAATTCTTTCCAAAACGTTGTTCTAAATAGGCATATATGGAAGTCAATTGCAAGCGATAATATAATGGGAGTAACACTAATGCAATTACTGCATATCCTACCAAATATCCCAATACAACAGTGAGGTAAGAGAACTGTGTACTACCCACCCATCCTGGTACCGACATAAAAGTAACCCCGCTTAAAGAAGCCCCAATCATTCCGTAAGCAACCACGTACCAAGGAGAGGTTTTATTCCCTAAAAAATAACCCGCATTTCCAGCATTGCGGCTAGTGAGCCAGGTAATAAAAAACAGCAGGAGCGAATAAATACCTACACAAATTAAAATGCTAAAAGGTGTCATCTCGAATTAAATTAGGAATTACTACAAGTGTAGAAAATAATTCAGGTTGAATTTCGACTATTTCGTATACTTATTCATACTGCACTTTTAATAATTAAATAGAAAAAGAAAAAAATGGAATTGACTAACTAGTGTTGAAAATAAGTTTTGTTAAATCTATCGTGAAATGCCCATTAATCATCCAACAGCCAGCCTTTGCACACTGTTTTTATTACTTTTGCAGAAACTTAAAACTGTATGAATCCATTTGCATCTCATCACTTATCAAAAAAATACCTTTGTATACTTAGTTTATTATTGAGCAGTAGTCTGTTCAGTTTTTCACAAATTAATTTTGAATGGCAACATCCCATCCCAACCGGACATCACTATTCGGATGTGCAATTAATTGGCGCTAATACTGTTGTTGCTATTGGTGTAGATGGGACTTTTATTCGTTCGGAGGATGGAGGTACATCTTGGAAATATTATTATATCCCAACTGAATCCTTATTAAATTCAATGTATTTTGTAAACAACGATACAGGATTTGTTGTTGGATTAAATTATTGTAATTATCCCAAAGTATTTAAAACCACCACTGGAGGCCAAAGTTGGGATACCTTATTTATTCCTACGAATGAGAGTTTTAATGATATAAAGTTTTTAAATAAAGATACCGGATGGTTTGCAGGTACGAATGGATCAATTTTTAGAACAAACGATGGTGGCAGCAGCTGGATTAATCAATCAATAACCATCAGCGACGATTTTAAAACTATTAGCGTACTTAATAAGGATACTTGCTTTGTAGCCGGTGACAATGGTAAAATGTATAAAACAATTGATGGTGGTACAAACTGGTTATTGGTACCAACTGGCACAACAAATACTATTAATTCAATGTATTTTTCAACCAACTCTACCGGATTTATTGGTGGATGGGGTGAATTTATATACAGAACCACAAACGGTGGGCAAACCTGGACACAGCAATATAATTACGGAAGTGCCTTAGCAATTACCTCCTTATTTTTTACCGATTCATTACATGGTTTTGGAATTTCTGAATACCGCTTATACCGAAGTACCAACGGAGGAGTAAATTGGAATTTTGTGTATTCGCCAACTAATATTTTGAATACAGCTGCAGCAATCAACTCCGCTGGAATTGGAATAATGGTGGGTAAAGCTGGTAACATTCAAAAAACTATCAATAACGGAGTTAGTTGGACTTTAGTAGCTGCTAGTAACAATATTGCTGACTTAAATAGCACTCACTTTTCAGATGCTACTCATGGTTGGGCTGTGGGTGTCGGATTTTGTGTAATGCGCACCACCGATGGTGTAAGCTGGACAAAAAAATATGGAAACTTAACGGTGAGTGCAATGGATGCTTTTTTTGTAAATAACAATTTAGGTTACATTGTAGGAGAAATTGGAACGATAAAAAAAACTACTGATGGTGGACAAACATTTTCAAGTGTCAACATTCCGGCTACAGCCACATTGCGTTGTGTACATTTTATAAATTCATTGGAGGGATGGGTAGCCGGAGATAACAGCACTGTGTATAAAACCGTTAATGGCGGTACAACGTGGACTGCACAAACACTTCCAAATTTTTCCTATTTCTTAAATGATATCTTTTTTGTTGATGCTAACGTTGGTTATGTTGGAGGAGCAAATCACAAATTATTCAAAACCACTGATGGAGGAACAACTTGGACTTTACTAAACATTCCGAATGTAGTAACCAATCCCCAACACATTCAGTTTTTTACAGCAGATACTGGCTGGGTTTCCGAAAATGGTGGACGAATATTTCAAACTGTGGATGGCGGTGTGACTTGGCAGAACATTAATTATGTTGGACCTTCTCCGGGATATGGATTTCATTTTTTTAATTCAAAGTATGGTTATTACGGTGGTTCAAACGGATTAAATTGCGATACCAAATTATTTAGAACCGACGATGGTGGAATTACCTGGCAAAATACCCATTTACCATTTTGGTTTGATATTAACGGTGTGTATATGACAGACACTAACTCGGTATATGTTGTCGGTGATTATGCAAACATTATACATTACGGAGATAGTGTTTCAACTATAACTTCAACTTCCAATCCCTCCCCTTTTGCTGAAGAATTCAAATGTGAAGTATTTCCGAATCCGGCTGTAAATCAAATTACAATTAAAAGCAATTTTAAAATATCCACAATTTGTATTAAGGATATAAGTGGGCGAACTGTATATACTAAAACATGCAACACTAAAGAACTTATTGCCAATGTTTCCTTTTTATCAGAAGGAATTTATTTTATCACACAGGTATCAGATGAAGGACGAAATTGCAGCTCTAAACTTGTGATTAAAAAAGCTGTTGAATAAAAAATGAACTTAAGAAAGTAGGTTCTCCAACTTGTTACTTATAGTATATAGCCCTACATTTACAACATGAATTTTTCCTCAAAATTAATTGATGATGCAGTAAATCAATTCGCCACCTTGCCGGGAATTGGAAAAAAAACGGCATTGCGTATGGTTTTGCATTTACTAAAAAAGGCACCCGATGAAGTTGAGAGTTTTGGCAACGCAATGACACGCATGCGTAACGAAATAAAATATTGTCAAACATGTCACAACATTTCGGATGCAGCACAATGTGAAATATGTAGCAACCATAGCCGAAATCATAGTTTATTGTGTGTTGTTGAAGACATTCGCGATGTTATTGCTATTGAAAGCACCAATCAATACAATGGTTTGTATCATTTATTAGGCGGCATAATTTCGCCAATGGAAGGAATAGGTCCTAAAGATTTAAACATTGAAAGTTTGGTGCAACGGGTTAGTGCCGGTGAGGTTAAAGAAATTATAATGGCGCTGAGTACTACCATGGAAGGTGATACCACTAATTTTTACCTGTACAAACGATTAAAAGATTTTGGTCTTACCATAAGCACCATAGCCCGAGGTATTGCAGTGGGAGATGAACTTGAATATGCAGATGAAGTTACTTTGGGACGTTCGATATTGCAGCGAACACCTTATGAAAATAGTTTGATGCTTAAATAAAAGGCGAAGAATAAGCAATGAAATTAAGCGTCATTATTGTTAACTACAACGTTGAGTATTTTTTAGAACAATGCCTGCATTCTGTGCTGAAGGCATCTAAAAATATTTCTTGTGAACTAATTGTGGTCGACAATAACTCAGTGGATGGTTCGGTGGGGATGCTCGAAGAGAAGTTTAAAAATGTACAGCTTATTCTCAACAAAAAAAACACAGGTTTTTCATACGCCAACAATCAAGCAATAAAGCAAGCCAAAGGTGAGTATGTGCTCTTGTTAAATCCCGATACTGTTGTTGAAGAAAATACTTTTGAAAAAGTTATTTCCTTTATGGATAGCCATGAAGATGCAGGAGGATTGGGAGTGAAAATGCTAGACGGTAAAGGAAATTTTTTACCCGAAAGTAAGCGAGGATTACCCACTCCTTCGGTAGCATTTTATAAAATTTTCGGATTGTCGGCACTATTTCCTAAGTCGAAATTATTTGGCAAGTATCATTTGGGTTATCTTGATAACAACAAAACAAACGAAGTTGAAATTTTGAGTGGAGCATTTATGCTTCTTCGAAAATCGGTGTTGAATAAAATAGGTTTGCTCGACGAAGCATTTTTTATGTATGGAGAAGATATTGATTTGAGTTACCGCATACTAAAAGCAGGATATAAAAACTACTATTTCGCCGACACCCGCATCATACATTACAAAGGAGAAAGTACAAAAAAAAGCAGCATCAATTATGTGTTTGTTTTTTATAGAGCCATGGTAATTTTTGCTGAAAAACACTTTTCAAAAAACAATGCAGCAACTTTTTCTTTCTTAATAAACATTGCTATTTATTTCAGAGCTTTTGTTGCAATTGTTGCTCGTGTAGCAAAACAATTGTTCCTACCTGCTTTAGATGCAGTACTGGTTTTTAGCGGCATTTATTTACTCACAAATTATTGGGCACAACATGTAAAATTTTTGGATGGAAGTCAGTATCCTAGCGAGTTTATAGGAATTGCGGTGCCACTCTATATTTTTATTTGGCTCATGTCGGTGTATTTTAGCTCAGGTTACGATAAACCAATTCGCTTGTGGACAATTGCTAAAGGCATATTGGTAGGTACGGGTATCATTCTGATAATTTATGCCTTACTTCCCGAATCGTACCGCTTTTCGCGTGCATTAATATTAATTGGAGCAAGTTGGGCATTATTATCAGTGTTAGGATTTCGAATAATGCTGCATGTTTTAAAGTTTAAAAATTTTACAATTACCGGTAATAATCGCAAACGTTTTGCCATTGTTGGTCAGCTTGAAGAATGCAATCGTGTTTCTAAATTATTGTCCCAAACTTCTTTAACTCCTGGCTTTGTAGGACTTATTTATCCGGAAAATGGAGCAACTAAAAAAAATCCCGAATTTTTAGGTGCCATGGATCAGGTGAAGGAAATAATAGAAATTTATAAAATAGATGAACTTATTTTTTGTGCCAAGGATATTAGTTCACAAAAAATAATTGAGTACATGGCAATGCTCGTAAATGCCCAAGTTGATTTTAAAATTGCTCCTCCCGAAAGCCTTTATTTAATAGGAAGCAACAGTATTGATACTTCTGGGGACTTGTATGTAATCGATATAAATTCCATCACTAAATTATCGAATCGCCGAAACAAACGTTTGTTCGATTTTGTTACTGCTATAGTTTTACTTGCATTGAGTCCTTTGATGCTATTTATTGTAAAAAAACCATTGGGTTTTATTGTAAATTGTATGCGGGTTATGGTTGGAAATCGCAGTTGGGTTGGCTACAAAACCTTTGTTACTGAAGCCGATGAAAAACCGGGATTAAAAGCATTACCTTTGATCCGAAAAGGTATAACCAGTGCTTTTGACGTTCAAAATTCACTGGAAGCTAGCATTGAAAACATGAAACGAATTAATTTAGTGTATTCAAAAGATTATAGTATTTGGAACGATTTAACCATCTTGTTTAAAGGATTTCGTCAACTTGGCAATTAACCAATTTTTATGAACGATAAATTTATTTTCAGATTTATTTACAGTATTTCAGCACTGGTGTTTATTTTGGTAGTAGTACTTAATCGAAAAGTATTACCTGCTCCCGAAGTTATACCACAATTTGCTTATATGCTTCCAAAGTTAAATGCATTTATTAATGGTACTTGTAGTATTTTACTGTTAGTTTCATTATACTTTATTCGCAAAAAAAATATTGCCCTGCACAAAAAAATCAACATTCTTACGTTTGCTTTGTCATCGATATTTTTAGTTAGCTATGTGTTATTTCATTACTATGTAAAAGAAACACATTTTGGTGGCGAAGGCATTATTAAAAACATTTATTATATAATCTTAATAAGCCACATTATTTTAGCAGCAGTAGTACTTCCATTAATCTTGTTTTCGTTTCATAGAGGATTACAAATGCAAGTTGAATTGCATAAAAAACTAGTACGTTGGACATATCCAATTTGGTTGTATGTTACTGTATCCGGAGTTATTGTGTACTTAATGATTTCACCTTATTATCAATTTTAATGAAAAAGTTTGGGTTACTTATTTTATTTATTTGTGTTGATGTTGCACTGTATGCTCAATGTGCTATGTGTAAATCAGGTGTTGCTTCAAATTTAGAAGGAGGCGGCAATACCGGAAGAGGAATTAATACCGGTATTTTGTATTTAATGGCCATACCTTATCTCCTAATTGGTGGTTTGGTAGTTTATGTTTACAGAAAAGAACTCGCCGAAAAATTGAAGCGATTCAAATCACCCAAATTGCCGGCATGAATTTTTTGGACGTAATTCTATTGCTTCCACTTTTGTTTGCAGCTTGGTGGGGATTTACCAAAGGGCTAATTATTGAAATAGCATCGGTATTGGCCTTGGTTCTTGGAATATACGGGGCTGTATTGTTTGCCGATAAAACCGCAGCTTATTTAACCGATTCGCTCGATTTTCATTCTTCCAATTTACATTTGATTGCATTTTTAATCACCTTTATCGGGCTAGTTGTTGGAGTATATTTTATGGCTAAAGTGATGGAAGGAATTGTTGCCATTACCGGATTAAGTGTAGCCAACCGTATAGCCGGAGCAGTATTTGGGATACTCAAAATGGGAATCATTTTAAGTGGATTGATTTACATTCTAAATCAACACAATTTAGTGCAAAAATGGGTTCCCGAAAACTTTCGGAAAGAGGCAATTTTATATACTCCAGTATCGAAAATTGCATTAAAAATAATTCCAAAGCTGGAACTACTCTTTTCCTGATTTTTTTTCGATATTCGTAAAGGTGTTGCACACTCTATGATTTCGCAAACTTTTATTACCAACCCAATGCTTTGTAATTTCACAATAAATCCAACTACGTTTAGCGATTTTTTGGTTTTGATTTCATTGCGTTATTTCCTATTGGCAGGCTTTGCTTTTTTTATTTGCTATGTATGGCTGAGAAAAAAAATTACTTATGCTAAAATTCAACCTGCATTTCCTAAGGCAGCAGATTACCGTCGTGAACTCTTGAATTCTTTAACAACTGTAATTATTTTTGCGCTAGTACCTTCCCTCTTGTTGCTAACACCTTTGCGGCAATATACACAGTTTTATACCGGAGCATACAGCCTTGGGAAAGGGTATTTTTGGTTTATTTTTCCTGTAATTTTTTTGATTCACGATACCTATTTTTACTTCATACATCGCTTGATGCATCATCCGCGATTATTTAATTTTTTTCACTTAACACATCATCGTTCTACAAATCCATCGCCTTGGGCCGCCTTTGCATTTAGTATACCGGAGGCAATACTTGAAGCAGGCATAGTAGTAGTTTTATTGTTTTGCATTCCTTTATGCAAATGGCATTTGTTTGTATTTTTTTTGGTGTTGATGATATACAATGTGTATGGACATTTAGGCTGGGAATTATACCCCAAGGGATTTAGTAAAAATTTTATTGGCAAATGGATAAACACATCCGTCAATCACAACCTACACCACCGCTATTTTAAAGGTAATTACGGTTTGTATTTTCTTTGGTGGGATCGTTGGTTAGGTACCATTAGAAACGATTATGATGAACAGTTTGAAGAAGTAAAAAATAGAATAAAATAAATAAAGCTATTATTTTAGCAAACGCAGTAATTGCAATTAACTGCTACCTTCCATTTTTAAACAATTTAACTTTAAATACAATGAAAAAAAATCTATTAGTTTGTTTACTACTTTTCTGCTCCTTTGGGCTTGGAATGGCTGTTACTAAAATGATGCAACCTTCAAGTTCTGAAACTGCAACACTTAAAAGAGTAACCGGCATTGGTGGGATATTTTTTAAATGCAAAGACCCACTAAAATTAAAGGAATGGTACAAAGCGCATTTAGGTTTAAATACCGATCAGTATGGAACCAATTTTGAATGGAGACAGGCCGGCGATTCAACCAAAAAGGGATTTACTCAATGGAGTGCTTTTAAAGAAACAACCAAGTACTTTTTGCCATCAACCCGTGAGTTCATGATTAATTATCGCGTTGCTGATATAAGCTCATTGTACACTGCATTAAAAAATGAAGGAGTAACAATTTGTGATTCAATTGACAGTTATGAGTATGGTAAATTTTTACACATCATGGATAACGAAGGAAACAAGATTGAACTTTGGGAACCCAACGATGAAGAATATGACAAAATGGGAGTAAAAATTAACGGTGGAAGAACTAAGTAATTAATAAAAAGAAGTTAGAGGCAAGTGTAACGAGCAACAACATTTAGACAGACAAAGCACAATTCGACAAGCAAAATGGCTAAAATAAATTCAAACTATAAAACAGAATTGGACAAATTAGTATACAAGAAAAGGAATGAAATGCCGACTTCGTTTTCTGAAACCGCACTTGACATTATTTTCGATACACCGGAATATACACCCCAATATTTGACAGCTCTTGCCAAACGCTTTGACGAAAAAAGCTCGCTGGAACCAATAATAGATGGCAAACGTTCATTCAGAGCAACATTGATACATCTACTCAACTTTGAAGGCCTAAATTATACAAATGTTTATGCTGCATTTCTCATAAACAAACCTCAAGTTTACCCAATACATGCTGAAAGGGATTTTGACAAATTAAATTTGTTTGCAGACTTCCATACTGACGAACTGTTAACAGCTTTTTGCTTCGAAAGAAAAAAGTATTTTAATTTTCTGAAATCGTTAAAGAAAAAAGATTGGTGTAAACCAATGACGGAAGAAGGCAAAACAAGAGAAGAAACGATTTATTCAATGACAAGAAGGACAGCGGTTCACGACTTTACACACATTGAAATTCTTAAATTTCAAATCAATTTTTTGGACAACAACTAATGATACAACTGAAAACATCAGCCGCTAACAGCATATTTGCAATACGTTAATTTTCAACATCACCATTATGCAAACTATTTATTAATTAACCTCCTCTAGGTAATCGTAAGTGAGTTTGAAAGAATGCGCATGCAATTCATCAACACGGCTAACACACGGGTTTCGACTTCGCTCAACCTGACCCATGTTTTTATCTATTACTTAATAATTTTATTAACTTAAAAAAAGGTCATACTGAATAAAGTCGAAGGAATTCTAAGTCTTAGGAAGAAGAGGTTTTGTGAAAATGTTAGACATCCTAAATAAAGTATTTAAAACTAAATACTCCATTTGAATGATAGCCTTTATATAAAGCAGGACTTATTTCAACGAGAATTTTACCGGTAAAATATATTGCACATCAATCGCTTCTCCATCTTGCTTTCCAGGCGTCCATTTGGGCATAAGAGCTACAACTCGCTTGGCTTCATCATCACAAGATGCGCAACCCGGAATTCCCTTATAGGTCTTAATATTACTCACCTCTCCCGTTTTTTTTATGATAAATGAAATATAAGAAGTACCTACATTTCCCTTTTTCTTAGCCTTAGCGGGATACTTAATATTGGCCGATACAAATTCCATAAGTTTGCTATCGCCCCCCGGAAACATAGGTAAAACCTCGGGTTTAACAAAGGGTACAGTATCTTGTATACTTATTGGTTTATTCGACTTTTGTGCATACATCTGCTTTCCAAAAAGGCAAATTGAGAGCACTAAAAACAGTTTACTAAATCGCATAATATCATCTCTTTTTCACTCCCAAATATAAACTATTATTGAATGTACTGCATTATTTTCGATGATATTAAAGTTCAAAAAAGATGAATGAAGAGTTTTTACACTATATCTGGAAATTCAGACTGTTTCCTCAACAACAATTATCTACCATCACTGGCGAATCACTGCAAATAGTGAAAACAGGTGAATACAACCACGATGCCGGACCGGATTTTTTTAACGCAAAACTAAAAATAGGTGCAACTGAATGGGCTGGAAATGTAGAAATACATATCAATACTTCCGACTGGTTAAAACATAAACATACCAAGGATAAAGCGTATTCGAACATTATTTTACACGTAGTTTATAACAATGATGTTGATCTTTCGGACTATCAAACGCAAGCATTTCATACCCTCGAATTAAAAAATATCCTCGCTCCTTCCCTCTTACAAAAATATGATTCATTTAAAAACAGTCAGGATTGGATTCCATGTGAACGTTCCATACATAGGGTTCCCGACATGATAAAACAAAACTGGATAAGCAGATTATTGGTAGAACGTTTAGAAGAAAAAGCAAACATCATTCAGCAAAAACTTGAGCTGACCACCATGAACTGGGAAGCCTGCTTGTATGAAATGCTAGCCAAAAATTTCGGATTCAATGTAAATGCGGTGCCCTTTGAAATGCTCTCCAAAGCTTTGCCCTTTTTTGTTTTACAGAAACACAAGAATTCACTATTACAACTAGAAGCATTAGTATTTGGCACTGCAGGAATGTTGCAACAAAATTATAACGACAATTACCTACAAGCCTTGCAAAATGAATATCAGTTTTTGCAAAAAAAATACAAGCTTCAACCGATGGAAAAACATTTGTGGAAATTTTTAAGACTGCGCCCTGCTAATTTTCCAAGTATTCGATTGGCACAATTTGCAGCATTACTAAACCAAACAGAACATTTATTTTCGAAAATACTTCACATCGACGATATTAAAAACTTAGAAAAACTATTGAATGTAGAAGCTTCACTCTATTGGAAAAGTCATTTTGTACCGGATAAAGTTTCCAAAAAATCAATAAAAAAACTTGGCAAATTGGCCATATCGTCCATAATTATTAATACAATAGTACCGCTACTTTTTGTATATGGAAAAAAAATGGGGCAAGAACAATTTGTTGATCGAGCATTGAAATTTATAGATGTAATAAAACCCGAAAACAACAGTAAAATTGCTCCTTTTGCATCGCTAGGTTTTGATATACAAAGCGCATACGAATCGCAGGGTTTACTCCAACTAAAAAACACTTATTGTGCACACAAACGATGTTTACAGTGTGCCATTGGAAATAATTTACTTAAAAATTAGTATTTTAGCTTCCACAATTAAGTTAGTATGTTTGAAACAATCATCAACTGGTTCGAAAAACAAGCCTTTGGCGTATGCAATTGGTGGGGCGAAAAATTAGGAATTCAATCAAATGCTATTCGCATGTACTTTATTTACTTGTCGTTTTTTACGGTTGGATCACCGGTAATAATCTATTTTATTATGGCCTTTGTGCTGCAACACAAAACCTATTTCAAATTTTGGCGCTCAAAAAAATCGAGCGTTTGGGAAATATAAATGTTTTACCATGTTAGCCCAATAGCCCAAATACTTTGTCACTAGTAAACAATCTTCGTTTTCCAAGAGTTTTTTTTCCGCTGCTTCTTATATCATTCATTATACTAATTGGTATAATTGGCTTTATGGCCATCGAAAAGTTTAATCTCCTCGAAGCTTTTTACATGACCATCATTACTGTTGCTACTGTTGGATTTCAAGAAGTACATCCACTAAGCGATGCAGGAAGATTGTTTACTTCCTTTTTAATCATTACAAGTTTTGGTACATTTGCTTACGCCATCACAAGCTTGTCACAGTATGTGCTAAATGGAGAGTTTCAATTATATTTTAAGAATTACCGTGTGAATACAGTTATACAAAAATTAGAAAATCACATCATTATTTGCGGCTATGGACGAAATGGAAAACAGGCTGCACAAGTGCTTAAAAATAAAAAGCAAAAATTTGTGGTAATCGAAAAATCGAAGGAGCTGTTTTCTTCACTTTCACAAACAAATATTGATTTATTCGTAGAAGGAGATTCTACTCAAGATGAAGTTTTGCTGAAGGCTGGAATTGAAAAAGCTAGAGCACTCATTACAACGCTTCCTATTGATGCCGACAATTTATTTATTGTGCTTTCGGCACGTGCATTAAATCCTAAATTAACTATAATTAGCCGTGCTTCCGACGATAACTCCGATCGCAAATTAAAAACTGCTGGTGCCGATAATGTTATTATGCCCGATAAAATTGGCGGTGCTCACATGGCCTCCTTAGTGTTGCAACCCGATGTAATTGAGTTTGTAGATTTTATTACCGGACAAGGGGGTGACCATATTAAACTTGAAGAAATTACCTTTGATAGTCTACCATCTCAATTCAAAAATAAGAGCATTAAAGAACTTGAAATCCGAAATAAATCAGGAGCAAATATTATTGGATTTAGAACCGAAACTGGCGAGTACATTGTAAACCCATCTCCGGATACTATTATGATTCCAAATGCAAAATTGTTTGTACTTGGCACCAGTGAGCAAATTAGTAAGCTAAAGGATTTGTTTTCCTAATAATTGTTCACGCCTTGTTACCTATGAAGGGAATAGCCAGACTTAGCATTTAATTTTATTGATAATCAAAATTACTAACAGCAAAACAAGCTTTGAAGTATGAAAATTTTAATCACCGGAAGCAATGGACTACTTGGACAAAAAATTGTACTTGATTTAATTGCTAAGCCTTCCATTGAAACAATTGCAACTTCATTAGGCGAAAACCGAATGCCACATGCGAATGGATATAACTATCAGTCGCTAGATATTACAAACCCTGATCAAATTGATGCTGCTATTAATCAATTTCAACCCGATGCAATTATTCATACTGCAGCCATGACCAATGTTGATGCTTGTGAATCTCAAAGAGAGAGTTGCTGGGCACAAAATGTTGATTCAGTTAGTTATTTTATTAAATCCATTGAAAAATTTTCGAACAATGGAGGTAAACACATTCACTTTATTCACCTTAGTACCGACTTTATTTTTGATGGTGAAAATGGTCCTTATGACGAGCTGGCTAAGCCTAATCCATTGAGTTATTATGCACTTTCAAAAAATGAATCTGAAAATTTATTGATAAACAGTTCTATAAAATGGAGCATTTTACGTACAGCAATTGTATATGGAATTGTAAATCGTATGAGTAGAACTAATATCGTATTGTGGGCTAAAGATTCTCTGAGCAAAGGCAATAAAATTAATGTGGTTGATGATCAGTTTCGTTCACCAACTTTAGCCGAAGATTTAGCTCAAGGTTGTATACTTACCGCCATTCAAGGAAAAGAAGGTATTTTTAATATTTCCGGCAAAAACATCATGAGCGTGCTTGAATTAGTATATGCAGTTGCCGATTATTGGAAGTTAGATAAAGCCTTGGTGACACCAATAAAATCAGCAACTTTAAATCAAGCTGCAAAACGACCCCCGCGTACAGGTTTTATACTTGATAAAGCCAGAAAGGAATTAGGATACGAACCACATAGTTTTATGGAAGGACTTGCAATTCTTGACAAACAACTTAGTGATTCAAATTAAACTTTAGCTAAACTCAAGCGTGTACGAACACGAAAATTCCTTTTGTGGATCCAGTATTTGTATTCCTTCTTTCTCATTTAAATTGCCAGTTGCCGATACCTTGTCTGAAATTCCAAACCAAGGTTCGATGCACACAAACGGGGCTCCCGGTTTAGTCCAAATTCCCAGGTAAGGAAAGCCTGCAATACCAACCTTTACAGCATGCTTTGCAGAAGTTAGGCTTAGAAAATTGGACTTGAAATTTTGCACAACAATGGCATCTCCTTCGAAAAGTGTATTATTTAATTTAACTTCTTTTTCATTCTTTAGAAAAGGGATTTCCTCTCCTGTAAACAAGCCATCAACCAATAATTTTCGGTTTAAGTTTTCAGCCTTTTCAAACTGCAAAGTATAGTCTTCAAAACTTTCATCTGCATCAATTGGACAACAAAATCCGGGATGCGCACCAATAGAGAAGGGCATCGGTCCTGTTCCAAAATTTGTTACCTTATATTCAACAATCAGTTTGTTTTTAATTAAGGCATAACTAATCATCAGTTCAAATTCAAAGGGATAATGCAATTGGGTTTCAACATCCGAATTGAGATAAAACACAACAAAGTCGTCGCTTTCTGACTTCTTATAGAACATTTTATCGCGTGCAAACCCATGTTGAGGCAATGAGTAAGTTGAACGATTATGATTGTACTTATTGTCTTTCAGTTTACCAACAATCGGAAATAATACAGGCGCATGGCGAGGCCAGAATTTGGAATCGGCCTGCCACAAAAACTCCTTACCTGCTTTGTTTTTAATACTGCTTAACTCAGCCCCTTTGTGATGGATGGTAATTTCGAGTTGATTATTGTGTATGATTGTTTGCATGGAAGTATCGCTACAATTGGATATGTATCAAATGTATAAAATGATTTTGTAGTGGAAGACTTTATAAAATAATTTCTCGTTAAAAGCGAATCAGCTTTTCAACCTTATTATTTTTGAGATAGCTTTTTAAAATTTGCTGTATGTCTTTATTATCGGGATAGGACTTAATATTTTCCTTCAACTGATGCGGATTATTTGCAGCAAAATCGGTGCTTGCATAACCATAGCCTTTGTATTTACCATTTTCAACCAAAATCAAAGCTTTGTCTTCATTCGAAATGCCACGATCAATGATGAGCACATTTTTATATTCCTGTTCAAAAACTTTGATTGCTTCTTTTACCCTTTTGTTGTATTCGCTTGCATCTTCAACAGCAATACAGGCTCCCTTACATTTTTTAATACTGTAATGAAAACAGGCTTCATCAGTATCGTACAAGCCGCACAATTTTTGACAAAGTTCATATTTTTCAACTACCTGATACAATACATTTTTTGCTTCAGCAGCCGATGAAAAAGAAGCAAGTGGAAGACTGGAATTGGCTGTTTTTTGGGGCGAAATACACAAATAGCCATGTTCATTGTAAGAAACAAAAACCCCGTAATTAAAAGATGCTCTTCGTTGTTTTCTATTGTATAAAGGTTTGTGTACTTTTATTTCATTCGATTCTTTTAGTAATGCCACCAATTCACTACCCGTTATTTCAAAATCAATATCGGCTATGTGATTCTTCATTTCAATAGCCTTGGTGCTGCTATCGTTTGTAAGGTGTTGCAAAACACGTTGCCGAATGTTCTTACTTTTTCCGATGTAAATTAATTCCTTAGCCTCGTTGTAAAAATAATAGACTCCGGTTGCTTCAGGTAATTTTTTCAACCAGGATTTATCCAAATTAAGCTGTAGATTATCAATTGCTTCATCTTCCTTTTTTCCGGGAATGAGCAGCTTCGCAGATTCACTTGTCAATAATTTTTCAAACAAACTAACGGTAGCCCTTGCATCGCCAGCTGCACGGTGTCTGTCTTCTATATTAATTCCTAGTTCGGCACATAATTTACCTAAGCTGTACGACTTTTTACCGGGAATTAATTTACGACTAAGTTTAACAGTACATAAGGTTTTACGCTTAAACTCATAGCCCAGTTGACGGTATTCATTTTTAATAAAATTATAATCAAAGGATGCATTGTGTGCAACAAAAACTCTTCCTTCAGTAAGTTGAATTAATTGTTTGGCAATTTCAAAAAAACGTGGAGCATTCGCTACCATGCTATCTGTAATTCCGGTAATTTGTGAAATATACGGTGGAATAGATTTTTCGGGTTGTATCAATGTTTGAAACACATCAGTAATGCGCTTTCCATCGTGCTGAAATACTGCTATTTCAGTAATTTTCTCGTTAGAAGGATTACCTCCTGTTGTTTCAATATCTATGATTGCATACATACAACAGCAAATAAATCAAATGAGTTCATACAAAAAATACACGCATAAATTTAACCTTACTTAAGTCGAAGCGTGTATAAAGACACTTAACGCACCATCACTTTGCTAAGTGTGCTATGCTTAGCTTCATCAGTTAGCTGCAGCAAATACAATCCTGATTTTACTTCGCTGGTTGATAGTTGATTCAACTGTGAATTCAATATTCCTGATTGAATAGTCCGGCCGCTAAGGTCAATTAGTTCATACTTAAGTGTGGATGAATTTTTAAAAGTATAATCAACGAAAATAGTTCCTTCACTTGGATTCGGATAGGTAGTCAACTGCTCTTCACTGCTTACATTTGAAGAAGTTTTAAGTGGTGCTGCTGCAACCAATGGAAGTAAAAAATCGCGCACATAATTGATGGTTGTGTCAAGGTAAGCAGCATTGTTTAAATAGGGTACATGATCGGCTCCGTTAAAAGTATAAAATGGATTGTTTACGCCCACTGCCAAAGCACGTGCGTGTATTGAACTGCTTCCATCAACATACATCACACTGTATCCAAGCGAAACAATAATTGCATGAGCATAGGGCACTGTTGCATCAGCATTTCCATGCATACTCACGAAAGGTACATCACCGGCTTGCAAATAAGATGCATCGCCTAAAGCCCCGCATAAATTAATAACTGCGCTTGCATAGCTCGGATAGCCCGGATTTCCGCTTGTACCTTCAAGTCCACCTAAGCTTGTCAAAGTAGTTAATCCCAAAGGAAATTCGGATGGTTGATCCATATAAGCTAAATGCAAGGCCATAAATGCTCCGGCCGAACTCCCTCCAACATACACATAATCGGGATGTATTTTATAGGTATTTGCTGTGGCTGCATCTTTGCGAAAAAAACGAACTGCAGCTTTCATGTCTTGTGTAGCTTTTAATACAGCCTGTGTAGCATTTACCGAATCAATTGGAAAAAAGCCTGTGCGATAATTAATGGAACAAGTAACATATCCCATCTTTGCAAAAGTTTGACACATGGCAACAATATCCGCTTCATTTTTATCACCAAACTGAAAACTTCCTCCATGCGCCAAAACTATCAGCGGTCGCATGATAGCCACATCTCCTGTTGGTTGATAAATATCCATGGTAAGATTGGTTTGTAATCCAAAACTAATGTATGAACCAAAAACTACGTTTGAACTGGTAGTTACATTACTAAAAATTTGAGAATAATAACGTCCATTGCTCGTATCGAGTTGAGCAAATGAAAGCGTTGAAGATAAAATGATTGCTAGGATGCTGAAGGGTAAAAATTTACTTTTCATATACATGGGTTAAAGTTAAATTAAGGTTTAATTTAGAAATGCTTCAAAACTTATTTGTGATTAAAATGAATTTGGCTAGCTAAAGCTTAGTTGCAAAAATTTTTTTTTACAAGGCTAAAAGTACAAATTATTCTTACAAGAAATTACAGAAAGCGATGCATAATATTGGCTTTAGGAACCATGCAACTTTGCTGCTTTCCAAACCATTTGTAGCGATTACGGGCAATCCAATTATAAATACCATCGCGCACTTTAACAGGAATGATTTTAAACACAACGAGCATGGATACCGGAAAAGCTAATTGCTGAACTACTCTTAGCGCAGCGGTTGAATGAGTATACAACTTCTCATTCTCAATTAATACAACTGTCACGGGCAAAGTTTCAAGTGAAATTTTGTCGCCAATTAATTTACGGCCTATTTCAGACTGCAATGAACAAAACTTAAAACGTTGCTTTTTATCGAAACGCAAAACCAATTTCACCCAGGTATTGCACAAATTACATTCACCATCGAAAATAAGTATGCTGTAGGAGTCAATCATTATTTTTTAACAGCAACAGAATAAGGATCTACAGATAATTCTGTTTTCTTGCTTTGTACGCTGAGTGTTTGTAAATCGATGGTTGAAACACTGCCGTTGCGGCCACCACAATCGGAACTATGGTGTGGAGCTGGACCATCGGTGTTCGCATTTCGGTTGGCAACATACACTAATCCCTTGGCATCATCAACAGCAACACCGTGTGGTTGCCAACTGGTAAATAAAATTTTTACCAAGCTATTGGTTTGATAATTAATTACAGCAACAGAGCCTCTTTTACCCGGAAAAGTCACTGAATCTTCAGGACAAGTAACAAACAAATAAGGTGTTGTTTCCGAAAAACTCATTTCTTGCGGATAGCTACCGGTGGCTATTTTAGCGATTAGTGAATCGTTGCTCGCTTTAAATACACGAACCTCGTTAGTATACTGACAGGTAACATAGTACTTTGAATTATCCGGACAAAAAGCCACTTCATGTGGATCAAACAATTTAGGTGTAGTACTGCTTTGAGGGGAACCGTCTAAAGTTATTTCGCTAATGTTTGGAAAAAGTGGATTTGTAATATTCAATTTATAGATAAAATTTCCATACTGTGCCGTAATGTAAAGCAAATTATTGGCTGCATTAAGCAAAGTACCATGCGGGAAAACAAATAATCCGCTACCGGCAAATTTTTTCTTTACAGTTAAATTTTCCAAATCAAGGTATAATACACTCCCATTGGCATTCCAGTCGGCAGTAAAAGCAAATTTTGAATCGGCGGTAATTGCAAAGGTATTCCAACTTCCAAGTCCTATATTTATTTCACCAACAAAGGTATCGTCGCTTGTTCTGAATTTTTGAAAGTAGGCACCGTTAATAAAAACTACATACCAATACTTCCCATCCGGTGAAACTCGAATAGAATGAGGTGATTCATTTAAAAGAGTATGACCAACTTTAACATAGCGCATGGGTAAACCTGTTTCGGCATCCAGCACTGTAACCAAATCGCAACCTTGGTTGGTAATGTATATTTTTTTACGGTTGGGATTATCTGAAAATTTTACAAATCCATCTTTGTTGGGCGCACCTTCATCAATCCAATCGCGTAGTTTTATCACCTGTGCTACATTCAATGGATCTTCACCAACCGGCATTGAAGGACTAACCGAAACACCTAATTGAGTATAAGTATTGGTAAATAAAAAGAATGTGCTTTGGGTATGAGCGTATGGAATAACCGTGGCTCCATTGCGTGTACCTTCAAAAAGTTTGTCCCAGGTTTCAAGCGACAATCCTGCAGCTCCATCTTTACTTTTATCGGTATGGCAACCACTAATGGCACATTTGGTGAGTACAATTTTTCCAATTTCGTCAGGATAACCACTACCTTCCAAATCAATTATTGGCTTATCAACTTTGCAGGTATAAAGCAACAAACAAGCACTAGCCAGCAATACGAAAAATTGTGCGCTTTGTTTTACTTTCATTACAACTTTTTTAGAATGCAACTATATACAAATAAGGTATAAAGTTACTTAATAAGAATTGATTTTATACTTCTTAAAAGTATCATTCTTAAATACTTCCAATGCCTTTTGATAAGCATCGTTTATTTCATTAATAATTTCGTAGTAACTATCGTTTTTCCATAAATCGCGGGCAAGAAGCGCTTTCATTTGGAGTTTAATAACATCACCTGAAATAGCTAAACCTTTTTCATCTTTCTTAATTTTTTCCTTTTCCGCTGCAGCAATTAATGCATCCAACATCTCTTGGCTAACGGTAAATTGCTTTTTATATGCGTCAAAAGTTGGGTACTTTGCATACAATTCCTTACGATGCTTATCAAGATAAGACAAAGTAAACTGATTCAAAATACCTTTGCGTATTAAATTGGTATAATAAAGCGATGACTTTGAAGTATCAATAGGAATAAAAATATCAGGCATAATTCCACCACCACCATAAACAATTTTATTATTGGGAGTAGAATACTTCAGTGAATCAGGAAATTTTATACTGTCGACGTTGGTTAACTCTCCATGTTTAAAACGGTTATTTAAATCTTTGTAATAATTTTCAATTTTACCGTTGTAAGGTTTTTGAATGCAACGACCAACCGGAGTATAGTATTTTGCAATGGTTAAACGCATAGCTGAACCATCGGGTAAATTAAATTGATTTTGCACCAAGCCTTTTCCAAAAGTTCTACGGCCTATTAATAAAGCGCGATCCCAATCTTGCATAGCACCCGAAACTATTTCGCTTGCCGATGCGGAACCTTCATCAATAAGTACAATTACTCTCCCCTTTTCGAACTCTCCCCTTGACGTTGCGTTGTAAGTTTTTTTAGGCGATTTTAAACCTTCGGTGTACACAATTAATTTTCCATCGTTTAAAAACTGATCGGCAATTTCGAATGCAATGTTTAAGTATCCACCACCATTATCGTTTAAATCGAGAATCAAATCTTTTGCTCCTTTATCTTTAAGTATACGCAACGATTGAGCAAACTCGTCCATACTTGTTTGAGCAAATCTGCTTAATTTAATATAACCCACAGTAGGTGTTGCCATATAGGTTGCATCAATACTGTACAATGGAATTTTATCGCGGGTTATCGTAAAATCAAGCAATTCACTTACACCTGAACGCAGTATACTAACTGTAACCTTAGTACCTTTTGCTCCCCGTAAATTTTTAATTACATCGTCGTTTTTAATTTTCATTCCGGCAAAATTTTTCCCTTCAATTTTAATAATCTTATCACCCGAAATAATTCCTACCTTTTCGGAAGGCCCGCCGGATATTGGAGAAATAACTGTAATTGTATCAAACAATAAATTAAATTGAATTCCAACACCTTCAAAATTACCGGTTAAAGGTTCGTTGGTTTCCTGTAATTCTTCTTTGGGAATATAAACTGAATGCGGATCCAGGGTTTCGAGCATACCTACGATTGCATCTTCAACCAGCTTTTTGCTTTTTGTGGAGTCAACATAATAATAATCAATATAATCAAGCACCGATCTAAATTTAAGCGCTCCTTCTTGGCTGGAACTCGATTGGGACTTTACCTGCGTTGAAAAAAATATTAGTAAGCTTCCGATAAAAATTAATGCAATTCTATTCATAGTATGATTGTTACAAATTATTAAACAAATTAAGTGAAAAATAATTTTAGAACTAGTGTTGGTTAACAAATATTAACCCTGAGTAAAAGCCTTTATTTGTGACCAACAAACCAGCTAAAAACAAGTTCGTACAAGTTTCATCCTTCGTTAAAAAGAGATGCAATTATTTTTATTTTTGCAAGGCTACTCAATTAAAAGCGATATTTAACAAAGCAAGTAAATCATCCTTTAACTTGGTTGCTTCTCCCTGTTTTTAGTATATATTTACTTTTAATTAGTCAAAGTAACAAGCAGCAAATAAAAGTGCTAATCAACTTACCTCTATGAAATTTGATTCATTATTTCGAAAAAAAACGGTTGAGCAAATCTTACAAAAAGCGAACGAAGATGCTACACTGAATGAAGGAAACGGCTTATCAAAACACCTTGGTGTAAAGGATCTCACAGCATTTGGTATAGCTGCCATTATTGGAGCTGGTATATTCAGCACCATTGGACAAGCAAGTGCCGATGGAGGTCCGGGTGTTATCTTTTTATTTTTGTTTACTGCTATCGCCTGTGGTTTTGCTGCATTTGCATATGCTGAATTTGCCAGCATGGTGCCGGTTTCAGGAAGTGCTTATACTTATTCGTATGTAGCTTTTGGTGAATTAACTGCTTGGATTATTGGTTGGGCATTAATAATGGAATATGGAATTGGTAATATAACAGTTGCTATTTCGTGGAGCGATTATTTTACCGGTTTGCTTGCCAGTGGAGGAATTGAACTTCCTGCCTGGATGACAATGGATTATTTTACAGCTTCGAATGGTTACGATGAGGCTTTACAGGAAATCAATTCAGGAGAAGTGCTTGGCAATCTATCTTCGAATTTGCAAGATGCATATGCTGCTTGGAATAGTGCACCACAGATAGGAAGTTTTCATTTCGTTGCCGATTTGCCGGCTTTGGCCATTATTATTTTTATAACCTGGCTGGTATATAAAGGTATGCGCGAATCACGAAATGCAGCCAATGTTATGGTATTAATAAAGCTCTCAGTTGTACTACTCATTATAGCTGTGGGTGTTTTTTATGTCGACACCGACAATTGGCAACCCTTTACTCCTAACGGAATTTCAGGAATACTTAAAGGAGTTTCGGCTGTATTTTTCGCTTACATCGGATTTGATGCAATTAGCACTACAGCTGAGGAATGTGTAAATCCACAACGTGATTTACCAAGAGGCATGATGTGGGCAATAATTATTTGTACTGTTTTGTATATAGCAATTGCATTGGTTTTAACAGGAATGGTGAGTTATAAAGAGTTGGCTGTTGGCGACCCATTGGCTTTTGTATTTCACAAATTAAATTTAAAATGGCTAAGCGGAATAATTGCCGTAAGTGCGGTGGTTGCTATGGCTAGTGTTTTGTTGGTTTTTCAATTGGGACAGCCACGAATTTGGATGAGCATGAGCAGAGATGGCTTGCTACCAACAGTATTTTCACGCATACATCCTAAATTCAAAACTCCCTCTTTTGCTACCATTGTTACCGGTTTTGTTGTTGCGGTGCCTGCCCTATTTTTAAACTTAACCATGGTAACTAATTTATGCAGTATAGGAACTTTGTTTGCCTTTGTGTTGGTATGCGCCGGAGTATTACGATTGCAAAACGATCCCAGTGCTCCGCGTGGTAAATTTAAAACGCCTTACATTAATGCGCGTTATATAAGTCCCTTGCTATTTATAACTACTTGCATACTTTGCTGGCAATTAAACACTGAAAACATGCACGATTTTTTTGTAGCGCGAAAATTAGCTAGCAGCGAAGAAATTTTAACCCGATTGGATACGAATTCACTAAGTAGCTTACAGCTAACAGCCAAACAAAAATATGCTGCTTCGTTTGATGTTAGCCAAGATCAAGCTATAGCTTTAGAAAATATTAATAGCTTAAAACATGCAGATCGTATCGAACTTTTAAGAACGGCAAATATACCGGATGATCAAAAGTATGCTTCGGGATGGATGGTATTTTTCAGAAATATTCCCATGTGGATTTTTATTTTTATTTCCTTTCTGCTTGTTATTTGGAGTTATAAAAAAAATCTATCCTTAATTCCTGTTCTTGGATTAGTGAGCTGCTTATACATGATGGCAGAAATTGAACTCGAAAACTGGATTGGCTTTGCTATTTGGCTTATACTAGGATTATTTATTTATTTTGGATATAGTTACAACAACAGTAAGTTAAATAAACAACCACTTATTAAATAGGTATTGACAGTATTTTGTTTTTTTCTGCGAATAGAATTTAAGAAAAAAGCCATCACCTTTTAATATAAATCTTAATAAAAAAACCGCTTATTTTAAAGAATTTTCAAACATGACAAGAGCCTTAATAACAGGAGCAACCGCTGGAATTGGAAGAGCCACCGCCGAGCTCTTTGCAGCGAACAACATACACTTAATTTTAACCGGACGAAGAACGAATCGACTTGATGAATTAAAAGAAGCCTTGACAAAAAAATACGGTATTGAAGTGAAGTGTTTAAGCTTCGATATCAGAAATCAGGAAGAAGTTGCTGCTGCCATAACTAGCTTAGATGAGAACTGGAAAAAAATTGACATTTTAGTAAACAACGCCGGATTGGCAATGGGTTTAGGGCCTATACAGGAAGGTGAAATAAATGATTGGGAGCAAATGATTGATACCAACATTAAGGGATTATTATACGTAACCCGCATTGTTGCTCCATGGATGATTGCTAATAAAAAAGGGCATATCGTTAACATCAGTTCAATAGCCGGAACTCAAGCTTATCCAAATGGAAATGTGTATTGCGCTACCAAGCATGCAGTGGTTGGATTAACAAAAAGTATGCGCATTGATATGTTACCACATGGAATTCGTGTTACATCTATTTCGCCGGGTATGGTTGAAACTGAATTTAGTTTGGTTCGCTTTCATGGAGATGAATCAAGAGCAAAAAAAACCTATCTTGGTTTGCAGCCATTAAGCGCCGAAGATATAGCCGATACGGTTTGGTATGCAGTTTCGCGAAAAGCTCATGTTACCATTAATGATATTGAAATTACCTGCACAGCCCAAGCCAATACCAGAGATGCGATTAGATTGGCCTAGAGTTATAAACTAGTTAAGAAGTGAAAAACACTATACATAGTAAGCTTTTAGTTGGATTTGCAATTGCGATTGCATTTTTGATATTCTTTACCATCGTCACTTTTATCAACATGAATACCTTAAAAGTGGATAGTAAAAAGCAATTTGAATCCTATGTTATTCTGAAAAATCTGGAAGAAATTTATGCCGCTGTTTTAGAAATAGAAACAGACCAGCGAGGTTATACTATATCCGGCAAAAAGAGCTTTTTGTATTATTACGATTCAAACATCAAACTTATTAATTTAAAAATAAATGTTCTTGCTTCGTTAACTTATCAAAACCGGCTAAATAAAAATGAACTGAATGATCTAAAGTCTTTCTTAACACAAAAAATCAATCATTGCAACAAGGTAATTGGCGTACGCAACGATTATGGTATTGATGCGGCACTAAATCTTATTCGAACAGAAGAAGGCCGAATTCTTACAGCTAAAATTCGAAGATTAATTCAACACCTTGAAGAAAAGGAACGCCTTTATTTGTACAAGTCGAACGACATGCAAATTAAAAGTGCAAACTTTACTATTTTGATATTTGCCTTGCTTTGTCTCATCATTATTAGCATACTTGGTATAGTATTTTATTATTTCATAACCGACTTAAAAGAAAAGGAACGCATTTCGGTTGCGGTACAAGAATCAAAAGACCAATTACAAGCAATACTCGACAATACTAATTCGCTGGTATTTATTAAAGATTTAGAAGGAAAATTTTTGTTTGTAAATCGACCCTTCGAAAGAAAAGTAAAGCTAAGTAGTCAATTCATTTTAGGCTATACCGACTTTGATTTTTATCCTTATGAAGCAGCCGCCAAGTACAATGCCAGCGACAAAGAAACCATTGAAAAAAATACTGCTGTTGAATTTGATGGAATGATCCTTGAAAATGAAGGTCCAACTTTTTATCATACTTTAAAATTCCCCTTGTATGATAATAACAATGTGATGTATGGTATTTGTGGCATCACAACAGATGTTACCAAGAAAAAAGAAATTGAAGATAAGTTACAAGCTACTAAAGACCAGTTGCAATCTATCTTGGACAATACCAATTCTTTGATAGCAATACGTGATAAAGAAGGAAAATTTTTATTTGTGAACAGGCAGTATGAAAAACTATTTCATACATCAAGCGATAAAATTTTAGGCAAAAGCCTTTTCGATTTTTTTCCAAAGGATGTTGCAGAAAAAATCTATCAACACGATGTAGAAGTATTAAAATCGGCACAAATCAAAGAATTTGAATTAGATTTTCCGGTGGATGACGAAATGCATACGAGCATTACCTCTAAATTTCCGCTCTATGATGCATCGAATCAAATATATGCTGTGTGTGCAGTTTCAACAGATATAACCGAACGTCGACATGCAGAAACTGAATTGCAAAAAACGAATATTTTACAATCTGCCATATTAAATGGTACCGAGTATTCAATTATTGCGACGGATAAAGATGGAAAAATAATAGAATACAATAAAGGTTCGGAAGAAATGCTTGGCTATACAGCCGGAGAAATTATTAACCGCCACGGTCCTGAACTGTTTTTTGAACCTTGGCGCTTAACTTTTGAGAATATTACCTCAGAAGGAATGGGCTACAATGCACTACTTCCTAAAGAAAAATTAGATCATCCAACAATTATTGAAACCGAATATATTAGTAAATCAGGTACACGTATTCCGGTTTTGCTTTCAATTTCGGTGTTGAAAGATGCTAACAATTTTGTAACAGGCTATCTTGGTGTAGCCCGCGATATAAGTGAACAACTTAAAGCTGAAAAACTCGTTCGCGATGCACAAACACAATTAACTCACTTGGCGAAAAATGTTCCCGGTGTAATTTTCCAGTATGAACTAAAATCTGAATCGGATCGAAAGTTTGTATACGTAAGCGAAGGAAGCCGTGAAATTTTTGAGTTAGAGCCGCAAGCGATAATGGAAGATGCAAAGGTTGTGTGGAAATTACTAAACCAAGATGATATTTCACGGTTTTTTAGCACTTTATTCGAATCTGCTAAAACCATGAAACCAATAGAGTTTGAAAGCATGTTTCAATTGCCATCCGGAAAAGTTCGTTGGTTAAAATCGATTGCGAAACCCGAAAAATCAGAAAGCGGTAGTATACTTTGGAATGGTGTGATATTAGATATCAGCGAACAAAAAAATACTGAATTTGAATTAAAGCAGAGTAGAGAAAGGTATGAGATTGCTGTTCAAGGAGCCAACGATGGTTTATGGGATTGGAATTTAATTAGCAACCATGTTTATTTTTCGGCACGTTGGAAAAGTATGTTGGGTTATCAGGAACATGAATTGCAAAATCACCTTGATACTTTTACAAAGCTGCTTCATCCGGATTCTGTAAAACAGGTATTTGCAATTGTGAATGATTACATCAACGGAAATACGAAAAATTATGAAATAGAATTGCAACTATTACATAAAAAAGGCTATTATCATTGGGTGCTAGCTAGAGGCGCTGTTTTGCGCGACAACAAAGGAAAAGCTTACCGTTTTGCAGGTTCACATACCGATATCATGGACCGAAAATTCCAGGAAGAAGCCTTGCGAAACAGTGAAGCAAAATTCAGAGCGATGAATGATGCATCTCCATTGGGCGTTTTTGTAACCAATCCTGAAGGATATTGTACTTATACAAATATTGCTTATCAAACCATTACCGGATTGCCTGCTGCACAGCTCTTGGGTGATGGTTGGGTACGCGCAATACATCCTGAAGATACTTCAAGAGTAAGTAAAGAGTGGATAGATTCAATTTCTCATAAAAAGGCATACGAAAGTATTCATCGTTTTAAAAGGCCCGATGGCACTGTGGTGTGGTGTAAAGCAAAAGCGGCCGAAATGCTGAACAATAATAAAATAATCGGCTATGTAGGTACAGTTGATGACCTCACACAAATGAAAAATGCTGAGGAAAAAATTATTCAATCTACGTACATGATCAACAATGCTACGGATGCAATCATAGCTTCTGATTTAAATTGGGTAATAAATAGTTACAATAAAGCAGCAGAAAAAATATATGGATTTCCGCCTGAAGAAATAATTGGTAGGGTTGCAGAAGATGTATTATTGACCGAGTTTATAAATAGCACTAAGCGAAACTTTTTACTTGATTTAAAATACAATGGATCCTGGAGTGGAGAGGTACTGCAAAAAAGAAAGGACGGAAGCTTTGTGCCGATTCTTTCTTCTCTATCGGTAAACCGCGACAATGAAGGTAATGCCATTGGATACCTTGCAGTAAACAGAGATATAACTGAGCGAAAAAAAAGAGAAGAAACTATCAATAAATTAAATGTTGATTTAGAATTAAACATTGCACAACTAGAGTTAAGCAACCGCGAACTAGAGGCATTTAGTTATACCATTTCACATGATTTGCGAGCGCCATTAAGAGCAATTGATGGATTTACACAAATCCTTAAAGAAGACTATACCGATTTACTTGATAGTGAAGCCAAAAGATTAATGGAAGTAATTATGAGTAATGCTAAAAAAATGGGTCAATTAATTGATGACTTGTTACATTTTAGCCGCCTTAGTAAACAGGAAGTAATTAAGGTAGAAGTAAACATGGACGAAATTGTTCAAAAAATAATTACCGAATTAACTTCGTCTTTACCTGCTTCAAAATTTGAAATCGATTTAGAAGAATTGCCTGTTGCTTTAGTTGATTCTGCTACTATTAAACAAGTTTGGTTTAATCTTATTTCGAATAGTATTAAGTATGCATCTAACAGAAACAAAATAAAAATAACGATTGGGTGTAAAGTGGAAAAAAAGGAGTTGATCTATTTTATAAAAGATAATGGAGTTGGTTTTAATATGCAGTATTACGATAAATTGTTTGGTGTATTTCAACGTTTACACGGGGGCGAATTTGAAGGAACAGGAGTAGGATTAGCCATTGTTCAACGTATAATTCAAAAAAACGATGGAAAAGTTTGGGCCGAATCCAAGGTTGATAAGGGTTCCACCTTTTATTTCTCTTTGCCGAAGTTGTTGAAGTTTCCAAAATAATTACCTTAATCCGATTAAAACAACATTTCACCGATTTACTAAATCCTAAATTTAATTGCTGCGTTATAGGAAGCAATTAACATATTCTCAAAAATAAATTGAATTTAAAGTCAAATACCATTTTGTTTTTTAACTTCGTTATTCAATTTAGATCAGAGAACACATAGCTAGATAAACATGAAAGACGTACAGATTTTAGTGGTTGAAGACAACGACACTGACGCTGAATTAACCATGAGAGCGCTAAAAAAAGCTCAAGTTCCTTCTAAAGCCTATCATGTAAAAGACGGAGTTGAAGCACTTGATTTTTTATTTGCGACCGGTGCCTACTCACACAGGCAAATTGAAAACACGCCCAGTGTTATTATGTTGGATTTAAAAATGCCTAAAGTGAATGGGTTCGATGTTTTAAAGATTATTAAAGGCGATAAACGTACATTAATGATTCCGGTAGTAGTATATACTAGTTCCAGACAATTGGAGGATATTAAAAAATGTACTAAATTAGGGGTCAACAGCTATGTTGTAAAACCTGTAGAATCAGATAAATTCAGCAAGGTGGTTATGGAGGTTGGAAATTATTGGTTAACGGTAAATCAAACGTTAAAACTATAATGCGTTTTAACTTTATACAAAATGGACAAGCCCATTAAAATACTGTTCATTGAAGATTCTCCTCACGATGTGGAACTAATACAGCGTGAGCTAAGACGTGCCTCTATTGAATTTAGCAGCTATATAGTTCAAACCCGAATTGATTTTATATACGCACTCGAAAAATTTACTCCCGATTTAATTTTATCAGATTTTACCTTGCCCCAATTTAATTCACTGGAAGCACTTAATATTTTAAAGCAAAACAAAATTGCTATTCCCTTTGTAAATATTACCGGTGCTGTTGCAGAAAATTTTATTGTAGAAAGTATTCGAGCTGGAGCCGATGACTATATTTTGAAAACCAGTTTAAACCGCTTATCGGCTTCGGTGCTTAATATTTTTGAAAATCCAAATTACGTAGTAAGAAGCACCCTATTTTGGGAAAAATAATCAAGCTTGTAAAGTTTGTTGTAAATTTTTAAAAGCTTCAGCTGTTTCTGTCCTCATGCGCGTAATTATTTGACTGCAAGATTGAATATCGTCGATAAGCTCAACCGATTGTCCGGCACACCACAAAGTATCGTAACCGGCAGGTTTTACTGAACGTTCTAGCTTTTGCATTCCTCTTATCTGAACCAACATTTTAAAATATTTTTTGGTGGTTTTGTTATTCGATAACAAACGCTCCAACCAGTTTTGCTTGTAGCCTATTTTTTTTGCGTAAGGTGTATTAATTATAGTACAGGGTGTGCCCGAAATTTTAGTAGTAAACACAATATCATCCATGTGGGAACTAACAATTGCATCCTTATAGGCTTGATTCACTTTTGATTCTAAGCTAGCAATAAAACGAGTTCCAACAGAAACACCTGCAGCACCAAGTGCCAATACCGATACAATTCCTTCACCACTAGCAATACCTCCGGCTGCTATTACAGGCATGTCGGGAAAATGATGGTGCAGCGATGGAACTAATACTTGCAATGAATTAGGTCCTGCATGTCCTCCAGCTGCTTGTCCAACTGCTATAAAACCATCACATCCAGAGTCTGCGCATTTTTGGGCATGCACAATATTGGTAACATCGCAAAAAACCTTTGCTCCGTATTGATGTGCTTTATCGATTACTTCCTTAGGATTACCAAGCGAAGTAATATAAAATGGTACTTTATTGGCAACACAAATTTCAAGATGCTTTGCATAAAGTGGATTTGATTTTTGAACTATTAAATTTATCCCGAAATTACCCTTTAGGTTTTGAATTTGTTTTGCCGCATGTAATCGCTGAATCAATTGTTCCAGCTCTCCTTCCTTTCTGAAATTCAAACTCGGAAAAGTTCCCATTATTCCATTTTGCATGGCTGCTTCTACCATCTCATAATTACTCACCAAAAACATGGGTGCCATAATCATCGGAAACTCCAGCTGCAAAAGTCTAGTAAATGAGTTTTGAATTTTCATTTTTCTTGATGTATTCCTTATGGATACTATTTATATTCGAATACCAATTACAAGAATATCGTCGACTTGCTCATCAGTGCCACGCCATTTCTCAATAAAATTTTCTAACTCCTTACGCTGATCTTTCATTGTATGATTTTTTATAGAAATCAAATAATCTTTAAAACGTTTAGTTGTAAGTTTTTTATGAAACTCTCCGCCAAACTGATCTGCATAACCATCCGAAAACAAATACAAACAATCGCCTTTTTCCAAATCAATCAAATGTTCTTCAAACTCCTGATTGGCTTTTGTATATCCGGCTATTGCCGATTTAGTAGCTTTTATTTCGATTAAGTTGAAGGAATTTTTCTTAATAATCCACAAAGGTCTGTTGGCACCGGCGTATGCAACTTGTGTGTTAGATAAACGAATAAGTCCAATATCAATTCCATCACCGGTAGCATCTTCAGCGGTCTGACGAAGCGTTTCTTTTACTCCATTATTCAAGGCCTTTAAAATTTTTCCTGGCGAATTAAACTGGGCATTTGCAATGCGCGATTCCTTCACTCCTACCAAACTCATAAAAGCACCCGGTACTCCATGTCCTGTGCAATCAGCGGCAGCTAAAAATATATCATTGTTACTTTTGTTATAATAGTAAAAATCACCACTCACAATATCTTTTGGTTTATACAAAATAAAAAAGTCGCTTAAGTTTTTCTCTATCTCGTGCATATCGGGCAAAATTGCCGATTGAATACGTTTCGAGTAATTAATACTATCGAGCACTTCATGATTCTTTTCTTCAATAATTTTCTTTTGTTGGGTTATTTCCTGCTTCTGTGACTCAAGCAACACATTTGCCGCCAACTTACTTCTATAATTGCGATACACCACAAACAAGGCGATTATAATAAAGCCAATCATGGCCACAATCATAATGTTTAATACCTTCTGTAAATTCAATTCCTTAATTACAGTAATGTACTTTCCGTTGAGTTTACTAAGCTCTTGTTGCAAATTTTCGTATTCCTTTTTCTTGGTTGAGACCACACTATCGCGCAATCCAAATTCTTGCTTACTTAAATTGATACGATCTTCAGCTAACTTTATTTTTTCGTCGGTCGATAAGGTTTCTGATTGTAATTGTTGATCGAGTCGTTGTTTTTTACTAACTACCTCATTCATTTTCAAATCAATCTCGCGTTCCTTTTGTTTTATTTCATTTTGCTTTCTCACAAACTCAGGATCCTCTGCTATTGGTTTCGCTTTAGCTTTGCGCGCCACTTTTTCTTCTGTTTTTTTTGCTGTGCTTTGCTCAGTTAAACCAGAGGTTTGGTTTACCTGATTATCAGGTGAAACTACAGTTGTATTTTCAATGCCAGTAGTGTTATTTATATCTTCACTAAAATCCGAATCCGGAGACTCTTCATTCATACGAATTGTTTTTTTTGCTAAACCTACAAAGCCACTAGTAAGCTTCAATCCTCCATTCTGAATATTGCTTTTGTTAATTTCAAAACTAAGTTTACGATCAACTTGTATAAATGCAAGCATGGTTTTATCCATGTAAAGGTTATTGTCAGAAATAAGCAATCCTTTGCTTTTTAATGCTGATAAATTAAATGCGGGAAATTTTGCAAAATCAACGTATAAAATTTCGGATGGTCCAACCTCTGCAATAGAAGCATAAGTAATGATTCGAATGAAAAATTTACCCTCCTTCTTGCGGTTAGTTATTCGTTTTAACTCAGTTACTAAATCAGGATGTGCACCTAAAAGTGCAATTCGAAAATCGCTCAGCTCACGTGGATTCTGCCATTCAATAGAATGTGCAAATTTAAATACTAGTCCTGCTTTTATTTTTGAATCCTTGTCAATTGCCTTGGCACTTGTAAAAATCAATATAAATGAGAGTATAGCTAGCGGTAATTTTAAATACTTCATAATTTAAACTTAAATTCTTTGCGCAAATAACTTGTATGCCTTACAGGCTGTATACTGCAATTCGTATATAAAGGTTTACCTTGCCTGTGGTGAATCAAATATAGAAATTATATTCAGCAAGTAAAAGTTTGAAGGTTCAACAAGACAAGCTAAAAACAGAGTTTATACTTTAGCATGCAAAAGCTGCACTATTAGGTTGATTCATTGGTAAGCCATTTACCACTTTCGGGAGCTTGATAAGTCCTTAATTTTTCAAGTAAATCAATAGGATCAGAACTAATTTGAATACTATTTAAATGTTGCTGTTGAATAAATCCGGTACTGTACATTTGAGAAACCAGTTCTAACAACGGAGCATAAAATCCAGCACAGTTGAGTAATCCCATTGGTTTGCTGTGTAATCCCAACTGCGACCAGGTGAGCATTTCAAAAAATTCTTCCATAGTACCAAACCCACCGGGCAAGGCAATTACGGCATCACACAATTCATTCATTTTGGATTTTCGTTCGTGCATGCTATTCACCAAAATTAATTCTGAGAGACCGTTATGGGCTATTTCCTTTCTGCTCAAAAAATGAGGTAAAACACCAATTACCTTTCCTCCATTTTGCAAAGCTCCATCCGCCACAGCTCCCATTAAACCAATCTTTGCACCACCATAAACTAGCTGAATTTTTTCCATTGCCAGTAATTTACCCAACTCATAAGCTACAGTTTTGTAGCTCGAAACTGTTCCTTCGCTGGAACCACAAAAAACGGTAATACTCTTTATTTTCATTGACTGTAACTAATAAATATAAAACAACTCGGAAAATGTGAAAGTAATAAGCGCAAACAACTAAAACCTTTCAATGTAATGCAGAAATATTTACAACTTGCACTTGTATTAGATTTAAAGTTATATGTCGATCATGTGCTTTATTTTTAAATTCACTTATGGTTTCCAAAATATCAAAATCGATAAAATTACATTTGCTTCCGTCAATAGTTAAATTGCTGTATTCCGGAATAGAATCTAATGCTTTTCGAAGTTTCACTTTATTTAAAAAGGTAACATTGCTGTTGAGTTGAATGAGGTATGTTTCAATGCCCAAATGCACAGTTTGTGAAATTTTATATTCAGCTTTAAAATTATTTTGAATAATAAAATAAAGGGATACTAAAAGTCCAATGCTCACTCCTATCAATAAATCAGTAAGTAATATAACGATTACAGTAATTGCGAAAGGAAGAAATTGTTTGCTTCCTAGCGACCACATGTGTTTATATAACTTTGGTTTAGTTAAATTATAGCCTGTAACCAACAATATCGCTGCCAGTGATGCGTATGGAATTTTATTAAGTATAAAAGGAAAAAATACCACTGCGAGAAGTAAAAATAAACCATGTGTAAAGGAAGAAAATTTGCTTCGTGCGCCGGCATCCACGTTTGCTGCTCCTCTAACAACAACGGCAGTAATAGGTAATGCTCCCAGTAAACCACATACCATATTTCCAATTCCTTGAGCAATTAGTTCACGATTAACTGGAGTTATTCTATTTCGTTTATCCAACTTATCAACTGCTTCAATACACAACAATGTTTCCAAAGAAGCCAAAAGTCCAATTAAAATTCCCGCCTCCCAAATTTTCATGTTCGTAAAAAGTTGAGAAAAATCAGGACTTACAATTCCAGAAAAAAAATCTGCAGGTATGCTAACAAGCTGAGATGATTTTAGTTGGGAAGCAGTATCTGAGTGGTTTACGAATTCCACTACAATAATTCCCACCAACACTACTAGTAAAGGAGCCGGCAAAAGATTGCTCTTTTTTGCAATAATGCGTTCATAAAATACTAAAATAGCCAATGAAATTAAGCTAATTAGGATTGTACTTTTTGTAAAGTGAAATTCCAGATTATGAAAGTTGTTCAGCAAGTTTCCACTTGCAAACAAACTGCTAATTCCACTTGTCCAAAAATCAGGCTTATCATAACCTAAAGACAATGGGATCTGCTTTGCAATTAATATCACACCAATTGCGGCTAACATTCCCTTTATTACTGCCGACGGAAAATAATTGGATATACTTCCCAATTTCACAACACCTAATACAAGTTGAAATAAACCTGCAATTACAACTGCCACGCAAAATAAACGATAGTCACCTAAAGTAAGTAAAGTAGCAGCAACCAAGGTTGTTAATCCAGCTGCAGGTCCCGATACTGCCAATTGAGAACCACTTAACAACGATACCAACAAACCACCTACAATACCCGAGACTAAACCTGCATAAAGCGGTGCACCAGAAGCCAGTGCTATTCCCAAGCAAAGAGGGAGTGCCACTAAAAAAACAGTTAGTCCAGCCGGTAAATCGTGTCGTAACCAAATAATTCGATAGTATTTAATCGATCTTTTCATAGTTTCACAATATCAGGTATTCAAAGTAATTCGGTATCATACGCAGTCAAAACATTTGATTCAACCATTTCTTGCTAATTCAAAAGAGGATATAGTTTTTAAGACACTATCTGAACGCAGTAAAATTCGATAAAAATAACCCTGACTTTCGCACAAACTACAGAACTAACTTAAAGTAGAATTCTGATGCAAACTGACTTCGCTTTTAGTTTTATGTTGCAATTCCTATTATTCAAGGAAATATTTCCCTTTTGGTGTAATAAAATAATTTAAGTTCTATACTCTTACCACTATACAACTCTATTAGTAGAATACGATTAAACATCTAACCTACCCTAAAGTTGATGCAGTGCTTTCGTTGCCTTCTTAGTATATGTTCCTCAAAAAAATCGAACCACTCAATTTCACAAATAAGCAAAATAACGTCTTGTAAAATTAGCTACATGTTATGTTTATTTAAATTGTTGAATTTTGCATCAAACAAATATAGCGGGTATAAAAGTACTATTTCATTCTCCATAATTTAGTTTTAAAAAAGGATTAGCATACTATTTTTTATACTTTCGTGACTACAATTCAGAAGGTAATTTAACTTAAAGAAACCGAAAAAAAACATTATCAGTTCTTGTATCTAAATCATGCAACTTTCCGAATAAAAAAATTACTAAACATTTAAACTAACTTACTTAAGCAGCTTAAAAGGTATGAAATTCACAAAATTGTACATAACTTATTTTATAAGTATCATTTTACTTGTTGCATGTACCGCTATTGCAGAAACAAAATCAAATAGTAGTTACAATTACGAAAGCATTCCGAACGATATCCTTGGAACTCGAATTTATACACTCGAAAATGGATTTAAAGTTTATATGACGGTGTACAAAGACGCACCCCGAATTCAAACTTATGTTGCTGTGAAAACAGGTAGCAAAAATGATCCTGCCGATGCGACTGGTTTAGCCCATTATTTAGAACATTTGCTTTTTAAAGGCACCGATAAATTTGGTACGCTTGATTTTGAAAAAGAAAAAAAAGAACTCGACAAAATAGAGGTACTTTATGAAGCGTATCGAAATACAAACAAAGATGAAATTCGAAAAATTATCTACCATCAAATTGACAGCATAAGCGGTGTAGCTGCTAAATATGCTATTGCCAATGAATACGATAAAATGATTGCCATGTTAGGTTCAAAAGGAAATAATGCTTTTACTGATTTTGAACGAACTGTGTATACCAATGAAATTCCATCAAATCAACTCGAAAATTGGTTAACTGTGGAAGGTGAACGTTTCAGGAATCCGGTTTTTCGAATTTTCCATACTGAACTCGAAGCTGTATATGAAGAAAAAAACAGAAGCCTCGATAGTGATGATAATCAGGTGTATGAAGCACTTTTTAAAAACTTATTTCCAAGACACACGTATGGTACTCAAACTACAATTGGGACCATCGAGCACCTAAAAAATCCATCGCTAGTAAAAATCAAAAATTTTTATTCAAACTATTATGTATCCAACAACATGGCACTTATTATGTCGGGCGATTTTAATCCGGATGAAGCAATTAAATTAATCAATGCCCGTTTTGGTGCACTGCCCAATAAAGCCATTCCAAGTTTTGTACCCGCTAAAGAAGTTCCTTTTAACAATCCTGTTGTGGTTGATATAAACGGACCGGATGCCGAATTTGTAAACATTGGATATAGATTTGGCGGTGTTAAAACTCAAGATGCAGACATGGTTCTGTTGATTAGTAAAATTATAAGCAATGGTACAGCGGGTTTGATGGACATTGACCTTACACAAAAACAAAAAGTACTCGATGCCTATTCATTTCCGTATGTGTTAAACGATTATTCCTGCCTCATTCTGGGTGCTTCTCCAAAAATAAATCAAACATTGGAAGAGGTAAAAAACTTAATGGAACAAGAAATTGATAAATTAAAGAAGGGCGAGTTTGAGGAATGGATGCTTGCGGCGGTACTTACCGAACTTAAAGTGGCTCAAACTACTGCCTACGAAACTAACCGTGGTAGAGCCGATGTTTTGTTAGACGCATTTACTTCCGATTTAAAATTAGAAGACAAATTAAATCAACTAAAACGTTTGGAGAAAATCACCAAAAAGGAATTGGTAGATTTTGCAAACCGCCACCTATCTAACAACTATGTAGTAGTATACAAACATACGGGTGTAAACACAAACAATGAAAAAGTAATTAAGCCTGCGATTACACCGGTTGAAGTAAACAGAGATGCTCAATCTGATTTCTTAAAAAAAATTACTGAAATAAATGTACCCGAAATTGAGCCGGTATTTATCGACTACAAAAAAGACATACAACAACTACAATTAAAAAACAACATTCCTGTATTATACAAGAGAAACACTGAAAATAATACGTTTAGTATGTATTATATTTTAAATATGGGCACCAACCATTCAAAAAAAACAGGCGTGGCAATTGACTACCTGCAGTTTTTAGGAACATCCAAACTTACGGCTGCTCAAGTTAAAGAAGAGTTTTATAAGTTAGGTTGCACTTTTGAAGTATTTAACTCAGAAGATCAAACTTACGTGAGTTTGAATGGACTTGCCGAAAATTTTGAACCTGCCGTAGTTCTATTTGAAAATTTATTGAGCGATGCACAACCTTCAGCACAAGCTTTAATCGACCGCATAAATGATGTATTAAAAAAGCGTGAAGACAACAAATTATCAAAATACGAGATACTTCAAATGGCCATGCGAAATTATGCCAGATACGGACCGCGTTCACCTTATACGAATATACTATCGACTGAAGAATTGAAAGCACTTAAACCAGAAGAATTAGTTGGATTGATAAATGATTTATTGAGTTATCAGCATCGAATTCTCTATTATGGACCACTCACCGGCGATAGTATTGTTAAGGTTTTAAATCTTCGCCATTACATTGCGAAAGCTGTAAAACCTATTCCTCCACCAATAGTATTTCCTGAGCTCGAAAATATTGAAAACAGAGTTTTTGTTGTGAATTACGACATGAAGCAAGCCGAAATTTTGTCCTTGCATAAAAGTGTAAATTATACAAATTCGAATGTTGCAAAAATTGCACTATTTAACGAGTATTTCGGTGGAGGAATGGGTAGCATCGTTTTTCAAACCATGCGCGAATCAAAAGCCCTGGCATATGGAGTGTATGCGTCTTATGGAATTCCGGTGTATGCGAATAGGGCGCATTATTTGAGCAGCTACATCGGAACCCAGGCAGATAAACTTCCCGAAGCCATGAAAGGCATGAACGAATTAATGAATACTATACCACATGCTGAAATTCTTTTTGAAGGATCCAAAAAAGCAGTCTTACAAAAAATTCGTACTGAGCGCATCACTAAGGCTGCAGTGCTTTTTAACTATGAAAAAGCAAAAAAACTTGGCCTCGACGTTGATATACGAAGTACCATTTATAACGAAATAGCCGATTTAACTTTTAGCGATTTGGAAGCTTTTAGTAAGCAATACGTCAGCAATAAAAAAAATACCATAATGGTACTAGGCGATAAATCATCTTTGGATATGGATATTTTAAAACAATATGGAAAGGTGGAGTTTCTAAGTTTAAAAGATATTTTTGGCTATTAATACCAGTAAAGATTTTTTAATTTCGCAGCACTTTACAAACACAATAAATTATATACCTTATACAATGAATAAAATTAAAGTTAGCAACCCTGTAGTTGAACTCGATGGTGATGAAATGACCCGTGTAATTTGGTCTTTTATTAAAGAAAAACTAATTCACCCTTACCTAGATTTGGATATTAAATATTACGATTTAGGGATGGAGCATCGTGATGCAACCGACGATAAAGTTACTGTTGAAGCTGCTGAAGCAATTAAAAAATACAATGTTGGAATTAAATGCGCCACCATTACGCCTGATGAAGAAAGAGTGCGCGAATTTAAATTAAAACAAATGTGGAAATCACCGAATGGAACAATTCGAAATATTTTGGATGGTACCGTTTTTCGTGAACCCATTGTTATGAAAAATATTCCGCGTTTAGTGCCTAACTGGACTGCTCCTATTTGCATTGGTCGTCATGCTTTTGGTGACCAATATCGCGCTACCGATTTTGTAACCAAAGGCAAAGGAAAACTAACTATAAGTTTTACCCCCGAAGATGGTGGCCCTGTTCAGAGCTTTGAAGTTTTTAATTTTAAAAGCGATGGCGTTGCTCTTGCCATGTACAATACTGACGAAAGTATAAAAGGTTTTGCACGTTCTTGCTTTAACCAAGCAATTATGAAAAAGTGGCCGCTCTACCTTTCTACTAAAAATACCATCTTAAAAAAATACGATGGACGTTTTAAAGATATTTTCGAAGAAATTTATCAATCAGAATTTAAATCAAAAATGGATGCTTTGGGTCTTACTTATGAGCATCGACTAATTGATGATATGGTTGCCAGCGCATTAAAATGGAACGGAAATTTTGTGTGGGCTTGTAAAAATTACGATGGAGACGTACAAAGCGATACTGTTGCACAAGGATTTGGATCCTTAGGCTTAATGACTTCTACTTTGGTTACTCCCGATGGTAAAACTATGGAAGCCGAAGCAGCACATGGAACTGTTACTCGTCATTACCGAATGCATCAACAAGGTAAACCAACCAGCACCAACCCTATTGCAAGTATTTTTGCTTGGACGCAAGGTTTGGCATTTAGAGGGATGCTCGACAACAACCAGGATTTGATTAAGTTTTGCAAAACTCTCGAAACAGTTTGTATTGAAACTGTTGAAAGTGGTAAAATGACAAAGGATTTGGCAGTTTGTATACATGGTAATGCTGTTAAACAGGAACATTATTTAACTACCGAAGATTTTTTAAGTGCCATCGATTCGAATTTAAAATTGAAGTTGGCTTAATAGATTAGCATTCTCAACTTCACAAAGCGCAAGGAAAGTAAAATTTTCTTGCGCTTTTTTTTGCTTGAGTTGATGTTTTATTTTTTACATTTGTAGCATTCTTATAGGGGTGCTTTGTACAAGTTACAAGGCTGAGATTACACCCATTGAACCTGATGCAGGTAATGCTGACGCAGGGAACTGAAGGTTGACTGATTTACAGGAAGATGCCCCTTTTTTTCTGAAGTATAATGCACTCTTTGTTGAGTAAAAATTGTATTCTATGAAAAATTTAAAAATTGCACCTGCTGCCTTTATTATAACTGTTCTATTAGTTGGGTATTCAACTTTTTGTTTTGCTCAATTTAGCCTTAGCGGGAAAATCACTTCTAAAAATAGTTCCGAGAAATTAATTGGAGCAAGTATTAAAATAATAAATACCTATCTCGCAACACAAAGCAATGTGGATGGTAGGTATATTTTGAAAAAATTAAAAGCAGGAAAGTATACTATGAGTGTTTCATCCATTGGATATGAAACAAGCTATTGTGACGTAATCTTACAAAGTGATACTGTTATCGATTTTCAACTTAAGCAAACCAGTTTGTTACAAGAAGAGTTTATTGTAGAAGCAACACGCGCTAATTCTAAAACAGCAGGTAGCAATACGCTTCTCTCCAAAAGCGAAATTGAAAAAAACAATGTGGGGCAAGATCTACCCTACTTGCTCAATTTGCAACCTTCTGTGGTTACAACATCGGATGCCGGAAATGGGGTTGGTTATACGGGTATTCGAATTAGAGGCAGCGATGGTAGTCGTATTAACACTACTATTAATGGTATAGCATTAAATGATGCCGAATCTCAAATTTCCTTTTTTGTAGATGTTCCCGACTTGCTATCCTCTGTTGATAATATTCAAATTCAACGTGGTGTTGGTACTTCTACCAATGGTTCGGGCGCATTTGGCGGAAGCATTAACATTGAAACTACCAAGTTAACTGTTGAACCCTATGCTGCATACTCAAGCTCGGCTGGAAGTTTTTCAACTTTTAAGAATACGCTGAATATAGGCTCAGGCTTATTAGCAAATGCTTACAGTTTTGATGTACGGCTTTCCAAAATATCAAGTGATGGATACATCGATCGTGGTGCATCAAATTTACTAGCTTACTACCTTTCAGGAGGATACTATGGAAAAAACAGCACGCTGAAATTTATCAGTTTTGGAGGAACCGAAAAAACTTATCAATGTTGGAATGGAGTTCCTGAAGCAAAGCTATTCGGCGATTCATCACAACTGGCCGATTACATTCAACGTAACTATCTTTCAGAAATTGCAACGCAAAATATTTTGCAATCATCAGCCCGTACCTACAATTCATTTACTTACACAAATCAAACCGATAATTACAAACAGCTCAATTACCAATTACATTTTAGTCAACGTATTAAAAACTATTGGAATGCTTCGGTAGCATTACATTATACTAAAGGACTTGGTTATTATGAAGAATACAAAGAAGCTGTAAGTTTTACTGATTACAATCTTCAAAATGTAGTGCTTACCAACGATACAGTATTTTCAACGAACCTTGTTCGACAAAAATGGTTGAGCAATGATTATTATGGAGTAACCTATTCTTTAAATTATTCACGCTCTAAAAAATTCTATGCAACACTTGGAGGTGCCTATTCAATTTACGATGGCGATCATTATACAAAACTTCTATGGGCTAACTATTTCAGCAATGCAGATTTAAATAAAAAATACAATTTTTCGAATGGACTAAAAAAGGACTTCAACATTTATGCAAAAGTCAATTATCAATTAAACCGTTTGTTTAATGCATTTGTAGATGTTCAGTATCGCAAAGTTTCATATTCCTATCCGGGATTCACTGCTTCTTTAGAAATTGAAAAACAAAAAGCATTGTTAAACTTCTTTAATCCCAAAGTAGGACTAAGCTATTTTATCAGTAGCAATAAATTACTTTATATAAGTTATTCAATTGCCAATAAAGAACCTTCAAGAGATGATTTTATACAAGCTTCAACTACTAGTGTTCCGGCGCCCGAAAAATTGATGAACTGGGAGTTGGGTTATGTCCAAAAAAATAAACGCTATTCCTATTCTTTCAATACTTATTTTATGAATTACCAAAACCAGTTGGTATTAAACGGAGAAGTTAACGATGTAGGAGCCTACAACCGCACTAACGTTAATAATAGTCATCGTTTAGGAATCGAATACATGACCTCAATACAACTGTTCAAAAAATTAGAATGGACAGCAAATGCAACCTGGAGCAGCAATAAAATAAATCAGTTTTATGAGTTTGTGGATAATTACGATAGCAGTTACCAGGAAGTAATTGAACACCGAAATACCGATATTTCATTTTCGCCCGATTGGGTTGCTTCCAGTAGTTTAAGTTATACTCCTGTTAAAAATTTGACAGCTGTTTTTTCGAGTAAATATGTTGGCAAACAATACCTCGATAATACTTCCACTTCCGATCGAATGCTCGATGCATACTTGGTGAATGATTTGCGTTTCAATTATAGTTTGCACTTTAAGCAACTAAAAGAAATACTGTTCACGCTTAGCTTAAACAACCTTTTCAACGAACAGTACGAATCAAATGGATATACCTATAATTATATTTCGAATGGAAAATTAGTTGTTGAGAATTTCTATTTTCCACAAGCAGGATTTAATTTTATGGCAGGTGCTACACTAAAATTCTAATCCAATTTCGAATTAGCTTATTCGATTACAACTTCATTCGAATCTAATTCTACTTTATCTCCTGGTCGTACTTTTGCACGGAGACGTAACTCGGTGTTTCCATTTAATTTAACGTTTCCATTGCTAACACAATATTTTGCATCGCTTCCCATAGCGCATAAACCCGATGCTTTCAGCAATTTTATGAGTTCAATATATTCACCGGTAATTTTAAAATTTTTTGTTTTCATTTATTTAATTTTTGCACTCATAGGATTTTTTAACCCTTCGTACGATTTAAGTTTTGCTTTTATTGTTCCAACCAAAATTGGTGTTTCAACATAAAGAGGAAGTTTATTCTTATCATCTGTTACCCACACTGTCATGTCATCACCTGCTTTAAAAATAGTTCCTTCTACTAACATTGGATGAAACTTTATACAGTTAAATGTTCCCATTTCAGTGGTAATTGTTTCCTTTCCCAAATAATCAATGTAGAGCGAATATACAGCATTATCAAGGTACAGCGAAATTGGTATTCGGGTGTTTTTGGGATAGGAATTAAAATCAATATTTCTTGCCGAGTAAATCATGCTAAGTACATCGAAGGTACAACTCTCAATTTTTACTGAATCAGCTTTTATTGTTTTATTTTTCAATCGTGTAAAACTATAAGCCTTCAGACTTGAATAATTAAAAATATTATCGCTGTAATTAGCAGTTGCCCCTTCGTGTGTATCTCTTATGTATCGTAGTGGTTTCAAATAAGTGGTATCGCAAATTGTTTCAAATCGGTCACGCACTTTATACATCCAATCATATTTTGGATAGGTAGCTCCTAGTCCGGTAAATTTATAATAGGTTTTAGTATTTTGTTGAATAAGGGAAGTTTCAAAACTTGCTTCACCTGCATTCACCCATATCACTCCCCAATTGTATGAAATTTCATACTTCAACTTTTCTCCCGACTTAACAACTGTATTTTTAATTGAACAGGTTGGAGTTTGTGAAAAGCTAGTAAGTGAAATAAGAAGCAATACAAGTAGAATCAATTTTATTGACAGATGAATTTTATACTTCGAAGTTAGTACAAAAAAAAATCTCTCTGATGGAGTCAGAGAGATTTTCTTTTCAGGAAGTAACTGATTACTTCTTTTTAGCTGGAGCTTTTTTAGCTGCTGCTTTTTTAGCAGGAGCCGCTTTCTTAGCAGGAGCTGCTTTTTTAGGAGCTGCTTTCTTAGCTGGAGCTGCTTTTTTAGGAGCTGCTTTTTTTGCTGGTGCTGCTTTTTTAGCGGCAGCTTTTTTTGGAGCTGCTTTTTTCGCTGGTGCTTTTTTTGTTGCCATTGTTTTTTGTTTTTAGTTAATCTATTAATTAATAGTCGATACAAAGGAAATAAATGTTTTGGAAATAAAATATTTTTAATGCACTAATTATCAACATAAAAATGTTAGTTACTGAATTTATTTTTTCGCTTCTTACTTTTTTTCGGTATAACATGCTCTAGTAAATTTCGAAACGAACCTTCTGTATACATTGATTTTACAGTACATTCACAAAATAATATTTTAAATTAAAATCGAGTTACAATTTTAAAATGATTCTAATTTCCTGGCTTTTTTTTCATCAAAATAATTTTAATTTTTTTTTGTGTCCAGGAATTTATTTTTCAAAAAACGACCATCCTCTGATTAAAATAAGCAACTAAAAATTATTCTCACAATGATTTGCTATCTCTGAAAGCCTTTGTTTTAAGCTATTTCATGCAACTATTTTGATCTCTTTCTAGCTGAGGTAAAATTTTATTCGCGAAAAATCATTTTAAAATCAACTTGAAATCTACTTCTTTCAATGCTCAGTTAAAAAAAATGAAACACAGTTGGCAATAATTCAAACCATCTTAAAATTCAACTCAACTATTCAGATTAAATGAAACACAAAATAAAATCTACTAGTAATTTCATTGGCTACAATCAAGTAATTTTTGCTTCTAGCCAATTTGAAAAATTTCATTTAGAGAAGTTGAAGTTCAGAAATCAGCACAATAAAATTTGCATTGATTGGCAATTGGCCCTGTCAAAAAAAGAAAGAAATAAAATGAAATACCTTTATGTAAAATGCTTAAAAAAAAGCTACAGGGCTTAATTATGGCTGCTTTTGCAAGCTCAACAAATTCACAAATAAGCGATATGCTCCTGTATTTCCGGCAGGCAGTTGTCGAAAGAATGCTAAACCTGTGTATGCAAAATTTCCCTTTCCATATTTTCCAATTATCAAACTTCCTTCCTTGGCTGATTCATTTTTATCACTTACCGAAAAAATACTTTCATAGTTTTTATCTATTTCAGTTGCAAAATAAATTCCTCGTTCCTGCACCCAATTATCAAAATCGGCCGGAGCAATTTTATTTGGATAATTTAATACAGCATGATCCGGTTTCAAAAATTGCATAGGCGCATATTCATCTGTTACTCGATCACGTGAAATTGTAAATGGGTAAGGACCTATTTTCGCCAACAAAGGACCAATTCGATTGTTCGTATTATATTGAACAATTAAATTTCCTCCCAAATTAACATAGTCCATCAAACGAGGATAAAATTGCTGAAGCCTTTCGTTCGTGTTATATGCTCGCACTCCAGTTATAATTGTGTTGTACTCCAACAAGTTTTCTTTAGCTAATAATTCATCTGTGAGCAAAGTCACATGGTAACCAATTTGCTTGAGGCAGTCTACTATTTCATCACCTGCACCCGGAATAAATCCAATATTTAATCCAGCTTCTTTCACATCAATACAAACCAATTTTGCCTCCGACTTTGTAAGTATAAATTGATACGGTATATGATCGTATTCAACTCTTTTTATCGCTAAAGAATAAGTAGCTGCACCTAATTGTATACCTATTTCAAGCTTCGCCTCTCCTCCGTTTTGTGGAGGAGTGAGCATTCCATTTATAACTAGTTCAGTTCCTTTGTTTGCAATTTTAAATTCGTTTGTATCCATAATTAACTTCCATCCTTTTGCAACTGTGGCTACAATTTTACCCTCAATTGCAGACTTGTTTGAACGCAAAATCAATTGAATTTTTTTCGGATTGTTATCAGCAAATACATATACACGCTCTGATAAATTTACAGTTACCGGAGGTACAATTTCAACCGGGCGATACACCTCTCCTTTTACTGGATCGGTCGATTTAAAAACAACCGGTCGTTCAATTCGAAAATTTTTACCATTAATTTCTAAATCAAAAAACACATTTAATGGACTATCATTTTCTGCTTTTCCAATCCATAACTTATTAGCTACATAATACTGCCCTACTCCGTGAGCATGGTTCAACCAATAAGGAGAAGAAAAGGGTAAATTGGGATTCAGCTTTTCACGATGTTTTATACTTACTAATTCATTCAACTTTGGTGTTAGATTCAAAAGTGTGTCGTACTGATTAAAAAATGAAATGCACTTGCAAGTCAGTTTTACCTGGTTTCGGTTAACAAATTGCACGTTAAGTTCCATTTCGGTTCCCGGTATGCCAATATAATCAACTGCTGAAGCTTCACACCACAACCCTGAACAAGAAACTATAAGCTGCTCAATCTCCTTTAATTTTAACTTCTTCCAATATAAAAACTCACTGTTCTTTTCATCCTTGTTTTGCAAAAGCGTATGTATTTCTATAAGCGCATCCACTGAATTTTCAGGATGAGCTATAGAATAGGTGTCGATGCATTTTGAAATTTTCTCCTTGATTGAAGTACACGAATTTAGTCTGTCCCAACTTTGATTAATACCTTCAAATAAATCTTTGCTGGCAATATCTCCTTTAATTTGTTTGAAAAATTCAAGTGTGTTGCCACGAGTTTTGGCAGAGCCAAATCCTTGGCTTTTATGATTTGAACGACTTTCAGCCGCAACCTCTCCATAACTTTTACCGGTGAACACATTGTACACTCCTACATTTACTTTTAACTGACTCGAATCGGTTGTATTAGTTCCTCCAAAATTAAAGGTGTTCCAAAATACTCGCTTTGCTTGCCAAACTTGTGTATACTTTAACTGATGAGGAAATTTTGAAGCATCAGCAGCTGCTGTAAATGCCTCTTCGGCTAGAATTGCAGAAGCTGTATGATGGCCATGCCCACCTTCGCCGGTAGTCGGAAAACGGCAAATAATTACATCCGGTTTAAAATTTCGAATCACCCAAACTACATCTTCCAAAATACTATCCTTGTTCCAAAACTGAAATGTTTCTTCTGGATTTTTACTATAGCCAAAATCGTTTGCGCGGGTAAAAAATTGCTCTGCTCCATCCACCTTGCGTGCAGCTAGTAACTCTTGTGTTCTAATCAATCCCAGTGATTCACCTTGCTCCTTGCCAATTAAATTTTGGCCACCATCACCTCGTGTAATGGATAAATAAGCTGTTCTTACATTTCTTTCTTTTGCAAGATAGGAGAGCAATCTTGTGTTTTCATCGTCAGGATGCGCAGCTATATATAAAACTGAACCAAGTGTATTTAACTTATTTAAACCTAAGTATATTTCAGCTGCGTTAGTCTGTACTTGCGCAAATACATTTTGCTGTAATAGCAGATGAAGGGATAGAATAACTATAAATATTTTTTTCATAAAATTTAAGTTCACTTTTTTAAGAGTTGAATTAGCCATTTCTACGCGTTTAAAATTGAAAAGAGTACTATTAATAAGTAGGATAATTACCGGCTACAATAGTATAAAATAAACCGTCAGTTAAAAAGTAAGAATTCAATTTGTACCTTCTTAATATAGACCTTATATTTGGCTCTCTAACTCAACTATAAATTATGAAGAAAATTCTTACTTGCTGCCTGGCTTATTTGCTATTCCTTAATACCCTTTCAGCACAAACCTATTTGCTACAACCGGCGTATCCAACTTTATCCACGGTATTCCAATACCCTATTGAACTAAAGAGTGTACCCGATACTAGTAATCGGATGTTTGTCGTAGAAAAACACGGTAAAATTTATGCAATTTCTACCAGTGGTACTACTACTACCGCTAAACTGTTTATCGACCTTTCAAGCATTGTTAGTCAATCCGGCGTATCAGGCGAAACCGGACTTTTAGGCTTGGCATTTCACCCTGACTATGCGAACAATGGATATTTTTATGTGAATTATACCAACAGTCTTAGTGGCTCCTTAAAATCATACATTTCCCGATTTCAGGTAAGTGCAACTAATCCCGACTCAGCCCTGTTTAGCAGCAAATTTGAAATATTAAACATTAGTCAGCCTTATGGTAATCATAATGGTGGTTGCCTTAATTTTGGTTTAGACGGATATTTATATTGTGCTTTCGGCGACGGAGGATCAGGTGGGGATCCATTAGGAAATGGCCAAAATAAATCAGTTTTACTTGGAAAAATTTTACGTATCGATATTGATTCTGCAGCAACTCCTTTAAACTATTCCATTCCTACCGACAATCCTTTTTATGGAAATGCACAAGGCTTTCGTCAAGAAATTTTCACATACGGCATGCGCAATACTTGGCGATTTAGCTTAGACTCGGTTAGTCAAAAAATGTGGGCAGGCGACGTCGGTCAAAATGCTTACGAAGAAATTGATATTCTTGAAAGTGGTTCTAATTATGGTTGGAATGTGATGGAAGGGTTACATTGTTACAACGCTACCATTTGCGATACAACACAAAAACGTAAACCAATTTGGGAATATGCTCAAGGCAATTCAAACTATTCCGTTACCGGAGGATATGTATATAGAGGTTCATTAATGCCGGCTTTGTATGGAAAATACATTTATGGAGATTATGTTTCGGGAAGAATTTGGGCCTTAAATTATACAGGTGTTAATCCAACTACTAATGCGATTATTATTGATCGTCCAACTGCGACAGCTCAGCAAAAATCTATTTCTGCTTTTGGGGTAGATCGCCAAAACAACATATACGTTATTTCTTACGGTGAAGGAAAAATTTACAAAATAGTACCCAATACTACCAACCTTACTGAAAACTCAACCATTACTCAGTCTACAATTTCACAAAATACTCCTAATCCTTTTACTCAACAAACCGCTTTCACTATTTCACTTGCGTCTAAAAGCAATGTAACACTTTCTATTTATAATGCTTATGGAAAGTTGGTAAAAACCTTGCTAAATGAATCAATACCTGCAGGCGAGTTTCAATTGCTTTTCGATGCCGAACAATTGTCTACAGGTATTTATTTTTATACCTTAACAACTAATGAGGGCGCAATTACTAAAAAGATGTTGCTGAATGCTAAACAGTAAAATCACTTTGATTAGTAGGAGAAACAAATTGGAAGCAATGGCGATTTCTTGATCTTTGATGGTTCACAGCACTTAATGAGCAGCTATGGTATAATTGAATTATTGGAATTATTTTTTGAATAACTACTACCCAACATACAATGAACAAACTGGTAACTGAATTTAATGAGTACCGCAGTAAGATGAACGAAAAAATTATGGATGCGGATAATTTAATAATGAAACGCTTGTTTAATTTAGACACAAACACTTATGCAGAAGGTGCTTTATCAGTTAAAACCAAAGAAATGCTAGGATTGGTAGCATCCATGGTTTTGCGCTGCGATGATTGCATAAAATATCATTTGCAAAAGTGTAAAGAATGCGAACTAACCACCACCGAGGTTTTTGAAGTATTTGCAATTGCCAATATGGTTGGTGGTAGTATTGTTATTCCTCATACCCGCCGCGCCCTTGAATTTTGGGAAGCGCTTAATGAGTAAATTTGCTTAGTATCTTGAATTAACCGAACCTTCAAATTTCTTTCCCAACTGTGAAGTATCCAATTTTTCGCACTCTAATTACAACACTTGTTTTAGCATTTCTACTTTTAAATGCTAGAACACAAAATGCCATAGCTCAAACAACACGAGTGAGTGGAAAAGTATTCGATAGCGAAACTAAAGAACCATTGCCATTTGTTAATATAATTTTTAAAGGAACCCGTATTGGTACCACTTCCGATTTTGATGGAAATTTTTTGCTCAGTACTAGCGAAAAAGTCGATAGCTTAGTTTTTTCATACATCGGGTATGTTCCAAAAACAAGGGCTATAAAAAAAGGCATCTCTCAGGAACTAAAAATTGAATTAAGTGTAAATTCAGTTGCCTTAAAGGAAATAGTAATTAAACCGGGTGAAAATCCTGCGAATATACTTTTCAGAAAAGTGGTGAAGCACAAGGACGAAAATGATGTAAAAAAACTGGAGGCTTATCAATACGAAACTTACAACAAAATAGAAATCGATATCAACAATATTTCTCAAAAAATGAAAAAAAGAAGACTGTTAAAGCCTTTCGATTTTGTTTTTGAAAATATTGATAGCTCTCATGCCGATGAAAAACCAAGCTTGCCGATGTTTATTACCGAAACCCTCAGTGATTTCTATTTTAAAAAGAATCCAAAATTCAAAAAAGAAATAATCAAAGCCAGTAAAGTTGCCGGTATTAAAAATGAAAGCGTATCCCAAGTTTTGGGTAATATGTACCAGCAAGTGAATATTTATGACAATGCGATATTAGTAATCGATAAAAATTTTACGAGCCCACTTTCCGATAACGGTTTACTTTTTTACCGTTACTATTTAATTGATTCGCTTTTTTTAGATAATCACTGGTGCTATCATTTGCAGTTTAAACCACGCCGTAAGCAAGAATTGGCCTTTATCGGAAATATGTGGATTGCCGATACAACCTTTGCCGTAAAACGTTTAGAAATGAGTATTCCGGATGATGCTAATATCAATTATATTGTTGCATTAAATGTTGTTCAAGAATATAACTTGGTTGGCAAAAATTGGATGTTGAGTAAAGATAAATTGGTGATTGATTTTGCTTTACTCGATAAAAAAATGATGGGAGTGTATGGAAGAAAAACTACTTCTTATAAAGACATTATCATCAATGAACCCAAAGATGAAAAATTTTATTCAAAAACAGATAACCTTATTGTAATGGAAGGTGCGAGTGATAAGGACAACAAATTTTGGGAAGGAGCACGACACGATACACTTTCGAAAAATGAAGAATCTATTTACCACTTGGTTGATACCATTCGCACCTTGCCGGCTTTTAAACGCTACTCCGATTTAGTGAAAACGCTTTATGGCGGATACTATGTATATAAGTTAATTGAATTAGGTCCCCTATTCTCTACTTACAGTACCAATACTATTGAAGGAAGTCGAGTTCGAATTGGCGGTCGCACCAGCAATGCATTCAGCAAGTGGTTTGAATTAAATGGGTATGTGGCTTATGGATTTAAAGATGAAAAGTATAAAGTTGGTGGAGGCTTTAGATGGATGTTGCAAAAAAAACCAACCCGTCAAATGCTTGCTTTTAACTATAAAAACGATTATGAAATATTGGGCCAAAATGCAAATGCGTTTCGTCAAGATAATTTATTCGTATCGCTTTTCAGAAGAAATCCCTTATCGAATTTAACTCAGGTAGAGCAATACAAAGGTTTCTATGATAAAGAATGGTTTAATGGATTTAACACGAAATTAATTCTGACACATCGGGTAATGACTCCGCTTGGTAGCACACAGTATCGTTTTGTTCAGGAAAACGATACTGTCACAATTCCAAATATTAAATCTTCTGAAATAGGCATTAATATTCGCTTTGCTTATGGTGAACGCTTTTTGGATGGCGAATTTGATAGAGTTAGCTTGGGAACAAAATCTCCCGTTTTTCAAATTCAATTTACCGAAGGCTTGAAAGGCGTGCTGAACAGCGATTTCGATTACAAAAAAATCATTGTCAATATTGAAGACCGCCTACGAATTAATCCAATTGGCTATACCAATTATGTATTGCAGTATGGAAAAATTTTTGGCAAAATCCCTTACCCCTTGTTGGAGCTACATCCAGGGAATGAAACATTTGCTTACGATTTTTATTCATTTAACCTGATGAACTATTTTGAATTTGTGAGCGATGAATACGCTAGTGCTTTTGTTAGTCATCACTTTGATGGATTTTTCTTTAACAGAATTCCACTTTTACGCAAACTTAAATTACGTGAAGTTGCAACAGGTAGAGCTGTAATTGGGAAAGTAAGCGATACTAACCGTCAGGCGCTCCTCTTTCCTGATAAGCTGTATACCTTTAACCAGGCAGGCTACACTTCTAATTTATTTAGTCACAACAAACCGTATATTGAAGTAGCTGCCGGTATCGAAAATATTCTAAAATTTTTCAGAGTTGATGCCGTATGGCGTTTATCTTACCTAAACCATCCGAATATTGCTAAATTTGGAATTCGTGCAACGGTACAGGTTATTTTATAAGCAACATGATTTTAAGAACCGAAAATTTAATTAAAAAATACAAGAGCCGAACAGTTGTAAATTCTGTCTCGGTAAATGTTAATCAAGGAGAAATTGTTGGTTTGCTTGGTCCTAATGGTGCCGGTAAAACAACCACTTTTTACATGACGGTTGGATTAATAAAACCCAACGAAGGCAAAATATTTTTAGACAATAGAGATATAACCAACGAACCAATGTACCGCCGAGCGCAATTAGGAATTGGTTATTTAGCACAGGAAGCAAGTGTGTTTCGAAAACTAAGTGTAGAAGATAATATTTCATGTATACTCGAAATGACCAAGCTTAGCAAGCAGGAACAAAAAGATAAACTTGAATCTTTACTTGATGAATTTAGTTTGCAACACATTCGCAAAAATCGCGGTGATTTGCTCAGTGGAGGTGAACGTAGACGTACTGAAATAGCTCGTTGCCTTGCAGTAAATCCTGCTTTTATTTTACTTGATGAACCTTTTGCAGGTGTCGATCCTATTGCCGTTGAAGATATTCAAAGTATTGTTTCAAAACTGAAAGAAAAGAATATCGGGATTTTAATAACCGACCATAATGTTCACGAAACCTTAAATATTACTGATCGTGCTTACTTGCTTTTCGAAGGAAAAATTTTAAAAGCAGGAACCGCTGAGGAACTTGCAGCCGATGAAACTGTGCGACGCGTATACCTTGGTCAAAATTTCGAATTGAGAAAGTAAACTGATTTTTTTTCGATTATACCAATTTATCCTTTAAGTATTTTCCGGTATACGATGCTTTGCATTTAACCAAATCTTCCGGAACACCCTCAAAAAGAAGTGTTCCACCTTCTTCTCCGCCCTCTGGTCCTAAATCAATTACCCAATCGGCACACTTAATTACCTCTGAATTGTGTTCAATAATTAGCAGCGAATGCCCATGTTTTACCAATTCATTAAAAGCATAAAGCAGCTTTTTAATATCGTGAAAATGCAATCCTGTAGTTGGTTCATCAAATATAAACAACAAATTTTCTTCTGAATTTCCCTTAGTTAAAAAAGAAGCAAGCTTTATTCGTTGTGCTTCACCTCCACTTAAAGTATTGCTCGATTGTCCTAATTGTACATAACCCAAACCAACGTCGGCCAAAGGAAGCATGCGTTGAATAATTTTCTTCTCAATTAAACTAGGACGCGATTCACTTTCAAAAAAAGCAATAGCATCATCAACTGTCATTTCCAAAATATCGGAAATCGACTTATCATGGTACAGAATTTCCAAAGTTTCTTGTTTGAAACGCTTACCTCCGCAACTTTCGCATTGCAAATGAAGATCGGCCATAAATTGCATTTCAATTTTTACTTCTCCCTCTCCTTCACAAACCTCACAGCGGCCTCCATCAACGTTAAATGAAAACTGTGAAGGTTTGTAGCCTCGTGCCTTTGCTAAAGGCTGTTCGGCAAACAAGGCACGAATTTCATCATATGCCTTAACATAAGTAACAGGATTGGAGCGCGACGATTTACCAATTGGATTTTGATCAATCATTTCTACACCACTTAATTTTGCATAGCTACCTTCAATGCGATCGTATAATCCGCTTTGTTCATTGTAGCCTCCAAACATCTTTTTAAGTGTTGGATATAACACACGTTTCACCAAGGATGTTTTTCCACTTCCACTTACTCCGGTTACAACCGTAATGGTATGCAATGGAAATTTTACATCAATATTTTTTAAGTTATTTTCTCTGGCGCCTTTTATTAAAATGAAATCGTTCCATTTTCTTCTACGTTCAGGAAGTTCTATTTTAGAAATTCCCATCAAATAATTGGCAGTTAAACTTGAGCTCTCCTTCTCAATTTTTTTCCAATCACCTTGAAACATTAGCTCTCCACCATGCGATCCCGCCATTGGACCTATATCAATGATTTCATCGGCAGCTTTCATAATTTCTTCATCGTGCTCAACTACAATAAGGGTATTTCCCAAATTTCGCAATGAAAAAAGCACCTTAATTAATTGTTGGGTATCGCGAGGGTGTAAACCAATACTAGGTTCATCCAACACATACATACTTCCAACCAAACTGCTACCGAGCGAAGTCGCTAAATTTATCCGTTGCGACTCACCACCCGATAAAGTATTTGAAAGTCGGTTTAGCGTCAAATATCCCAATCCAACATCTACTAAAAACTGCAAACGGTTTGTGATCTCAATTAGTAATCTTTTGGCGATTTCAGTTTCGTATTTCGCTAATTTCATCGAACGAAATAATTCCACCGATTGTTTTACTGGCATTAAAACAATTTCACTTATCGACAAGCCGTTAATTTTTACGTAGGCGGCATCCTTACGTAAGCGAGTGCCATTGCAATCAGGGCAACTTGTTTTACCACGGTATCGTGAGAGCATCACGCGGTACTGTATTTTATAAATTTGCTGTTCTAAGAATTTAAAAAAATCATTTAACCCCTGGAAATGCTTATTGCCGGTCCAAACAACTTTTTTTTCGGAAGCACTAAGTTCGTAATAAGGACGATGTATTGGGAAGTCAAACTTATCGGCGCTCATGATTAGCTTTTCCTTCCACTCTTTCATGGTATCGCCTTTCCAGCAAGCAATTGCTCCTTCATAAATGGAGAGGCTTTTATCTGGAATTACCAAATCTGCATCAATGCCAATTACACTTCCAAAACCTTCACAAGTTTTACAAGCACCTAAAGGATTGTTAAAACTAAAAAAATGAGATGAGGGTTCGGTAAAAGTAATTCCATCCATTTCAAATTTGTTCGAAAAAGAATAGCGCTCGGTTTTACCGGTTTTGCCTTCATTCAAAACTTCAATAAAACATTCTCCATTTCCTTCAAAAAAAGCAGTTTGCACACTATCAGCAATTCGGTTTTCATTTTCTTCATCCTCTTTATCTGCGATAAATCGATCAATAAAAATTGCAAAATCAGAAGTAGCATTTGTCAATTTTTTCTCACTGATCAAGTGCAACGAATCCTCAATTTTTAAAATTTCATCTTTATATTTTACACGAGTAAAACCTTGCTGAAGTAAAAGTTGTAATTGCTTTTCAAGCGTGTACTGCGGTTTTACCAACAAGGGAGCAATTAAAATTACTTTGGTTCCTTTGGGAAATGAATTTATTTTGGTAATGACATCTCTTACTGTATGCTTTTTTACTTCATCACCCGAAATTGGCGAATAAGTTTTTCCTATACGTGCAAACAATAATTTTAAGTAATCATAAATTTCGGTCGTAGTTCCAACAGTTGAACGAGGATTGCGAGAATTAACCTTTTGTTCAATAGCTATTGCCGGAGAAATACCTTTAATATAATCAACATCCGGTTTATTAATTCGCCCTAAAAATTGGCGCGCATACGAAGATAAACTTTCTACGTAGCGACGTTGACCTTCGGCATACAAGGTATCAAAGGCTAAGGAAGATTTACCTGAACCGGAGAGTCCTGTAATAACAACAAATTTATTTCTTGGTATAGCAACATCAATATTCTTTAAATTATGAATGCGTGCTCCTTTTATGATAATATATTCTTTGGCAGACAGCTGCTCAAAAGGGTCCTGGGGCATATAAAAAAATTAGGCATTAAAGTTAGGATTTAAATAGCAAGCTTGCTACTAAGCAGAATTATTATTCCAAAAAAAAACACCGAAGTAGTTCGGTGCTTTTTCTGTATTGAGAATAATTTTAATACTCCCACATGTCGTGTTCGTAATTGAAAATATTTTCTTTAATTTTTTCTGCCTCAAGCAAAGCATCCATTCCGCTTTTGTACTCGCTGATATCGCGGTCGTAAACGTTAGCTTCTTTGTAAACAAAACTTGAGAAATCGCGTTTCCATATAATATCTTCCAATGTTCTTCTTTCGCTGTCGTTGTTACGATTGAAAACCTCAGCATTAGCAAAAACATAGCGAGCTTCTGGATAGTAAATCCAAAACATTGGACTTAATGCTTTAAAACTTCCATCATCATTTAACTTGTCTTCCAAAGCACAAAGTCCAATAATACGTACATCCATTACAGAACGTTGTTTATCAAAAAACCAATCTTCTTTGATTCTGTACTTCTTAATGCTCGAAGGTTTAAACTCTGTCAAAACAACTTTTGGAATTAAATTTCCTGGATTTTCTGGATCATCAACATAAGTTGTATCAGATTTAGGTGCTATCTTAGCTGATATTTCGGCTTTCGATAAAGGTTTTTTAAACTCATCATCAAAACCATCATAAGCGGTAATAGTACCATCGTTTAAAATTGCGTCCAAAATTACTTGACTTAAACTCTTGCGGTTATTAATCGGCTCAGTAGGAAAATATAAAGGATGATTTTTCTTTTCTCTTAAATCAATCGTTCTCCAAATCCGTTTAGCCCACTGCACATCGGCTTCTCGCAAATAAGTGTAAGGTATAACTTTGCGCTCAGGTGTGTGCTCTTTTACATAAACACCATCCAAAACGTTAGTTTGTGCTTTCGAAACAAGTGAAAACATCACTACAAAAAAGAATACAGCAATTAATTTTAGCTTTTTCATTTATGTTGATTTATGTTTAACTTTTATAGAACTTTAAAAATAATTGAGTTCAAAGTACGAGTTGTTCCATCCGGCATTTTCGCCTTAATTTCTTCAAAAAACAATTTACCATTTGTAGGAATACCTTGTATCATGGCTGTTTGTGAAGCAGTAAACGCTCCGGAGTTCGAAACCTCTTCTTTTAACAAGCCTTTAACGATGGTACTCATTTTAAAACTTACGATTTGAATTTTCAAATCAAAGTCAAAATTCTCCATTTTAGGAATTACGTTTCCAGAAGCTACAATTAATCCTTTCTTCAAAGTTCCTGAATTAGCCCCAGCAACAAAAGCTGTTGGTGTAGGTAATTGCTTTACACGGAATTCAAAAGGTGTACCCATTGGACGTGTAGTAGTTCCCATTTTAGCTCCAACACTTATTGTGCACTTATTAGAACCGGAAACAACGCGTACATTGTATTTTCCACTACTTAATTTAGTTAAAGTACCACCATTACCAGCAAGACTAGCAACGATATTCTCAGGAGCAACACCGGCAGCACTAATATCAACAGGATTGTCTACCCCAATATAAAATACATTCATTTTGGTAGCTGAAACTGCAGCAGCTGGTTTAGCAACTTGATACTCTGATGAAAAAGGATAAGAATCAAACTCACCGGGACGTCCTGGTTTTTCAACCTTAATAACACCGCTCCATTTTTGCAAACCTTCGGCGCTTGTGCGGATAGTGTATTTTCCTAATCCACCTTCAACAGGCAATTCTTTTCCTTCACCTCCGGTTTTCAATTTAGAAGTATCCCCAACAATAATTTTAGGATTGGTTGTAGAATTTGAGGCCACCAATAATACATCGGCACTATATTCATCACCGGCAATAATATAACTAGACTTAGCAATTACTTTTGCAGATAATTTATCAAAAGTAAAATCTTGTCCTTTTACTGATTGGAACAATTGATTCACAACATCAGCTTCAGCGTTTTTAACATCTGCTTGTATACCCGATAAAATGGTAATAATTGCAGCTAAAGGAATATGCTCAAAATTGGTAGTTTCCCAAGTTCTAACTTCACCTTCTTTTGGCTTTGGATCAGGAGTTTTCATTCCCAATTTATTTTCCATTTGTTGCTTAACAACCGGTAAAAACAATTCTTGTCCAGGTGGGTTGTCAAACAACTTAATAAACTCTGCACGCGCAGCATTAATTTTTGATTTTAAATCAGCAGCAGTATACTCCCCTGTTTTAGGAGTTTCCGGGTTACTGCCAATCATAATTTCAGAAGGAATAGTATAATTATCCTTAGACTGCAAATATTCTAAATGCATAGAATCGGCAGTTTCCATGGTAATTTTATCAGTCTCTGAAAGGAGCTTTGTCTTAATAGATTTAATGTACTTAATTAAGTCGGCTGAAATTTTTTGAGCCTTCTTAGCACGCTCATAATAAGGACCGGTCTTTTTAGGATCCTTGGTATTTGCGGCATCAAAATCCGAATACACCTTTTCGTTTTTCTTTGAGAAGTTCTCATTGGTTTTTTCCAGACCATCATTTACAATAATGAATGAATCCAAAATTTCTTTTGATACGTTCAATGCTAACAACGCTGTTAACACCAAATACATCATACCAATCATCTTCTGCCTCGGGGTCCCTTTTGCTGACATACGCTATATTTTTTGTGTCCGATTTCGGAGTGTTTAACTAAAATTTCCTAGGTTAGATATATATAATTATCTATTGTAATTCATTGCGGTAAGCATGTTACCATAAATGGTATTCAATGAACTCAAGTTGGTTGCAAGTTTTCCAACTTCATCCTTGTACTTTCTAGTATCGTCAACAGAACCTGATAAATTATCAATTAACTGATTCATGCCCTCGTACATTTTATTTGAAACTTTCAAATGATCGTTAGCACCTTGTAGCTGTAACTCATAAACAGCATTTAACGCTGATAAATTTTTAGAAACTGCCACCAACTGCTCTCCGTAAACCTGTCCATCTAGGTTAGTGCTAGTTAAACCGGTTAATGCTTCTGAAGCCTTTAAATAACTTTGTGCTAATTGACCTACTGAACTTGTAGCTCCCTTAATATTGTCAACATAACCTTGTGTTGCAACAGTCGCATCCGTAATGTTGGTTAATTTTCCGGCTTGCTCACTCAAACTGCGCATTCCTGAACCTAAGCTTTCAATTAACTCTGGTCCTATCTTCGCTTCGCTCAACATCTTATCAAGTTCAGCTGCAATTGGATCTTTTTTGCTTTTTGAATCTTTATGACGGCTAGCTCCATGTTCATCTGCTCCTCTTAATTCAGGATAAACTAAACTCCAATCATCCTCTTCATGAATTGGTTCAAAAGCCGAGAAAAAGAAAATTACTGCTTCAATTGACAAACCGGCAACCAACATGGGTCCTGCACCCGGCCAGTGCTGAATCTTAAACATCGCTCCCACAATTACGATTGAAGCTCCCCATCCATAAAGATAACCCATGAATGTTTTTCCTTTTTTTGACTGAAGTTTTTGAATGATTCCCATAGTTAGTTAAAGATTAAAGGGTTGTTTGTTTAGAATTGTTTTAAAATCAAAAATAATTATTGTTCATCTCCAGGAACTCTTCCCAAATATGTCATTACACATCTAAATCCTAAGTAACATTTAGCTGTATCTTGATATTCGTAGGTACGTGAACCATTTTGAAGGTAGTAGGAAACATCCTTCCAAGAACCACCACGAATAACTTTTCTTTTTAAAGCCACCGGATCATTTTCAGTTGCTTCATATACATAATCCGGATTCATATCGTGAGAAAAATTGTATGCAGACTCATCAAATGCATTACTTGTCCATTCTGACACATTTCCAGCCATATCATACAATCCATAATCATTTGGATTATAAGTAGCTACTTTTAATGTATTTAAACCACCATCATCGGTATAGTTTCCACGAAGCGGTTTAAAGTTGGCTAAGAAACATCCACGTATATTACGTATGTAAGGACCTCCCCAAGGATAAGGCGATAATGCCAATCCTCCACGTGAAGCATATTCCCACTCTGTTTCTGTAGGTAATCTAAAATCTTGTAGAAGTGTTAACTCTTGCGCCATTCGGGCACCATTTATTAATTGAGTTCTCCAAATACAAAAAGCACGCGCCTGTTTCCAAGTTACCCCAACCACCGGATAATCATCATAAGCCGGGTGCCAGAAATACATATTGGTCATTGGCTCATTAAATGAGTATGTGAAATCATGAATCCAAGCCAAGGTATCAGGATATACATTAATAACATCCTTCTTAATAAATACCGAACGGTCGGTCATTCCTTGCTCACGGTTACTTTTACGAGCAGCCTCTTTTAAGTCAATCCAGTAATATTCAAAATCCAATTTACGAGCATCAATTTCTTTTCTGTGATAATAACGCTCATTCACTGGTAAAAACATATCCATTAATGCTTCCTTTGCATCCTCATCGTCCCATCTCAAACGTTCTTCCCAATTTAATTGTCTGAAATCAGGCTCCTCTTCGTTTTCTGCCTGTAAGAAATCTTCATTTCCTGCTTCGGCAATTTTACGACGTGCAATTGAATCGCGCACCCAGTTTACAAACTGACGATACTCATTGTTAGTGATTTCTGTTTCGTCCATATAAAAGGACTGAATAGAAACCGTTTTAGCTTGAGTTGTTTGTGAATAAGGAACATCCTGATCACTTGGACCCATTTGAAAGCTTCCAAGTGGAATACTCAACATTCCATAAGGGTTGAAATCATACCAAGTCTCTCTGTTTTGAGCTCCAATCAACTGTCCGTCGTCGCCACTGGCACAACTTTGAAGAACAACTGCTAAAAGAATAAAATAGATTACCTTTTTGATGTTTTCTAAAAGATGATTCATTTTTGTTTTTTTTGGTTTAACATTCTTCCCTTCGAAAATCAGCCTTTGTAATTTTTAATTTATAATTACCTATTATTTGACTCTTACGAGACTTAAAATTTTTGGTTACTACTATTAATTATAGGAAACGAACGTTCTTGTATTTTGTGGTAGTTGTTTTAGGTACTATGGTGTAGCAGAAACCTAACATTAACTCATGACTACCATTGCTCTGTGTTTTAAGCTTTGATGTAGTTACATCGTATGCATACCCAACTTTGAAAGCACTCTTTGCATTAAACGCCTTTTGGAAACCTACCATTGGCACAACAGCATCAGAAGTTCGGTAACTAACGCCAAGCCATAGTAAATTATTGTATAAAACATTCACATTAACATCTAAAGTGGTAGCCGAACCTACTGACTTAACCAATAAAGATGGGCGCAATGTAAAGGTTTCGTTAATATCGTAATTATAACCAGCAGTTACATAATAGTGACGTGCTATTTCAAAATTCAAATTTCCTTTTTCAATTTTACCTTGATTTAAGTGCGTTGAAGATAATCCAACATACAATTTTGGTGTATGGTAGTGTAATCCAAAACCAATATCGAAAGTATTATCAGCCGCTTTTCCAACAGGAATAGATTTATCACTTGTAACATCATCCGTTGCTACCCAATTTCCATTGATAGATTTATTGTACATTCCTGCTTCAATACCGATACCTAAATTACCATCATTACCAAGCGGCATTCTGAATGCATAAGATAATTTACCAAAAAAGTTATTTTCAAAACCAAGCTTATCAGTTGCAACAGTTAATCCTAATCCTCCGTGAAGTAATTTAACCGGTGCATCAATAGATAAAACATTTGTTTTAGGAGCACCATCAAATCCAACCCATTGTTGTCTTCCTATTAATGTGGCACAAATAGAACCATTTGCACCTGCATATCCTGGATTGTATCCTAAACGGTTATACATGTAATGACTAACTTGTGGATCCTGTTGTGCGTAAGTGAAAGAAGCGATGAGAATAAGGCAGGCAGTAAGTGTTTTTTTCATAAAAGAAACGTTGTTGTTCAGTTAAATTCTGTTAATATTTTTCGCTCACCAATTAATGATTCCTTAAAAATTGGTGGGTAAAGTAAGCAAACATATTTTTAATTACCAAATTTTGACACAAATTATATTTCAGCTTGTCGAATAATGATTACATCTTTAATTTCTAGTTAACACAGCTTTTGAAAAGTTAACCACCATTTATCCGGCATATCCTCGTTGCATGCGGTTTGATAATCCTGATAGCTGCAAGGCACCAAGTGGTGTCGTTCGTACTTAATTTTTTTATTGGGAGGATACGGAACATCCATCCACCAACGATCACTTTTAGGACTCTTGTAAAATACAATTTCGTATTTATTATTTTGAATAAACACACGGTACTTAATAAAATCGCCTCGGCTACCCATTGGGAAATCCTTTTTACGATTGCAAAATCCTTCCATAAAGTACCAAATCATTTGAGCAAGTAAATGAGAACTTTGCTCTGCCTGATCAACTTCAGGATTTAATTCATAAAACCCAATTGAAGATAATTTATCACTCATACCTGCATACCGAGCAATTTTACAAGCCTCTTCACCATAAAACCCATTGGGAGTTGCGTTCCGGTTGCCAGGTGCATCTGAATAGCGAATACAAGACATATCAAAACTAACTATATCGGCATTTCTTACAATTGGTTCAACCTCTTCAATGTTTGAACGTACATAACCTAAGCGGTGCGCATCAAAAAACAATTTCGACATGAGCTCTATCGAATGCTTGTCAACAAAATAAGTTTGATATCCAATGTTACTGAAATTGAATAAATAGTTAGGTTGGTGTAAAATAATCTTACTCAGATACGATTGCGAATCCAATGCCTGATTCATCTCTCCTAAATCAAATTTTGAATCCACTGAAACAATATTTACAACCTGTTCGAGTGCTTCATATGCTTGATAATTGGCATAGGTAAGATCTTGACCTCCTCCTAAAATAATGGGTACGATGTTCTTCTTTACAAGTTCTTTAACAGTGTTTGCAACCGCAAAATAGGTATCCTCAATGGTAAATCCAGGATTAATATTTCCCAAATCAGCAATAACAACTGGTAGGTGGGGTTGATAAAGCTTGTACAAGTAATTTCGAACCACATCTGGTGCTTTTGCACAACCTGAATTAGCTACTGATTTTCGATCCTCCTTTACGCCAATAATTGCGAGTTGAACACCTTCCATATCCGGAAATCCAGTAGAAGTGTGTTGACGAATAATCTTTCCTAATTGCGCCGGCTGGTAAGCATCAGGGTGTAAAATTCCGCTTTGCTGCAACGGCTCGAAATAAATAGAAATATCCATGTTTACAGACTAAAGACTATTTCTTTTTTCCAGACTTGCTTTTTGAAGCTGCACTACTTTTTACTGCTCCTTTTGCAGCAGCCGGTTTTTTAGCAGGTGCTTTTTTTGCAGCAGGTTTTTTAGCAACTGTTTTTTTAGTACTTGCTTTTTTCCCTTTTTCAGTTGATACAGGAGCTGCTTTCTTTGCTGCAGCTGCTTTGTACTTAGGTGGAGGAGCTGCAGCTGCTATTGCAAGGCATTCTTCCAAAGTAAGTGTCGTAGGTTCAGTTCCTTTTGGAATTTTATAGTTGTTCTTATCAATTGCAATATAGGGTCCCCATCGCCCATTAAGTACCTGAACACTTGGATTTTCTTTAAAAGAAAGGATTAGTTTTTCACGATCTGCCTTTCGTTTTGCTTCAATTAATTCAATGCTTCTGGCTTCGGTTATCGTCATCGGATCGTCTTCCTTTTTTAAAGAATAAAATGCCGAATTATGTCGAATATAGGGTCCAAAACGACCAATATTCACTTGCATTTCTTTGCCTTCGTAGGTGCCGGTGATACGCGGCAGTTTAAATAATTCAAGTGCTTCTTCCAGCGAAATACTCTCGAGGCGCTGGTTTCCACGTAAACTTGCAAATTTGGGTTTATCTGCATCATCTCCAGATTCACCAAGCTGTATCAAAGCTCCAAAGCGCCCAATACGTGCGTAAATATTTTTTTTACTTACCGGGTCAATTCCGAGCAATCGCTCACCACTAGCTCGTTCAGTATTCTCAAGTGTACTTTCAACATGAGCATGAAAAGGTTTGTAAAAATCGGCCAACATCTTTGTCCAATTTAATTTACCTTCTGCAATAATATCAAACTCTTCCTCTACATAAGCTGTAAAGTTATAGTCCATTATCTCGTCAAAATTTTTCAATAGAAAATCGGTTACTACCATTCCAATATCTGATGGAAATAACTTTGATTTTTCAGCTCCGGTGTTTTCCGTTTTCACTTCTTTTGAAATACGGCTATCCTTTAAGTTAAGTACTTGGTACATTCGCTGTACACCTTCCCTATCCTCCTTTACAACATACCCTCTTTTTTGTACCGTCGAAATTGTTGGAGCATACGTCGATGGTCGTCCAATTCCTAATTCTTCCAGTTTTTTTACAAGACTTGCTTCAGTATATCTTGGTGGATGGTTTGAGTAGCGTTGTACAGCATTTGTTTCAAGCATTTTCAACAATTCACCAACTTCTATTGAAGGAAGCATTCCTTCCTGTTCTTCGGTGTTTTCATCGTCGGTACCTTCCATGTACACTTTTAAAAAACCATCAAACTTTAACACTTCGCCTTGTGCAATAAATTTTTCTTTGCTTTTTGAAATGTCAATTGTTGCAATCGTTTTTTCGAGCACCGCATCGCTCATTTGGGAAGCTATTGTTCGTTTCCAAATTAAATCATACAATCGTTTTTCATTGTTCTCCCCTTCAATATTCTTGTGATTGATGTATGTTGGACGAATTGCTTCGTGCGCTTCTTGCGCTCCTTTGCTTTTGGTTTTATACTGACGTGGCTGATGATATTTTTCACCGTATGCAGAATTTATTTCAGACTTTATAGTGGACATTGCAAGCTCTGATAAGTTTACCGAATCGGTACGCATGTAGGTAATTTTACCCGATTCATACAGTCGCTGTGCCAGTGTCATGGTTTGTGCTACTGAAAAACCCAATTTTCTGCTGGCTTCTTGCTGCAATGTTGAAGTAGTAAATGGTGCAGATGGTGATTTTTT
>Ga0075163_10000144_pt1 | contig 81374 bp, 64 predicted proteins | sample JI1023141ADNA_FD_71478 | JGI IMG/M metagenome (GOLD analysis project Ga0075163, IMG submission 71478) | Wastewater effluent complex algal communities from Wisconsin, to seasonally profile nutrient transformation and Carbon sequestration -... | ecosystem: Engineered > WWTP > Effluent > Algae... | reverse complement strand
TTCTTGCATTATTTGCCAACCAGTATCCTGGCTGACAATTATGTCGTGGTCGTAATTGACGACTCCGGTTCGATGGACGAATCAATGTCCACCAAAAATGGGCGCATTCGTCGAATCAATGCGGCCAAGAATGCATTGCGAACCGTGCTTGGCAACTTATCTCCCGATACCAAAATTGGATTGCTCGCACTGAATCAGGAAGGCGTCGATGGAAACTGGTTGTATCCACTAGCCCTCGTCGACCGAGACAAGCTATTGGAGGTTGTAAACGAAATCGGTGCCAATGGTGGCACTCCGCTGGGACATGCGATGAAGGCAGCGACCGATGCATTACTGGCTGCTCGCGATAAAGATCCTTTTGGAACGTTTCGCTTACTGGTTGTCACCGATGGTGAGGCAACCGACGCCGTCAAGTTGGAACAATATCTCCCCGACATCGTCCGCCGTGGAATCACCATCGATGTGATTGGCGTCGATATGCAAAAAGATCATTCACTGGCAACGAAAGTCCACCAATATCGACGGGCTGATGATGCAGAAGCGTTGAATCAAGCTGTCGCTGCTGTCTTTGCCGAGTCCGACTCGGCCACAGACCAAAGTGGTGAATCGGATTTTGATTGGATTGCAGGTCTACCCGACGAATTCGCTGCTGAAGCCTTGGCCGCTGTATCCAAAATCGACAACACTCCAGTGGGCACAATTGCCGCCGCAGAAAACAACACACCAGAGGAAGCCGTTCCGAGCAATAATTTCCCCAATATGCCCAATGGAACTCCTGTCAATAACACGACAAACTCTGGTTTATCCTTCGGATCCGTCTGCTGCTGTTTTGGCTCAATGATCTTTTTGGGGGTTATCCTCACGGCCTTACTTCAATCTGGCAAAAAACGACGACGCAACTAAGGCGTATCGCCTGACTGGTCTTGGAAACTTAACTCATCGCAATTCCTGAGAGCCCGAGCTGTGAACAAATCGAAAATCGTAATAGCTGCTATAGTTTGGCTGATCCTGATTGGATCAGCGGTTGCAGTATGGCGACTTTGGATGCAACCACAGCTTGATGAAGCCGAAAAGCAAAAGCAAGAAGAGCTTGATCGTCAAAAAGAAGAGAACACCAAAGGTTCATCCCAATACGATCACAATCTCAAATTGGCTCTCGATGGCTTTTCGGGATATGCCGTTTTGCGGAGCGATGAGTTTGCGGAACGCTTGCGACAAAAACGTATCCGCTTGGAAATGGTGGATGACAATGCGAATTATTCGGAGCGGCTTGAGGCCTTGGCCACTGGCAAAGTCCAGTTCGCGGCATTTCCATTGGATAGCCTAATCAAGTCATCCGAGTTGATGAATAAAATCCCAGCGACCGCTGTGGCCGTGATCGACGAGAGCCGTGGTGCGGATGCCATGATCGCTTATCGTGACAAGTATCCCAACATCGATGCCATTCAATCGAATGCGGCTACCAAAATTGTATTGGTCGGCGAGTCACCCAGCGAAACACTGACACGCGTTGTGCTGAATGACTTTGGAATGCGGGATGGAGTGAGCAACAAAATCGTCCCCGTGAATAGTGCTGATGAATTGAAAAAACGTTATCAAGCTGCGGCACCCAGTGGTGACGAAGTCTTTGTGACTTGGGAACCACTTTTGAGCGAAATGTTGAACAACGAAGAACTTCACGTACTCGTCGACAGCTCACGTTTTTCTGGTTACATCGTCGATTGTTTGGTTGTAAGCCGTGACTTCGCTTCCAAGAATGAAGCGGTGGTCCGCGACGTACTAGAATGTTATTTCACCGCCCTGTATGAGTTCCGGACGGACGAGGCAATGGCGCAGTTGCTGATCAAGGATTCGAAAGGGGGAGCACCTGGCGTTACCGGATTGACGGATGCTCAAGCCCAAAAAATGCTCAAGCAAATTGCCTGGCGCAATACTCAGGAAAACTACGTGCATTTTGGCCTTCGCAATGAATCGGGGCTGAACAATATCGAGGATATGGCCAAGAAGATTACCCGTGTACTTTTGGCTACAGGAGCCCTAAAGTCCGACCCGACAGGTGGCGACTACACCCGAGTATTCTTTGACAAACCGTTGGCCCAACTTCGTGAAAAGGCCTTTCATCCTGGGATAAACGATGAACAAATTCGGGGCATGGCGACCCTACCATCGCTAACCGCAGCCCAATGGGATACACTCATACCGGTGGGGACACTGAGTGTTCCGCCGTTGGTTTTTGGACGTGGCACGGCCCGGCTTACGGACCAAAGCCAATCGACCCTAGACGAACTCATCGAACAACTAAAATCATGGCCACAGTATTACTTGCTGATCCGCGGTAACGCGTCGACCAAAGGTAATGTGGAGGCCAATAAGAAACTCGCTTCCGATCGAGCGACGGCGGCCTTGGAATATTTGAAGAGCCGAGGCGTCGATGCCAACCGGATGCGAGCTGTTGCGGGAGATCTAACAGGGGAGACATCAGTTCAATTTGTTTTTGGCCAAACGCCCTTTTGAGACGGAAATTCTGCCGTGAAAGATGTACGACGTCGCGTGATGTCCGAGATCTTTTTGGCGCCATCGGTAGTCTTACCGTTGGTCGCTGGTGCTACTTCATGGCTTCTGTCATGGGGGGCTGGTGGGAGCTCTTGGCTGAATCTGGCTGGCTTGGTTAGCACAGTAGGTGGTTTAGGTTGGATGGCCACCCGCTGGATCTTCCAGGTTGAGTCGATCACCGAACAAGTGATGGAAGACTTGAGGGACCAGGAGATCCAAAAACAAAATGTAGAATTGGACCAATTGGCTCAACTCCTTTTGAAAGATCGCGATCATCGCACGGAAGATTATTTGATTCTGCTCCGCACGATCAAAGGTCGGTTCGACGATGCTCGATCCAAGTCGAAAAATGGGATTCGCTTTTTAGAAGTTTCAGAACGAGTTGACGAACTTTTTCGCGCTACGATCGGACAACTAAGAAGAACCTATCAGCTGTATGAACTCTCTCGCAACATTTCGCCCGAAACGCGAAAGAGTATTTTGCAGCAACGTGAAAATGTCATGAACGAAATTAAAGCATCGATCGACCATTTGGAGACAGCTGTCAGCCATTTCACGACGATGCAAGAAAGAAATCACACAGGCGATCTTTCTGCCCTGCGAGATGAGTTAGATACTTCGTTGCGAGTCGCGCAGCGAACGGAGGAGCGATTGCGGGAAATGGAAGGATCCGGAAACTGGAACACTGTAACAAGAGAAATGCAATAGGAGCCACATAAAGATGTTTAATGCCCTCGGTAAATACATGCGAGCCGTTTGGTACTTCATGACCTTTCGTGTCGACAAAGCCAGCGAATCGTTGCGCATGAATCCTGGCGTTATTTCAGCGAACTACGACCGTATCATTAGCGATAAGCGTGAACGCCTCAACCAATACAAAGATGCGATCGCCGCGATGATCGCTCAAGAAGAAACCAAGAAAGAAAAATTGAAGCAGCTCACCGCTGAAATTCAAAACCTGGAAAAACTTCGTGAAGGTGCCGCTGCGAAGGCGAAGAAGATCGTCGAACAATATCATGGCGATCCAGAGAAAGTAAAATCCGATCCTGAATACATGAAGTGCCAAGCTGCATTCCGCGATTTCAGCAGCACTTTGACTGAAAAGCAAAAACGCGTTAGCGAAATCGAAGAAGACCTGAAGGCCCTGGTTGCGAATGTCAACGGCCACAAGACTCAAATCCAAACCTTGATGCGCGAATTGGAAAAGCTCAAGGAAGAAAAGCACGATACCGTGGCCGATGTTTTGTCCGCCAAAGAAGAAAAGCAGATCGCCGACATGATGAGCGGCTTGGCAATGGACCGCACGTCGGAAGAACTGCGAGAATTGCGTGAACTCCGCCAGAAAGCCTCTGCCAACGCTCGCGTCAGTCGCGAAATTGCCGGCATGGACACTGCCCGTGCTGAAGCTGAATTTTTGGAATATGCCAAGACCAGCGAAGCCAATGACGAGTTTGATCAGTTGATTGGCTTGGCTGGCAAGAAAGAAGCTGCCGCCCCGCAACAAACCGAAAACCGAATTCCAGAAGCTTAATGCGCTCGATAACGAGCCACGTCTAACAAGGAAAACCATATGAAGACAAAAACAAAATCCCGATGGAAGCAATGGCTTCGCAACGTTAGCCCGTTTGCAGTCGCCCTTGCGGTCGGCGCCGTGGCATTAAACGGTTGCGATAGCAGTTCTTCTAAGACCAATACCACAGCCGGTCCAAGCGGCGGCAGCGGCGAGCCACCACCCGTGTTCTCGTTGGCCTGGAGCGAGTATCCATCATGGTCGGTCTTCGGTGTAGCTGAAGCCAACGGACTCATCGATGGCGCTAAAGGCTCCATCGGCGAAATGGAACGCAAATGGAATGTCGACATCGAACTCAAACAGCGCGATTATGATCCCTGTTTGCAGGAATATGGTGCTTCGACGGTTGATGCCGTTTGTATGACCAACATGGACTCGCTTGCACCTTCACTCTCGCGTCCTTCAGTGGCCATTTTGCCAACCTCGACCAGCGTCGGAGCGGATGCTTGTATTGTTGTGGGTATCGATTCTATCGAAGCATTGAAAGGAACCGAGACTTTTGGATTGGAAAAGAGTGTTTCCCAATATTGCTTCGAACGAGTTCTGGAACTCAACAACCAGAAACCTGCCGACTACACCTTCAAGAACATGGATCCAGGTGTTGCCGCTCAAGCGATGCAAACCAACGATGCCAATACCAAATCGATTATGGTTTGGAACCCCTTTGTAATGTCGACGCTTAGCAAACGCTCGGATTCCAAGGTTCTCTTTGATTCAAGCGCTATCCCAGAAGAAATCATCGACATGGTGGTTGTAAGCAAAGATTCGCTCGCCAAAAAAGGTGGCAAGAATTTTGCTTACGCGATCATCGATACCTATTATGAAATCAATAAGTTGATGGCTGATCCTAAAACGTCTGACCAAACGCTTACAGCTATCGGCTCGAAGTTCAGCAACTTGAGCCTAGAAGAAATGAAGAAAGTGGTCGAACAAACTCGCTTCTACAAAAATGCTGATGAAGCGTTGACTTTGTTGAAGGGGGATAAGTTCCAAAAAGAGACGATGCCCAAAGTGGTCGAGTTCTGCGTCAGCCATGGCATGGTCGAAAATGCGCCAACCGTTGGCTTCAACCAAGCAGATGCCAAATTCAACATCGACCTGAGCTTCCTGGAGGCATTCAAGGCTGGCACTGCCAAACCTGAATAACCTCTCGACGGTTCAACAGCGAACCACTAGATTCTGGCGGCTAGTGGTTCGTTTCTTTTTGAGCCTGTACGATAGCCCGACGATTCCAAATTAAGAACTCGTTGGGCCTTAGGGGATGCAATCGTATCTTCTAAGAAAGCAATCTTTGCAAGGAACAAACTATGGTTCGTAGCCCGATCCCACCCTGGCTGATGATCGTGCTTTCCATAGGAGGCTTGGTGGTAGCGTTAGGCGTGTATGGCATTTTGTCGGCACGCCAAACAGCCATCAACGAAACCCAATCCGTTTTACCCGGTATCAAAGGTATGGGAGAAGGTTTCACCAAGATTCGCACTCCGCAAGGAACGGAATCGAATCCCAAACCAAGTTGGTTGTGGCAAGACACCAAAGCTTCAGTCACGCGACTATTCGCAGGAACGTCGATCGGCGTAGTCGCCTCGATTGTGATCGGTATCTTGATGGGGTCGTATCGCTGGATCGAGGCCCCGTTGGCCCCAATCATTTCTTTCATGGCCAAAATTCCGCCGACCGCAATGCTCCCGCTATACATGATTGCATTCGGCACCAGTACCAATTTGTTTATTGCCATGGTGGCTCTCGGGATTTTCTTCTCGATGGCCCAATCCGTCTTCCAAGCCACGCGACAAGATGTCACGCAAGAAGCAATCCAAAAGGCCTACACGCTTGGTGCGTCGGATATGGAAATCATTTTCGAGATTATTTGGCCTCAAATCATGCCTCGCATTCTTGAGAACATTCGTTTGCAAATTGGACCAGCGATGGTGTTTCTGATAGCAGCTGAAGTTCTCTTTGCGGATGTTGGTTTCGGTTACCGCATTCGCATGGAATCGCGTTTATTGCGAATGAACACCGTCTACTGGTACCTCGCCTTGCTCGGTGGTTTTGGCCTGCTCCTGGATTGGCTGATGCTCAAGCTGCGGCAGTATTTAGCTCCATGGTTCCAAGGTTAATCCCTAGTTATACTACGCATCTTCTGGCGTATCAAAATCATCTTCTAAAACCCTAACAGCCGAGCTCGTTTAACCCGTAGCTGGAGCACAGCGGAGGCTAGGTGCGGTGGGTACAGACGCCCCCTCCCAGAATACGCTCTCAAAAAGATGTGTAGTATAGCTAGGGTTAATCCCGTTTCGCACAACTCGCAGTCGAGAACATCAACATGGATAGCTTGGTCATTGAAAATGTCAGCCACTGGTATGGCGAAACCCGGGTCCTCAACGACATCAACTTGCGAATCGAAGCAGGACAGATCGTGGCTGTGGTTGGCCCCAGCGGTTGCGGTAAGTCGACTTTGCTCAAAGCGATTCTCGGCACGCACCCAACCAACGAAGGCACTATCAAGGCCGATGGATTCGCTGTCACAGGCCCGAACCGACACGTTGGAATGGTCTACCAACATTATTCGCTCTACGATTTCCTAACCGCCGAAGATAATGTTGCGTTGGGTCTCAAGCTCGATGAAACCAGCTTACCCTATCGCTGGTTTGCTTGGCCTGCGTGGCTCAAAAAACGCCAAGAACATTTGGAACGGGCTCGCGAATATCTCAAGCGAGTCAACTTACAAGATGCGGCCAAACGATACCCTTCAGGTTTGTCAGGCGGTATGCGTCAACGGGTTGCCATTGCACAAGCGATGATACTCAAACCTAAAATCCTTTTACTCGACGAACCGTTCGGTGCTCTTGATGAAGCCACACGCGAAGATTTGCAAGTCATGCTGTTACAGTTCTATCAAGAGAATCTACGTGCCAAAGCCGAAGGCCGTGTCCCAGAATATACGATGCTGTTTGTGACTCACGAACTGAACGAAGCTCTGTATGTCGCTGATCGTGTTATCGGTCTGTCGCGATTCCACAGCGAAGGACACTTAGGTGCGACGGTTGTCTACGATCGCCCCTGCCCGATCTTCAAGCCTGAAGATCCACGCGACTTCTCTCGATTGCTCGAACAAAAAGAAGAGCTTCGCAATGCCGTGTTCGATCCCGACTACATCAAACACCATTCCGAATACGTATCATTCTGGGACGAAATCGCCTTGGAAGCTGCAAATCTCAAGGCAAATTAATCCTTCGAAAGAACGTCCGTACGGGGGCAGCTCAAATCCCTTTCTCTGACCTGCTCTAAGTAATTCCCCTTACATACAACCTCAACGCCGTCACCAAAGGTGGTATATCACCTCCTCGGAACAGCGGAGAGAGTTGATTTTCGCCACCTTCATTTACACTTAAAACGATTCTCTACATCGTTTGGTTTGTGCAAATTCGCTGAACGGGTAAGATAGTGGGCAGGTTTGTCGCCAATTCCCTCTTCCCTTCCGCATCTTTGAGGCCCCGGCATGTCTGTACCACTCCTTGGTAAACAATCTCGTACAGTTAATCAACCTCGCACATCTCGCTTAGCTCATGTTCACACCGCGATTTTGTGGGCCGTCTTGCTAATTAGCGGATTGGCTCATCGTCCATTGTTTGCTCAAGTGAATGAACTGGCCAACTATGCCGCGCCGAATTCCAATGCGATTATCTTTTTCAACGTCAACAACGTAATGAAAAGTTCGCTGGCCTCATCTAAGGACTGGAAAGAGAATTTCGACAAAGCCTATGCGTCCGGTCTTGTGGCTGTTCCTCCAACCACAGCCTCCGTGATGATTAGCAGCGACCTCGATGTATCATCGTGGAAGTCGTTGGTTACCACAGCCGTATTCGATCTCAATGAGCCTTTTGGTTTAAGTGTGATCGGACGACAATACAACGGTGTACCTGATAGTATCGGTGACAAATCCGCCTTGCTTTTGTCGCAAGGGGTTTATGTCGTTCAAGCATCCGATCGACGAGCGGCAGTTATTTCAACTGGCAATCGCCAAGTCGTTTCGCGTTGGTTGCACACCGCCAGTCAACCTTCAAACAGTTCGTTATCGAAGTATCTGCAGGCTGCAGCCGATCGAACAAAAATCAGCGACATCGTTTTGGCAATTGACTTGGATAATGCTTTTCCAGAGGTCGTGATCGATAGCAAACTAAAGTCTTCAGAAGTTTTTGGGAAGTTGTCGGATGCTGACCGCAAGGGAGCTGCCAAAGTTTTGCAAACACTCAAGGGCTTAACTCTTGAAGTCATTGTGAAGCAAGAAGCCGATTCACGTTTAGTGGTCGACTTCGGTAGCGATGTCGCCAGCTCACCGCTTGCTGCCAAGGGGAAAGAACTACTGATCGAAGTCTTGTCTGATGCCGGACTGATGGTCGATGATTTGGAAGGTTGGAACGGGCGTTCCGAGGGTAACAAGTATATCTTGCAAGGAAAACTGAGCGGCGATGGAATTCGCAAAGTCATGCGATTGATCAATCTGCCAATCGGAAACTTCGTCACCTCGGAAAAGAGTTTGTCGGCTGGCGCAAGTGAAAGCCAAGTAGCCTACACCACCCAACAGTACTTTCGATCCATCCAGAAAGTGATGTCCCAGATTGATGAGATCACCAAACGTGATGATGTCGCCATCAGCCGGTATGCCAAGTGGTTCAGCAAGTGGGCCGATGAAATCGACGCGCTCCCTATCCTGAACGTTGACCCAACTCTGCTCGAGTTCAGTCAAAAGCTAAGCGAGAGTTTCCGCCAATGTTCTGACGCTGTCGCCGGCATTCGCATTCAAGCGGGAGCACGTGGCGCACAGGTTTGGAATGGCATTGGTGAATACTATATGTGGACCAACGAACAATCCAATGTTCGCAATGCGATGCGCAAAGAAGAACAAGCACGCGGTGTCACTAGCGCTCGCGGAATTTACCGAGAAATCCAGAATGGCTTGCAAGATGTTCGTCGAATCATGGTCGACAAATACAAGCTTGAATTCTAAGTCTCGGCGTCTGTTAACGACTAATACCCCCAGTCGATTCTCTGCGGAGAATCGACAAACCTTTTGACTTATCAAAACTTCTTGTTCGCGAAGTAAACTCTATGACGAATCCATTTTTCAGAACGCTCCGTGCCTTCGGTTTGCCACTCGTTCTTGGCGCAATGTGCCTCCTGGCGGCTAACGGAACTGCTTCAGCTCAATCGTCTAATCCACCAGAAACAGTGGACCTTTTGGGCGCAGCCGAAACGCGTTCCGCTCAATTCGCGAAATCGTTTGATGCGGCGAAGGCGGACGAGCTGGCTAAGATGTTTTCGGCAGATGCCGAATTCGTGGATGAAGAAGGGAATATCTATCAAGGCACCGCCGAAATCCAAGCGTTGTTTACAGCCTTTTTCGAGAAGTTCCCTGGCGCCAAACTAACGTCGCAAGTCGATTCGATTCGCCCCATCGGTAAGTCGATGATGATCGAAGAAGGAACAAGGACTATCACCACAGCTGACGCGGCCACTTCCGCTACACAACGTTATCTGATGGTACTTGCCAAAGACAACACGGATGCCCAAAGTGACTCGTGGAAAATCTCAATGGTTCGAGAGTTCGCTCAAGATGCTCCCGCGACGCATTTAGATTATCTCATGCCACTTTCTTTGCTTGAAGGTGAATGGATCGACGAAAATCCAAGCGGTGCCACTCGTGTCAGCTACAAATGGAATGAAGAAAAGACTTTTCTATTGGGTGAATATACTGTTCAGATCAATGGCCAACCAGCGATGAAAAGTTCGCAACGTTTAGGCTGGGATCCTGTTCAGCAAAAGATTCGATCCTGGACTTTTGATGCCGATGGTGGCTTTAGTGAAGGCTACTGGACTCCCACAGAAAACGGCTGGATCGTGAAATCAACCGCCACACTTCCTTCGGGTGAAATTGGATCTGCGACTTTAATTGTCACGCTTCTCGACGATGATCGCATCAGTGTCAGCAGTCGAGATCGTGTGATTGGTAACAACGTTGAAGAACCCTTTGAAATTCAAATCGTTCGACGTCCTCCCGCACCGGCCAAGTAGTTTTTTTGCTTGGGAAGTGCGACTATGTTTTGGTTAGTTGATGTAATCTATTGCTGAGTGGGGATGATGAAGATGCAACGACAAATGAAGAACTATCTAGGGTGGATTGCAGTTGCCCTGTCGGTGTTTTGTTTGGTGCCTTCGTTGCAAGCTCAGCAGCGAGGGAACTTAGGTAATGGTGGTGCACGTGGTGGTGGCGGAGGCGGTGGTAGAGCCGCACCTCAAGCTCGTCCAAATGTGAGCCGTCCATCACCACAAGCCCGTCCCGCGACACCTAAGCCGAAGCTGCCGTCTGGAGGGGGTGGAGGAAATATTTCCAGGCCAAATCTCCCGACCAGCCGTCCGAATACACCAGCTGCACGTCCCAACATGCCCTCGACTCGACCGAGCATGCCAGCTGCGAAACCCAATTTGCCCACAACGCTTCCAGGCAATTTGTCGCGTCCTAATCTTAGCGACAGACCGAACACTAATACCCGTCCTGGGACCAATAATCGCCCAGATCCTATTACTCGTCCAACCCCCTCGTTGCCCACAACTCGCCCGGGCACATTACCTGGCGGCGGCATTGTACGGCCATCAGAACCAAGCACTAAACCAGCCCCACGACCAGGTCTGGGGCCGAACCGCCCGCTGCCGGGAGGTGGTGCAGGTGGTGGCTTAGATAACCTGCCCAACCGACCTACAACTCGCCCCACCGGCCCCTTGAAGCCCACGCTTCCACCAGGTGGCATCGGCAATGGTGGGATTGGTAACGGCGGCCTCAATCGTCCAAATATCGATCCACCTGCGATTCGACCGCCGGTGACAAAGCCATCTTTGCCCATCGATCGTCCTACAACCAAACCTGGCGAACGCCCCAACATCAATCCACCGATTGATAATCGACCTCTTCCAAACCGCCCACTACCAAATCGGCCACTACCGAATCGGCCGAATCCCCCTGATCGCCCAGTCACGTTACCAGGAACTCGACCAGGTCAACCAGGAGATCGTCCCATTACTCGTCCGCTACCGGGCGAACGACCACCGGGCATTTCCACGAAGCCTATTGATCGCCCCAATTTGGGCGGCATCAATCGCCCCGGCCCCGGCCCGAACGTGAGACCAGACCGTCCAATTATTGGTGGTGGCAATAACAACAACATCGGTAACAACATTGGCAACAACATCAACATCAATAACAACTGGAACAACATCAACGTGAACCGTCCCGGTTGGAATAACAACTGGAATAACAATTGGAACAACTGGAATGGAAATTGGGGTGGCAATTGGAACAACAATCACTGGGGTGATTATTGGTACAACAACCACATCAACATCCATCACCACAACTGGTATCACGGCTGCTGGCACGGACACTGGGGTGGCGTCTACTATCGCCCGATTGTGTTCGGTGCAAGCACATGGGGTTTGTATGGCTGGGGTTATCAACCTGCCTATGTGAATCCGTATTACGTAGCACCTGCCGTAGCGACAACTCCAGTCTACAACTATTCGCAGCCTGTTGTGGTTTACAACTACTCAACGACCAACACCACCACCGACAACTCGGTAGCAACGACCAATAACCCGCCAGCTGCCGATCCAGCAGCTGATGCGGCCTATGGTCGTTTTGATGAGTGTCTGCAGTTGTTCAAAGCGGGCAACTTCCGCCAAGCCTTAAGTGCTTGCGATGATGCGATCGCCAAGAGCCCGAATGATCCTGTGATGCACGAAGTTCGCGCACTCATTCAATTTGCTTTAGGGCAATACGCTAACGCGGCAGCAGTGCTCAACTCTCTCTTGGCTTCTTCGCCAGGAATGGACTGGACCACGTTGAGCAGCTTGTATGACGACATTGATACGTATACGCAACAATTGCGATTGCTCGAAGATTATTGCAAATCCAATCCTAAAGATGCTCCGGCTCAGTTCGTGCTGGCATATCACTATATGGTTGCAGGATATTCGGAAGAAGCAGCGGACGTTTTGAAGGTGGTTGTTAAGTTGCAACCCAAAGATTTAGTTGCTCAGCGCATGTTAGAGAGCCTAAGTCCGCCAGAAGATGCCGACGCAGACAAGACTGCTGAGGCACCTGCACCACAAACGAAGCCTGCAACCACCCAACCTAATGCGCAAGAAAAGCCAGCCGAAGCGGATGCGGCCAGCACGGATTTGGTAGGGAATTGGAAAGCGACCGAAGGGAAGGGGACAGTAACTCTGGCGGTTGACGAGAGCTTCAAGTTCGTGTGGAAGGCAACCAACGAGGGTTCACCTGCTATAGAATTGACGGGCAACCTGATGATTCAGGGGGAAATGATGATTCTGTCGAATGACGAACAAGGTAATTTGACGGGCAAAGTGGTCTCGGGGGGAGTCGATAAGTTCACATTTGTCCCCTCAGGCTCTCCAGCGGACTATCAAGGCTTAGTATTTGAAAGAACGCCCCCGAGTAAGTAATTTAGTGTTGGGCAGAAAAAGAGGCGTTATGCACGGAGCTCGATTCGCGAGTGACGTTTTTCGTATCGCTCTTCAACGAAACGGGTAGGGCAAGAAATTTTAACGAGGTGCTGTGTGCGTAAGCTGTTCTCTCAACTATGTGTTCCACTTGCATTGATTATCGGTTCTTACTCTGCATCCACATCGTCGGCACAAGACGATGTGTTGAAATGGGTTCCTGATTCATCCAACGCCATCGCCGTAGTGCGCGTCAAGGATTTGCTTGCCAGTAAAGTTGCCAAAGTAGAGAAGTGGTCCGACAGTAACCGACAAGCCTATGCTGCCGGTCTGACAGCCGCTCCTCCTTGGGCATCGATGGTCGTTCGCTCCACCAGCTTCCGTCCTGGCTCGCAGGATATCGCCACGACTTATTCTTTGTTCGTAAGCGACCGCACCATTACGATTGGTGAAATCGCTCGGCACGAAGGAACTAAGGCTGAAACGATTTCGGGTCGTCCAGCTGTTCTGTCCAATCGCAATGCCTACTTTGCATCTTTGGGTCCCAAGCTCATCGGTTCTGTTGATCCTGCGGATCGGCAAGCCGCAGCGCGTTGGATTCGCGAAGGTGCCTCCGACACCACCAATCCTGCTGTCACCTATTTGACACAAACCGTCAAAGATTTTCCCACTGCCGAGATGATCATTGCTGTAGATCTCGCCGATGCGATTGCATCCGAGAATGCACTCAAGTGGCTCGAATCGCTACCTGAAATGTCGAAAGCCAAGGACCTGAATCGCGTTGCCGATCTCTATTCCAAACTGCTGGGCATCACCTTGGCCATAGAGGTGACCGACACCATTAGCGGTCGCTTGGAGCTTGACTTTTCAGAAGATGTGCCTACCGATTTACAAGATGCAATCAAGTTGGCCCTCTTCAACTTCTTAACCGAGGCGGGCGCGGATGTAAACAATCTTCAGAATTCAAAAGTAACATTGAATGGCAAGACACTGGTCATGGAAATCCCAATGGACGTCGACGGCTTCCAACGGGTTCTATCACTGATTCGCTCACCACATCCCGACATTGCCAACGAACAAGCCACCAACCCCAACGAAGTCACCGGAATTGCAACACTTAACTACTATGACAACGTTGTTCATATCCTAAACAACTTGAGCCGCCAAAGTCGCAATTCGACCAGTTACGAACGAACGGCAACATGGCATGAGAAGTTTGCTCAACAGATTCAACAATTGCCCACCACCGGCGTCGATCCTGAAGTTCTCGCTTACGGATACGACACATCGAAGAAGCTCCGCAGTTTGGCAAGCTCGCTACGAGGCGTTCCTATCGAAGTCAATCAACTCGAAAGCTCGATTCGCGTTGACTACAACACAACCTATATGGCAACTGGAGCCACCCCCTTCGGTTTCATCTATCGCCCACTATTTGTTAATCCTCAGACCAACTTAAACGATGTTCGCACCCAGCAGGCCAATGTGGTTGCTCAAGATCAAGCGGACCGAGAAAAGGTTTGGTTGATGATGCGTGACGAGCAAAACGACGTTGCGACACGCATGTCGAAAAAGTACGACCTGAAGTTCCAAGTGCCGAAGTACTAATGCCTAAGTACTAGCCCTTGCGAATCGGGCGAACGCGTTTATGGCGACGCGATTTGCATCGATTGAGATCAACAAAGCCGACCTTTCCATGTGATTTGGGGGTCGGCTTTCTTCATTGATGTCCCCTGCAAGGATTACTACAACCTTGCTACGATATGAGAGTCGGAAGGGCTCACATTCGCCCCAAGACATGGCCACCCGTCCACTCATTCAGTCGTCTTCCAGCTAGCTCCGACAGCTAATGAAGCGAGCTGGATCTCGATTTTTCCCTAGACCTCTATTTGAAATTCGATACATCCCCATGAAAGCGATCGCCGTTCGTCCCGGAAAGCCGCACTCCGTCCATCTTCGAGAGATTCCTAAACCATCCGTGAACAGCATTCATGACGGTAAAGGCGTTTTGGTCAAGGTTCTGAAAGTTGGTGTCGACGCCACGGACCGCGAAATCAATGACGCACTTTACGGCAATGCCCCTCCCGGCGACGACTTTTTGGTTCTGGGCCATGAGTGCTTTGGAGTGGTCGAAGAAGTTGGCCCCAATGTGACCAGTGTCAAGCCAGGCGATTTTGTGACTGCAACCGTGCGTCGCCCAGGCGGTTCGATCTATGACAAGATCGGAACCAACGACATGACGAGCGAAGAAACCTACTATGAACGCGGCATCAACTTGCTTCATGGTTATCTCACCGAGTACTTCGTCGAAGAAGACACCTATATCGTGCGCGTCCCACAGGGACTTCAACATCTGCATGTGCTGATGGAACCAATGTCTTGTGCGGCCAAAGCAATTCAACAAGCTTACGATGCCCAACATCGCATGAAGGTCTGGCGTCCACGTCGCGCATTTGTTTTGGGTGCCGGCCAAATCGGCTTGCTCTCAACACTTGTTCTCCGACTCAAGGGCCTCGAAGTTTTCACTTTGGCGCGTGGCAAAGCTCCAAACCTGAAGTCCGAAATCGTGACCGGGATGGAAGCCAAATATATCAGTACCAGCGAAACACCGCTGGAAAAACTTGCCGAACAAGTCGGACGTGCCGACTTGATTATCGACGCTACCGGCAACAGCCAAATCTCCTTTGATGCCATGAAGGTGCTCGGCCACAATGGTGTTTTGGTTTGGACCAGCATCACCGGGGGTACCAAACAACACACTCTGCCATCCGATAAAATCAACATCGAATGGGTGCTCGGCAATAAATTGCTCGTCGGTTCTGTGAACGCGAACCGCACGCACTTTGAATCGGGCATCAAGGACTTGGCACTTGGTGAAATGATGTACCCAGGAGTGCTGCAGAAGATTCTGACCAATCCCGTCAACGGCTTGGATAACTATGCCGAAATGATGCGACTCCTGGTAGAAGACCAATCCGCTCTTAAGGTTTTTGTAAACGTAGCCTAAATCTATGAATGCGATCCTCAATCGCTATTCGATGCATCCTTCGCAGGAACGTCTTTTACAAAAGACGTTTCTGCCTAGGTCTCTATTCTCGCTTGGCTGCCTATTCTTGCTGGCGGCCGTTAGTTGCGGATGCAGCTCTTCCGATACGCCGAAACCCAACCCCAACGAAAAAAGCTGGGACGCACAAGTTGCCGAACTGAAGTCGGGCTCCACGGACCAAATAGAAATCACAGCGGAACCTGTGATCGATGATCAGCTGGAACAATTGATGGGTAACACCGAGTTGCGGAAGCTGATACTCGACCAGGGTAGCATCACGGACCGCAGCGGCGAAACATTAGCAAGCTTCAAGAACCTATTGCAACTGAAATTGCGAGAATCGCCTCTGACCGATGTCAGCATGATTGAGATCAACAAACTTCAAGCCCTGATGTTTCTCAATTTGCCGCACGCCGACATTACCGCGGTGGGGATCAAAGCTTTAGCTCAACACCCAAATCTTCAACAACTTCGCTTGGGTGGTCCCGGCATCAATGATGATGCGGTTGAGGCAATGCAACTGCTCCCTGAACTGCGTTATGTGCACATTATAGGCCCGCGTCTTACCGAGAAGGGTGTTCAGGCATTGGCACTCATCCCCAAACTTCAATCCCTTTATGTCGACGACTGCGACCTACCTGAAGAAGCCTGGGACGAGTTGCTCAAACAACGTCCCGACATTCATTTCCATTTAGATCAACAGCATTTAGATCGCGACCCGGGCAAGCATCCGCATTAAATGAAAAAACGCTTCCTGTCATGAACCGTAACCTTAGGCTACTGACGAAATGAAGCGTTCCAATTTATTACGCAGCTTTGCAAACTACCTTACATGACTGGCTCAATCGAAGCCTTCATGCTCACGTTGATCTGACTGCTGCTCAAAGGATCGCCACCGAACGCATGAATCTGATCGCGTTTCAGTTCGGCATGTTCTTTAGTAGTCGTCAAACAAATGGCGCGACCGGAAGAGTCAACCACCTTGGCGATTTCACGTCCCTTTTCATAGGTATGCCCGAACAAATCGTGCATCATGCGAATCACGTAATCGAAGGTGTGATTCGGATCGTCCCACAAGACAACGTTGTAACGCGGTTGTTGTTTAGGCTTGTTCTTTTCCTTAACAACAGCATCGACCTTGGGTTCAGCAACTTCTGGTTCAAGTACAGCAGCGGATGACTCGTTCATAAACCTCTTTTTGACCTCAACCACAGTATCTCTTTAGGTGGAACCTACTGTTTAGGCGGAACCTATTCCATGAGCCTGCTTGGCCGACATTCGATAAGCCGAAAACGCTACGATTTGTAACTTAGGATCTACTAGGTGCCCCCACCAGGATTTCCTGCCAGGTGATCACCCACCGCAAGCTTCCCGAAACGGAAAAGACTTCGCGGAGGAAGAGTCGCTAAGGCGCCTACTGTATCGAACAGTAAGGCGTTACAATCAGCAGCGAAGGGATGCGACCGGCACTCATTCTAGCGGTCGCAACGGGAACTTGGACAGTGTTTTTTTATCCCAAGAATCGGATTTTTTCGAATAGACCATCCTGGACGAAGCTCATATGAACGCCATCGCAGCCGTTGAGAAATACCTTGATTCTGCCAAAGAATCCCAGCTGGAAGACCTTAAACAATGGCTCCGCATACCGAGCGTCAGCGCTGACCCAGCCCGAAAGGCGGATGTCGCTAAAGCCGCTCAGTGGGTCTATGACCGCCTCAGCCAGTTGGGTCTTCAAACCGAGCTGATTCCGACCAAAACGCACCCATTGGTGTTGGCCTCGACTCCACCAGTTCCCGGCAAGCCGGTTGTTTTAGTATACGGACACTACGACGTCCAACCACCTGATCCATTAGATCAGTGGACAACACCGGCATTCGAACCCGATGTTCGAAACGGGAATATCTATGCCCGTGGAGCAACCGACGATAAAGGCCAAGCCCTTACGCACATTCAAAGTGTTGCCGCCTGGATTAAGTCGGGCCAGGCACTCCCATTGCAAATCAAGTTTCTCATTGAAGGTGAAGAGGAAGTTGGGAGCGAAGCGTTAGCCGAATATCTCAAAGAGCATGCCTCTAAACTTGCTTGCGACGTCATTGTCATTTCCGACAACTCGCAATACGCCAAAGGCGAACCGGCCATCACCTATGGCCTGCGCGGCATCGCTTATTTTGAAGTATGGGCTTACGGTCCTAAACAAGATTTGCATTCTGGCGTGTTTGGTGGTTCGGTCACCAATCCGGCGATTGCACTCTCGCGTTTGATCGCGGCTCTGCATGATTCCAACGGCAAAGTGCAGCTCCCTGGATTTTATGATTGCGTTGTCCCACTCAAAGATTCGGAACGAGCACGCTGGGCCGCATTGAACTTTGATGACTCCAAGATGGCCAAGCAGCTCGGCGTAAGTGCATTGGCTGGTGAAGCGGGCTACTCAACACTCGAACGCCGCTGGGCTCGTCCCACTTGCGACGTCCATGGCTTGATGGGTGGCTATCAGGGTGAAGGTGGCAAGACGATCATTCCAGCTTGCGCAGGTGCAAAGGTCAGCTTCCGTTTAGTTCCCAATCAAGATCCAGCGACGGTCGCCAAACAGTTCCAAGAGTTTGTGTCCAACTTCAAACAGCCAGGCATTCGCTTTGAAGTGAAAGACCTTCATGGGGGTCCTGGTGTAGTGATCGATCCCGATAGTCCATTCATGAAGGCTGGCGAACGAGCCGTCACATCGGCCTTTGGTAAGTCGCCCGTTTTGATGCGGGAAGGTGGATCGATCCCCATCGTTGCAGATATGGTTCAACGCACCCAAGCGGCTGTGCTGTTGCTCGGCTGGGGACTCGATGATGATAACGCTCATAGCCCCAACGAAAAATTCGCTGTCGAAGACTACTATCGCGGCATTCGCGCCAGTGCTCATCTCTGGCAAGAACTCAGCCAAATCGGCAAGTAAGTCCTGGTCTTATTGATGTGTCCTTCAAAATTTTTTCAACTTCTCCAACGTTAACAACAGACCTATATGCTCGATCGAAAATACATCGTTGAAAACGCGGCAGCTGTCCATGAAAACTGTGTTCGTCGTGGAGCTGCGTGCGATATAGAACGCATCGTTGAATTGGAACTTCTGCGACGCAAGAAATTGCAAGAAGCCGAAGATTACAATCGGCAAGCCAACGAAGTTAGCAAATCGATCGGAGCCGCTCCGCCCGAAAAGCGAGAAGAATTGAAAGAGAAAGGTCGGCTGCTTCGTCAACAGAAAGAAGCCGCTCAAGCAGAACACGATCAAATTGATCGCGACATTCATGAGCTCGAAGTCCGAGTTCCCAACCTCACCCACCCCGCAGCTCCAATCGGTGCCGATGACAACGCGAACACCGAGTGCGGACGGGGCAAAACACCTATTCCCAAGTTCGATTTCAAAGCCTTGGATCATCTCGAGCTCGGCAAGAAACACGACATGATCGATTTCGAAGCGGGTGCACGTGTATCGGGTGCCGGCTTTTACTTCTTGAAGAATGATGCCGTGCTATTGGACCTAGCCTTGCAACAATACGCAGTACAGTATTTGGTTGCGCGAGGCTTCGTCCCTGTCATCACACCTGACTTGGCACAAAGCAGCATCCTGCAAGGTATCGGCTTCATTCCACGTGGTCCTGAAACTCAAATTTACAGCGTTGAAAACACCGAACTTAACTTGATCGCCACCGCCGAGATTACACTCGGTGGTATGCTCGCCGACCAAGTGGTTGAAGCCGAACAATTGCCATTGAAAATGGTAGGCGTTAGCCATTGCTTCCGCACTGAAGCGGGTGCTGCGGGCCGCGCATCCAAAGGCCTGTATCGTGTCCACCAATTCACCAAGATCGAAATGTTCGCCTTCACCTTGCCTGAGCAAAGCTCGGATATCCATGAAGAGCTACGGCAACTGGAATGCGACTTGTTCGACGGACTTGAAATTCCATATCGTGTTGTCGATACGGCCACGGGCGATCTCGGCGGTCCAGCGTATCGCAAATACGATTTGGAAGCTTGGATGCCAGGTCGCGGTGAAAGTGGCGAATGGGGTGAAGTGACCAGCACATCCAACTGCACTGACTATCAAGCGCGTCGACTCAACATCCGCTATCGAGTTAAAGGCCAAAAGGGAACGCAATTGGTGCACACACTTAATGGCACTGCGATTGCGATTAGCCGCGCTTTAATCGCCGTCATGGAAAATCATCAACGGGCCGATGGATCGATTGCTGTCCCAAAGGCTTTGCAACCATGGGTCGGCAAAGCTGTGATTGGCGGCTAATTCAAAACGCTTCTTCAGTATCTGAGACACCAAAATGATTCGAGCGATATCGTTCCGCGCAATGGTTGCAATGGCATCTTTGGCTCCAGCCGCTTTGGCATCAGAACCAGATCGCTCGTGGCCCCAGTTCCTCGGGCCGACTGCTCAAGGTATCAGCACATCGACAGACCTGCCTGAACGCTGGAGCGAATCGGAAGGCATCATTTGGAAACAAGACTTACCAGGTAGCGGCTGGTCCTCACCTATCATCCAGAATAATCGCATCTACCTGACAGCCGCTATTGAAGAGGAAAAGGGCCTTACACTCTCTTTGCTCGTATGCGATTTGCAAACCGGCAAAATCGTGAAGCAAACCGCACTCTTCAACCACCCCAGCGCAAGTGTTCCCGATATCCACCAAAAGAATAGCCAAGCGAGTCCCACTCCGATCGTCCGTGGTGACCGGCTCTATATCCATTTTGGTCATCTCGGTACATTAGCAACGGATCTAGATGGAAACGTGATCTGGAAACGGACAGACCTGCAATACGCTCCCGTGCACGGCAATGGTGGCTCTCCACTATTGTTTGATAATCTAATGATCTTCAATTCGGATGGCGGGGCAGATCCCTACGTAATCGCGCTTAATGCACAAACGGGCGAGACCGTTTGGAAAACACCCCGTCCTGTAAAATCTGAAAAGAGCTTTTCCTTCTCGACACCAACACTCATTGAAGTCGATCGCAAGCCACAACTAATCTCTGCTGGGTCTGACATCGTACAAGCTCTTGATCCAACCACCGGCAGCGAAATCTGGCGAGTGCGCTATGATGGCTTTTCAGTTGTCCCGCGTCCCATCTTTGTCGGTGGCAAAGTTCTATTGAGCACTGGCTACATGCGACCGCAACTGCTGGCGATCTCACCATCAGGGAAAGGTGATGTTACCGAGAGCCATGTAGAATGGAGCAAACCGAACGTCGCCCCAAACACACCTTCGCTTGTGAGCGATGGCAATCTCGTCTATTGCGTTACAGATGCAGGCATCGCTCGAGCTTTACGAGTGAGCAATGGTGAAGAAGTATGGCGAAAGCGATTGGGTGGCAACTATTCGGCTTCGCCATTGCTCGCCGATGGCAAAATCTACTTCCAAAGCGAGCAAGGTGAGTGTGTTATCCTGCGGGCAAACGAAACTGGCGAAGAAGTCGGACGCAATGAACTACCAGGACGAATTTTTGCATCGTACGCTGTTACCGACAACGACCTAATCATCAGGTCCGAGTCAGCACTTTACCGGGTTGGTCGCTAAAGCGCATTAACAGCTCTTCGAGCATGAAACGCGTGCGTTCATCGTGAGAGTGCGAGCCTTTTAGCTTTCGATCGGCCTCTAATAACCAGAGCAGAATCTTGCTCGCTCGAGCTCGACCGATACGTCGCAATTGACGTTCCGCATTTCCCAAATCGTTTTTGCGGAAACCAGCCAGCGCTAGGGCTTCCGGTATCTTAAGCGTTTTGGAAACCCGTTCCGCTTGTTCAATCAACTGCACGGCCACGCCGAAACGCCGTAAGCCCCATGACAATTGCGGTAACAGCGCATTGATCGATTCTCCCGTAGCCAACAAGCGATCAACATGAGCCAGTGCTTCTGCCACACGCCCTTCGGCAACTTCTTCCAAAATCGTCCACACGGTTTGCAATCGCCAGCCACCTACCGTTTCTTTAAGCGTTTCGTCCGAGACTGTCCCATCTTTTCCAGCAAACAGAGCCAGCTTGGCAAGTTCATTGTCAAGGAACGAAAACTCCGTCCCTACTAGCTCGAGGATCTTTTCTGCTTGCAATTTATTAAGGCGAAGGTGGTGGTGTTTTTGAGCGTGCACCAACAACCATTTCTCGATCTTCAAATGGTCTGGCGGTTCCCCCCATTCCTTGAGCTTAGGTATCGAAGCCCTCACGGCCAGCCCAACCTCGGCAACAGCTTTGGCAAGCTTGGTCGTCGACATCCATGTAGATGTCTCAAGGATCAAGATCGAATCCGACTTTGATTTCTCGACCCATTTTTCCAATTGCGGGCGATGGGCAGTGATGAACTTGGCCGCGTTGCGGACCACGACGACTTTCTTTTCATCTTGATCAAACAATGAAACCGTGGAAACTTCATCATTGACATCCACCCAATCGGAATCATCACCATCAAAGTAATGTACCCATTCGGCATGCACTCCCGTTCGCTCAATCAGCCAGTGCAAGGCTGAGCGACGCAGAAAAGCATCGTCACCGAACACAACGCCAATCTTGCCGACAGTTTTGCTGTCGGCACTTGGCTTCAATAGTTCTTCGACGATACAAAGCGGCTGAGACATCAGAGGAGGACCATCGCTAATTGTTGACGAACCGATCAACCACGCACAACGCCCACTACTTGGCTGTACTTTCCACCAAGGTATCTTGAATTGCCTTAGCTTCTTCTGAAGAGGCCACATCGCTATGGCAACTCGCTTTCTGACCATTGCCGGCCACAACCTTTTTGGTCTTGCTGGCTAAACGGTGGATCTCATCTGGCGACAACACACCCCGCTTTTCCAAGATTTCTTGCTGCTCGGAAGTCAAAGCGGCAGTCACCTTGGCTCGCTCCCACTGGTATTGCTCTTCTTTGCCGGAATGGAACTCCACGATTTCCTTCGAAATACGAACACTGCACCAATCATGCCCGCACATCGCGCAGAAGTCGGTGTCCACGTCGAGGTCTTCGTCGTGATAAGCGCGAGCCAAGTCGGGATCGAAGCTCAATTCAAAGTGCTTTTCCCAATTCAATGCGGCGCGAGCTTTGGTGAGTTCGTCATCGCGATCGCGGGCACCGGGGATACCGAGCGCCACGTCTGCTGCATGGGCGGCGATTTTGTAAGCGACGCAACCTTGCTTCACATCGTCGCGTTTAGGTAGGCCCAAATGTTCTTTAGGCGTCACATAACACAACATGCTCGCACCGTGGAAGCCAGCGGCTGTTGCACCAATGCAACTGGTGATGTGATCGTAACCGGGGAACATATCGGTCACCAATGGTCCCAAGACATAGAATGGGGCACCATGACAAAGTTGCCGCTGGAGCTTCATGTTGTATTCGATCTGATCGAATGGAACATGGCCAGGTCCTTCAACCATAACCTGCACACCGCATCGCCAAGCGCGTTCGGTCAATTCGCCTAATGTAGCCAATTCCGAAAGTTGCGCGATATCGGTCGCATCGGCTAGACCACCTGGACGCAAACCGTCTCCAATCGAAAATGTCACATCATACTTGCGCATGATCTGGCAAATATCTTCCCAATGTGTGTACATCGGATTCTGTTGTTGGTGATGTAACATCCATTTTGCTAAGAGCGATCCACCGCGACTGACGATCCCAATCAAACGACGTTTCACATAAGGTAAGTGTTCACGCAAAACACCTGCATGGATAGTGAAATAATCAACGCCTTGGCTGGCTTGATATTCAAGCGATTCCAAGATGAGCTCTACACTCAGTTGTTCGATTTTGCGTCCAATGATCATCGAATAAATGGGGACCGTTCCGATGGGTACGCGACTGTTTTGTACGATAGCGGCGCGGCACGCATCGAGATCACCACCGGTGCTCAAATCCATCACCGTATCAGCGCCCCAACGTTCGGCCCATTGCAACTTCTCTACCTCTTCATCGGTGCTCGATGAAACAGGTGACGCCCCCATGTTGGCATTGATCTTGGTCTTGGACGCGCGGCCAATGCACATCGGATCAAGCTTGTATCCCAAATGAACTTTGTTTGCGGGGATAACCATGCGGCCAGCAGCGACTTCATCACGCACCTGCACTGCGGTCAGATGCGATTCACGTTCTGACACGCGTGTCATCTGCGGAGTTACAACGCCAAGTCGTGCGAACTCCAACTGAGTGCTGGGGACAAAGGCGACTGGAAAACGAACTCGTCGCCATGAACCATCGGCTTGTTCAAAGACCACCTCACCATTGTTCTTCAGCGCACCGCTGCTTGGTCCTTGACTCAACTCTTCCGTAGCCCAACCTTCTGGAAGAAAATCCCAAGCGGTCTTCTCTGAAGCGGGTGGCATACCTGGAGTATCCGGAGACGAATACGTATAGGCACCAGCGCGGCCTGGCAAAATGGTTGGCTGTTTTGCGAAGCTGCCAGGAGTTGTCCCTGCGCGTTCTGAGGATGGATTATTGCCAAGTGAAGGAAGCGTCCAGCGATCCGATGGCTTGGTAATCGACATGTTTACACCTTGCTAGAAAAAAAGGGGGCTCCGCGATTTGGTCTCGCCCAGAGCAGGCCCTGAAAGCATCTACGCTAACATCGTATCCGGTTGTGAAGAATGGTCCAACGCCCGCACCCCGGTTGCAGTCCCCATTGGGCTGGATTTCGGGCAAAATCCGCTACGGAATTTCGATTTTCGAAGCCTTTTCGCTCCACCCGGAAGCAGGCCACTGAAGCCTGCTAAAAGAAAAGAAGCGGCTCTCAGAATTCTGGACCGCTTCATCTTAAAAACTGGGGAAAATCGCGATTACTTTCGGCGGATTGCGCGCCTAGGTCGGCCACTTTTTATTGGGGCCTCAATCATCAGTCGTTAATAGGACGAAAGCCCTTGATTCGACCGCGTGGGGTCAAACCTTCTACATCAATCGGCAAATCTAATCGATAGACACCGATGTTGGCAGCGCGATCGACCGCTTCGATTCGCAAATAGATTCGCTTCGGTAGGTTGGGCTCTGCAGGCCAGAGATAACGACCAGTGTTCTTCAGCCCAGATGCCACGGTTGTCCATGGTCCATCACGGCGTTCACTAAACGATATGCTGATGGGGCGATCGATCAATTGGTCGTCAACGCACGAGTAATCAATAACCAAATGCCCAGCCTCTTCGCCGGCCCCATATACCGCGCTGATGATCTTCACGTCCGGAGCTTTAGTATCAACAAAGATCCAAGCATCGGCTGGATCACCCGCTCGCGGTTGATTGCTGGCGATCAAGTTAGAACCGACGATCACCACGCGGAAACCAAACATTCCTTCTTCATCTACGCGGATATCGAATGGGCTCTCGCGATCTTCGTCTTCGCCCCACTTGCTCCACGTTTTGCCATTGTCCATTGTTCCCCACAGTTCAATACCAGAGACTTGACTACCACGAGTCATGTCAATGTCGTAATCCAAACTGAAGGCTTTGGAACGTGAGTAGTATGTATTTTGATCCGTGGGCCCCATCGGAACGGCGTGAGGATCGTTTTCAAATCCTTCATCTTCGCTTGGCACGGGAACGTGTGGTGCTGGCTGTGAACGTTCAACAGGCTTCTCAGTTTCAACCAGCATCTTGGGCGCGGCAGGTGCCATCGATGGTGCATTGGGCTGCATCGTGCCATCGACCACAGGTTGCCCGTTTCCACTGGGCATCGGCTCAGGTGGTGGCAACTCTTCCACTGCGGGTACGCTCTCTGCTTCAACGCTCGAAGGGGAATTCAAACCTTCGATTTTTGTGGGCTCATTCGGAACACTATCGCTCAAACGCAACTCGGACGAACCATCTTGCGCTGCCGCTAATCGCCCGGGCCCCTTGGAACCCGCATCCGAGCGGGCGAACGTAGCATTAGCCCCTGGCTCTGCTGGAGTGGGTTGCACTTTGATCGAACCGTTATTGGCATAACGCTCTGTGTTTGGTTCGCTGCCAGGTTTGCTTGATTCCCATTGGGCAACGGAGCGCCCCGGCGAACTGCTCTTGCCTGCCAATGCAGAGACATCGCTAGGCTTACCCGACCCTTTTTGCGTCAACGGTGCGCCAGCCAAAATTCGAGCATTACCCTGCGACTGTGTAAGACGTTGCTCTTGAATCCCTTTCGCGCTCATGCCGGGATTCCAAGGCGAGGCACCAGGCGTATGCTCAAGCGGCTGATGACGTTCTTCGGGCCAAGCCACAGCATCTTGATTCGGTTGTTGCTTTTGACTGGCAAGCTGCAAACCGCCTAACGAAGCGGTGCGTGGCACGCTATACATGCGAGTGATTTCGGACTTATTGCCAGCGCGGTCGGCAGCCGTTAATCGCACCATCACATTGCGGACAGCAACGTCGGGCTGCCACGTTTTTTCGCCAGCGAAGAGGCCAGGTATCGAACCGGGCTTGAACTCGACAGGTATCGCATTCCACTTGAGCTCTGTGTCGGTTTGATATTCGAGCACAACCGAATTCGGATCAATCCACAACTCGGCAATGGTGCACTGCGCGAGGATTTCACCATTGTGATTCATATCCACCGCCAAACCCAAATCAGGCTTAGTGGTATCAATCACGACATACAGCATTTCGTTTTGATTGGGATAAGCCATCCCACGTTCATCGATCGTTCGCAAGCTAAACCAAAAACCGCCATCCTCTTCTGCAGCGAAAGAAAAGCCGCGTGCTTCAGGTCGGGCGCGTTCGTAGGTTTGCCACTTCTCGCCACCGTTGCGGCTCAACAACAATTGAACTTCGACAGGTTGGCGGCCAGTAGGCGCCACAGAGAAGGGAATGGAAAAGCGTCGGGCCGCGTAAAAGACGGGTTCCAGTTCTTTGCTCGGTTTTCCGCCAGCCTCACTACCACCGTCGATGGCAGGGTAGTAGTCCTTGGAATTGGATGTGGCGGAACTACCGGTTGCCGGAGCGGTTGCGTTACCGTTTGCTGAACCGGTGGTCGCATCTGGGCTCTGAGCCAGCAACGATCCGGGCGCCGCAGACAGGGCCGACAAAAGCAAAGCTGAAAAGACTTGACGATTCCAATTTCGAGTCATGCCTGAACGCCTAATTAACCTTTGAGTTTCCAAAGAGAATCCGTCCAAACATGGGGCAATCCCCAATCCGCCAGCCCACCTCAACCACTGCAAAATTCTTTAGCGAGGTCGACCGGCACGTTACCATGCGTACAGACCTCACCACGTACCCCTGTTGGTTCAAGCGGCTTCAAGTTGGTTTCGGATCAGGTGGGTAGGGCAAGTTAAGTCCAAAAAAATGTGGTGTGTGATTTTCGCCTATCCGGCTGCCTGGCGTTCGGGTCAGTTAAACCTTAACGACTGCCCAAGAACTCCGACTTACATGGGAAGCTGCGATAATGCTGAACCTTTCGACTACTCAGAATGGTCTTCGATACTATACTGGTGTGATCATTTGACAAAACGCTGCCCCCGTACCTGCATGTGAAGTGTTGCTGTGAATTCTTTGCCAACTTGCCGATATGAATTCGATGTCATCGTCGTTGGAGCGGGCCATGCCGGTACCGAAGCCGCCGCTGCTGCCGCGCGACTTGGCGCGAAGGTCGCTCTTTTGACGGGTAATTTGGACACCGTAGGCCAAATGAGTTGCAACCCTGCCATCGGTGGCGTTGCCAAAGGACATGTAGTGCGCGAGATTGATGCACTCGGCGGCTTGATGGGAGAGTGCATCGATGCGACTGGTATTCAGTTTCGCATGCTCAATCAACGCAAGGGGCCAGCAATGCACTCGCCCCGCGCTCAAGCGGATAAAAAGGCATACCAATTCGACATCAAACGCCGCATCGAAGAAACTGAAAATCTTTCGCTCTGCCAAGAGTTAGTTGAAGACCTTATCGCCGAAGAAGTTCAAGGTACATCCTACATCCGCGGCGTTCGTGTGCGCGGTGGTGCGGAGTTTCGCGCTCCAGCTGTGGTGTTGACTACCGGTACATTCTTGCAAGCCATCATGCACACCGGTGAAGCCAAAACGGCCGGCGGTCGGGCAGGGGAGGGGACTACTTCCGGCATCAGTCAAGCTCTGCTGCGTTTGGGCTTTCGTGTCGAGCGCTTCAAGACGGGAACTCCACCAAGACTGCTCAGTCGTTCGATCGATTACTCCCAAACCGAACGCCAACCAGGTGATGAAGATCCACAACCCTTTTCGTTCCTCACAGAGAAACTAACGCAGGAACAACTTCCGTGTTGGATCACCTACACCAATCAAGCTGTCCATGATTTGATTCGCGATAACTTGCATCGCGCCCCGATGTATAGCGGACAGATTCGAACTTGTGGTCCACGCTATTGTCCCTCGATCGAAGATAAGATCGTGCGTTTTGCGGATAAGACACAGCACCAACTGTTTCTTGAACCAGAAGGTCGTTTCACACAAGAAGTATATGTGAATGGAATCTCAACCTCGCTTCCACGCGACGTTCAAGACTCTATCCTCCGTTTAATACCAGGCTTACAACATGCGCAGATCATGCGCTATGGCTATGCGGTCGAATATGATTTCTGCCCACCAGATCAATTATTCCCAACCCTGGAAACCAAATCGATTCAGGGCCTGTATTTCGCGGGCCAAATCAACGGCACCACTGGCTATGAAGAAGCTGGCGGTCAAGGACTCATCGCAGGAGCCAATGCGGCCTTGAAATTACTAGGCCGGCCCGCCTTGATTCCGCGGCGCGATGAAGCCTACCTCGGCGTATTGGTTGATGACCTGGTGACACGTGGTGTGGATGAACCGTATCGACTCTTCACCAGTCGAGCTGAATTTCGTTTGATGCTGCGCCAAGACAATGCTGACCGACGCCTCACACCGCTTGGGCACCAACTCGGCATGATTTCCCACGAACGCTGGCAAGCATTTCAAACCAAAGAAAACGCTATTGCACGAGCTAAAGAGTTGCTGGAAGCCAAACGTGTGGAACAACAACCGGCATCCAAATACCTGCGCCGCCCCGAAGTCACTTGGGATGAAATGAAGCAGCGCATACCCGAACTGCAAGAATTCTCGCGAACGGTGGCTGAACAAGTTGAGTATGACATCAAGTACGAAGGTTATGTGGTGCGTCAGACTCAACAGGTCGAACGTCAATTGCGTCTCTCGACCAAACGTCTTCCCGCAGACTTTCCTTACGAAACGATTCCAAGCCTGCGAACAGAGGCAAAACAAAAGTTGACCAAGATCAAGCCAGCGAGTTTAGATCAAGCAAGCCGCATCAGTGGTATCACGCCAGCAGATCTCGCTGTCTTGTTGGCTTATCTAGAACAACCTCATCGCCGCAAAACGGACGCATGATGGGACGATGATTCGCTCGCGTCGGTTACCGAACGCGAAACTCCGACATGCTACTTCGTTTGCAAATGGAGTTTGGTGAAGTTGTAAATCATCGATTGAACTTCGGTTTCCGTTGTGCTTGAAGGCACAAATGGCTGGATGGTAAGCACTTTGCCGCGGACGTAGGCAACCAGTATTTCTGAATTGTCTGCGTAACCTATCGAGTCGCGCCAAAACCGATTAACGGCTACACCCGCTGTGGTTTGCTCCAAGCCCATCTCTTCCGCAATCAACTTCCACTTGGCAATTCGCTCAGCGATTTGCTCGGATCGTAGATAATGCATCGGATCGAAACGTTCGGGGTTTTCTCCAGCAATTCCTTTGGGCATGGTGATGATCAAAAAGATAGGCAACTTGTGTTCTTTGCCCAAACGGTCAACCTCAATCAAGATTTTCTTCCATTCCGGCTTGATATCATCCCGACAGAAAATCAGGAGCGCAGGACGTTCCACATCGCGCATCGATTTGAAATCGCTCTTCGAGTTGGGCCCGCAAATCGGCTCTACCACACACACAGGTGGAAACGCTCCCACTTGAATTGGATGCACGAACGACTTGCCAAAGATTCGAGACTCTTCGACGTCGGATTCGATCGGCTCTTGAGCTACAGATGCAGTCAGCCCAAATAACAAACTGAGCAAAAGGAAAATCAAAGTCGCTGGACAAAGATCGCTGACTCTGGTCATTCGTCACGACTCCTTTTTGAAGCGAGTGAATTAGAGATAGAACATCACTGCCCACTTTTTTGAGTGCTGAGCATTGTCATTGGATCATATCGAGTGTCCGTTCGACGATAAGGTGGACCGCATTTCCCAGCGAGATTGATACCGGGTACCGTTAGAAAAGTTAAACCGATGCTAACGCATTACGGCTAATGGGGCTTCTTACCCAATCCCGCAAAGTCCACGTCTCTTTCCCAGAGTTTCTGAACCGTTTTTTTTCGCACCATTTTTCGCTTTTGGCCACAAAGACAACAGTGACATAGACTTACGTCGAAAACATCAATCTTGACCCGCCCGTTTGAGCCGATATAATCCCCTGAGTAGTGAATCCTGGCAATCTCGGCAGAAGCGGAGGGTGCTGCAGGATACATCGTTAGTAGGGTTTCGGTAGATTTGTTACCTTACAGGCTAAAACGTTTGGGAGCCGCGCGCTAACCGCAACGTGGCCTTCACCACGGAGGGATCTATGTCGGTGTCCAGTAAGACTGTATTTACCACGGGCGAAGCAGCCAAGATCTGCAAAGTCAGTCAGCAAACCATCATTCGCTGCTTTGACAACGGAACGCTCAAGGGATTTCGAGTTCCAGGTAGTCGCTTCCGCCGAATTCCGCGGGATCAGTTGTTCAACTTCATGAAGGACAACGGCATTCCTACGGACGCTCTAGAAAGCGGCAAGAAGAAACTGCTAATCGTCGATGACGATGCTGAACTCATTGAATTGATGTCGGAAGCCTTTGACCGTGATGGACGTTTCGATATCCGAACCGCTAACAACGGCTTCGATGCAGGGATGAAAGTCAAAGAGTTCCGCCCTGACCTCGTTATTCTCGACGTCATGCTGCCCGATATCAACGGCAAAGAAGTTTGCCAACGTGTTCGCAGCGATGAATCGTTGGATATGGTCAAGATCATCTGCATCTCGGGTATGATCGAACAAGATAAAGTGGCAGACCTCAAAGAAGCAGGTGCCAACGACTTTATTCAAAAACCATTCCAAGTCGATCGCTTGATTGAACGATCTTGCGATTTGCTGGAAATCGATCGCCCAGTTGCCACCTAATCGTATTGTCAACAGACTAACGAAACGGCGACCGATGCGGTAACACGTGCCCATACAGTGACATGTAAATTCTGTGACTGTTGAAACCGTGACACTGCTCGATACGGGTTCGTTGTTTGAATTCAAAATGGGGTGAATAGTCTTCACCCCGTTTTCTCCCCCACATACCTGATCTATGTGACCGCTTTCCCACCTCTTTTCCCTTCCCATCCGAGCATATCATGACCCATCAGGGTATGTTCCTCGAATCAACGCAACTCCAATTACTACATGCGATTCGGCGTTGGGAAGCAAACCTCAATCACCCCACGCTCCTCGGCGAAACAGAACTACAGCAACTCTTGGACGCAGATCTCTGCTTTAAGCAATGGTTGCTGCAGCCAGGCTACCCAACTTCCACGCCCGGTTCGTTGCTGCCTATTTGCCAATCCCTACATGAGCGTTTACTTGGCACCCCAACATTAGTCGCTGCGGGAATTGCCGATGCGATGCATCAAGCCATTCAAAATCGCTTGCTCCGCCAGAACTTTGCCGCTGAAGTTGCGAAATGCCAACGAGATATGCTCTACAACCTCGCGTATGGCTTGAGTCACGAAATCAACAATCCCTTAGCCAACATTTCAACCCGCGCTCAATTGCTTCTCCCACAAGCTCGCAACGAGAAAGAGAAACAATTGCTGGGAAACATCGTCGATCAATGCCAGCGAGCTTTTGAAATGCTGGGGGACTTCATGCAATGCGCCAAAACCCCGACTATTTCTTGGGAGTGGTTGGATGCCATTCAACTTTTTCAAACTACCGTCGACACGTTTGTACAAGCGGGAACTTCGCATGTGGAATGGAAAGTACACACTCCTACAGAAGCTCCCGTCATTCAGAGCGACCGCAATTTACTCATCTCGATCTTAGAAATCCTTATTCAAAACAGCCTTGAAGCCTTGGGCGCACATGGCACCATTGTCGCCCGTTTAGGTTTCAGCAAATCACATTGCGAATTCTCTATTCAAGATACCGGACATGGACTCTCCTTGGAGTCTCGCCAACATGCGATGGACCCATTCTATAGTGGACGCGATGCTGGGCGAGGTATTGGCTTAGGTCTTTGCAAAGCCAACCATTTTGCCAAAGCTCTTCGAGCCGAACTGACACTCTCAAGCCAAGCTGGAGCGGGCTGCCTGGCCAAACTTAGCATCCCGTTGTCACGGAATCAGCGTCCCAGCTAGATCGATCTTTTTTCCCGAGATAGCTTTAATTTGGTAAGCTGACAGAGTACTTTGTTGCTTAACAAACAGTCGTTTCAGACTTGGTTAAGTCCGTTGGCGGTCACCTGCTAAGGCATGGCGAAAGTGATCGCTTTTCGTTGGATAGCAGTCTGTCGGCAACAATCGATCCGCCTGAACAGCGTGGGAGAATCTCGTGTCAGAAAGTCCTTTTGGTTGGTGGTCTGTTATTCCTCCCGTTCTGACCATTGTGCTTGCCATCTCGACGCGGCGAGTTGTTCCCGCATTGCTACTGGGCATCGTTGCGGGAACGTTGATTTGGAATTTTGCTCCCCGCATAGCCCCCAAAGAACCGACCGTGGCAACCGCAGCTACGGATGCCAAGCCCTCAGAAACGCCAACCTCCGAAACGACTACATCAGTCCCCCCCCAGCCTACTTTATCAGCTTGGCTTGTGGAATTTTTCGAAGGACATGTCTGGCATAACCTAGCTGATGGCGACCACCTGCGGGTTCTCTTCTTCACCGTGATACTCGGCATGCAAATCTCCTTGATCCATGCTTGCGGCGGTATGGAGGCGATCGTCAGTTGGCTCTCTCCTTTAGCTCGCGGACGACGAAGCGGCCAGGTCCTCACTTACGTCCTCGGCCTCATCATCTTTATCGACGACTATGCCAATACATTGCTGCTCGGCTCTACAATGCGTCCCGTTACAGACCGACTCAAAATCTCACGTGAGAAACTCTCCTTCATCGTTGATAGCACTGCAGCTCCCGTGTCAGGCCTCGCTCTAGTAAGCACTTGGGTTGCAACCGAAATCTCGGCGATCGCTTCTGGCTTTGAAAATGTGGGGCATCAAATTGGAGGTGAATCGTTCACCATCTTTGTCGAAACCATACCGAGTCGTTTCTATGTGATCTTCATGCTGATCTTCGTCTTCCTCATCGCTTTCTTGAATCGCGACTTTGGTTCGATGCTAACTGCGGAACGCAAAGCGCTCATTGAACCACCCAAAAAACCGCATGGAGAAGACCATGTTGAAGTAAAGAAAGGGAACGTCTGGTATGCGTTTCTTCCGATTGGCGTAACCCTTTTCGTTGTATTCACGTTACTCATCCAAACGGGTCTCGCAGGTAGCGATGCGGCTACACTCAATGCGTTAACCGGCTGGAAATATTGGGCCACACTTTTTGGAAATGGCAACTCCTATATTGCCTTGCTCTATGGGAGCTTTGCAGGTTTAGTCACCATTATTTTGATGTCACAAATCGGCCGCTTGCTCAACGCTTCCGAATTACAGAAAGGTCTGGTTTCCGGATTTTTGCACGTGCTCCCCGCATTGGTCATCTTATGGCTCGCCTGGACTTTGAGTCGCTTAGCCGGCAAAGACTTCTTAGGCACAGGCACTTATTTGGCACATCTCATCAGTGATAAAGTAGCCCTCGGCTTTATGCCGACCATTACATTCGTACTTGCGTGCGGCATTGCCTTCTCAACTGGAACAAGTTGGGGCACGATGAGCCTTGTGATTCCACTTACCATCCAAACGATATGGGCCATGCTCGGTGACATGGAGCCCGCGACCAAGGTCCATGATCCGATCATGATTGCCAGCATCGGCAGCGTTCTCGCAGGGGCCATCTTCGGTGATCATTGCTCACCGATTTCTGATACCACAGTGCTATCCGCTCGAGCTTCCGATTGCGATCTCATCGCGCACGTTCGGACTCAAATGCCGTACGCGTTGACAGTAGGCGCAACGGCAATCGTTTGTGGCACTTTGCCATTAGGCTTTGGCGCACCAGCCTGGCTGTTGCTAATCTTGGGAACTGTCGCGATGGTAGCGCTGATCTTTTTGATCGGTAAGAAAGTCGAAACTGCCCCAACGCCTTAATTTCTATCTCTGCGGAAATCCGAGCCCCACTCAGCGGATTTGGCCGGATTTTCACAGCTTCTTGGCGCAAACGCTTCGGAATACTCGCGAAAATCGCTGAAAAACGAGCCGTTTTTGGCGAACTTTTCACGCATCAATTTCCAGACATGAGCCTCCGTTTCTCTTGCCGGAATCCGTTTTGATAGGCAATATTTCCCTTGACTTACTACACAAGTCGTATAACTTACTACAAGAGTCATAAAACAACTTTTCGAAATCAAGATTAGGCCCAAGCCTTCTGCAACGGAAAGGACAATCGATGTCACAACCGACGCCGCTTCCCAAAGATGGGGAACTCGAACTGCTACAACTTCTCTGGGAGCATGGGACCTTATCCCTTTCCGAAGTGCACGAAAAACTGGGGCGTGATGTTGGCTACACGACCGTGCAAACACGTCTCAATCGTTTGGTAGAGAAAGGTTGGGTCGAAAAGGTCAAGCGAGGAAAATCACCTACGGGTTATTCGGCGGTCATCGAACCGGATGATGTGCGTGAAAGCCAACTCAATAAAGTCGTGGAAACCATGTCGCCTGGATCTGTTGTGCCACTAGTCGCGCACTTGGTACAAGGCGCCTCACTCACCAGCGACGAATTATCAGAACTAAAAAAACTCATCCGCGAAGCCGAACAACGCTTCAAACAAGAAAATGGAGGTAAGTCCTAATGGATACTTATCTCTATTTGTTGCTGAGAGCCACCTTTGTACTCAGCCTTTCTGGGTCGTTGGTATGGGTGCTAATGAGCTGGAAGCCGATTCAGCATCCGTGGTGGCATCGTATGGCGTGGGGCCTTGTGCTTGTTCAAGGTATCGTGCTGGTCCCTTGGGCAATTCCATTTTCGATACCAACATTCGGCTTGATACCCGACTCGGTTTACAGCTTGGCAAATTCAGGAAAAGATTCACCAGACGAATTACTGGATGAAGCAAATGAAGTCGTTGGCACCGAAGAAAATTCGAGCCAAGACGAAGTGCTAACAAGTGCGCACGATCCGTCCGACGAAAGCGAACTCCCTGTATGGGAAGCTGCCACTCCGTTATTGGCGAGCGATGCAGTTCCTGTGACAAAAGACCATGCACTCGAAACAAATCAAGCAGCTACAACTCAATCTGTACCATCCGACTCCGAGAATTCCCAAGCCACCAACACATGGTATGGTCGCGTGGCATCGACGTTGCCTCAAGTCGCCTCGCTCGAAATCCCTTGGCTTAAAGTTCTAACTTACTTGTGGCTCAGCGGGTTAATTGTAGTACTGATCCGTCTCTATGTCAGTTATCGTTTGCTCGCAGCCGAACTGCGAAAAACGACGGCCGCTCGTCCCAAATGGAGCCGAGAACTGCAGCAGTTGCTCGTAGAACTCAACATTCGCCAAAACATCCAACTTCGCGTCCATCGTGAAATCGGCCCGTTCTTATGTTGGACACCCAGAGGATATCGCATCGTAGTCCCCGTAGGCTTGTGGAATCAATTATCCGAGACAGAACGTCTCGCCGTTTTGCATCACGAACTATGCCATTTGCGACGAGGTGATTTATGGAAGGCTTTTTGGGCTCGCCTCGTTGTTGCTTGTCACTGGTTCAATCCACTCGCTTGGTTAGCCGCCTCTCGATTTGATGAGAGCGCGGAATGGGCTTGCGATCAACAACTGGCCAAGGAATCCCCCACTCGAATTACCGAATTGGCCAAGGCTCTCTTGGTGGCGACAGAATCGCAACAGACATCGCCAGCGTATCTCAGCTTGGCCGTTACGGGTGGCCCCACATTTCAGCGCATCCATCGCCTCGTGGCCCCTGCCATAACACAAGATTCTTGGCTTAAACGCACATTGTGGCTCTCCATCTTTACTCTCGTGATCCTCAGCGGGGGTATTCAATGGCAACTGCAATCTACTTCCGCAGCTTCCGCGATGTCACCACAACAGGAATCCTCGTCGGAGCCCTCAACCGCAGAAGAGCCGGCAACAACGGATGATTGGAATGAACTACAAGATTACATTCCTCAAATTCAAACGGGCGAGAATGAAACGCTAAAGCGGTTTGTGGAATTGCTAAACACTCCCACAGGCCAACTTTTGATGAAAGACCGAGCAGCGATTGCTGCCCAAGAAGACAATATCGATCTCAATCCCGACCAAATTTGGCAACAGTTCCAAGAACGTAACTTTGAACAACACGACGGCAAATGGACTGTGAGGGGAGAGAGAAATGATGCCTGGAAAAAGTATCTGAAACAGGTGCAAACAAGTATCGCTGATGTCGAGGCAATCGCTGCGGTTTTCAAATCCACTGCGGCGAACTTGGAAGGAACAACCGAGCCTGTCGAAGTTCTAAAACAACTGTTGAATCATGAGGCGGCCGCTGCCTTTGTGTACCAAACCGAACTCAAGACGCGTCTCCATCCCGGAATTTCTGAAATCGAGGAACGTTTTCAAGATCTTATGGTTCGCGATCAAGCGGGACAGTATGTCATTCGCCCCGCTCGAAGAACTCAGGTGCAGAAACGCCTTCAGGCACTGGAATCGCTGGCTCCTCCACTGGCACGTTTCGAACAAGAATTGAATGCTTGGGCTGATGACATTGCCAAAACGGATGACAACCATAAAAAGGTTGCCGATATCCTCAGAACCCCACCTTTCGCAAAATTCTTGATGCTGCAAAGACTACGCGAAGACTTGACTCTCGAAGATCCGCATATGGATGGTTTCTTCGATGTACTTGAAGACGCGACCAACGATACCGCCAAAGGCTTGGTTTTAAATCTTGATTCCGAATCATACGAAAATCTGAAAAACGAAATGGAGCGATTCGAAAAGATTTGGAACTATCGCGATGCTCTTGCGGAACCGCTCCATGAAATAGCTCTCAAAGTTCAAAGCCAGGATGAGCTCCATGAGCAACTGCGAGTTTCGCTGGAAAGCGACCTTGGCTTGCTGTCGATCGCCATCAACATGGAGTACCTGCCTGTAACCGCTGCGGAAGCTGCCGAAGAATGGTTGACAGCGATCGTATCCAAAAATGAAAACGGAAAATTCGAATGGATTGTTTCATCTGAAGAAGATTTCAAATCTCGAGTCGAAGATTTCTATCGCCAGTACCGTGACATGCGTCGTCGCGGTCGAGTGATCGATGAGTTTTCCGATCAACTGGCTGATCGAGATTTGGCAACCGCAATGCGGACCTTTCCAGGTAAACATCAACTCACGATGGTGATCTTGGAAAGCGTTCCTCGGCCAGAAGTCGATGGATTAAAGCGTTGGTTCGAAGCGTACTTCACCCAAACCGAAAGTGGCTGGCAACTAAATGATGGGGCAGCAGAAGTGATCGACCAGTTTATCAATGAAGCTGCAGAACTAGAAAAAGAACTAGCCAAAGACGATTTCTAAGGAGTTAGAACGATGTGGCTGCGTTGGATCACCATCGTTAGTTGGCTGGTTGTTGCTGAAGTTTCGTTCGCGCAAGACCCTACCCAACGTATCGACCAGATTTTGTTGGAGGCAGGGAAGTCGCAAGGGCTTGAACCTGCAGCCTTATGCTCAGACGAACAGTTTGCTCGCCGAGCCTATTTGGATTTGCGCGGACGAATTCCAACCGCAATCGAGTTGCAACAGTTCTTAGCGAATCCAGATCGCCAGAGACTTATCGACGAATTGTTAGCCAGCGACGAGTTTCCCACTCATTGGTCGAACCTATGGACTACACAATGGTACGGTTACACCAACGAAGACGAAGTTGGGCGAGCGGAGTTTCAACAATGGTTGGAAGAGTCGTTACGTCAACAACGTTCCTACGAACGCATTGTTCATGAAATCGTCACCGCATCAGGTGAATCCGCCTTCCATGGCCCTGTGAATTTTTATATCCGCCACAACGAACAACCCGTGGTGAAGGTGACCCGTTCTTTTCTAGGAATAAGATTGGATTGTGCGCGTTGCCACGATCATCCCTTCGATCGTTGGACGGAAGAAGATTTCCAGAAAATGGATCGTTTCTTTAGCGGTCTACAATTCAATGATGTATCGCGTGGCAACACTCGCTTGACCGATGCGGTGATGCAAGCGGAACCAGCCGAGTTGCCACGCTTTTTATCTGGAGCCGTTCCCAAGACGACACAGTGGCGCAGCGAATTCGCCATGTTCCTTACCAAGAGCCGCCCCTTCGCACGCAATTTTGCGAATCGAATTTGGTACCACCTCATGGGGCGCGGTGTGGTGCATCCAGTCGATGATTTTTCTCGCGACAACCCTGCGAGCCATCCACAATTACTTGAGTATCTCACTGATGAAAGCCGCAATTCTAATTTCGACATCAAAAATATGATTCGTCTAATCTGCCGATCCGAAGCCTATCAAAGAGTTTCGAAAGTAAAGAAGGATGCGGCCGTCATGCAGCAACTCTTTTTGGCCCGTACGATCAAACCACTGACTCCAGGGCAATGGTATTCCTCATTCTGCGTAGCGACTCAGAAAGCACCGAATCCCAATGAAGAACGCGAGTTTGTGAGACAATATCTGAGCGATGCGATTGAAGGAGACTTCAGCGCCACTTGGGAATACAAAGAGACGCTACAAGGCTTGATGTCCGCACTGCTCGATAAATCTTCTCCTCCGCCAGGGAACATAGAGGAATTGTTTATCTCCATACTCAATCGCAGGCCAATCCCTGAGGAACTAAAATTCTTTCAAGGGAGTAGCTCGCGCGAGATCAGTTACGTCTTGCTCCATTCGAATGAGTTTTCTGTCAACCATTGATTTAGGAGAACTGTCATGACGATCCGAATATCGCGGCGCGGCATGCTGCAAACGTTTGGGGCTGGGATCTTTGGCTTAGCGTGCAAACATCGCTGCGATGCATTGTTCGCTGCTCCATTAAATAAACTCCAAGCCAACAACAAACGCTGCGTGGTCCTATGGATGGATGGTGGCCCAAGCCAAATGGAAACGTTTGATCCTAAACCTTCTACGTCCACAGGTGGGCCGACGGAATCTATATCGACATCGGTACCAGGCATCGCGATTGCGAAATATCTCCCCAAAATTGCGACGAAAATGGAACATTTCAGCATCTTGCGCAGTCTCACCTCCCCCGAAGGTGATCATGACCGCGGCAGTCATTTGCTGCATACCGGTTATCCACAAGTCCCGGCTTTCCCGCGTCCAACTCTTGGTTCGGTGGTATCACATGAAAGCCCAACAGCCGACCATCCGCTGTTTGTATCGGTTGGTTCGCGCGGTTTCGGGCCTGCTTATATGGGTCCCGAGCATGCCCCCTTTACCATCGAAGACCCTAATACGGCCGTGTCACAACTCCGAGAGCTAACCACACAGCGTTCCTGGCTCCGCAAGCTCGACTCGTTCAATCAAGTCTTTGATGAAGATAACTACGACCAAAACTTGGCTCGTCGCAAGAGCTCGATCGCCCGAATAGAACGGCTTCTTTCGACATCTTTTGTCCAAGCATTGAATGTTGAAAAGTCTCCTACGCAAGATTTAGAGCGGTATGGTGACAGCACCTTTGGTCGTCGCTGTTTGCTTGCCAAACGCTTGCTGGATTCGGGCGTCAGATTTGTAGAGATCGCCCATGGTGGCTGGGATACCCATGACGACAATTTCAATAGTGTTGCTCGATTATGCACTGAAATCGACGGTCCATGGAACACACTGATTGAAGATCTGCAAGCGAGCGGCTTGTGGGACGAAACGGTTGTGCTTTGGATGGGTGAATTTGGACGAACACCTCAAATCAATGCCAACAGTGGCCGTGATCATTTTCCGAAAGTCACGCCAGTTGTGGTAGGCGGGGGCGGCCTACGCGGCGGCCAAGTGATCGGTCAAACCAACAAATTGGGTTTGGAAATTGATGGCCCAAGCTATACCGTCCCTGATCTGTTTGCCACTCTACTATCAACGCTCGGCATCGATCCGAATCACCAATTCCAAAATGAATTCGGAGCCATCGCCCCCGCGAGTGACAACGGCAAAATTATCGCTAGCCTCATTTGAACAAGCCCCAATGAATACTGTTTTTCCGGGAACAGAATAATGCTCTTAAATCATTGCTTCATCAGCGTTGTGGCGATGCTGCTGCTTTCGCACCTCGGCTTTAGCCAAACTTCACCTCAAACCCGATATGCTTTTCCCGATGATGTCAGCGTGATTCACGCCGTACGAGACTTAGGTGCCACAGGAGATGGGCTCGCGGATGACACAGCGGCTCTCCAACGTGGCCTTGATGCGAGCTGCGGCGACGTCGCGGAGTTTCGCGGAAAATCGAATATTCTCTTTTTGCCCAACGGTGTTTATCGAGTTACCAAAACCCTAGTCGTTCGACATTCTAAAGGTCCGTGGCTTTATGGAGAAAGTCGCGACGGAGTCATCATTCGCCTGGATGATGGCGTCAAGGATGTGAAGTCGGTATTGCGAACTCACGCCCATGATGAAGGGCCTACGTCTGCTGATTGGTTCATGCGCAATTTGCGAAACTTTACGATCGATGTGGGCAACAATCCCGAAGTCGATGGCATCCGTTACTTTGCTACAAATACGGGAACCCTGCAAGATGTGCGTGCGATTGGCCATGGCAAGATTGGAATTAACGCTGGCTTCTTAGGTCAAAGCGGCCCTAATCTAATCGACAATGTTAGTATCGAGGGATTCGAAACAGGCATCTTGAGCCAATGGATTTGGGGTGAAACCATCCGTGGAGCCACGATCCGCAATTGCCGAAAAGTGGGACTTGAAGTCGCCGCGAATGTAGCTGCCGTAGAAGATCTAGTCGTCGAGAATACTCCGATCGCAGTGCACAATAAAATCCCTAACGACTGGGGACATTGGGGTGGAACCGTTGCGCTGATCAACGCTCGTCTGTCAGGCCCAGTCGATGCCAAAGAGAAAGCAGGACCTGCTATTATCAACGACTCGATTCTCTACGCCCGCAATGTGGAGGTCGAAGGCTACCAGGCGGCTATTCTAAATCACCAGGCCGACACGATCTCAGAGTCGCCAGTCAAAGAGTTCGTTTCGTCACCCGCCAAAAAACTTTTCTCTGAAGCCGACTCTACATCGCTCCAACTTCCTATCGAACCGACGCCAGCTCTTGATTGGGAATATGATTTTTCCAAATGGCTTTGCGCTGACGAATATGGGATCAACGCCAGTGACAACGAAGATGACACAGCGGGATTTCAAGCCGCCATGGATGCAGCCGCAGAGCAGAACAAAACTGTCGTCTATTTACGTGGTTGCGGCGGACCAGAACCAAATTGGTTCCGCTTACAGAAACCAGTGCGCATCCCCAAGCCCGTCAAGATGATTATCGCTTTAGGCTGGGGCCGTATCATTCGTATCGATCAAGGCGCCTTCATCGTTGACGACGATTCTGCACCCGTCGTTCGTGTCCGCGGTATTGATGCATTTGGTGGCCCCACCATCGAAATCATTAATCGTTCGCAAAACAATACACTGATTGTCGAAAGTTCAGGAGTGCATGTGGTGGGTGATGGGGAAGGAAAGATTTTTGTACAAGACTGTTCGGGACAGCTAACTCTTTCTAAGCCGGGGCAACGCTGCTGGGCGCGGCAATTGAATCCCGAAGGTGAAAGCGATAATGGATTGGTTCGCAATCAAGGAGGCAAGCTATGGTGTTTGGGGGTTAAACATGAAGGACGTGGCGTTCGCTTTGCGACAAGTCAACAGGGTTCGACAGAAATTTTAGGGCTCTTCAACTACGGTGGTTATAAAGATGAAAATGATGCCCGTCCGCTTTTCGATATCGATCAAGCCTCATTCTCCGTAGCCGCGTTGCGCGAAATCGCCTTCGATCAACATACCGCTTTGATCAAAGTTCGTGAGAAACAAGGTAATCAAGTCGAACAACTCGACAAGCATCGCGAAGGTGGCTGGATCGGCTGGTCACTCTATCGCTCCCAAGGCGCCTCGGTTCGCCCGTTGCCATAACGCAGCGACGGCCGGGAATTCATACGCCGGACACACCACCAGTACACGCCTCCTCACAACGCGCGGAGCGTCCGCCTCCAAACGAATCTGCGCAACATTCAACCGTGTACTATTAGAAAAATAAAACCGTGGCTAACGCCATTCGGCTGATGATGCCCCATCGCACGGTTCTCCTATTTCGCGCCTTTCGCACATTTCGCGGTTCCAATCAATCCGCTCGCAGAGCGACGATACCGGCGCGCATATGATTCAACACAATCACCAACCGTGTACTGTTAGAAAAGTAAAACCGTGGCTAACGCCATTCGGCTAATGTCAAAATTTCTCGAATTTTTTCGTTGACAATGCCGATCAGCACCTGTATCAATCCACTAATACAATAACACAAACAGGAGGCGAGATGCAAATACACATCCATGCCCAAGATGGGGTGCCGATTTATCTGCAAGTGGTGCAGCAGATCAAATACTTAGTCGCCTCTGGCCGATTGCAAGCAGGTGAAGAACTCCCGTCGATCCGTGTTCTGGCCGAACAGCTTTTGGTCAATCCGAACACGATTGCTCGCGCGTATCGTGAATTGGAAGCGGCTGGGGTTGTCGAAAAGAGAAGAACGGCGGGAACCTTCATCGCCGATAGTGGCTCACCATTAGCCCGCAAAGAACGCTTGAAACTGCTCAACGACCGAGTCGATCAATTGTTAGTCGAAGCGACTCAGATGGGCTTTGAGTTAGATGATGTTCTAAAACTGATTCAACAACGTGGACTTGTTTTACGTCAACCCAAGAGAGAGGAGTAAGGTCATGAGTGACTCCACGCAAATGTCTTCAGCGAGCGTGATCGAGATCCAACGTTTGAGTCGCAGCTTTGGCGACAAACGCGCGTTGCATGAAGTTTCGCTGTCGATTCCTCGCGGTGGAGTATTCGGCTTGATCGGCGGCAATGGTGCGGGCAAAACCACGCTGATCAAACACATCATGGGTATGCACTACGCACAAAGCGGCTCGGTGCGAGTCTTTGGAATTGACCCTGTGGCCCATCCCGTCGAAGTACTGGGCCGCATCGGCTACATGTCCGAAGAACGCGATGTTCCAAACTGGATGCGGGTGAAAGAAATTATGAACTATACCCAGACATTCTATCCAGCTTGGGATACAAAATATGCCGAAGAGTTGCGGGAGATGTTCGATCTCGATCCGAAACAACGTATTCGCAATTTGTCGCGTGGCCAAGCAGCTCGAGTTTGCCTGCTGCTGGCACTAGCGCATCGACCTGAGCTTTTGGTTTTGGATGAGCCCTCCTCGGGTTTAGATCCCGTGGTGCGGCGTGACATTCTGGCCGCGATTGTGCGAACGATTGCCGATGAAGGACGTACTGTCATTTTTTCATCGCATCTGCTCGATGAAGTCGAACGACTCGCAGACCGCATCGCCATGATTCACGATGGCAAAATCATTTTGCACGATCGACTCGACACAATCAAAGAATCGTTCCATCGCTTTACACTGCGATTCGAGCAACCGTTCAACGAAGCTCCATTGATCCTGGGAACCATCGAACGCCAAGGTGCTGGACATGAATGGACTTATTTCTGTCGTGGTGATCGCGACCAACTGATTCAAGCCGCCAGAACTTTACGAGCAGAAATCGTACAAGAATCCTTATTGAGTCTCGATGACATCTTTGTTAGCAACGTAACTCGTTCGTAAACATCTACATCACTAATACTCTTCGATTTGTACTTAGTTGTTTTGACTGAGGCTCAGCAATGCATACCATTACTGCCGCAATGGCCTGGGAATATTTCGCGCGGAATCGCTGGACACTGTTACTCTTTCCGTTTGTGGCTAATCTGATGCCCATATTCGTCTTGGGTGCGTTGAGTGGATACAGCGTGAACTTTGGATCGAAAGAGTTTATAGGTATCTATCTTGGCTTTGTGCTATACACCACAGCGATTATTGGTATCGGCGTGCTTATGACTCAAGGGAGCATTTCTCGGTTTTATTTGAAGCCACTCTCCACGACCACGATGGTCAATTTCTTTTTCTGGGGTGGTGGCATCTTGGTCGCTACAGAGATCGCTTGCTCGATCGCTATTTGGAATAATCTTTTCGACGCTAATTGGCCGATTGCTGGCCCTGTCTTATTCGCAATTGCCTTATGGGGTTCGTTTCAACCGTTACTAAGAGTGCCAGTAAAGTCGATCTCAGGAATCGTAACGGCAGGTGCCATCGTTGCCGTCGTTGGTTATTGGTTCCTGTCACGCCACAATGAACTTGAAGGGCACGGTAAGAACTACTGGCATAACATCTCCAGCTTTGATTTGCTCTTTGCCGCTGTCGCTATTTCTGTAGGCTATGGCCTGACACTGTGGCGAGTCCGCTGGGATCGGAGCGGACGACAACTCACCACTCTTACAGATCGGATCGAAGAAACACTTGAGCGTTGGCTCAGCCAGTACTTTACATTGAGCCATACGTTTTCATCTCCTTTGCGGGCTCATCGATGGTTCGATTTTCAGACTCGGACGTTCATGCTCCCCTTGGTTTGCCTTCTGTTTTTAGGAGCCATTTGGATCATTGCTCTCGGGATGGCAGCCTACCACCAAGACCATAAGATTGGCATAGAGGTGATATTCGCATGCACGAATATTACAGCCGTAGCCCAACTCATCATCGCATTTATCATCGGCATGGTGATGATTCAAGGATATCAGTGGAATTCTGGACGCAAGATGCGAGGCCAAGATCAAGTTGCCATGAAACCGAGTGAATATCGTATCGGCCATTATTTGCACTCGCTGCCGATTTCGACCACACACATGGCTCGCGCTATCCTGCAGTCCGCTGCTTGGTCTATAGGTGCGTCCGCAGTAATGATGAGCTTGTCCTTGGGCCTGCTCTGGGCGTGGATCTCTCTAACAAATTTCAATATGCATACGTTGATTAAACCTGAGATCAAATTTTGGCAGCTAGCCATCATTAGCGTCAGTTTCTATGTGTTACTTCCGTTCGCACTAATGAATAACATTGCCACCTTTACACTCGTGGTGAATCGACACGTTTGGTTGCCACCGTTCATCATCGGCACAGTAGTACTTTTCGCAGTGTGGCCACTGTTTGTTGGAATTGTTTTGGTGGCTGCCGTGTTGGGACTCCTTATCTATTGCACAAATCAATGTCTCAAAAGAAAGGATGTAACGCCGCTTGCCACATCTGCCATCTGGTGCTCAGGAGCAATCGCCTCGATCGCGTTAGCCCTGAGCTTTCGACCAGAGGATTTGGGAATTGCCTCGGTAATTGCCGCTTTACTGGGCACCCTCACCATCTTGCCCTTCTTTTCGTTGCCGTTAGCCTTGCGTTACCATCGTACAACCTAAGCTCCCAGAGCGATTTCGCGATTGCTATCAATCATATAGCATCCAATCCACTTTACTGCTCTTGGCGCATTATCGCAGGCTACCTATCCTTCCCAACACAACCGAATTCCCTTTTCGTTGGACTTCGTTTTATTGGGGAACATTAGCATGTTGCGTCGGAACTTAACTTGGCTGGCATTTTTGGCTGTAACGCCATGGGCATCGATTGCCTTCGCTCAGAATAACGCAACAGAATCAAACGGTAATACCACAGGGCGGCGTCCCATCGCTACCGCACCATCGCCACCCAATGCTTCTTTCAATGTCCCATCGGATCCGTCCAGCACAGCTTCCGCAGCTAGCGTATCAGGCAAACGTCCGCGCACCGTCTATGCTCCTGGAGACATCAAGCCACGATCGAATTCGCAATTAGCCACTACCAAAACCAAATGGCTGCCGCCGCTTCCTAACCAAATAGCTCCGACTCCAACCATTAATCCGTCGTTGCCCAAGTACGACACTCGCGTTGCTTCGAACCAACTTCGCAAGCCCGTCGCGGAAGGTGATTCGGCTGTAGTTCATTCTGCGTTCTATGAACCACAACCACCTGCCATGCCAACTTTTCCAGGGGGCGCACCACCCATCGGATCATCCAATCCGTCAGGTGCTCCTTCGGGTACATTTCCACCGGGTACATTTCCCCAGGGTACATTTCCCCAGGGCACCCCACCCTCGTTTGGAGGCTCGGGTGGTTCATTGAGCGATGCTCCCCCAAGCTCATTCGGAAGTGGTGCTCCTGCAGCACCTCAACCATTGATTCCTGGAGGTAGCTCAAGTCCCATTGGCAATACCTTCGGCGGCTCAGGCTCTACACTGCCAGCTGCGCCTGCAGTTCCACCAGTCTCCGGAATTCGCTCTGCAACACCACCAGCAGCTTCGTATCCGATGCCTGGCATTGCCGGCCAAGGGAACAATCAAGGAAATATCCAAGGAGGTGTCAGAGGTACTACCTCAGGCAGCACCACCATGCCGCAGCCATTGGGAAGTGCCGCAGGAGTCCCATCTTCTGCTGTTCCTGGTGCATTTTCTGGCGCTACTCCAATGACCAACATGACCAACCCCAACTATGCTGTGCCTGCGACTCGTCCTGGTTACGCCACGGGCGAACCTTTTGTAACCGGTCCACCTCGACAAGTGGAAATGCCCTATAACCATGCAACCGTCGCCAATAACTCTTGTTTGCCAGGTTGGTTTCAACAGTCAAGTACACCGGTCGCCACCACTCCTACGGCAGCTATGAACAACACGACCAGTGGCGTTTATCCTGCGAACACGTATCCAACCAACACCGCGAACCCCAATGGATATCCGGGAGTACCCGGCTACATCGTGCCACCAACAGTAACACAAAACATGGCACCCCAAATGTTTTCACCCAACAACAACGGCTACACTCCGCTGGTGAACTGGGGCACTGAAAGCAACAACGTCACAATTGGCCGCGGCATGTTTGGCGGCCCAACTGTCTATGTGAACAACGAGCCGGTGCGAAACTTCATCCGTTATGTTTTCCATTGATGAATGGGCGATTGCACTTAGGCCCAAAGAACTGCACAGCCTCTGCCGGTGATGACAACCCTATTTATACTACACATCTTTTCTGAGAGAGTTTTCAGGGAGGGCGGCGTCTGTACGCTGCGCACCTAGCCTCCGCTGCGCTCCAGCTACGGGTTAAACGCAAACCAAGCTCTGGGCTTATATCTCTCTTAAAAGCGAACAACCCGTTCGATCGCTACAACCCTCACTCTTATTTGTTTTGCCTATTGGTTGCGCTATCAGCCAACGCCAGACATCGCACGGTGTGTCCTACTCTTGGAAAGAACTTGATTCTTTCCAACATCATTTTGTCAGCCATCATGTCCCAACCTCATAACGCGACGGATTCGCCCGCCTCGAATGCCAAAGCGTGGCAGGCAGATTCCTTTGGACATGGCTTGTTGGCCTTACTGATTTCCAATGTCCTGCAGCGCGGACTGGGACTTGCCCGCAATCTCCTTTTTTGTTGGTTGATGCTCGATACCGAACTCGGTGTCTGGTCTCTGATCCAAACGTTCGTATTCTTAGCAGCCCCACTCGCCGTGCTCGGACTGCCTGGCTCTTACTCGCGCTACATCGAACACTACCGCCAGCAAGGCCAACTTGCTCGTTTCCTTATTCAAACAGGAACGATCAGCGCACTCGGGACACTCGTGTTGGTCGCCACACTCTTGTCGGCTCCTAGATTCTTCTCGCTCTGGATCACCGGCGCTGAACAATCATTGGCGAGTATGCTCGCCATTTGTTTTTGCCTCGTAGCCATCATCATCTTTATCTCACTAGCTGAAGTGGCCAGCGGCTTACGCCAAATTCGACTCGTATCGAAAATGCACTTTGTGAACAGTCTCGCATTTACATTTGTCGGACTTGCGGCCCTCTCGATCTCATCCTCGTGGCAAGCCTTGGTGATCGCCTTCGGATGCGCCCACTTCATCGGCTCGCTTCCTATGCTCACCCTTTGTTCTCGCTTCAAAGCGGCAGAGAACTCAGAGCCTCCATCGCCTGCCTTAACAAGCAATGTAGGCCCCACTCCTTCCAAAGTATCCACGCACGCTTGGTCGATGTGGAGCCGCCTGCTGCGGTATGCGGCCTCGATCTGGTTGATGAATCTCTTGATCAATCTCTTCGATGTCCTCGATCGTTACATGCTGCTGTATTGGATCGATGCCAGCACCGAATACAGCCAAGCTCTATTGGGCCAATACCACGCTGCCAGAATTTTCCCCTTGTTATTGCTCAGTCTCGGCTCCATGCTCTCTAACATGTTGCTCCCCTATGTAACAGCCGATTGGGAAGCGGGACATAAAGATCAAGCTGGTGCGCGAGTCACCGATAGCCTTAAGCTTTGCGCGTTAGTGCTATGGATAGGTTCGCTGGCGTTTATGATTCCAGCTCCCTGGATTTTCGATATTGGTTTGCAACATCGATACCAACTCGGCTTAGAAGTACAACCTGCCTGTTTGCTCATTACGATTTGGGGAGCATTATTTTTGATCGCTCAAAACTACTTGCTCTGTGCCGAACGAGGCCGAACGGTAGTTCTCATTTGTGCTCTTGGCTTGGCCTTCAATGCGGCCCTCAATGTGTTATTGATCCCTGCGTTCGAACTCGAAGGGGCCGTAACGGCAACTTGGCTCGCGAATGGTCTTTTGTTGACCATGGTGCTGCTATCTATTCGCAGCGCTGGCTGCAAACTTGATCGCACGTTGTGGCTTACGCTCTTTGCACCCGCTTCTCTTGTTGCGGGTGTCGAACTCTCCGCTCTTACGCTGTCGGTAATGCTGGTGCTCGCTGCCAGAACGGATTGGCTCATCAGTTCGGCCGATCGGCTGCGCATCGAAGAGCTGTTGACGAAGTATGAGAGATTCATTCCTCAGCGGTTACGACGCTATGGAATCTTCATTCCCACGGCTAACATCGTAGCCCGTTAGGGATGTGATAATCGCACGAAAAAACCATCGTTCGCTTTAACAAAACAAACGATGGTTTTGAGTTATGTCTCTATATCGGCTTCGCTACTAGACCATCGTAGCAGCGCGACCTTGGCGACGACGATCGCTTTCCTTCAGCGAGATCTTGCGCAAACGAATCGTCTGCGGTGTGATCTCGACGAGTTCATCGTCTTCGATGTATTCCAAAGCTGCTTCCAGATACAAAATTCGCGGTGGCTTGAGGATCACGTTTTCATCGCTACCCGAAGCTCGCATGTTGGTGAGTTTCTTTTCGCGGCAAGGGTTCACGGTGAGGTCGTTATCGCGAGCATTTTCGCCCACAATCATACCTTCATATACTTCTTGACCAGGGGCCACGAATAGTTCACTGCGATCTTGCAAACCGAACAATGCAAATGGAACCGCTTTACCGGTGACCATCGATACCAACACGCCGTTGGTACGACTAGGAACTTCAGCTTCCATCGGACGATATTCGGAGAAACGATGATTGATGATCGCCGTACCTTGTGTCGCGTTGAGCATGCGGGTTCGCAAGCCGATCAAACCGCGAGCTGGAATACTGAAGCGGAGCATCGTGTAATCACCGCGAGGGTTCATTTCATCGAGCATGCCGCGACGATTGCCGACCATTTCCATAACGGGACCAACTTTATCGGTTGGCACGTCCACCGTGAGTGATTCGAATGGTTCGCAAGTCACGCCATCGATTTCTTTGAGAACCACACGTGGCTTACCAACCGAAAGCTCAAAGCCTTCGCGTCGCATAGTTTCGATCAGAACGGCCAAGTGCAAAACACCGCGTCCACTCACCGCATACGCATCAGCACCCTCCAACGGACGCATACGCAAAGCGACGTTACGTTCGAGTTCTTTTTCTAAACGGCCACGCAATTGTCGGGTGGTGACAAACTTCCCTTCACGTCCAGCGAACGGTGAGCTGTTGATGCTGAAGATCATTTCCAGCGTAGGTTCGTCGACCTTCAAACGCGGCAATGGATCAGGAAAGCCTCGCTGGCAAATGGTGTCGCCGATTTCAACGTTGTCCATGCCTACAATGGCAGTCACATCACCCGCTGTTGCCACATCGACTTCAGCGCGACCCAAATTGTCGAACGTAAAAAGATTGACTACGTTCGATGGTACGACCGAGTTCTCTTTGACTAGATCGATCTGCTGGTTCTTGCTGATCGAACCTGCTTGCACGCGTCCCACTGCGATACGGCCAACATACTCGGACCAATCCAAGTTGGTGACCAACATGCGGAAAGGTTTGTTTTCTTCGACTTCGGGCCCAGGAATTTTTTCCAGAACCATATCGAGCAAAGGTTGCATCGAAGTGCCACGAACTTTCGGATCCAAAGTGGCAAAGCCTTCTTTGGCCGAAGCAAAAACGTAAGAAAAATCTTCCAAGAAGCGTTCGCCACCTAGGTCGACCAACAACGACAAAGCTTCATCGAGAACTTCCATGGCTCGTGCGTCTGGTCGGTCAACTTTATTGATCACCACAATCGGTCGCACACCCGCTTCAAGCGCTTTAGACAAAACGAAGCGCGTTTGCGGCATTGGGCCTTCAGCGGCATCCATCAACACCAGGCAGCCATCGGCCATACGCACGACGCGTTCCACTTCACCACCGAAGTCCGCGTGACCAGGAGTATCGATCAAATTGATCTTCACACCTTTGTAGGGCAGGGCGATGTTCTTGGCCAAAATGGTAATACCACGTTCTTTTTCCAAGTCATTGCTGTCGAGAATACGCTCCCCTTGCAGCTGTGAATCGCGAAACTGTCCGCTCTGACGAAGCAAACAATCGACCAAGGTGGTTTTGCCATGGTCAACGTGAGCGATAATCACAATGTTACGAATGTCATCTCGACGCATAAAGTTCTCGTTAATTTTCCGATCATGTAATTTTGACCCATGACTTCCGCCTCACCTAATACGTTCGGTGATTGTCATGAATCTCTTGCTTGTGCTGCGTCACCTAGGATTTAGGCGTCGCGTTCTTGGGTGCCACTTTCGCAGCGGGCCGATTCGCATTCCCTTTTTTCTTTGTCAGCGAATCACCTAACTGCTCCCGCATAAGGTCAGCGGCTGCTGTGAGGCGGGTCACAATTTCAGGATGATCTGCGGCGACATCCTTGGTTTCGCCAATATCATCCTGTAGGTTAAACAGCCCCAGGGCTGTTTGCTCTTCGCGATACGGGGCCGGTTGCCCCGGTACTGTGACTTGCCCATTCAATGTTCGATAGCTGTGCGGAAAATGCAGTTTCCAGTTACCCTGGCGAACTGCCTGCAATTCCGCACCCCAATAGAAACAATAGGTTCGAGGCTCATCCCAATCGTCGGCACTACCCGTCATTAGCGAAGCAATATTCTCACCATCGATTGGTTTTTCGGGGAGGGGGCAATTTGCCAGATGAGCAATTGTGGGCAAAATATCGATGGTTGCTGTCAATGCCGAGCACTCTCGACCTGCAGGAACTTTACCCGGCCAACGCACAATACAAGGGACGCGAACGCCACCTTCCCAACTCGTCCCTTTACCCTCACGCAATGGTCCCGCCGAACCGCCGTGTGGACCATAAGAGAGCCATGGACCATTATCTGATGTGAAAATCACTAGGGTATTATCGTCCAAACCATGCTTCTTCAATCGCTCCAAAATCGTTCCCACGCTCCAATCGATTTCAGCGATAACGTCGGTATACAGCCCCTTGCCCGTTTTTCCCTCGAAGGCTTCCGAAGCATAGATGGGAACATGCGGCATGGCATGCGGTACATACAAAAAGAATGGCTTCTCTGCATTGCGATCAATAAAGTCGACCGCTCGCTCGGTATACCAACGCGTTAATTGCTTTTGATCTGCCGGTGTAATTGGCTTCTTTTTCACCTCCGTCCCCTCGATTAAAGGGAGGTCCGGATAGCTTTTCGAGGTGGGATGAAATGGCCACATATCGTTGGAATACGGAAGCCCAAGATATTCATCAAACCCTTGCGCGGCAGGTAAGGTGGTAAGATCGTCCCCTAAGTGCCATTTGCCAAAAATTGCTGTCGAATAACCTCGGCGTTTTAACACATCAGCAATCGTCTCTTCGTCGGGTGCCAAACCCGTTCGCGAATTAGGTCCCAACGCTCCCATCACGCCCACGCGATTTGAGTAACAGCCCGTGAGCAACGCCGCTCGAGATGCCGAGCACACAGCTTGGGCAACGTAAAAACTAGTAAAGCGTGTCCCCTCTAGGGCCATTTGATCCAAATTCGGCGTCACCATGTCTTTACCACCAAAGCAACCCAAGTCCGCATACCCTAAATCGTCCGCATAAACGACCACAAAACTGGGAGGCCTGTCTGCAGACACCGGCTCAGCACCCGGAAGCCCTTCGGCCACGAAACAGACGCTTACCCAAACTGCCACGAAAAAGAGGGCTAACCAAGCCTTTGCCGCCAACGCACCTAGTGAAACTGAAATAGGGCGGTAAGTATTGGTGTTGCTAATAACCAGGTGCGGCTCAGGAACAACTCGTGTCAGGTTCAGCATGGATCTACCCAGGAAGTTGGAAAGCGCGGTTGTAAAAGTCGGTCCGAATCGTCATATTTTAGCAAATCGTTTCCATGCGACCTAATGCCTCGTTGCTAGAAGTCCTCTAATCGACGTTGCATGTTAGGCCGTTTTGCGGTTTTCTTCAGGGAAAATCCAATGGATGGCAGGAGATGGGACGATAGCAGAATTGGATTTGCCCTGGTTTCCGAAGCCGTGGCACCCAACTCCCACCGATTCGTTTTGAAAAGATTAGTTTTGAAAAACTTGAAATCCCGCAATCGAATGATGAAGCGGGATTCTTTTTGGGAATAGTTTGTGAAATTTTTCACAAACCCCCAAAGGAAGTAACAGATGGGCCGGCTCAGAAACCGACCACATCGCCAAGAACCACGCCACAAGTGAACACAAGAACGGGAATAAGCTAAACATGGCTCAGCGTATTGTGATCAAAAAAGGGCTAAACCTGCCCATTGCAGGTCAGCCCAAGCAGGAAATCGACAAAGGCCGAGATGTAAGTCGCGTTGGCTTGATCGCTGATGACTATCGCGGCATGCGTCCCACGATGATGGTCGCAGAAGGGGATCAGGTTCAAACCGGTCAAATTCTGTTCGAAGATAAAAAGTGCCCAGGAGTGTTTTTTACCGCCCCTGGAACCGGCCGAGTGACCAGCGTTCTGCGCGGCGAAAAACGCCGTTTCATCGGCTTGGAAATCGAACTCTCTGGAAAAGAAAATCCCGTTCAGTTTGCCAAGCACACCAGCCAAGGTATTGCCGGCTTGAGCCGTGAAGCAGTGGTTGAGCAAATTACCAAGTCCGGTTTGTGGACTGCGATTCGAACTCGCCCATTTAGCCGCAATCCTTCGCCAACAACGGAACCACATGCGTTGTTTGTTACGGCGATTGACACCAATCCATTAGCGGCTGACCCCAAGCTGATTATTGCCAACAACAAAGAGCATTTTGAAATCGGCTTGATTGTTCTGCGCAAGTTGACTTCGGGTAGCGTGTTTGTCTGCGTGGCCCCTGGGTCAGCGGTTCCAGGCGATGGTATGGAACAAATCAAAGTGGTTGAGTTCGAAGGCCCACACCCAGCCGGCTTGCCTGGAACTCACATGCACTTTTTGGATCCCGTGAGCGCCAAGCGAATCAATTGGCATATCGGTTATCAAGATGTAATTGCCATCGGCAAGTTATTCGACACGGGTGTTTTGTCGACGGAGCGAATCGTTTCGTTGGCTGGTCCATCGGTTTCCAATCCACGCCTATTGCAAACTCGCTTAGGGGCTAAAGTGGGCGAATTGCTTTCGGGCCAAACAACGGGCGACAACAATCGCATCGTGGCAGGCTCGGTGTTGTGCGGTATCAAAGTCGAACAACCGCTCGATTATCTCAACCGCTATGCGATTCAAATCAGTGTGTTGGAAGAAGGTAACAAACGAGAATTCTTGGGCTGGCAACAACCTGGCTTCAATAAATTTTCTCTCACACGAGCATTCGCTGGTTGCTGGAATGCAACGAAGCGTTTTGCGATGACTACGTCAACCGAAGGTAGCGAACGAGCGATGGTTCCCATCGGAACCTACGAACGCGTGATGCCTCTCGATTTGATACCGACTCTTTTGTTGCGAGCCTTAATCACTCGCGACACAGAACGAGCCCAGGAACTTGGTTGCTTGGAATTGGATGACGAGGACTTAGCGCTATGTACCTACGTCTGCCCAGGCAAATATGAATACGCTGAAATTTTGCGCGACAACCTAGCAAAGATTGAAAAAGAGGGCTAAGTCGTCCATGAAGTTCTTACGCGACAAACTCGACAAACTCCATCCACTCTTCGAAAAAGGTGGCAAGCTTCAATTGCTTTACCCTTTGTACGAAGCCTTGGACACGTTCCTGTACACGCCCGGTCATGCCTCCAAAGGTGTGACGCACGTTCGTGATGCGTTGGATCTCAAACGCATGATGAGCGTCGTAGTGGCTGCCTTGGTTCCGTGCGTCTTGATGGCGTGCTGGAATACCGGTTACCAAGCCAACTACGCTATTTCGAAAATGACCGAGAAGTCGATCGCAATCACATACGATTGGCATCACTCAGTGCAAACGGCGATCGGTTTGGGTCATGATCCAAACAGTGTGATCGATTGCTTCGTCTACGGATTGCTTCACTTCCTACCGGTTTACATCGTTTGTATGGCGGTCGGTGGAACGTGCGAATTAATCTTTAGCATGTTGCGTGGTCACGAAATCAACGAAGGCTTCTTGGTCACCGGCTTGTTGTTCCCCCTCACACTCCCACCCAATATTCCACTCTGGCAAGTCGGCGTGGGCATCGCGTTTGGGGTCGTGATCGGTAAAGAAATCTTCGGTGGCACCGGGCGAAACTTCTTGAACCCAGCTCTCACCGCTCGAGCGTTCTTGTACTTTGCATACGCTGGTCAGATTAGTGGTGATAAAGTTTGGACTGCCGTGGATGGTTTCAGCGGTGCGACTGCCCTGGGTGCGGTTGCCAACGCGACTCCTGATGTCGGCATGAAAGCCTTAGACTCGATTCAATATCCTTGGGGTACAGAATCCATTACTTGGATGTCGGCCTTTTTGGGCAATATCCAAGGCTCGATGGGCGAAACGAGTACCTTGGCCTGCTTGATTGGTGCGGCTGTTTTGATCGCCACTGGCATTGGCTCTTGGAGAATCATGACCGGTACGGTTATCGGCGCTTTGGCGATGTCCGGTCTGTTTTATGCTTTGGCGGGCAACTCAACCAATGCCATGTTCCAAATGCCTCCTTGGTGGCACTTGGTTGTTGGTGGATTCGCATTCGGCGCTGTCTTCATGGCGACAGATCCAGTTTCTGCGTCACTAACCGAAACGGGCAAATGGATTTATGGCGTTTTGATCGGCGCACTCACCATTTTGATTCGCGTCGTTAACCCCGCATACCCAGAGGGCATCATGTTGGCGATCTTATTCGCGAACTGCTTTGCTCCGATTATTGACTATTTCGTAGCCCAAGCCAACATCCGCCGAAGAGGAGTCCGTTATGCAGCGTGATTCAATGGCGAACACCTTCGTCGTCGCTTTTGTTCTCTGCGGTATCTGCTCTTTGATTGTGAGCGGTTCAGCAGTGGGACTGAAGAAGTTTCAAGATGAAAACAAAGCCTTAGACGTTCAGAAGAATATTATTTCAGCTGCTGGCTTGGCCGGCGACGAACCCTTAACGGCTGATCGTGTAAAGAAGATCTTTGAAAAGATCGAACGCAAGTTGGTAGACCTCGAAACGGGCGACTATGTCGAGGAAGGCAAAGCGGGAATCAAGATCGATACCTACGATCCGCGTAAGGCCGCTAAAGATCCAAAACTCAGCGTCAGCAATAAAGGCACAAAATTTGACATCGGCATGAGCGCACGCGAAAAGTACGCGTTTGCTTACCTGGTGAAAAATGACTCGGGAGAACTCACTCAAGTGGTACTTCCGATTTACGGCAAAGGTCTGTGGTCCACCATGTACGGTTTCTTAGCTCTTGAAAAAGATCTGAAAACCGTCAAGGGCATCACGTTCTACGAACATGGCGAAACTCCTGGCTTGGGTGGCGAAATCGAAAACCCAACTTGGAAAGCTCTTTGGCCTGGAAAGAAAATCTACAAAGGCGAGAGCAGCGATGCGAACATCGCGTTCGGCGTGAAAAAAGGCTCACCAGAAGGTGATGAAAAAGAATATCTCGTCGACGGCCTATCAGGTGCAACCATCACCTCGCGCGGTGTTGATCAATTACTAAAATATTGGGTCAGTGATTCCGGATTCGGAAAATTCCTGAATAAGCTTTCAGCATCACAGGGAGGCAGCAATGTCGGCGCCTAAAACCAAAGAACTCCTTCTTGATCCAGTATTCAAGAACAACCCCATTGGTCTGCAAGTTCTAGGAATTTGCTCCGCCTTGGCTGTGACCACGCAGATGAACACGGCGTTGGTGATGTCGATTGCTGTGACTTTGGTTACGGCCTTCTCGAGTGCGGCGGTCAGCTCCATTCGTCACCGAATCCCTGGCAGTATCCGCATCATTGTGCAAATGGTCGTTATTGCATCGTTCGTGATTCTGGTCGACCAAATCCTCAAAGCGTTCTTCTTCGATGTAGCCAAACGCCTCTCGGTTTTCGTTGGTTTGATTATCACCAACTGTATCGTGATGGGTCGTGCAGAAGGCTTTGCCATGAAAAACGATCCCAAAGCCAGTTTCCTTGACGGTCTCGGTAACGGTCTTGGTTACAGCTTTGTTCTTTTGGCAGTCGCCTTCGTTCGAGAACTAACCGGCTCCGGCAAGTTATTCGGTATCACCATCCTTCCACTGTATCGTGAAGGTGGTTGGTACAACCCGAACGGTTTGATGTTGCTCGCACCGAGTGCCTTCTTCTTGATCGGCGCTCTTATCTGGATCATCCGCACCTTCCGCCCTGAACAGATCGAGGAAGCATAAGTCATGGACCTACAACACTATTTGGCTCTGTTCCTGAAGTCCGTGTTCATCGAGAACATGGCTCTGTCGTTCTTCCTCGGGATGTGCACCTTCTTGGCGATCTCGAAGAACATCAAAACTTCCATTGGTTTGGGTATCGCCGTAGTGATCGTGCAAGCGATTACCGTTCCCGCCAACTGCGTTTTGTACCAGTATTTGTTGCGTGATGGAGCTCTCTCCTGGCTGGGAGAAAGTTACGCGAGTTACGATTTATCCTTCCTTGGATTTATCAGTTACATCGGTGTGATCGCAGCTATCGTACAGATTCTCGAAATGACCTTAGATCGTTTCTTCCCACCTCTCTACAACGCTCTCGGTATCTTCCTTCCATTGATCACGGTGAACTGCGCGATCATGGCTGGCTCACTCTTCATGGTAGAACGCGACTACAACGTGCCTGAAAGCGTGGTCTATGGTATCGGGTCAGGTTTAGGCTGGGCTCTGGCGATTGTGGCACTTGCCGGTATTCGCGAAAAACTAAAATATGCTGATATCCCACCTCCGCTTCGCGGCTTGGGAATTACCTTTATGACCGTGGGCCTCATGGCCATGGCCTTTATGTTGTTCGGTGGTATCAAGTTGTAATTCACGAAACGACGTTGGAACTTGTTCCCCGTTTCATAACTTTGTTGTGTGATAGGCGCTCAATCGATGGATGTCGGCACAATTATCCTCGGCGTTTTCATGTTCACGGGAATCGTGGTGGCTTTGGTCGTCCTCATTCTCGTCGCCAAAAAGTTTTTGGTCGCATCGGGTAATGTAAAAATAACCGTAAATGGCCAAAAAACGCTCTCCGTTCCAGCTGGCGGCAAACTCTTAGGTTGCTTGGCTGAAAATGGCATCTTTGTTTCCAGCGCCTGCGGTGGTGGTGGCACATGTGCTCAATGCAAGGTGAAGATCCATGCCGGTGGGGGTGATATTCTTCCCACTGAAAAAACGCACATCAACACCAAGATGGCCAAAGAGGGAACGCGTCTCTCCTGCCAAGTTGCTGTTAAGCAAGATATGGATATCGAAGTCCCTGAAGAAGTTTTCGAAACCAAGAAATGGGTCTGCACGGTTCGTTCCAACGAGAACGTCGCAACCTTTATTAAAGCTCTGGTCCTCGAACTACCTACGGGTGAACAGGTCGACTTCAAGGCGGGTGGATACATCCAAATCGAAGTCCCTCCTCACACCGTCGAGTACAAGAACTTCTTGATCGACAAACGCTTCCACGAAGATTGGGACAAGTTCAATATCTGGCGGTATGTGTCGAAGGTTGACGAAACGGTCGTGCGAGCCTATTCGATGGCCAACTATCCGGGCGAAAAGGGCATCATCATGCTCAACGTGCGTATCGCTTCGCCACCGCCACGCGCACCTGAAGATTGCCCTCCAGGTAAGGTTTCTTCCTACATCTTCAACCTGAAGCCAGGCGATAAGGTCACCATCTCTGGCCCTTACGGTGAGTTCTTCATCAAAGACACCAAAAACGAAATGCTCTACATCGGTGGTGGTGCTGGTATGGCTCCGCTCCGCAGTCATATTTTTGAACTCTTCCGTAACCGCAAGACCGACCGCAAAGTTTCTTACTGGTACGGTGGCCGCAGCATGAAGGAATTGTTCTATGTGGAAGATTTCCGAGCCATCGAAAAAGACTTCCCGAACTTCAAATTCAATATCGCTCTGTCGGAACCCAAGCCTGAAGACAACTGGACTGGCTACACGGGCTTTATCCATCAAGTGATTCTCGAAAACTATCTCAAGAATCATCCAGCCCCTGAAGACATTGAATACTATTTGTGCGGACCTCCCATGATGATCTCCGCTGTATTTAAGATGCTTGAAAGCTTGGGCGTTGAACGCGAAAACATCGCCTTCGACGACTTCGGAGGTTAAGCCTCGTGGGCAACCACTCCGCCAATAATTCTTCGCGCACTCCAGGGAACTCAACCTGGAGTGCTGCGTTTCGTCCCCTGGTCTGGATTGTGGTCGTCCTGGCCACGGCCTACTTGGTCGGACGCATCGGCAATAAACCCACAGTGCAAAACACGGGCGTCGAAATCTTCAGTGGTCGCACCATGGGGACGAGCTACCAAGTTCGGCTCGTATCGAAAGCCTCATTTGTCGACGCCCCAACTTTACACGACAAGATTGAGCAAGAGCTAAAGCGTGTCAACCAAGAGATGTCGACGTACATCCAAGACTCGGAAGTTTCTCGCTTCAATGCGTCTGAATCGACCGAGTGGTTTCCGGTCTCACGACATACTGCGCAAGTCGTCGCCACTGCTTTGGAGTTATCTAAAAAATCCGATGGCTACTACGACATCACCGTGATGCCGCTGGTCAACGCCTGGGGCTTTGGGCCAGCCAAGCGTGAAGAAAAAGCGGTGGATCCTAACGTTCTCAAGCAATTACTTGAACAAGTTGGCTACACCAAACTGGAAGTTCAACTGGAACCTCCAGCGCTGAAAAAACTCCACCCCAAACTGCAGATCGATCTCTCGTCCATCGCCAAAGGCCATGGTGTAGATCGCGTAGCAACAGTGCTGGAAGAGTCTGGTTACAAAGACTACTTCGTTGAAATCGGTGGCGAAGTTCGTACCGCCGGGAATCGCGCCGATGGAGCTCCTTGGAAAGTTGGCATTGAAACTCCAACCGAGCTTCAACGCGACATTCAAACAATACTCCCACTCACCAACGCTTCTTTGGCAACCTCCGGTGATTATCGCAATGCCTTCGTCGATGGTGGTGTCCGTTATTCGCACACACTTGACCCCAAATCAGGCCAACCTGTTCAGCACAACCTTGCCTCGGCTTCCGTTGTAGCCAACAATTGTGCGGTAGCAGATGGTTGGGCAACTGTCATGATGGCGAGTGGCCCCGAACGCGCTCTGCAAATCGCCAATGAAAACCAGCTTGATGTTTTGTTGATCGTGCGCCAACCAGATAAGTTCGAACTTATTCCAAGCGAGAGCTTTCGAAAGCAGCATCCCGATACCCTGAAGATGGCTGAAGAAAAACTGGTTCGGCCCGATATCCAAAGCCAGAAATAAACAAGGACAACCGATATGCCTTACTTTCTGCTTCTTCTACTAGGCACATTCGCTGTTTTTGCCATCGTAATTGCGGGTATGGCTGTGGGAGTTATGTTCGGTCGCAAATCGATCAGCGGCAGTTGTGGTGGACTCGGAAACAAAACCGACGAACATGGCAATTCCAGTTGCTCACTCTGCTCGAACCCTGGTGAAGCGTGTCGCGAATTGGCTCGACGCGCTGCTGCCAACCGCGCGAAAACTGAAGAACAAGAAGTCGAAGCCTAGTCGCAATTATTGAGCTTGGCTACCATCTTTGATGCAGCGAGTATCTGATTCCAGGGAGTCGCTCATCGGTACGGATTTTGCCCACTCAGGAGCTTTAATTGGCTTGGCTCTCGCTAACGATTCGCCCAGTCGATTTAGTTCGCCTGCTTCTCGCAATCGCTGTGCAATCGCTTCACTCGACATATCGACTTGAATCGACCTGTGCAACTTCAGGGGAGTTTCGATTGAATCATACATTCGGTTCAAACCCCAACATCTTGATGTCCAATAGATCCTGCGGTCTTCCCGCGCGTCGCTTCATCTCGATTAATCCCTCAATCGAAACGACACATACAGCGAGACCATTCCAGTCGAACCATTGCCGTTGAGTCCAAACAACTGTCGCCATAGTTTTGGGAACGAGTAAATCGAGAATTCTATATTCGTTTCCATCTACTTTAATAATGCGGTAAACATCAGCATCAGGAAACGGAATTTTGCCAGATTCATCCAGAAAACCAACTTTCCCGACAAGAGTTCGGACCCGCTCAAATGACTCAAAGGGAATCAAAAAGTCTATATCTTTAGTAAATCGTGGATAACCGTGAATCGCCACTGCCATCCCACCACAAAGTGCATAATCGACATTTTCTTCATTGAAAAGACGTACTAAACCTCGAAGCTCTTCTTCCAATGACTGCACTTTCGTACCCTCGATTACGCTGCCAATAAAAAAAAGCACCCATTAGCGCTGACAAGCCGGACAATAAAATGTGGCGCGTTGAGCTTGCACGATTCTCACGATCGAACCGCGATTGCATTTCAAGCAACGTTCCCCTTCGCGATCGTAGACTTGGTGATGATTCTGGTAGGTACCATTTTCGTTGAGCGCATTGCGATAAGTTCCATCACCCAACGTTGAACCTTCATAGCGTATCGCCGTCTGCAAAATGTCGAGCATCGCGGCATGAAGTAATTTCCAGTGCTTGTTCGATAATGATGCTGCAGTATGAGTTGGATCAACGCCGATGCGGTGCAGAATTTCGGAAGCGTACAAATTCCCAACGCCTGCCACGACCTTTTGATCAAGAAGCACCACTTTGATCGGTCGTTTGGAACTCGCAGCCCGTTGCTGTAATTGTTCCACGCTAATCTGCAATGCATCGATACCCAATACGTCTGGACCGAGATTTTCTTCCAACTCTTCTCTGGTCCAGAGAGCAATCGCTCCCAGTCCGCGTCGATCCCAAAAGAAAACTTGGTCAGGTGAAACCTTTTGATTGCGACCGGCATCGGTTCGCGCTCGCAGTTTCCAAACCATACGGACATGCCCCATATCGGGCGGATCGGTCAGACATACCAAGCCGGTCATCTTCGGTTGAAACACGAGGTATCCACAATTCAAATGAATCACAACGCGTTTGCCGCGGCGCTCGATCCCCACGACCTCACTTCCGTTCAGTTTCCGCAATAACTTTCCTTTTTCAGGATACATCCCACAGGGCTTGACATCGATTTTCGGACAGGTCGCGGAAACAATCTCCATTCCGATGATGGGATGCAGACCTCGGCACATCGTCTCAACTTCAGGTAACTCTGGCATCGTTCCGCTCTATTGATGTTCGAACTCAGCAATTGCCCGTAGCCTCGGCCCCACTTTCCGTGGCATCTCACTCTTCGATTTTAGGCTTGATGGGGGAGTCGGGTTTAGGATCTGAATCGCTCTTGTTATTGGCTTCCGAAGTATGGCTTTTCGAGTCTGTACTAGCCGATTCGTCATTGGTCACGACACCACGTTTGCGAATCTTGCTGGCGAGTACCTTCATCATCCCCGTCTCGCCGCCTCCTTCCGCTGGAGCTTCGGCTGCGTTTTCCAAATTCGTCAATTCTCTTCGCAAGATTCCGAGCAGCGTCTGCAACATCGCCACAACCATGGGGCCCACCACAATGCCGATGGGGCCTAAGGCTTGTACACCACCAATGATACTCATCAATGCCAACAGCGGATGCAATTGGGATTGACCATGTAACACAAACGCCTTCACCAAGTTATCGATGGTGCCAACCACCAATACGCCCCAACCCGCTAGCAGACCGGCGGCCCAGAAGTTTTGCTCATAGATTGCCAAGTACAAACAGACAGGAACCCAAACGGTGGCCGGCCCAAAAATGGGTACCAATGCGAAGACTGTTGTCAGTAGGGTTAACAAAACCAAAGAAGGCAAGCCTGCAAAGTAATAGCCGATGCCAGCTACAGCCCCTTGCGCAAGTGCCGAGAAAATCGTCGCCAACACTACCGCTCGACTGATGCGATCAAACTCCAGCAACAACTCTTGTTCATAGCGATCATCTAACGGGCTCAACTTCATGATGGTGCTCACCATGCCGGGTCCATCATAGAGAAAAAAGAAAATCGCGACGATCAGAATGCCAGTGCCAATGGCGAGCTTCACAATCGCTACGCCAGTTGCCCCCGTGATCGAAACAAGCTTGGGTCGAATGTAATCAATCCCTTGTTGTGTCAAACTCTCGATATCGGCTGCCGTTGGATTGGCGGACTCCTTGAGCCAAGCCACATAGGTTCCCCCCAACATATCGACTTTGATACTTTTGAATTTAGCCACTGCTGCCAATACAGTGGCCGCAAAGTCAACATCTTCAGGATTCATGTCGCGAACTTTTACCAGTTGCTCTTTGAGCTCATCGACACTCGTCAGACGTTCTTCCACGCCATCGCGATTAAGCGTCTTCATCGCCTCAGCCAAAGCCGTCAGATCGGTATCCAAATGGGCGCATGCCAACTTGGTTCGTTCCTTGCGTTGATCGGGCAACATGTTGTCATTGGTGACCGTCAACAGTTGGTCAAATTCCTTCTGACATTTTCGAATCTCATACAAATGATCGATATTCAATCCCAAGGTGGTACGAACGCGTTGAAAGGCCAAATTGATCGAAGCTGAGTTCACATCAGAAATCAAACTTGCCCCTTGAACCGCAGCTGCCGCAATAATCAATCCGGCCGGCAGGAGTACGCTGAGCAAAATAAGAGCCGTGGTGACTGCAGCCGCTGTTCGTTCACGTTGCCCCAGTCTTTCGAGCACCGCGCGATGCAATGGGCGAAAAACAACGCACAAAACGGCGGCCAGAAAGATGGGGACAAAGAACCCAATCATCACCTTGTAAAACAGCAACCCAATTACCACGATGATGGCGATGAGCGCTCCAAACGAAACCATCCTGGTCATAGATATCTCTCAATGGTTGAATAGGTCCATTCAATACAGTTTTCTTGCCCAAAACATGATTCGCGGTAGGCGAAATCGCAGCATTCTGGCAAAACAACATTTCGACTAGGGATTGTACTCGAATTTGCCTTGCTGTAGGACATTGGCATGGAACCCAAGAACCAAAGCAAACCGAAGCCCTTGTGGTGGAAATTTATCCAGTGGGGAATCACGCTCGCCATTCTGATTGGATTGGTGCAAGTGGTTCGCCGCGCCGTTTCTGAGCTGTACGATCAACAAGCCGTTTTGGATCGCCAAATCGCCGATCTTGCTTCGGAAGCCACCTCGGCCCCCGCTGAACAACAAGCCGAACTCCAACAACAAATCGACAAGCTTCAGCAGCAGCGGCGAAACTATTGGCGTGTTGAGCCAATCCCGCTGCTGATTGCGATTGGTTGTTATGCCATCACCATGACCACCATCGGCTATTATTGGTACCGCACGCTGCATTTCTTCCAGCAACCGGTTCTCTACTGGCCAACGCATCGCATCTTCATGTTCGGGCAATTAGCCAAATATGTACCCGGTAAGGCCCTCGTTTTAGTTGTACGTGTTGGCATGTTGCGTCCCTATGGCGGTGAGATCATTCCCTGTACGGTTTCGGTCTTCATGGAGACGTTGGGGACGATCGGCATCGCAGCCGCTTTGTCGGGGAGTTTCTTCCTTATCTACAAACCCGAACCTCGAATGGCATGGCTGGCATTAGCCGCTTTTCTGGTAGCAATCGCCCCCACCATACCACCGATCTTTAATGTGGCTCTCCGTTTTTTGTTGCGTAAGAAGTTAACGCAACATGAACAAACGGGCATTCGCCCCTTGAATTGGTCTCACTTTTTCTTCGGTTGGTACACCCTTGGCCCAGCCCTATGCCTCACCGGTCTGGCATTGTTCTTCACCTTAAAAGCTCTACCGGCCACCAACCTCGCCGACAATTGGAGCCTCTTGCTTATCATCGGTTGCATTGGCACTTCCTGCTTGGCTGCCGTGCTCGGTTTCGTGTCGTTTATGCCCGGCGGGGCAGGGGTTCGTGAATTGGTACTGATGCTTTCTCTCGAACCCCTGATTGGTGGGCCAATGGCACTTGCCGTTGCCATTTGGTACCGCTTAGTCACCTTGGGGGCAGAACTTTTTTTGGCCGCAATCGCTGCTCTTTTCCCTCCCAAGCCCCCTCAAAAGTCCCTATCTATCGCGCCGACGGTCCCTATCGACGATAAAGTTGATTAAACTAGTGGCCAGCCACAAACGGTTATCCGCATCGGCCCCATTTCCTTATTCGTTCTGCATCCGGTTCGCATGGATTTAATTGATTCAAAATCGCCAAAGATTTCGATCGTCGTTCCGGTCTACAACGAAGCCGAGAGCCTCGACCTTTTGCACGCGCGAATTGTGGAAGTCGTTAGCTCCAATAAAATCACTTATGAAATCATCTTCGTCGACGATGGCTCGTCAGATGCCTCGTGGGCCAAGATTGAAGCGCTGCATCGAACGGACGCAGCAGTTCACGGTATTCGCTTTCGAAGAAATTTTGGTAAAGCAGCCGCTCTAGCTGCAGGCTTCGATCAAGCGACGGGCGAATTCGTCATCACCATGGACGCCGACCTTCAGGATGATCCTCAAGAGATCCCCAACCTGATTGCCAAGCTTAACGCTGGCTTTGATGTGGTCTCCGGTTGGAAGCAAGTTCGACACGATCCATGGCATAAAACGATGCCCTCGAAAGTCTTCAACTTCTTGGTGAGCTGGACCACCGGAGTTCCGCTGCATGACCACAATTGCGGACTCAAAGCCTACCGCCGCGAGATCTTTGATGAAGTGCAACTGTACGGTGAGATGCACCGCTTTGTTCCCGTGTTAGCCGCAGCCCGTGGATGGAAAGTTGGCGAGGTTGTCGTGCAACATCATCCGCGCAAATTCGGCTATTCGAAATATGGTGCAAAGCGTTTTATCAAAGGCTTACTCGATCTCATCACCGTTTATTTTCTCACCGGCTTTCGTCAACGGCCCCAACATTTATTGGGCTCGTTTGGCTTGGTCTGTTTGTCGGTCGGCGCGATCGGGCTGTTGATCCTGATGTCGTTGTGGTTTATCACGCGTCAAAGCACTGCACTCGACGATTTTCACCTTCATCAACACGCAACGTTTTATTTGTCGATCTGTTCGCTGTTGCTTGGTTTTCAAATGGTCGCATTAGGCATTTTGGCGGAACTGATCACCGCTATTTCGCGTCCCGCTCAACATCCATTTTCGATTCAGCAGAGAACAACCTCCGATCCCTCCTCGTCTGACTGCACCCACAACACCCTTTAGCATTTCCCACCTTCAGCGTCGCTCGATTCATCGACCTTATTTCAATTTACGAGGCTCGCGATGTCCCCAACCGATATCTCGCTACCGCGTTGGTCCATATATGCGTTCATTTTGATCTCGGCTGCCGCCGCACAAGCAGGTCGCCTTGCCAGCACCCGTAGCCAAACGGGCGAAACACCCTTCTACAGCGCGAACGATCGCAGCCGCTGGTGCACTATCGTATCGCTGGTCGAATTTGGCACGTATGAGATCGATCAGATTACCTTTCGCGAAGATGATAGAAAGAGACGCCACTGGAACAGTATCGACATGGTGCGTCATCGTGGCGCCGATGGCAAACAACATTACTACAGCAGCAAGCCCCCCTTGCTCACCACCATCTACGCTGGTGCGTATTGGGTGTTTCATAAACTCACCGGAAAAAAGTTGAGCGAAGAACCCCACTTTGTAGCTCGCATCTTGATGGTCTTCTATAACTTTATTCCGTTGATTGGCTATTGGTTTATGCTCATTTGGCTGATCGAGCGTACGACACTTGATCCATGGGCCCGGCTGTTTTTAGTGGTCGCTGCCGTGTGGGCGATGTACTCCAGCACGTTCGCTTCCACCATCAATAATCATTTGCCTGGCATCATCGTCGTGATGATTTCCTTGGTGGCTTTGATTCGGATCGTGGTCGATAAGTCAACGCAGTGGCGTTGGCCTATCATCTGTGGATTAGCAGCGGCCTTCTCTGTCGCTTGTGAACTTCCCGCTCTGGCGTGGTGGACCATTATCCCAGCCGTCATCTTCATGTCGCTCAAACAGATCAAGCCGATCGTTATTTACACGATTGCAAGTGTTCCCGTTTTTGCAGCGATACTCATTACAACCCAACTTGCGCACGGCGACTTGAAGCCACCTTATATGCATCGCGACCATGGCGAAGTGATCGCTACGATTCCGCGGGCTGGTGATACCGAAACGCCTGACAGTTCATTGAGCGCCCTGCGTGATGCGCTGCTGAAGAAAGATGAAAAGCCCTCCGAAAAACTGGAACTGCGACCAGCACGTCAAGAAAAAACGTTCGAACTATTTGATACTGAAAATCAAATCTGTTGGGCTGTGAAAGCAGGGGAGGGGACTTGGGAAATTCGCGAATGGGATGATTGGTATGACTATCCCAAGACCTATTGGACCAAAGAAAAGAAACAAGGTGTGGATAAAGGGGAGCCATCGTATGCCCTTTACGCATTTCACTCCTTGATCGGTCATCGCGGTATTTTTTCACTCACACCGATCTGGCTCTTTGCCTTATCGGGTGTGTGGTTGGCGCTAAAGAAACAGCCTGAGTGGCGCTATATCCACCTAGCCGCGATCATTGTGAGCGTAGTCTGCATCGCCTTCTTCTTGTCGCGGCCGTTAGAAGACCGCAACTACGGCGGCGTGTGTAGTGGCTTCCGTTGGGTCTTCTGGTTAGCCCCATTATGGATGTTGTTCTTGCCACACGGCATCGAGCAGATATCGCCATCAGCGTGGGGACGCAAACTTGGCCTAACCGCCTTAGCGATCTCGATCTTCTCCGCCACATTCCCCTGGAACAATCCTTGGACGCAACCATGGATTTTTCAAATCTTGGAATACTGTAAGTGGATTGAGTATTAGTGGTTCAGTGATTCAGTTTTCAGTGGTTCAGTGGGGCGCAGCCTCACTTCCTTACTGAATCACTGAAAACTGAACCACTATATTCCCATGGAGCACATTTATAGTCTATAGATCGTTTGAGGAGCTCGATGTTTGGAAGCGTTCATGCCTATTGGCAGTCGCGGTGTATGATGCCCTGAAGAGTTGTAGTGATTGTGGCCTCAAGGACCAGATGCAACGTGCAGCGGTTTCGATTGCTTCGAACATTGCAGAGGGATGTGAGCGAGGCGGTAAAGACTTTTCGCGATTCTTGCGAATTGCTCAAGGTTCTTTGGCTGAGCTAAGAACGCAGCTTTACATTGCCAAGAAGATAGGGCGATTCGACGATGAGAACTTTAGCAAACTGGTCGCGGAGACTAAAGAAATTGCCAAAATGCTAACTGGCCTCCGAAAATCGATCACCCGTCGCGTTGAACCACCCAAGAAGGGATGTTAGTGGTTCAGTTTTCAGTGATTCAGTGGTTCAGTTTCCCAAAAACTGCCTCACTGCCTCACTGCCTCACTGCCTCACTGAATCACTGAACCACTGAACCACTGAACCACTATTTCCTCGCCACCCTCTGCACCTTCGCATCTTCCCGATATCGCGCCGTATATTTCAATTGGCTTTGAGCGCCGCTGAAACCGACGACCGAATCGTCCCAATTCAGTTCTTTCGAGATCAATTTGCCAGCATCGATGTCGAACTTGAGTTCGCCATTGCTGAGTTGTTGCATCACTTGCGATTCAACTTCTGGGCCGTCGAGCGGAGTGATAGGTTCGCTGCGAATTTCGATGGTCGCCACACCCGATTGGACTTTACTGAGCGTATATTGTTCCCGAATTTTGATGGTCTTATGGGTGCCATCGGGCAATTTTACGCGAGTGTCGCGGGGCACACTCCATGAGCCGCCGATCGCTAAAGCTTCTTCTGGTAGAGGCAACACCAAATCACCCATGCCAAGTTCGGGTGCATCTTTGTTGTCGGTTCTGGAGATTATTTCGCCGCGTGAGTTCACCACCACCGTCGCAATGGTCTTGCCGAGCGATTCGGCTACTTTCTTGTAGATAGGAGGAGGAGTTTTATCTTTGCGGCTGTCGTAGCGAATTTCTTTGTCTTCGCCATTGGTTTGAGACATTTCGACATGTTGGATGCGATATTCGAAGGTCATATCGCCTTGTGGATTAACGGCGGTAACTTTCCAAACTTTCTCGCTGAGTGTGCGAGCTTCGGACGCTTGATCGATACCTTGGATGCGGGTGACCGTTTTGGCTTGATGCAGCACGGTTGAATAGACTTCTTCGCCCGGTTTAAGTTTATGTCTCAGCAGATATTTTTCAGTGGCTGGAGTCTTTTCTTGAGCAGAGACGGGAGAGGTGAGGCACAAGCCAAGAGCAAGGCTCATTCCTTGAACGATAGCCCACACGGCAGCACACTTGCTCCCAGACATCAAATTTCGAATCATTTTTTGAGCCTCCTTACCCAACCCAACCGCCTGCATTTGCTAGCAGTGCATCCTCAACATCCAAATGTCGCGGGAGTTTAGCAAAGAGGCTGTTTCAGAAAAACAGCAATTCTCGCGCTCCGCGAGACAGGAGCGACGCTTGAGGGGTGAGACCTGAGACTTAAGGCGGCCAGGATAGTCTTCGCGGTCGGGAGGATCGTTTAGCCCGTGCGCCGCAGGCTAGGCGTACTTCCGTTTGACCCGCAAGCGCGCTAGCCCAATACCCATTCCATCAGAATTGAGCCGCCATCGAAATTTGCTCCTCGCCCCGCGCGAGAAAGTAGATAGCAGAGAGGCGAGCAGGAGAGCCAGTCAGAGCAATTTTTCAGAAGCACTCTGCCGTACATGGTCCACCGATCTCCTCTGCTTGCAAAAGTGTTTCTTGGCACGCTGATTAACGAGTCATTTCGAAGAGGAACTCGTCACAGAATTGTGGCTCATCGCCATCGCTGGTCCCATCTCAATGATGGCATCCGCGCGACAAAGAGCCTCATTGGGTCGCGGTTCTTGAAACATTGAGGTGCCGTATTAACATCGTTTAGATAGGCAGAGAACACTTGAGTTTCTCCAAAAACGTAGCTATCTCCAGGTCCTCGAACCACTATTCAAATAGGCTCCTAGCAGTGACGGTTGTCGATCTCAAAAGAAAGTTGGGCAAGCAGCGTATCTTAGAAAGTCCTTAGCCCTCTCGAACAATCGAGAGCCCTAGCAGCCCTAGGATTTTACGGCCAATCCAAAAAGATCCGGCCCCAAAGATCAAAACAATGGGGATCGCAATCGCACGCCCTACTCCTCCGCTCACGCGAGAGCCAGAATTTCCAATCATAACGAGGGGCACGATGGCAGCAGCCGTGGCAAGCGCGATTATGACGATCGCGAGTCCCCAACCCGCAACGGTGAGTTTTGTAATATCAATATTCATGCCGGAGGATTCGCGTAACTGATTACTTCCCGGCGCGGTATCGATGAGTCGATCCACATAAGACTTGTTTTCCGGCTCGTTCTTACGCGCCTCCTCAGCCAACTCTTTTTCCGCCGCAGTCAACAGATAGTTGTGGGACGGTTGACTCCGCTGGTGTGATTCAACTGGAGCTATTGGTTGTAAAGCGATCTCGTCTAACGCATCCGAGAAAAAATCGGAAGGTGCGGCAGGCACTTCAATCTTTTCAGAACATCCCGTACATTTGCCTCTTCGTCCGGCTAATTCGGGTTTGACTCGTAATTGTTTGCCACAATTTGGACATTGAAATTCGATCATTTGACAGTCACTTTAAGTTATAGATGAGAAATGACGGCGGTAATGGCGGGGACGAACTGAACTATGAATTGTTTTTCGATTTGAGCACATGCTCGCGTTCAACGTCTGATTCTTCCATCGATTGGCTAACCGACTTCTTGCTAAAACGGAGCATTCCTTTGTAGCCCAAGGTGTATCGAGCAGGAAATTGTTTCGAGTTCCAAGAAATCACAATCGGGATCGACCTTGAAAGCGCATTACCATCTGCAGGTACTTCGTTATCAATGCAATAGAGCCTCGCAACTGTTTGGAGGCCAACATCCATCGCAAATCGCTCATTCCAGTCCCTAAGCATTTTGTCAATTTCCTTGGAGCTGCGGCTATAGCCCTCAGGTCGTTTCCGTTTGTCTCCTTAATAGATGAAAGGAAAATCGGAAGGATATTGCACGACACTTCCAAACGTGGCATGTTCGCATAACGAGAGTTTGACTCCGACCTAAAGCGATACCGCTGGAAAATCACGAGAAAACGCAACACTTACCTTGGACCGTGCTAATCTTCCTTAAGGTAGAAACTATCTTCAAACCGATCTGGTTTAAATGGCTCAAACCAGGGTTCCTTCAATAAATCTCGAATAAAATCGACCACACATTTTGGCATAATTGTTTCATAATTTTTTCACGATGTCCAGAAAATTTTTGGTAGGTTCCCACGACTGACAGGCTTTCTCTCCCATACGCTAAGCGATAACTTCCGTATGCAATGTGGTCAGCGGCCGTTCAATGACCGGACCTCATGAAGTGGTACGTTGAAATCAAATCCAAGACCGATAAGTTCTTGCTGCTCATTCAGTTCTCTCAAATCTTGGCGAACGAAAATATGAACTGGATCTTAGGGTATTCGAAAAGCCGCGAAGTCCAGAGGCGAATAACACTCTATACTTACGACAGTCCCATAAGGATCATTTTTCGCAACATGGCTCAGATAGTAGATGTTCGCGATTTTGTTCGAGAATAGTGTGATTTGTGACTTCATCGAAAGACGCGAAATCCAACAATGCCTATCTCAGTCACTAACTGCGAAATGGTGTAATCACATACAGCCACCACGAGGAAATTAATGACCAAAACGCCACGCCCGAAACTGCTTGTTTCTGCGGACTGGAGCATAAATGAGAACAAACGCTGGATGGTTCGTGCAGAACTAGAAGAAGACCGTTATCTAATCTATCCACCAGAACCCGTTGGTGATGTGAAAACACTCATGGAGCGACTGCGTGCTCAGGTTGGCGAATCGAAATCTGCGTTGATCGGCTTTGACTTCCCAATCGGATTACCGCAGAAGTATGCCGAGTTAGCCAAGTTTACTTCATTCCACGATGCACTCAATAAAATCGGAAAAGGGGATTGGCTGAAGTTTTACGACATTAGTGACAAACCTTCTCTTTACCAGCCGTTCGCGCCACTCCCCCAAGTGCAGCCTGGTTTCAAAAAGAATGCCATCCCAGAAGCATTAGGTCTGTACGACTATAGAGAACTTTTAAGACAATGTGACAAAAAAACGACTCAACGCAATGAAGCTGAGATACTCTTTTTTACGCTCGGTGGCAAACAAGTTGGAGCTGGTGCGCGTATTGGTTGGCGCGATGTGATTGCACCCAATTTCATAGGTGCCAACCCCATTGTCAGGCTATGGCCCTTCGACGGAAAGCTTGAAGAACTATTATCTAAGCCCGGGCTAACCGTCTGCGAGACATATCCAGGCGAGGCGTATCACCATCTAGGCATTCGGATTGGTTCCGGTACAGGCAAGTCGAAAACGAAACGTGAAGACCGTAAAGAAGTTTGTAAAACGATCTTAAATACAAAAGGCGAAAATTTTGTTTTCACAAACGCGGCTATTTCGTGGATAGAGTTCGGTTTCTTAGAAGAAGACGACTTTGACGCAATGGTCGCCCTACTTTCAATGATTCAAGTCGTAACGGGAAAACGCGAACCTGGTGTCCCACCAAATGGCAAAGAAACGGTGATTGAAGGCTGGATACTGGGCTTGCAAGCGGAGAGCCAAAACACCACTGCTAGTAGCCATCGACCAAAGGGCTAGAGCCTCTCAAGATTCGCTTTGCTTCCGCTTATCGAAGCCATCGCCGCGTGGTGAGTGAATAGGTCACATTGCAATAACAGCTCGACAATCAATTTTGGCTAGATCACGAATTTCTTGCTTTGGTAGGAATGGCAAACGGTTCCGAACCTGAAGTGGCCCCGATTTTTACGCCCACAGACTTAGATAGAAAAACACAGATCTTTGGTCGAGAAAAGCTGCAATTCGTGCATACCCTGAAAAGAGCAAATATTGCCTAGGAAAAGTCGAACTTGTCCCCTCCGTTCCCAGACGATCAATTCGTTGCGAAGTGAGAGGATTATCGAATTGAGAAGACAAACCGGAGAGCCTTCGACGCACGGGCTAAACGATCCAACCGATGCAAAATCGTTACTCGAATCTCCAACATCTCCATTTTCAGACACTTTGTGATCCGAGTGGGCAGCGTAGAAAGGTGTCTTTCGACCCTTTCTACGCCATGCATGGTCAGCTAGGTCGGGCTCGACCCAATAGTCCGCACATCGCAACCCGATGTACTACCGTTGGCTTCGCTGTCGCGTTGGACGAACGTGAGCATGGTCTCCGTTGGCTTCATGCCAACGGAACCGCGACTTACCGGCTACTTCGCTCCGTCATGCGTCTCGATCCTCGTCACCACTGGCCTTGTGCCAGTGGTACGCTGACTTACCGGCTACGCACCGATCTCAATAGCTCCACACGATCTCACCGTACGATCAGAAAGCAGAGTTCTTCCGTTCGCAGTGATCCTTCCTGCCACCACGTACAACTGTACGTCCTCCGCAGGATCTCCTATCGGTGTTATTGACAGCTAGAACTCTGTCTCCTTGGCTGCGGCCCATTAGTCGCAGCTCCCCTGCAATGGAGCCGAGGGACGCCAAAATACCCTGCGTTGAAGGCTCGTCATCCGGCCAAAGCCTTGCTCATCATATTGAGCAAATGTGTATGGCATCGCGCTGATGCGACGCGTTCTCGATAACTCCACCGAGAATTCATGAAGGCGCACAAACGTACTTTGGCGAACGACAGAACGGTTGCAGCGAACTGCGAGCAACATCAATCCGAGCAAAAATTTATCACACTGTTTTTGTTGCGTGAAGAATCTTCACTGACATCGACCTGATGTTGCTTCAGGGGCATGATTTTCTTCCTGCGGTCGACATTCTAGCGAACTGGTTACGCGAGTATCAGCGCGACCAGGGGCGTACGAAGAGAGAGGCCGAATCGTCAGCGCGTTAAAAGCCAATTGTTGAAAGCGCTGAACCGATGCGATCGTTTGCTAAGAGCGGTCGCTTTTTTTATGCACTGAGAGTTCGACCACAATTTGGACAATCGCTCTTCTCAAGCCGTTCGCTTGATCAGTCAGCCTGACCAGCGAGATCAGACAAGCGAAGAGGAGGGTTCTCCCGTTTCGTCAACGATTCGGCCAAACCACCTAAATCAGGCCAAAATCTCTACAGTTAGAATTTGGCCAAAAGTGCGATTGTAATTCGGCCCGTAACAGCCAGACCGTCTCCATCCCAGTAAAGCACCTTCATTCGATCACGACGTTTGTTGAGAAAGAGGAACAATGCGCCCGAGAGAGGATCTTGCTGAAGTGTGCTTGATACGAGTCCGCACAGTCCGTCGAAGCCCTTTCGCATATCCGTCGCTTCCACAGCGATGTAGATTCGTGTTTGAGTAGAGATACTTAGCACGAATCACCTCGCTCTGCCACTTCAATGGCTTCGATGATCGGTGTGAGTTTTCGGGCGTCGACAGACATCTTGCAACGAATGGAAAATCCGCCGAGCGTCATGATCTGAATCGACTGCTCCGAATCTGGCGTTGCGTTTTGTACAATCCGAACGGGCACCAAAGACTGTGAGGCAACCGAAGGTTGTGGCGGCTGCAATTTCTTTCGCCATTGGTAGAATGACGGGACGGAAATCGAATTCTGAGCGCAGAAAGCCGCAACGCTTAGCTTGCTGAGTCGCTGCTCATCAAGAACCCGTTGCCAGTACTCGGCTTTGCTCGAAACGGTAGAACGATTCATGGTTTAGCTCCTGAGTGAAAGGAAACAAAACCATCGAGCCTACCACGCTCGACAAGATGTACTTCGCCGAGCGCTCACCGTTTGCTCGCTTTGCTCGCACGCCTCCCACGGAGCGGATCGGGACTTTGCTCGTTTGCTCGCTATTCCCGACGGATGTGGCGTGACATCAGAGTGCTTTTCCATTCATGAACAGATCAGTCAAATGATAGGCGCATCCCTGATTCGTCGAGGATTCGAGCTTCGATAGCCCTCGTAACAGAAAGCACAATCTGGTCATACGTGTCCCACGAAACCAGAGCTTCGTTCGGCAGAATTTCTGCGTCTGTTGGCGATCCACTACGCTTATGCTCTCTCCAAAAAAAACGGAAGCAACGATCACTCGTGATGGCGTAAATCGCCAACTCGTAGGCATCGTGGGCCTCACCCAGCGACAGGAAGCTGTCCCGCAATGCATAATCTGGATCGGGCAACTCAGAAGCTGAATTGCAGATTGTGCGGATCGTGTCAGGGTTGCGTACCGCAAACGCTTTGAGCGTTGTGAGCGGGTGGTACAAGTGCATTGCTTCGCTGAAATCGCCAAGCGGTGAGCCAGCAACCCACAGACGCAGGTTTCCGTAAGGAGGGTACGCATCTTTGAGTTGGTACTCGATGGCAAACTCTGCCTTGTTGCCCACGAGTGGCATGTGAAACTCCTACTTCTCAAGCCCAAGTGCAATCCGAATCGACCGATACGGTGGTGTCTTCTCTAGCCCCCGAAGAGTACCATTTTGGAGCACACCATTTGTAGAACCGTTCCAGTGATAAACGTTGGGCAAATGCTGCTCAAATCTATGGTAAACGAGCGTACCATCTATATCCTCAACGGCCCAGCGTACCATTTTTCCTGCATCATTCTTGAGTGGGATGCTTCGCTCAAAGAGTTCCACATGGTTTGTCGGAAGCACGGATTTGCGTGGATCATACGGCCGTATTGAACCCGGTTCACGCACCGCAGAACCACGAGGGGCGTGATCGCCGGGATTGGTGTACGCATCTACCTTCACCCGCCGACCTTGCTGAGAAGGTTTGGCTGTTTCAACCATCACAGCGATTCGCTCGCTGGGAACTGTCGCCAGCACTCTATCCTGCGAAGCGTGAATCCGAGCGATGCTGTGACCTTCAGCGGCGATTTGCCGCTCGATGGCAAGTTGAGTGCCTTCAGCCATCACCTTCCGTGTTTCGGCGTTGCGGAGTACATATTTTCCGCCAACGACTTCGATTTCCACACACGCATTGTGCGCCCAGACGCTGAAGCCCTACTCGTCGCATCCGACGAAGTAGGTATGGTAATCCGCCACGCGCATGTTGTAAACGTTGGCGATTTGGTCGGTCACGCGAACGGCATCAATGGCAATCAGCTGTCCAGCGTGCGAGATGAGTTGATCGCCCGCTTTCAGTTCACGGGCAGGGACAAACGCTTCACGAGCGGGAACATAGAAAGGATGTTCGGCGGTGGTGCCAATCGTTTGACCCGCGATATCTAGCTCGATGATCGGCGATGTACGAGTAAAGAGTTCTTCAACTCGCTTCAGTTCTAGCGGTCCATTGGGCTCAAATTCGTTGCGAGACAGAACCAGTTCACCGACTTGGATCTCTTCAATCGGCTTGCTGTTGCCGTCGAAGTCAATGACGAGCAGCGTACCAGCGGTGAAGCAGGCTCGTGCGTAGCGATTAAGGAAGAAGCCGCGACTGAAGCCACCAACGGCCCCATGTATTGCGCCTTGTGTGGCACCATGCCAAGCATCCCCACCCGCTACATGGGAGACCGTTCCGCCGATGACCGCTCCAGTTGCCGCTCCGGCGACGGCACTTTGTCCTGCTCGAATAGCGAGTTGCTTGGTGGGAACTTTCGTGATCCGTTCGCATTCGTGCCGGTGGGGCCATTTGTCGCTGTGCGATCATCATGCTGGTGCATGCGCCCGGCGATCATACTTGAACGTGCATGTGTGTCCTTGTTGATCTCGTTTGCGACAGCGGGATGCGAGCCGTAAGTGTTGTGGCTATAATGTGCACATGAGCGAATTACCAACTCCACATAATAACTTTTTTCATTTTGCGTTATCGCAATTACCCAATGCACGAAGCCTTATCGAGACGCAACTCGATGAGGCGGCGTTGGCTGTATTGGATTTGGAAAATCTGAAGCTACAAGCGGGTAGTTTTGTGGATGCCGATCTGCGCGAGAAGTTTTCGGATTTGCTTTTTTCCGCGCCGCTAGCAAAGAAGGAAGACGCGAATGGTGCCAAAGAGACGCTGATCTACTTTTTGTTCGAGCACAAAAGTCAATCCGATGCGTTAACAGCCTTCCAGTTGCTTTCGTATTTGGTCCGAATTTGGGAAAAGCGTCTAAGGGACGGGCAGGAACTTTGCCCCATCGTCCCCTTGGTCGTGTATCATGGAGAGAACGGCTGGACTGCAGCCCGCAGTATGCAAGAATTGGTGAGGGGGCCAAATGAGCTGGCCGAATATCAAGTCGATTTCCGATTTCAACTGTTGGACTTGAGCGCGCTGAAGGACCATGAAATCGGCGGGAATCTGATTTTGAAAAGCACCCTTCGGCTGCTAAAATACAGTCGTAGCCGCCATTTGATCGAAATTTTGAGTGAGATATTGCGGCTCATAGTCCAATTGCTTCCCGGTCATCAAGGGGAAGAATGGGTTAAAGTGATCGGAGTCTATGTGATGTCTGTCAACAAAAATATAAGTGAATCTGAGTACAAGCAAACGCTCAAGAGCGTCTTCCCCACCCAATTTGAACCTGGATCATTGGCTGACCGCTTGCTCACACAGGGGCGAGAGGAGGGGCGAGAAGAGGGTTTAGAACGCGGTAAAATGGCTGGCAAGATTCAGTTGATGCAAGAGCTTCTCGGTCAAGAGGTCGCGACTGATGATACATTGCGGAATCTCGACGAAATCGCTCTGACGAATCTATTGGTGGAGTTGCAGCAGCGACTGCGTGATCGGTAATCCGTATTCTCCGCTCGTGGTTCTATCGTTGCGTGAACGGATAGGTTGCTCTCAATTGTCTTGTCGATAGTTCTATGTCCTGACACGTACACTTGTACGTGTCGGGCTGTCGTTGCGGGTGAGTCAACTCATTGCGGCTCGGCCAGCACGAATCAATGAGATGCCAACCTCTCGCCGCTCAGACATCTGCTAGATTGATTCGTGTCAATGCTGTTGGATGTTGGGGACGCGTTCGGTTGGTAGCTGCTCAGACGCGAGAACCTCCCGCACAAGGCGGGAGGCGGACTGTATGATGGACCGTTTGGAATTGGTCACGGTTTTACTTTTCCAATGGAACGTGGTTGCTGACTACCAGCTATCCGTGCTGGGCGAGTGAGTAGAAATCAGAGCTGTAGAGCTATACAGAAGAGCTTTTCGGTCGGTTGGGTCGTTTAGCCCGTACGCCGAAGGCTAGGCGTACCACCGTTTGATTCGCAGGCGCGTTGGACCACAGCTCATTTCATTGCATTGGACAAGCCGTCCAAGTTCGCCTCCTCCCCTGTGCAGGAGGCTCACGCGCCTGAGCAGCTACCCGCGCTGCCTCGTCAAAGTGTATCATTTTCTTCTCCACTGGCTTCACGCCAGTGGAACCGCGACTTACTGGCTACCAGCGTAAACCATGCAATTTGATCTTCGTCACCACTGGCATTTTGCCAGTGGGACGGTGACTTACCAGCTACGCAGGATTCGAAGTACCGGTCAAACTCACCTGCTCATAGATTCCGCACTATGAAAAAGCGATGGTTTTCCGTACGCAATGTCTTTCCTTCTCAAAGCACGTACAAATGTACGTGTTGAATTGAAGCTTCTATCGGTGATATCGAAAGCTGGACCTCTGTCACCGTCTGGCTGGGAGATACCAGCGGTGAAGGTAATTGTTGTCTCTTTGCATGTAGCCCGTAAGTCGCTGCTCCCCTGGCATGAAGCCAGGGGAGGCCGAAATCTCTACAGTTATCATTCGGCCAAGAAGCGATGGTAATTCGGCCCGTAACAACTACGTCGGTGTCGCAATCTATGTTTGGCGTCGATATTGGAAGCGGTTCGCGCGGGCGCGGGACGAACGATCGACATCGACGTCGTCAATCGTGTGTTGCTTCAGCCGCACTGGCAAAGCCAAGTTGATTTGACTGATTTCTGAGTCGAGGGTTTATTCAAAGAGAGGCGTTTGCTATGATCACGCGAGAGTTACTTCGGGCGATACGCAATGATTTACCGATGAAGTTGACGATCATTCGCTTGGGTCGCTTTGGTCCGATTGCCAAACAGAGTGACGGATACTTTCGGTTTCAATGTCCCAGTTGCAGCGAACTGCGAGCGACGGTGAATCCGAGCAACAATTTAGCGCACTGTTTTTGTTGTGGGAAGAATTTTAATAACATCGACTTGATGTTGCTTCAGGGGCATGATTTTCTTCCGGCGGTCGTCATTCTAGTGGACTGGTTACGTGTGTACCGGCGCGACCAGGGGCGTACGAAGAGTGAGGCCGAATCGTCAGCTCATTAAGGGCCAATTGTTAAAAGCCAATTGTTGAAAGCGTTAAACCGATGCGATCGTTTGCTAAGAGCGGTCGCATTTTTTTTGCGCTGACAGTACGACCGCCGTTTGGACAATCGCTCTTCTCAAGCCGTTCTTTTGATCAGTCAGCACGACCAGCGAGATCAGACCAACGAACAGGAGGGTTCTCCAGTTTCGTCAACAATTCGGCCAAACCGTCGAAATCAGGCCAAAATCTCTACAGTTACAATTCGGCCAAAAGTGCGATGGCAATTCGGCCCGTAACACCTCGCCAGGTTACGAACAATCTTTCGGACTCACAGCGTGCGATAATGCAATTGATCTCTGATTCGCCGGGGATTGCCAGGCGTCAAATTGTGGTGTCTCTCGGATTCGATTTGAACCCGGTAAGGGATGATCTCGAGAAGTTGGAATCGTTGGGGTTGATTGAGAGGAGTGGCAAGGGACGTGGCACAGTTTGGTATTTAAAGGGGGCAGCGCCCGCAAAATAATCGGCGCTCAATCGGCGCTCAATCGGCGCTGAGATATCGCCAAAAAGCTGGAAACCGGCTCGGAATCCCATCTAGGTCACCGTCCCGCTGGCGAGATGCCAGTGGTGGAGGTACTTATGTCTTTTTGCATGTAGCTAATAAGTCGCTGCTCCCTTGGCATGCAGCCAGGGGAGACCGAAATCTCTACAGATTCCATTTGGCCAAAACCACGATGGTAATTCGGCCCGTAAAAGGAAAACACTCTGCGCTCGAAGGGCTTGGCCATTTCCTTGTCTGCTCCTAGACGACGCGCCCGACTGAATCGCCAGTTCCTATTTCGCGGCTTTCGTGCTTTTCGCGGTTCCTACCTCTTGGAGATCAGCGTACGATCCAATAAGAAGCAGAGCTGCTCAAAGGCCTGGAAGGGGACCTACAGCTACGGGAAGAGAGGTGCCCGTTAAGAAACCACAATCTGAAGATATCAAGGAAAATGTGGTGTAACTGGAAGGCTAAGGGCGTGCTCAGCCGCAACAAATACACCCAGCAGGATTCGAACCTGCAACCTTCGGCTTCGTAGGCCGCCAGCAGATCAAGCAGCGTGACTCGAAAAACCGCATAAAACACAGGGGAAATCACATTTGCCCGCTTTCTGCGACACACACAAACTAGCACAAACTAGTGCAGAAACAAGTGGTAATTGGGGTGAAAAGTGGTAGTCGGTGGTAGTGCGATTTTGGACGTGAAATCGATCAAAAAGATGGGGTAAGAAACTGCTTTGCGTGATGGTTGAAGGAGTTGCTTTGACGTAGCTTTCAAACGGACAAAGTGTCCAAGTAACACACTTTGATTGGATAGTCGTAATCCTACCAATCGTTCAAGTCGTGGTTGGGCCGATCAGCAACCGCTCGTCGGCTGACCAAAGACTTGGACTCTGAGCGATGGGGCGAACTGACCTAGCATCCTTGCTATCCGTACCGGCCAGCTACGTAACACGAACTATCTAACCGTTTCAGAAATCCAATCTAGCGGCAATCTCGATATTACCGACTCAAATGCCATTTCATACTGTCTTCTCAAGGCATCATCAATTTTGAAGTCCCGGTAAAACTTGGAAGATGGAAGGAAAACACCACGTTCTTCCCTTTCGAACAAGAATCGCAGAAATTTCCGGGTTGGTTGTTCGTATTCATTGTAGTCGCATTCAATTCCTTTGAAGTTAATTTTACGCTCGGCAAAATTGAGGTTTGACAGACTTTGATCTAATTCCTCGATTTCGCGGATGCTGAACAGCGCTTCTTTGTGTGTGAATGAACCATCTTCCCCGGATATCCATTCACCAAACTCTAATTCGCCATTGCGCGATACGAGTATTCTCACGATATGAACCTGACGAGATTGTGGCATAAGCAACGCATGTACTAAGTCGTCTTCACGCATTAAGATGCGCGCCCCTGATTTGTGTTGTTTCAGTCTCTTGATCATCGAATAGGACCTTTTCTAATGTTGAAATACACGTTTAGATCCTGCCCAAACGCGTCGCTGAGCTTTCCTATGCAGTTGGCCCGTTCTGCGCCGCATGGAGCTCGCTCCGAATAAATACTTAGAACCTTTACTTCGTGTTTCTTTTTCATTAACTCGTACCAATTGATAAGGCGTTCCTCGGAATGGATACCAAGTTGTTTATCGGGTATTTCCGGTGTGTTTACAAAATGAACCGTACGTCGCTGGCCGTCAACGATAACGTCTGCGACGGCAACATTTCGGTATTGCTTTGACCTTACCGAACCCGGTAATCGGCGTCTGAATTCTCTTGCTTCTTTAAAAAGTCTGATTCCGTCGGGGGATTCGGAGAAGTGACGTGGAGTCAATCCTTCGACTGAGCCTCTATACGCATTATGCACCCACACATCCCAGCCCCACAAGGCTCCGCCGACGAAGTAGGTGTGGTGGTCCGCAACTCGGAGGTTGTAGACGGTGGTGATTTCATTGAGGTTCGAGATCGACTCGAT